>FWWL01005800.1_pt1 | contig 18709 bp, 17 predicted proteins | sample 2228331 | NCBI WGS metagenome assembly FWWL01 (sample SAMEA103939775, study PRJEB20133) | metagenome
AGAACCATCATCGTTGTAGTTAATATCAGCTTTTAATGCTCCAGAATAATACCATCGCTTATAATTGCCAACCAGTTTATTATTTTTGAAGTAGCCAATATATGCGATTTTGTTTTTATCGTATTTTCGTATCCATTTCCCCTGTTTGTTCCCCTGAATATCTGTATAATTGATAATACTATCGTTACCGGGCTGTCCTACATTTTGAGCAAATAAAGAACCTATTGTCAGAAAAAGTAAAATAAAAACCGTAATTTTCTGGAAAAAAAATATTGTTTTTTTAATCATCTATTTAACTACTAATAAACTTTCAAAAATAACGAAAATAGCCGTCAAATATTTTGCCACATTTTACATTATCATTTTCATCATGGCACGAATGGCATTTTCTATTCCATCATATATTTCTGCGATTGATGTGCCAAGCATATAACATGGTGTTGTAACTATTTTATTATCAGGGTCAACAGATACTTCAGTAGTACTGGTGGTTACATGTTTTGAACCAAATTTTTCAATGGTTTCTGCAACTCCTTTATCGTTTCCAATTGTAACTGCTACATTCCCTAAAACTTTGGAAACTATAACAGGAGCAATACACAATGCACCAATTACCTTATTCTGTTTTGCAGCCTCTGAAATAACCTTTTGAACTTCGGGTAATACCTTCATGTTTTCGCCATCAAAGGCAAAAGTAGAAAGATTTTTAGCAGCACCGTATCCACCAGGAAATACCAACGCATCGTATTGGCTCATATCTAGCTTTGAAAGTGATTGAATTTTTCCACGTGCAATGCGGGCAGATTCTACCAGCACGTTACGTTTTTCATTGGTTACTTCGCCAGTCAAATGGTTCACAACATGATATTGTTCTACATCGGGTGCAAAAATATCGTATTCTCCACCAAGCTTTGATATTGCCAGTAGGGTTAACGTAGCTTCATGAATTTCGGAGCCATCATATACTCCACATCCTGATAATACAACAGCAAATTTTTTTGTTGCCATAATTTTACGTATTTTTGATTCCAGCACGAAGATAATAAGTTTTTTTGTAATGGATGCAATGTTAAGATTATTCTTTGCTGTTAATTTTAATGAAAAAGACTTATTTGTTGAATTACTTAACAAATCAAAAGAATTGTTTGATAATCAAGATAAAATAAAGTGGGTCGAAGAAAATAACTTACATCTCACCATTTTTTTTATTGGAGAAGTAAATGAAACTTTTGCAAAGCAATTAATTTCCGATTGCGATATACAATTTACAACATTACCAACCATAACCTTGCAATATGATAGCAATTTTGTATTTTATCATAAAAAGCACCCCCGTGTGTTTGGTATCCGTTTTAAAGAAGATGAAGCACTGACTAAGCTAAAAACGAAAACAAATAAATTATTAGAAAAGTACGGAATAACAGACGAAGAGCGGACTTTTATTCCACATTTAACTTTTGGAAGAGTGAAAGAAGCAAAAAAACTTGAAAACTTCACTAAGTTTGAACAACATGCATTTGATTTTAAAACAGCTAGTATAAGCTCATTTGTTTTATTCCAGAGTACCTTAACCAGTAGCGGACCTATTTACAAACCGTTATGGGAAATTAAACTCTGATACCCATTACCAAAACATCGTCTATCTGTTCATTATCACCCTTCCATTGATTAAAAGTAGCTGCTAAAATTTCTTTCTGTTCTAGAGCAGGCTTTGAAGAGCATTCTGCCAATAAATTTTTCAAACGATAGTATTTAAACTTTTTATTGTCTGGTCCGCCAAATTGATCGGCATATCCATCGCTGAATAAATACAGCATATCTCCTTTGTCAACCTGTATTGCATGATTGGTGTATTGGTCAACGACTCCATCAAAATTCACACCAATAGGCAATTTATCTCCTTTAATTTCTTCAATTTTACCATTGTGCGAGTAATACAATTCGTGATAAGCACCGGCAAATTCAACCAATCCCCAAAATTTATGAATGCATACAACGGAAATATCCATTCCATCGTGAACTCCACTTTCATCGTTTTGTTGACGTAAAAAACGAGTAACACCATCGTCAACGAAACTCAAAATTTCAGATGGTTTAGTTAAATGATTTATTTTTACAGCCTGATTCAACAAATCATATCCAATAACCGACATCATAGCTCCCGGTACTCCATGACCTGTACAATCAACTGCTGCAATAATTATATAATCTTTAACCTGCTCAAAATAATAAAAATCGCCACTAACTATTGATTTTGGCAAGTAAAAAATAAAATAATCCGACAAAAAACGATCTATATAATAAAAGGGGGGTAAAATGGCTTGCTGTATTCTAAAGGCATAACTAATGCTATCCTCCATTTCTTGCTTCTGACGCTCTATTTGTCTTCCCTGATCTTTTAAAAAACGTATCTGATATAAAATTTCATCTTCCTGAACTTTTAGCTGTACTGACTTGTTTTTCAAGTCTTTTTCTAAATCAGAGATTTTATTTTTTAACTCTACAACCGCTCTTCCCTTATCTTTCATTACTTTCAATAGTAGAATATTCAATAATATCAACAAACCTGCAAAAGAAGCTGCTAAAATGAAATAGCTTTTACGGCCAGCAAACAAACCTATGACTATAAAAACTATAATCAACAAATTGATTATCAGTACTAATGCAAATTTATTTTTTGATTCCATATTTTTCAAACAAATTAATTTTTAAAAATACTACATTTTTATAAAATGACTTATCTCATTTTCCATAATAAAATTTGATAGTTATATTTGTGCAAAATTAAAATTCAATGATTATGAATGTAAACGTACAAGAGTTAAAATCGGCTCACAAATTATTGAAAGAAATGACTTACACTGTAAAACCTTTATACAGAGGTTATACAGACAAGATTCTTTACATTAACGTTGGAACGCCTGAAATTAAAATAAAAGATGTTCCTCCTTTGATGAAAGAAAAATTTATAGGTGGAAAAGGATACGGTTTAAAACTCTTGTGGGATGCAACCAAACCTACTACCAAATGGAACGACCCTGAAAATGAAATTGTAATTGGAAGTGGACCTATTGGCGGTATTACTCAATACAGTGGTGCTGGAAAATCAATAGTTGTTACTATTTCTCCTCAGACAGATATAGTAATTGACAGTAACGTTGGTGGTTTTTTCGGTCCTTTTTTAAAATTTTCCGGTTTCGATTCAATCGAAATTCAGGGCAAAGCAGAAAAAGATGTTATTATATACATTGATGGTGTAAACGGTAAAGTAGAAATTTTTGAAGCTCCTCTCGAAGCTCTCGACAGCTGGCAGCTACCCGAACAATTAACGGAAATGTTTGCCGAAAATGAAGCAGATAAGAAAAATATCGGTATAGTATCTACAGGTCCTGCTGCCGATCACTCATTGATTGGAATGCTCAACTTTACTTTTTACGATCCAAAGCGAAAGAAAATTCGCTTAAAACAAGCCGGCCGTGGCGGTACAGGAACAGTATTCCGCGACAAAAAAATTAAAGCTATCGTTTGTAAAATACCCGGTGTAAAAGGTAATTTAAATAACGTTGCTGACTTAGAAGCTATCATGGAACGCGGTCGTCGTTTAAACAAAGAAATCAGAGAATACGACGACGTTCAATGTCAGATGCGTTCAAAAGGGACCGCTCACCTTGTTGAAATAATGAACGATTACGATTTGCTTCCTACTCATAACTTTAAATATGGCTCACACAAAGATGCAGCCCGCATACATTCCGATGTTTGGAAATCCTATTTCACACAAGGCGTTCCCGATGGATGTTGGATTGGCTGTAATTTATCCTGTGCCAAAGGTGTTGATGGTTTTGAATTAAAAACCGGCCCATTTAAAGGACAAAAAGTAATTGTTGACGGACCTGAATATGAAACTGTAGCCGGACTCGGTTCAAACTGTGGTATTTTCGACCCAGAACACATTATTGAAACTAATTTCTATTGCGACGTTTATGGCATTTGTACCATCACATTCGGAACACTTACCGCATTCATCATGGAATGCTACGAAAACGGTATATTAAATAAAGAACGTACCGGTGGTTTAGAGATGACCTGGGGTAATGGACCCGCTGTTCTCGAAATGTTGCACCAAATGGCACGTGGAGAAGGATTTGGAAAAATTGCCGGAATGGGTGTTCAAAAAATGAAAGAAATGTTCATCGAAAAAGGATGGGGCGATCCACAATTCCTTAACGATATTGCTATGGTTAACAAAGGGCTGGAATACAGTCAATACGTTTCAAAAGAATCGCTTGCACAACAAGGCGGTTATGCTATGACCAACAAAGGACCACAGCACGATGAAGCATGGCTGATTTTTATGGATATGGTAAACAACCACATACCAACATTCGAAGATAAAGCCGAAGCATTGCATTATTTCCCCATGTTCCGTACATGGTTTGGCTTACAAGGCCTTTGCAAATTACCCTGGAACGACATTGAACCTGCTGACAATCATTTAACCGACGAACCCGCTAAAGTTCCTGAACATGTTGATAACTATGTAACCATTTATAACGCTGTTACAGGAAACAATATCGACAAACATGAACTTATTCGTCAATCAGAACGTGTGTACAATTTCCAAAGAATCTTTAACATCCGCCGTGGATATGGTTTACGCAAGCACGATGCTCAACCCTATCGTGCCGCAGGACCTGTAACCGTTGAGGAATACGAATCAAGAGCAGAACGCTACGATAAACAACTGAAAGAACAGGTAGGAATTGATCCAACCAATATGAGCACTGAAGAAAAAATCAAAGCTCTGCGTAAATATCGCGAAGAACGCTATGAACAGCTGTTAGATGCTGTATATGAACGCCGCGGATGGAATAAAAATGGCGTACCTACCATCGAACATCTTAAAAAAATAGGAATGGATCTGCCCGAACTAATAGAAGTTGTAAAACCATTACAATAAATTACAAGAAATTAATAACTTTTAAAGGCCGCCTGTGTATTAATAGGCGGTCTTTTTGTTCTTCTAACCTCTATAAAAAGAACCCGCTTTGCTAAAAAAATTTATGTGCTACATTCTGCATTTATTTAAAAAGCAATCTTAAAATGTTATTCTTACCTGTGCTTTAACTTCCGATTTTAAATTACCTTGTATTTCAGTTAAACCAGAGCTAATTACATCTTTGTTGGAAAAATATGTCTCTCCGTATTTCAACCAGATATCAATATTTTTTTGTGGTGAATATTTAATGGTTATATACGAACGGGCACCCTTGTAGTAAACAGCGGGTACAGAAAAGGCATACAACACGTCGTTTTCGTATGCATAAATTCTCGAATCGTAAGAATCAGTATCGAATATTCCATATCGAAAAGCAACGGCTAATGGAATGTTTTTGGGTTTATAAATTACATCCTGATAAAAATAAATACCATGATCTGTTTTCTGCTCAGAAGCATATTCTACCCATTCTATTCTGTTACGAAATTCAAGATAACGGTTTAATTTATAGGAAATATGATAACGAACCCTTTGAGTTGTCATATCCTGAATACCACTAATAACCTGAGGAACAGAAGAAGGAATATTTGTAGGTTTATTTTTGTGTCGGTAGCGTACGTACATAGTTACATGGCGTGAAGGAGAATAAGCAAGCTCTGCCAGATAATCGTGTCCATTGGTTGGTGCATTCGTTTCAAATTTTAACCAGGGGAATGTAAAAATATCGTAATAAGCAGAAATTCTCCAACGAGTATATGGCAATATAACAGTTCCGATGTATAAACCAGACTCATTCATAACTCGTGTATTTTCTCCAAAAGCTTGTGCATAAAGAGCCTGATAGTTGCGATCATAATTTCTATACAACAACGCCATACTTGTTTGTGGCGAAAGGCTAAACAACATAGAATTAATAAAAGCTTTTGCTCCATTTTGAGACATGGCTGCTTCGCCAAAAAGAGTTACGTTGTTTTTTATTACAAACTGATAATCGAGGCCAATATTGGAATTTTGTTTACCAGAAAATTCATACATGTTATAAAGCGATGGCTTTTTGATTAAGGATGCAGAATATTCATAAGCTAAGCCCGTTAAGCCAAGTCTGTAATAATTAGCATTATAACTTATATTTGCACCATAAATAAATTCTCCCAGGGCTTTTCTGTCATCCATTTCTGCTGGTGTTGAATGTAGCCCACTGGTCTGCAAGCTGCTTACTTCTTCTGTCTCGCCAGTTAATGAATCAACAACTGTTAAATTAGCATCAATTCTTTTTTTAGAAACAAAGGCTGTTATGTCAAGATTTTTATATCCAACGGTTAGTCCGGCACCTCTCATAAATAAATTTTCATCGGCACTGCTATACTTTTTTAATCCCTGAGCTCTTTTTCTTAAGCTTGTAACCATAGAAGATTTACCAAATGTATAACCCGACCATAACACTAAACCCTGTCCAAATTGAGCAAGATAATCTCCTAGAACAATAGTTTTAACAGGTCCTATACCTTTTACCAGAAGATGAGCCGAATAAAAATCAAATCCTTGTTTTTGAGTACCTTTGAAAAATTCTTCTCCGGCATCTTTGTCGGCTGTAATACCCCATGAAACCTTATTTTTATAAGTATAATTATAACGCACATAATGATGCCACGGATCGCCCAGATATCTGGAATTTGGACTTGAAGCTAATTCTTCTGGGCTAATCGGACTAAAACCTTTTTGCTGCTGAAGTACACGTTGAGTACGAATAAATACTTTATGTTTACCATACTTAACAGCCTTCTTAGGATCAAAGGACAAAAAAGCATCTTCCTTTTCTACTGTAACAAAAGGTAGTATCAGTCTTACATATTCTTCATTAAACCCATTGATATTCAATAACTCGTATATGCTAAACAATTGTCCAAAATCTTTAATGTATTGCAATAAGTTGTTAATCTGAAATTCACTAAGTAACTGCAACTTTTCAAGATCCTGTTTGGTTGCAGTATTTAAATTTAATGGCTCGTTGAGGTAATAGGTTAAATCTTCATATAAGCTTGTTAAATCTAATTCCTGGTCTGTATTTGAAGATATTTCTTCAATGTAATTCTCAATAATTTCCTCAGTAGCCTTATCTTGTGTGGGCTTTTCCTGAGCATACATTGATACTGCAGCAAAGCAAAACAAAAGGATGAAAGCAAAATAATTTTTCATAGTTTAATCAGCTTTGTTTGCAGTTGTTTCAAGCTTTAAATCGTAAATTAACCCTATATGCGGTGATATACCTAATATTTGATGATAGGAAAAAGCTATATCTGCTCTAATTTTTCGATATTTATAACCCAGACCAAACGACAATCTATCTGGAGAAGTTGTTGCACCTGCACGTAAATACAGATTATTCAGAAAACGATAATCAACACCGACTTTAAAAATCATTTTATAGAGTAAATCTTTTTCAGTTTCTGTAACCATATATAATTTTTCAGAAAAACGATAACCTATACCAAATTTTAAGATGGTTGGTACTCGCTCATCATCGTAAACAGCTAATTTTGAACGAGTAATATTATATATGTGTCCTGCCAGAAATACATTTTCTGTTGGTTCTAAAATAAAACCTAATTCTGCAACTACAGTTCCCTTTTTTCCATATAATTCTGCAAATTGTGTATGCAAATAATTAACCTTTGCACCAATGGAAAGCTTATGACCCAACATTATTCCATACCCGATGCCTGTTTTTAGCTCAAAATATTTTTCATAACCGAAATAGGAAAGATCTACTCCAAAAGTTCCGGCTTCGTTGGTTGGCAAAGCAAAACTAAATGCCTTTAAACTAAGTTCATTGGTTAAAAATCTGTTTTCATGAAATAAACCTATCTGAGGAACAGTAATTCTGGCTAATCCAGCCTGATTATTTGTAGCACTCCAGGCATCAGACAGCGTAATACCTGTAAAACCCATTCCAACCTGTTTTGCTCCTGTAAGCCAGTTTTCGTTTCCAGAATAAGCAACCTGTACAATTACGCTACAAAACAATAAGTAGATTAAACGTTTCATTATTTAATAAATTAAACTCGTACAAATATACTGAGAAAAGCTTAAAATTAGGTAGAATATTCAAAATATTTTAGCTTATTTTGCCTCAAAAAAATGTTGAACGTACGGCATCTTTTTACGATTTGCAATCATTATCGTTATTTTCAAAGTGCTGGAATGAGCCCAATTCCAGATTTTATTTTCGAAAAATTTGTCAGTAATTATCTTTCATTAAATCAGGAAGGCGATTTCAAATGGCAGCAAGACGTTGAACTACTTAACAAAACGTATGAAAAAATTGCTCAATGGATAAACACAGAACCTCAAAATATTGTATTTGTTGAAAATAATTCGCTGGCAATGTCGCTTATCGGACTTTCCCTGAAAGCAAAGCATAGCAACTTTAATATTGTAAGCCTGGAAGAAGAGTTTCCTTCTAACTCTGTACCATTTGAATATCTAAAAATACCTGTAAAATATGTCCCGCATAATAATCACAGATACCCAGTTGATGCTATTCTTGAACAATGTGATGAAAGCACTATTGCTGTTGTAGCCTCATACGTGCAATACTGTACAGGGTTTCGTCTGGATATTGGAACTCTGGGCAAAGAACTTCAAAAACGAAACATTCTTTTCATTGTAAACGCAACACAAGCTTTTCCATTGTTTCCTATTGATATGAAAGCAGCTCATATTGACGTATTAACTTGTTCTGTTCATAAATGGGGCTTTACAGGGCATATTGGCACACTTTTCGTCACTTCACAAAAGTTTCGCGACAATTACCCAAGCCCAATTGCAGGATGGCTATCAGTCGATGTTAGCCACTCAAAAGACTTTATACATACATCGAAAAACTCCCCTTTTAGTCTATGGTCGAGTGCACAACAATACAACTTAGGCAGCACAAACCTTAAAAACCGTATTTTGTTATATGATGTCCTCAATTTTATTGAAAAGCAAAGTGTAGAAAATGTTCAACAACATCTCTTTTCCATTTCAAAGCTATTTATTGAACAATTAAAAGAATTACCAGTACATATCATTAGCCCAGTCGAAAAAATCGAAGAACGTTCTGCCATTATCGCTTTTTCGATTAATGAAGAAAAAAATAAAGAACTCGTTAAGTATCTTGAAGAAAATAAAATCATTGTGGCATTAAGGAATAATTACGTCAGAGTATCGGTAAATATCTTCAACAACGAAGAAGATGTAAACGATTTAATAAAGCACATTAAATCATTTATTTCCTGATTTTTACAAACTTATTCACAACATAAGTATCATGTTCAAAAAAATTAGTATTTTTACATACAATTTTTGAAATGAAGGTTAATTAAATAATGTATTGAAATGAATAAACGAATTAAAATTTTAGATAAAGAATTTGAAATCCGTATCAATCGGGACAAAATTGCTGATGCAGTAAACCAGATGGCACAGAAAATAAACAATGATTTATCGGGTTCAGCAAAAGAAGTTGTGTTTATTGGAATATTAAATGGTTCGTTCATGTTTGCATCTGATTTATTTAAACAAATAACCTTTCCTTGCAAAATCACTTTTTTAAAACTTGCATCTTATCAGGGAACTCAATCAACTGGTGTTGTTAAAAGCCTTATTGGTTTGAACGAAAATATTAAAAATAAAATAGTTGTTGTGCTCGAAGATATTGTCGACACTGGCGAAACACTCGAAAATATTATTTGTCAGTTAAAAGGATACGAGCCTGCTGAAATACGTATAGCAACCTTTTTGTTTAAACCCTTGGCCTACAAAAAAAATCTGAAACTTCACTACGTTGGCATGGAAATACCTAACGATTTTATTGTTGGATACGGTTTAGACTATGATGGCTATGGCAGAAACTTACCAGAAATATATTCTCTTGTAAATTAAATTCAAAAATATATGCTTAACATTTTGCTATTTGGTCCTCCGGGTGCAGGAAAAGGAACTCAATCAAAGAAACTGGTTGAGCATTATCACCTGCAACATTTATCTACGGGCGATATTTTCCGAAAGGAAATCAGCGAACAAACGCCCTTAGGTCGAATTGCTCAACATTATATTGATAAAGGCGAACTTGTCCCCGACAATGTGGTTATAAGTATGATAGAAGAAGTATTTAATCAAAATCCCAAATCCAAAGGCTTTGTGTTTGATGGCTTTCCGCGCACGGTAGCTCAGGCAAAAGCACTCGATGAGATGCTTCGTAGCAAAAAGAAAAGCATCTGTATCATGATAGTGCTTGATGTAACAACCGAAGAACTTATCCGAAGATTGCTCAACCGTGCAACAATCGAGGGCCGTAAAGACGATGAATTGCATATTATTCAAAATCGAATTAAAGTTTATCAGGAACAAACTGCACCTGTTTTAGATTATTACCAGAAACAAGGTAAGGCATATATTATTAATGGGATGCAATCAGAAGAAAAAGTTTTTAAAGAAGTTTGTTATCATATAGATAACTTCTCAAAATGCGAATAATATTCGATGGCAGACGACAACTTTATTGACAGCATAAGAATTTTCATTAAATCCGGAAAAGGTGGTGCAGGATGCGTCCATTTTCATAGAGACAGGCGTACAAGAAAAGGCGGACCCGATGGAGGAGATGGAGGACGAGGTGGACATATTATTTTAAAAGGAAACAGAAACCTCTGGACATTATTGCATTTACGTTATCACAAGCATTTTATTGCAAAAGATGGAGAAAATGGCTCGTCAAATAATTGCACCGGTGCCGATGCTGAAGATGTTATCATAGAAGTACCCTTAGGCACCATTGCTAAAGACGAAGAAAACAATCTCTTAGGCGAAATCACCGAACACAATCAAGAAGTCATAATTCTTAAAGGTGGTAGAGGTGGAAAGGGAAATGCCTTTTTTACATCGCCTACCATGCAAACCCCAAAATTTGCACAACCCGGCGAAGAAGGCATAGAAAAATGGATTACACTCGAATTAAAAATACTTGCCGATGTAGGATTGGTTGGTTTTCCAAATGCAGGAAAAAGCACATTACTGGCAACCGTTTCAGCAGCAAGGCCTAAAATAGCCGATTATCCCTTTACAACTCTTAAACCCAATGTCGGAATTGTTAAGGTCAATGAGATTAATTCTTTTGTAATGGCCGACATTCCTGGAATTATAGAAGGGGCACATAAAGGAAAAGGATTAGGACTTCGTTTTCTTCGTCACATCGAACGTAATTCCGTCTTGCTTTTCTTAATACCTGCAACATCAGAAAATATTGAAAAAGAATATGAAATCTTAATCAACGAACTGAAACTTTATAATCCAGAGCTACTTCATAAAGAACGCATCATTGCTATATCAAAAGCAGATTTGTTAAGCCCGGAAGAAGAAAAAAGGATACAAAATATCCTATCGTTATTTAAAGAACCCACCATCATCTTTTCGTCTGTATCGCAAAAAAATATACAGAAGCTGATACGCTTGCTATGGGAAACACTTAATTCTAACTGACAGAATGTCGCATCTCAATTAGTGGCAAATATTTTGTATTACTGTGCAAAAAATTTTACTATGGAAGATAAGGAAATAAAAGAAAAAGTAGAAGCCGAACAAACTGAAACTACTCAAAAAGAAACATCAAAGAAAAAAAAGAAAAAAAAATCTGAAAATAGCGAGATTCAAGAATTGAAAGCAGAACTTGAAAAATTGACAGAAAAATATAATGAGATAAATGACAAATATGTACGTCTCATTGCCGAATTTGACAATTACAAAAAGCGTACTTTAAAAGAAAAATCTGATCTACTCAAATACGGTGGTGAGACTGTACTTACCAATTTATTATCTATCCTTGATGATTTCGAACGAGCTCAACAATCTATCAAAGAAAGCTCCGATATAGAAAGCATCAAAGCTGGAATAGAACTTATCAACAATAAGTTTTACGAATACCTTAAACAGCAAGGTGTCAAAGAAATTGAAGCAAAAAATGCTGACTTTAATACTGATTATCACGAAGCCATAACCCGATTCCCTGCCCCAAGCGAAGATTTAAAAGGCAAAGTTATTGATGTTATTCAAAAAGGATATATGCTTCATGATAAAGTAATTCGTTATGCAAAAGTTGTTGTAGGAGAATAAACTATGGCCAAACGAGATTATTACGAAATACTGGAAGTTCCACGCAACGCAACCAAAGAAGAAATTAAAAAGGCTTATCGTAAAAAGGCCTTACAATATCATCCTGATCGTAATCCAGGCGATAAAGAAGCAGAAGAAAAATTTAAAGAAGCTGCCGAAGCTTACGATGTATTAAGCGATGATGAAAAACGTCGTCGCTACGACCAGTTTGGTCATGCCGGAGTAAACGGTGGTGCCGGCGGAGCAGGTGGATTTGAAGGATTCGATATAAATGATATTTTCAGTCGTTTCGGCGATATTTTCGCCGATTTTGGATTTGGCGGATTCGGAGGATTTGGCAATTCAGGACAAACAAGACAGCGTGTTAACAAGGGAACTAACCTGAGAATCAAAGTAAAACTAAGTCTAAGCGAAATTTTAACTGGTGTTGAAAAGAAAATAAAAGTAAAGAAACTGGTTCCCTGCTCACATTGTCATGGAACAGGCTCCAAAGACAGTTCATCGTATAAAACCTGCCCTACCTGTAATGGCTCTGGTTATGTAACCCGAATAACCAGAACCATTCTTGGGCACATGCAAACAACCTCTCCTTGTTCCACTTGCAACGGCGAAGGTAGAATTATAACAGGCAAATGTTCCTATTGCGGCGGAGAAGGAGTTGTTCATAGCGAAGAAGTAATCACTATCAATATTCCTGCAGGTGTTAGCGAAGGAATGCAATTATCATTATCGGGCAAAGGAAATGCAGCTGTACGGGGAGGCATTCCTGGCGACTTAATTGTGCAGATAGAAGAAGAAAAACACCCCGATTTTATTAGAGAAGATAACAATCTGATTTATAATTTAATCATCTCTATACCTCAGGCAATACTTGGCACAACAGCAGAAATACCATCTATTGATGGCGGAAAAATAAAACTCAAAATTGATGCAGGAACTACCTCCGGCAAGCTATTGCGTATTCGTGGCAAAGGATTACCCGAATTACATGGCTACAACCGAGGTGATTTAATCGTACGCGTAATTGTATATATCCCTACAAATATCTCCAAAGAAGAAAGAAGACTATTGGAAAAACTTGATGAGTCTGAAAACTTCAAACCAGAAAATGCAAGGAAAGACAAAAATTTCTTTGAGCATTTCAGGAAGTATTTTTCCTAAAGCAGAAAAATTTAAAACAATCTCAATTGCATACTTTTTACCTGAAAGCTCCTCCGATGATAAGGTGAAAGACCATATTTTTCTATAGCCTGTATATGTGCTTCTGTCGGATAACCTTTGTTTTCGTTCCAACGATACATAGGATATTCCTTATGTATTTTATTCATAAAGTCATCTCTGTACGTCTTAGCTAAAATAGATGCTGCAGCAATGTTCATATAAGTTGCATCACCCTTAATAATTGTTTTAAAAGGAATATTTTTATAAGGATAAAAACGATTTCCATCAACTACAATCAATTGTGGCACATGCTGTAATCTATCAAGACTTCGGTGCATTGCATATATAGAAGCTTTAAGAATATTCCATCGGTCAATTTCCTGATTAGTACAGTAAGCAACTGCCCATGCCAGAGCGTATTTCTCTATTAATGAACGTAATTCATATCGTTTTGATTCAGACATCTTTTTAGAATCGTTTATCTCGGCAATCTCAAAATCTACTGGTAAAATAACAGCAGCAGCAAAAACAGGTCCTGCCAGGCAACCTCTTCCTGCTTCATCTGTTCCTGCTTCCAATAATTTCTTTTGATAAGTTATTGCTAGCATGTTGCAAATATAAAAAAAGGGTGCGAAATGGCACCCTTTAGTCTGAAGAAAGCTTAATTTTATTGTCTTTTTTCATATGCTTCCTTTACAACCAACGTTTTTCCCATCACTTCCTTGCCGTTTAGCTCTTTTATAGCTGATTTTGCTTCATCGGCATTTACCATTTCAACAAAACCAAATCCTTTTGAACGGCCTGTCATTCGATCCATAATAACTTTCGCGGATTGAACTTCACCATAGTTTTCGAAAAGTTCTCTTAAATAATTGTCTTGAATTTTGAAATTCAAATTTGCAACAAAAATGTTCATAAAAACTAAAAATTAAAAAGTTAATAAAAAAATTGAGGTGAAAAAGTAAACTTAAAAGAATAGAATCCAATTAAATGAACTTTTTCAATACAAAGGTAATGCTTTCTTCGAAAGAAAAAAATTATTTTTGCAGAAAAATAAAAAATAATGTTAGAATCGTACTTCAATCAATTCAGAAAGAATATAGTTGGGATTAATCAAACCTATCAAAGTCCTTTTGGCACTAAACAAATCATATACGGCGATTGGATTGCCAGCGGACGATTATATCATCCAATAGAAAACATTATTTCAAACAAAATAGGTCCTTTTGTTGCCAATACGCACACCGAAACGAGCGAAACAGGCAAACGAATGACCATTGCCTACCACACAGCTCAAAAAATCATTAAACAACATGTACATGCCGGCTCTAACGATGTTATTATTTCTGCAGGTTCCGGAATGACCACTGTTATAAATAAACTCCAACGAATTCTGGGACTTCGTCACTGCGGAATGATTATGAAACACGACTGTCTGAATAAACGTGAAAGACCCATTGTATTTATAAGCCACATGGAACACCATTCCAATCATACCTCATGGTACGCATGCAATGCTGATGTTGAAATTATTAAACCAACCGATGACTTACTGGTTGATTTGAACGATTTAGAAGATAAACTAAAAAAATATAACAAACGTTCATTTAAAATTGCATCCGTTACAGCATGTTCAAATGTAACTGGTATTCACACTCCTTACTATGAAATTGCAAAACTGATGCACCAGTATGGAGGATTGTGCTTTGTTGACTTTGCTGCTTCTGCTCCATACGTTGAGATTGACATGCACCCCAACGACGATCCTTATAAAAAACTTGATGCAATTTTCTTTTCACCTCACAAATTCTTAGGTGGTCCTGGTTCCAGCGGTATACTCATTTTCGACCGTAACATGTATCACAATCCTATTCCCGACCAACCCGGCGGTGGAACTGTGGATTGGACCAACCCATGGGGCGAATACAAATTCGTTGACGATATTGAAGTTCGTGAAGATGGAGGAACTCCTGCCTTCTTACAAACTATAAAAGCGGCTCTGGCTATCAAACTCAAAGAACAAATGGGCGTGGAAAATATTCAAAAAAGGGAACATTCCATGGTAGAATACATGTTTCCTAAGCTACAACAAATACCTGGATTAAAACTGCTTGCCAGTGAACATAAGAATCGCTTACCAGTGTTCTCATTTTATCATCCAGATATTCATTACAACCTGATGGTGCGTTTGTTGAGCGATTATTTTGGCATTCAGGTCAGAGGTGGATGTGCATGTGCCGGCACTTACGGACATTTTTTGCTTGAAGTATCGTACGAAAAATCGAAAGCTATTACCGAAAAAATAAATCATGGCGACCTTTCTGAAAAACCTGGCTGGGTAAGACTTTCATTACATCCAACAAACACTCAGCAAGAAATGGACTACATTATTTATGCTATTAATGAAGTAATTACACATCACAAGTCAATGAAAAAAGATTACTTTTACAACCCAAAAACAAACGAATTTTCATTTCATACCAATAATACAGAATTTAATGTGGAAGAATGGTTTGATTGGAAATAAGTTTCTTCTAATAAGCACTTCTATCAATCCATACCAATTGTTAATAAATTGTTTAAAAACTTTTGTCAAAAATTCGAACAAAACTTGATTTTTTGCTTTACCTTTGCTAGGTTAACCATAAAGTAATCCTTTATGAAAAATACCATTAACTGCCTGATAGGATTACAATTCAATCAAAAGATAGAGTTACGCGAATTAAAAGACTGGATATACCAATTTAACAATCAACTCGAAAAAAAACAATTGGGTAAGGTTGTTACAGCCTCTGTTCATAAAAAAAATCTGACCGATTACCATAAAAACCTATTAGCTATTTCAATAAATAGTACCGCTGAGGTTAATTTCGATAAATTGCTTTCAGCCATTCCTAATCTGGCACTAATTAAAAGATATTTAATTGTTGATGTAAGCAATGCTTTACTTCATCATACTGAATATTCAAACATGTCGGTTGAAAAATTTTCGCACATCATTGAACAACAAAAACTGCTTTACCACCCCGACCAAACTAAACCCATGTGCATAATCAGATCGTTATATCAGCATTATTATTGTCTTGAAGGCATTGTACTATGGTATAATAAGATGTCCATAACTATTAACAAAGGAAAATATTACGCCAGAGAATTGTACTGCGAATTTAACCTGGATGCAATAAAAACGGAGGAAGGTTTTAAAGTACCAGTTGATGCAACTATTACAGTAAACGAAGATGAAGTATTTCCCCAATTTAATCAATCACAATTGATTTTATCAGTAAAGGAATCTCCTTCATCTTGTAAAAAAATCAACGATTTAATGACCAATCATTTTACCATCATTGTTAATTAACATCATGTAGAATTTAGCTTTTCTTCACACCTTAAATAATCATTTAGTTACAGAAATTGTTAATAATTCTTTATTGATTTTCTACAAACGATACTACAAAGTATCTATTTTTATCCAAAAAAAACTGTTATGAAATTTTTTTATTTTCTATCAGTCTTTGTATTAGTTAACATTTCCATAATTAATGCACAAGACACAACCGTTACCTATCACAAGAACGGAAAAAAAGCGAGCGAAGGCGTAATTAAAAACGGTGCTGAGTATGGGTTATGGAAATTTTACGACACCAATGGTAAATTAAAACAGGAAATAGAGTTTGTTAACGGAATAATTCATGGTCGGGTAACTTATTACTATTCAAATGGTCAGAAAGAAAATGAAGGCTACATTCGTTATGGTATGAAAACAGGTCTGTATCAGGAATGGTACGAAAATGGTCAACTTAAAACAAAAGGATTTTTCATGTATGATCTAAAAGATAGTCTTTGGCAATTTTATTATCCCAATGGTCAAATAAAAAAAGAATTACACTGCAAAATTGGAGATTGTTATTTATTCAATTTTTGGTTGCCCGATGGAAAGCAAAGTCTTTCCAATGGTACAGGTTATTACGAAGAATATTATCCAAACGGAAAATTAAAGGAAAAAGGAGAATATGTTAGCGGCAAAGAACACGGAAAATTTGAATCGTACTACGAAGATGGCAAACCACATGTTGTAGGGTATTTTACAAACGGCAGACACAGCGGAACATGGCGTACCTATTTTAAAAACGGCCAACTTCAATCAGAACTGAATTATGTAAATGGTAAAAGCATCTCCTATTATCCTAATGGTCAAATTGAAATGGAAGGCTATTTAAAAGATAGTTTGAAAGAAGGTCAATGGACATTTTATTACGACAATGGACAAAAGAAAATGGAAGGGCGATTTGAAAAAGACCTAAGACAAGGTATTCATACAAAATATTACGATAACGGCCAAATAGAATCTCAAATTACATTCCTTAATGGTCTTAAGCATGGCTATGCCATTTGGTATCACAAAGACGGAAAGAAAGACATGGAAGGAAACTTTAACTATGATGTTCAGCATGGTAAATGGACATATTGGCGAACTGATGGAAAAAAAGGCAACGAAGGATATTATAAAAATGGCAAAATGGACAGTAACTGGGTTTATTGGTATGGAAATGATAGTATATGGAAAATAGTAAATTTTAAAGATGGAGTAAAACATGGAAAAATAACGGTTTATTACGAAAATGGCAAAAAAGAACACGAAGGAACCATGAACGAAGGCAAAGAAGAGGGTTTATGGATTAGCTGGTACGAAGACGGAAAAGTAAAGATGGAAGGAACCTTCAAAAATGGTGTGATGGATGGGCTATGGAAAGGATACTGGGAAAACGGAAATAAGAAATATGAAATATTTTATAAAGACACAGTTCCCGATGGCAAAGTTGTGTACTACTGGCCTAATGGACAAATAATGCGAATAGAAAATAAACGAAATAACAAATATCACGGACGCTACGAAACCTATCACGAAAACGGCAAGCCCAACATGTTAGGGCAGTACGAAAATGGCAATAAAACGGGAAAATGGATGTACTATAGTCAACGGGGAGAATTGCTTAGAGAAGAAACATACAAAAACAACCGTCCGCATGGAGTATGGAAAACTTACTACCCAATGGGGCCCATTGAAAGCTACGTAGAATACAGGGATGGTATAAAACATGGCCGAACAGTTTATTACGAACCAAACGGTAAAGTAATTTTCGAAGCTATTTTTAACAACAACACTTTGATAAAAACCATTTCTGGTAAAAAACCTGAAGAACTTAATAGACCTGACAAACGTAGAGATTACGACTTCGGAGAATAGCTACGTATCTGATTATATAACTAAGGGTAAAAGCATGCGCACAAAGTCATACTAATCTCGTTGTACACAACGAGACGAACAATAATGCACACAACCCAAACACTGTGCATCGGGCATCACTCTTTTGCGAGCTAAGGATGATTGGGAGG
>FWWL01005802.1_pt1 | contig 18707 bp, 20 predicted proteins | sample 2228331 | NCBI WGS metagenome assembly FWWL01 (sample SAMEA103939775, study PRJEB20133) | metagenome
GCTTGCGTTTTCAGTTGACACACTCGCCCTTCCGTCAACTTCATCACTTGCGCGATTTCCTTCAAGGTCAGTTGCTCGTAGAAGTAGAGGGTGATGACCAACCGTTCGCGTTCGGGGAGTTGCTCAATGGCGTGAGCGAGAATTTCGGTCAACTCGCGGCGGCGCTGCTCGTCCCACGCCGTTTGTTCTTGCGAGCGTTCAGCGAGGGGCAACAGTTCCTCCAGCGGGAGGATGGTGACAGGGGCTGCTTCCATGACGAACTGAGCATACTCTTCTTCTGTCAAGCCCAGTTCGTCCGCCAGTTCTTGCTCTGAGGGAGCATGTCCCAGGCGCTGTTCTAAGTCTTCAATGGCGTCTTGCAACTGTTTGGCGCGGTGGTAAGCAGAGCGGGGCAGCCAACCCATAGAGCGCAAGCCGTCCACAATCGCACCGCGGATGCGGGCAATGGCAAAGGCTTCAAAAGGCACACCCCTTGTTTGGTCAAATCGGTCAATGGCTTCCAAGAGCCCAATGAGCCCGTAACTGATGAGGTCGCCTTCTTCCACAGAGGGTGGCAGCAGGGGCTTGATACGAGCCACCACGCGTTTGACCAGCGGGAGGTAGGCTTTTACTAACGCTTCCCGACTCTGTTCATCTTGATGAGCGCGGTAAGCACGCCAGCGGCGTTCCAACTCCTGTGCCGTCATCATTGCTGCCACGCCTCCTTTCCTTCAGGACGGAGGACGAAGGGCGTGGGACGAGGAACCACTTTGGTGTCCATTCCCAATCCTTCGTCCCCTTCGCTCTTCCCTGTCTGCAGCATTGCAATAAGCAGCAACTGCTTCATGACGCTCAACCCTCTCTGGACAAAAGTCCCAGTTGCATGAGCCGCCGCTGGAAGGCGAAACACCACGCCACGATGCGTTCTTGCAAGGTTCGGTCAATGTTGGTAAAAGCCAAACCAACGCGAAGGCAACCTTCGCCGGGAGCCACCCACACAATCTCGCTCACTGTTTCCACAGGGAGCCCCTCGGAGAACTTGGGAGGCACGGCTGGCAAGGTAAAGCGAAGGTAAAAGCGTTGGTGCACCCGCCACTGAGAAGCGGCGGGCACTCGCCGAACATCTATGCGCACGCCAATACCGCCTGCGTTTACATCGGTGCCAAAGGCTTCAAAGGTTTCGCCCTCTTCTCCTCCTTTGTCCTCCGTCCCGTGTCCCGTATCACTGCGGTTTTCGGGAAGGGGTTGAAGGACAATGGGACAGAGAACTCGCACGCGGAAAAAGCGGCGCCGTTGCACGGGGTTCAGTTGCTGCGGAGTAGCGATGATGAGGGATGGCTCGGGAGCAACAAAGGTTGCCAGCACCTTGCTCTCAAATTGATACGCTCGCCCCGCTGTGATGATGTAGCCTCGCACAGAGGAGTTAGGTGCGTAATAGCGGAGGATGTCCCCCTCTGTCAAGGGCACCAGTTCCGTCTCTTCGGGTTGAGCGCGATAGACAACGAAAGTGTTCCGATGCACGCGCTCCTCTGTGACGAGTTCCAACACCACTTGTTGACCGCGCCGAAGCAGGTTCTGGGGCATTATCGCCTCACCTCGTCTCCTTCACGCTCCAGTTAAGAAACGCAGCAACCGCTGCAGGAAAGAAGGAGCGTTCGTGTTTTCGGGTTGGCTGGCATTGGGAAGGCGTGCCGCCACGATGTGAGCGAGTTGACGAATGCTTTTGGCAGTAGGGCAAGCCGGGGCTAACTGGACAAGGGGCACTTGCCGTTTCACCGCTTCAGAGACCCACACACTGGAGGGCACGCAAGCGATGACTTGAGCGCGTAAGCCTAAGAAGCGAGCAGCAGCCCAACACAAACGCTCGCCAACTTCCTGCTCAGCGCCACCGTTGGTCATGTTCACCACGACGCTAATGCGACCAGAAAAGCCGTGATGCGCCAGCGCTTTCAGCAAGCCATAGGCGTCTGTCAAGGCAGTCGGTTCAGGCGTGGTGACCAGCAGCAGTTCATGGGCAGCCCGGCAAAGGGCAAGGACATCAGGACCAATGCCCGCTGCTGCGTCGGCGATGATGAACGAGAAGCGCCCCTCCATCGCTGATAAGCGGGCATGGAGGGACGAGAGGGTGTGTCCATCCAATCGGGCTAACTCCGCAATGCCCGATGCGCCAGGGAGCAACCAAACTTTCTCGTTGACAGGTAGCAACGCATCGTCCAAACTGGCGCCACCATCCAACACATCGCGGATGGTGAATTTCGGGGGAATGTTCAGCAGGACATTAGCGTTTGCCAGCGAAAAGTCCGCGTCCCAGAGAAGCACGGAAAAGCCCATTTCCCCCAGCGATAGCGCTAAGTTGACCGAAAGGGTTGTTTTGCCCACGCCCCCCTTGCCACTGGCGACAGTGATGGCGTAAGTTTCGGACGGTCTGGCGATTGTTGCGGTTGACGCTGAACCAGCAAAAAGTTCTCGCAACTTCATGGCTTGGTCACGCATTGCCACTCACCTCCCCTGCGGGTGAGACGGGAGACGAAGGGTCCGAGATGGGAGGGATGATAAGCCCTCGCTCCCGCAGCGGCGATAGCACCCATTCCGCCAATCGTTCCGAAGTGGGAACCTCTAAGTCCTCAGGGACATTCTGTCCCGTCGTGATGTAGGACACGGGAAGGTTCAACTTTTTGACCAAGTTCACGATGACGCCGGGTTGGGTTGTCTCGTCTAACTTCGTGATCACAAGGCTGGTTGGGCAAAAGATGGCGAATTGCTCGGCGGCTAAGGCGAGGTCGGATGGGTTCCCGTTGGCGGGAAGGGTGAGGAGCACTTCCTCAGGGTTAGTTGCCACCACCAATTCCCACAGGGCGTGCAGTTGCTCCGAGTGCTTTGGGCTGCGCCCGATAGTGTCCACCAAAACAAGGTCCGCAACCTGCAAGGCTTGGCGGGTGCAGCGTTCCGCTTCCTCAGGCATGGTAGCAACGAAGAAAGGCAACCCCATCAACCGCGCGTAAGTTTCCAGTTGTTGGACAGCGCCGATGCGGAACACATCCACCGTCACCAAAGCCACTCGCCGGCGTCGGTGCATTATCTGGTTTGCAGCGATTTTTGCCACAGTGGTGGTTTTGCCGACGCCTGTGGGACCAACCAAAACAGCGACTTTCGTCGTTGACGATAAGCCATTGGTGACGGGAAGATGGGAACGAAGGACAGTGCGCAACCATGTTACCATCTCTTGCCCCTCAGGTGCAGGTGGCTGGTTTGTGAAGAGAGTGGGGATGGTCGCTAAGTCTACGCCGCATTGCCACAAAAGCCCCAACGCCCCTGAACGCATCACCGCTCCTTCCTGTCCCCATAGGGAGGCAGCCAATAGTTCCAACTGCCGCTCCACCCGCAAGGCAACTTCGGTCCATTCGCCATCGCTTTCGCTCTTTCGTTTGCGGACTCGCCGACGAGGCGCTTCAGTCGCTTCCGCCTCGCTTGCTGCAGGAGCAGATACACTCTGCCTTTCCGCTCCTCGCTTTCCATTCCGTGTCCCATCCTTTTTGCGTCGGCTCTTTGGTGTGCTTTCGGCGATTGGCGCTGCTTCTCTGACGGCTGCCGGCAAAGGTGCTTCTTCGGTTGTTGTTGACGCTCCGCTTGCCAAGGGGAGCGGCAAAGGCTCGGCTGCGGGGGCACGCCGTTCGTCGCCGGATTTGCTCCCCGCATCTCCGTTTCCCCGCTTCTCCGTTTCTTCGTTTCCCCGCTTCTCCCCCGTCCCGCGTTCCCTGTCCCATTGACTGTTGTTAGTGGTGGAAACAGCAGCCCAGACCCGAACCGTTGCCGTTCGGCGGAGCCACCACCAGAACCCGCGCTTTTGCTGGGTGTGAAGAATGACAGCGTCTTCGCCCATCTCTCGTCGGACGCGTTCCATCACCTCGGGCACCGAGCGCCCTTCAAAGCACCGAACAATCACGCTCGCTCACCTCCTACGATGGCTTTGGTTTGCAGGTTCACACGCGCAGCGTTCACTTCTTCGTAACTGAGAACAGGAATGCGCGGTAGGAAGCGGGAAAGCAAACGGCGGAAAGGCAAACGCAACCCGCCGCTGCACACGAGGATGGGTTGAGTCCCTTCGGCAGCGATGCGTTCAGCGGCTTGCGCAATTTGCTCCAGCAGCCGCTGCCAAAGGCTGGGGTCAGGCACCAGCATTAAGCCGCTGTCCGTCTCTTGCACCATGTTGAGGAGCCGCTGCTCAATTTCAGGGTCCAACACAATGGCAGAAAGGGCGTTGTTGTGCAAGTAGGGTTGACAAATGAGACGGGCTAACCGACGCCGCACCCGTTCGGTGAGGAAATCGGTGTCCTTCCGCAACCGCGCCGCATCGGCTAACGCTTCCAAAATTGCTACCATGTCCTTGATGGGCACACCTTCTGCCAGCAGGTTGCACAAGACTTGGTGGATTTCGCTGCGGCTGAGGAGTTGAGGCGTTACTTCTTCCACAACGGCAGGATGGGTGAGCCGCACTTGGTCCAAAAGGGCTTGCACCTCCTGACGGGACATGATGTCAGCAGCGTGGGTTTTGATGACTTCTGAAAGGTGGGTGATGAGAGCCGTCTCTGCATCCACAACGGTGTAACCCAACCGTTCCGCTTCCCGCTTCTTGTCGGGGTCAATCCAGAAAGCGGGCAACCCAAACGCGGGATCTGTGCCGGCGATGCCATCCAAGGGGGGCAAATGAGGGCTACCCACTGCCAGCATCTTGTGGGGATAGCAATCGGCTTCCGCCACTTTGGCACCCCGCACTTTGAGCACATAGCGGTTGGGGGGGAGCAACAGGTTGTCACGCACCCGCACAGGTGGCACCAACAACCCCAAATCTTCCGCCAACTTTCGGCGCAAGTTCGTGATGCGTTGGAGCAACTTCCCCCCTTCCTGCTCCATCGCCATCGGCACTAACGCAAAGCCCAATTCCAACTCCACTGGGTCAACGCGCACATAAGCGGTGAAGTCTTGAGGTTGTTTAGGGACTGGGGATTGGGAACTGGGTTTCTGTTCGGCAAGGGTTTGCTGGCGCAAAAGCCATGCGCCAATGCCCAACCCCGCTCCGAGGGCGAAGAAAGGCAACTTGGGCAACCCTGGCACCAATCCCAGCAGCATCGCAATCCCCGCCGCCACCAGCAACGCATCAGGTTGGCTTTTCGTCTCCTTGACAATCGTTGAGGACAGGCTTTCTTCCGAGGCAGCGCGGGTGACGATGAAACCTGCAGCGGCGGAGACCAACAGGGCAGGGATTTGGATGAGCAAGCCTTGACCGACGGTCAGAAGGGCGTAAGTGCGCAACGCTGTTTCCCAACTTTCCCCCCGTTGCCAAACACCCACCAACAAGCCACCGACGAAACAAAGGAGGGCAACCAGTAAAGCGGTGATGGCATCGCCCCGAACGAACTTGGCAGCGCCGTCCATAGCACCGTAAAAGTCCGCTTCCAACTCCAAGCGCTTTCGCCGCTCGCGGGCTTCCTCTTCGGTGATCAGTCCCGCCGACAAGTCCGCATCAATGCTCATCTGCTTGCCCGGCAGCGAGTCCAGAGTGAACCGCGCCGCTACTTCGGCGATGCGGTTGGCGCCACCTGTCACGACAGCGAATTGGACGATGAACAAGGTCAGGAACAGCACCACGCCTACGAGGAAGTTGCCACCCAAAACAATCTCGCCCGTCGCCCGCACGAATTGCCCTGCGTCGCCCGTCGTCAAGATGGCGCGCATCACAGCGACGGAAAGAGCAGTGCGGAAAAGCGCGGAGAAGAGCAGAAGGGACGGGAAGGACGACATCTCCAAGGCATCTTTCAACATCAGCACGGCGAAGAACAAAGTCAATGCCCCGACGAAGTGGAAGATTAGCATCACATCCAGCAATACAGGCGGCACTGGCACCAACAGCAGCGCCAGCACAAGGGCTACTGCCCCCACTGTCCACATTTCACTTTGCTTAAGTTGTCCAATTTTCGGCAGCGCTGCCATCTTGCGACCTCCTTTCTTCTCGGGACGCGGGGCGTGGGGCGCGGGACGGGATGCTTTTCCTTATCGTCCCCACACCTCAGGTTGCAACTGCTCTCTCAGGCTTCACCCAAAACCTCCCTTGCGCGCCCAGTGAGGCGGAAGACATAAGCCAACACTTCGGCAGTGGCTTGATACAGTTCGGGCGGGATGAAGGCGCCGATGTTGACTTTCATTAGGGCTTGAGCAAGCGGTGCATTCTGGACGATGGGGACACCATGCTTTCGGGCTTCTTGGACGATGCGGTTTGCCATCCAGTCAGAGCCTTTGGCAATCACTTGAGGCGCAGGGAGCGTTTTAGGGTCGTAGCGAAGAGCGACAGCGTAATGAGTTGGGTTGGTCACAACAACCGTCGCTTCTTTAACCCGTTGGATTTGGCGGTGCATTACCAGTTGGCGGTAGCGGCGGCGCAGTTGCCCTTTCACCATCGGGTCGCCTTCCGTCTGCTTCAGTTCGTCCTTCACTTCTTGTCGGCTCATGCGAAGGGTGCGTTCCACTCGCCACCATTGGATGGCGTAGTCAGCGGCTGCCAGAAGCCCCAACGCCAAAACACACCACCACAAAAGTTTCAGTCCAACGCTTCCGAGGTTGCTTGCGCCGACGCGCACATCCATTGTGCTGGTTCCCAGCACACTGTTCCAACCAGCACGGAGGACGGAAAAGCCCACATAGCCCACCAACGCGGCTTTGAGCACCGCACGAATGCCGTCCCACAAAGTCATCAACGAGAACATCCGCTTGAAACCGCTAACGGGATTGACTTTTTGCCAGTCAAAGCGCAAGGGGTAAAGGGTGAACAAAAAGCGGGTTTGCAGCGCACCGACCAAGAAGGCGGTGACCATCAAAGCAACGACGAAAAGCAAAGGTTTCAGCACCACATCTTTTGTCAACGGTGTCCAATCGCCACTGACCAACAAAGCATTCATAGCAGTGCCCAACGAGCGCAGCCAAGAAGGGAACAGAAGCAACCCCAACAGCGCTCCGACCAACAAGACGGCGCTGCCGGTCACTTCTGCGCTGCGCGGAACAATGCCTTGTTTGCGCGCTTCTTCTCTTCGTCTCGGCGTTGGCGCTTCCGTTTTGTCCGACCAGAACATGCTCCGTCACCTCTTGAGGGTTCGCTCCTTGGCGAACCACGACCAAAAATCGGCGCATCAGGAGATGCGCCCTCCAGTTACCTTAGAGTTGCGAGAAGACTGGGCACGGCTTGGACGAGATAGCGCAGCAACTTTTCGGACAACAACGCCAATGCGGGTAAGGAGGCAGCGACAACCAACACAGCGAGTGCGATGCGAGCAGGCATTCCCCACAGCAGCACGGACAATTGCGGGGCTGCCCGTCCCATCATGCCCAGCACGAAGTCCGTGAGCAAAACCACGCCGATGGCGGGGAGAACGAAGGGCAATACGATGAGCAACCCGTTCGCCACAAGTTGCATCCACTCTGCTCCAATTTGGGATCGGAAGTGAACTGTCGTGCCTATCGGCAGCCACTGGTAACTGGCGGCGACGGTGCGCAACAACCAGTGGTGCCCGTTGAGGGCGAAGAACAGCACGCCGGCTAACAAAGTGGCGGCTCGGGCAGCAATGGCGGCTTTGGTTCCCATCAAGGGGTCAACGAGAGCGGAGAAACCAAATCCAACCTGCCAATCCACCAACTCCGCCACCCACTCAATCAACCAGACGAACATGGCAAAGGAGAAGCCGATGAGCATCCCGACAGCGACCTCGCGAAGAAGGAGAACAGCCAACAAAGCAGCATCGTCAAGGGGCACTGTTGGGGCGAAAGCGACGCCCGCTAAACCTGCCCCGAAAGCGATGGTGATGCGGGCGAGGGGTGGCACCTGCGCTGAGGAAAGACCCGGCATCAGCGCCAGGGCACCGCCAAACCGCGCTGTTGCCAGCAGCCATCGTGACCATTCAGTCAACCAAAGGTCGGGCACCGTCATTTTCACCGCACCACCTGTGGGATGAGGTTCAAAAGCCGCACCGTCCACTCCGTCATGAAAGTCAAGCCAGCCGCACCGAGCAAGAAGATGAGGGCAAACACGACCAGCACCTTCGGCACAAAAGTCAGGGTGAACTCTTGAACCCCTGTCGCTGCCTGCAAAATCCCGATGACCAAGCCAACCACCAGAACGGCAACGAGGATGGGCAGCGCCATCGTCAGCCCTGTCATGAAGGCTTGCCGCATCAAGTCAATGGCAACGGTTGCCGTCATCGCTCTCACCTCACCGAACGCTGAGCGCCAACCCGCGCAAGAGAAGGTGCCATCCATCCGCCAAGACAAACAGCAGCAACTTCAAGGGCAAGGAGATGAGCATGGGAGGCACCATGAGCATGCCCATGCCCATCAGCACACTGGCAACCACTAAGTCCACGACCAGAAACGGGATGGCGATGAGGAAGCCAATCTCAAATCCCGTGCGCACTTCGCTGAGGATGAAAGCGGGGATAAGCACGGTCGGCGGAACTTCGTCAGGTGTGCGCGGGTTGGGCAATTTGGCAATGCGCAAAAACAATGCGATGTCCTTCTCTCGCACTTGCTTTAGCATGAAGCGGTGGAAGGGCTTATAGCCCTCAGCGATTGCTTGCTCTAACGAGACTCGGTTTTGCAAGAAGGGTTGCAAACCTCGGTCCCTTGCCTCCTGCAAAGTCGGCGCCATCACGAAGAGCGTGATGAACAGCGCCATGCCGATAACGACAGGGTTGGGCGGCGTTTGAGGTGTGCCCATCGCTACCCGCAATAGCGACAGAACAATCACGATTCGCGTGAAGCAGGTCATCACCGCTAAGAGGAAGGGAGCGAGGGCGATGAGGGTGAGGAGCATCAAGATTTGCACTGACTCACGCATCAAACTCAGTTGCTGCTGGGCAGTGGACGCAGGCGCTTGAGCGTAAGCAACGGGCGCCAGCAACAGCAACAACAGCACCGTCCAGAAAGGAAATCGGGGGACGCGCAATAAGGGATGCACGAATGGAAGACGCCAACGGACGCTTTCCCGTGTTTCTTCTGAGTTGTTGCCTTCCTCATTCCCACTCCCTGTCAATGAGGTGCGGGGCGTGGGACGCAAGGCAAGGAAAGAACGAAGTTCCTCGCTGCTTTGTGGTTCAGGTTCTTCGGATGACAGTTCTGCGAGGAGTTGAATGCGTTGAGGGGTGAGGGCGAGGAGAAAGCGGTGGTGGCGGTAGGCGACGAGCACCAAACGGTGCCCACTGCCTAACGGGAGCACCTCCAACAACTTCAGTTCCCTTTGCGCGGCACTGGTGAGTGTGTAAAGCCGTCGCAGCCACCAACCCAGTGCCCACGCTAATCCGCAAACGAAGGCGCAACTGACGAGCACCCGAACAACCGACGCGCTTTCTCCCATAGCCGCTCACCGTCCAGTTTTGTTGTTTTTTCAGGTTGGCTTGACCAGTTCGGTAATTCGCACGCCCAAGCGTTCGCCCAACACCACGACAACTTCGCCACGAGCGATGAGTTTCCCAGCGACATAGACCTCCACAGGTTCACCGACGGCTTTGTCCAGTTCCAAGATGCTTCCTGGGGTCAGTTCCAAGAGTTCTTGCACCGTCACCTCCACCCGCCCCAGTTCCACATGGACGGGCAACTCCAAAGTCGCCAACACTTCCCAAGGCACCGCTGGACCGTCGGTTGGTTCCTGTTGGCTTTCTGCCAAGGGCGGAAAGGAGACGGGATGAACTTCGGGACTGCGCTGCTCCATCATTGCGCTTCACCTCGCTGTTGTTTGGTTGGCAAGATTTGCACCGCCCAATGCCCATTTCTGGTTCCCAAGCGGGCTTGACAGAGGGTTTGGTTGTCCCAGACCAAGCGGACGGGCTCCCCTTTAAACCCGTCCAACAACACCACATCGCCCACCTTGAGTTCCTTTAATTCCCGAATGAGGATGTGCCCTGTCGCCAAGACGACCCGCAAGGGAACGGTCAAGGTGATGGCAGGATGGTGCCGCAAGTGTTGTGGCGGCTCGGCAACTTTGTGCTGCCAAGTTTGTTCTAAACCCTTCAGCGCATCCGCTCGCAGGGCAACCCACAAGTTACCCTGCTCCTGCCCGATTTGGAAATCGTAGCAGAGGTGGTAGACCATGACCTTGTCGGTGAGCATCCCGATTTGCTCTTCAGAGGTCCAGACAGTCTGCAGGTGCATAGACTGATTTTCGGTTTCACCCGTGATGACAGCGATCAACGAGGTGGCAATTCGCTCCGCGAATCGCAAAAGTAAGGAGCCTTCCAAACGGCTGAGGGGACGGCTTTGAAAACCGGCGGGGAGAATGCCCGGTCCACCCAACAGGCGATCAATAGCGACCATTGCTAAGTTCGCGCTGAGGGCGAGGTAATGATCGCCCCGCAATCGTCCCGTCGTGGTCATGGGAATAACGAAGGCTTTCGCTTTCCACTCTTCCGTCAACTCGGAGAGGGATGCGAGCCCTTCTTTGCTGAGGCGCAGTTCCAAAGTCATCCGCAGGAGGGGGATGAGGACATAGCGGAGCGATTGAGTAAGTTGCTCTGCCCACTGGCGAAGGAGGGCGCGCTGGCGCGGGGTTAAGGTTAGCGTCGCCTGCATGTCATAAGGTTGGACGGGGACATTGGCGATGATGCGCGACCGCGCCTTTTGCGTCCCTTTGCCAGTGGTCGGTTGTTGCTTGAGCAGCGCTTGCAGTTCTTCCGGTGTCAAGGTCTGCATTCCTTCTCGCCCCCGTTGCGTGCTAAAGGCGAGACACGGAGTGCCGTGTCCCTACTGGGCTAAGAAACTGGTGAAGTAAACCCGCTGAACCTCCCCGCTTTGGAGCAAGCGGTTGACAGATCTCTTAATTCGCTCGCGCAGTTGGCGCTTGCCCTGCGGGGTCAATACCTCGCGGAACGAGGAAGCCGAAAGTTCCTCTATCACCGCATCCAAAATCTTCGCTCGCTTTTCATCCAGTTCGGCTTTAGTGGCAGCGGCGACAGGGGGAAGCGGGTTCTCCTCCTGCGCTTCTTCTCCGTGTCCACCACTGCTGGTCTTTTGCTCTTTGGCGTCCACTGCTTCGGGCGAGCCCTTTGCCAAGACCTCCAATTCAATCCCGACTTTCAGGAATCGCCCTGGCTCCACCAAGTTGACCACCTGCTCACCCAGCGGGTAGAGGAAAGTGATGGGCACAATTTCCACTTTTTGTGGCTTAGACGGTTCTGTTGGCACCATGCGGTTCATTAGCAAGGTGCTAACACCAGCCGCCGCAGCCCCAGCGCCCAACGCGGCAGCCAACACGATGAAAAACGGCAAGCGTCCAGATCGGCGCATCGCTCATAGCACCTCCTCACGGTCGGCAGTGATGGCAAGGATTGAACTTCATCTCCAGAGCAGCCCGGCGGGAGTAGAACATGACCCGAAACCGGCGAGGGATTTGCGCTGCCAGCGGACAATCTTTGCGGTGAAAGGTTTGGCTGCTCAAATCGCCGACATAGGAAACTTGGTGGCGTTCAATGACCCGTTGCACATCATGGGCGAGTGGGTCGTGAGCCGACAAGGAATACTCAAAGGCGAGTCGGAACGCATAAGCGCTGATAGCAAAAGCCAAAAGCCACGCTACCCAGTGCCACCAAGTTTGTTTGGGTGCCCTCATGGCAGAACCCCTCCCTTTGGTGGTTTGGAAACAGGTTCAGCCTTTTGTGCTGCTTCTGACAGGAGCACGATATCCACTCGTCGGTTCAACCTTCGGTTCTCCTCGTTGGTGTTGGGCACTAAAGGGCGGTATTCGCCGTAGCCGACAGCAGAGAGTCGGTCAGCAGGGACGCCACAGGAAATGAGAAAGCGCACCACCGCTGTTGCTCGGGCAACGGACAACTCCCAGTTGCTGGGGAAGCGAGCGGTGTGGATGGGAAGGTCACAAGTGTGCCCTTCCACGCGGATAAAGCGTTGAGAGGCTCGCAGGATAGGAGCAATATCCCGCAGCACTTTTTTCGCTTCTTCGGACAAATCAGCGCTCCCCCGCTCAAAGAAGATGCCGTCGGTAAGAAGGCTTACGACAACCCCGCGCTCCTCGCGGTGGACAAGCATCCTGTGCTCCAACCCTTTCCGCTCTATGTAACGCTCCAGCGCCTCTTCTTCATCGTGCATCTCGGGTTTCTTGCCGGGTAACAAGGGAACGACCAACGGTTTGGGACTTTCTGGAGCACCGAGGCGAAGGAGTCCGCGTCCACCACTCAGCACGCTGGGACGCTCACTTCCAGCGAACAGGGCTTGGAATTCTTCTACCAGTGCCTTAAAGCGCTGGATGTCCAGCGTGCTGATGGCGTAGAGCATGATGAAGAGCGCCAGCAGTAGGGTAATCATGTCAGCGTAGGTGACGAGCCAGCGCATCATTCCTGCGGTCTCGTGCCCGCCACCTTCGCCTCCACCGTGTTGTTGGCGTTTCGTTGCTGCTGCCATCGCTCTTCACCTCGGTGCTCACAAACGAATCGGCGCATCAGGAGAGGGCGCCATCCAATCACGCTGCTGCGCCAACGGGCTGCTCAGTGAACTTCTTTCGTTCAGCAGCGGGGAGATAAGCCGCCAGTTTCTCTGCCACGAGGCGTGGGTTCTCGCCGGCTTGGATGGCTAAGATGCCTTCCAAGGTCAGTTCGTAAAGCAACCGTCGTTCGCTCACCCGTGCCTTCAACTTCCCAGCGAGGGGGAGGAAAACAAGGTTCGCAAAGCCGACACCGTAGAGGGTTGCCACGAAAGCGACAGCGATGGCTTTCGCCATTTTCTTCGGATCGTCCGATTGACCGAGGGCGTGCATCAATCCCATGACGGCGCCCATAATGCCCAAGGTGGGGCAATAGCCGCCGATAGCGGTGAAGATTTGTTCACCCACTTTCTCCCGCTCCTCCCAGACGGCGACCTCACTTTCCAGCACCGCGCGAACAACTTCGGGGTCTGTTCCGTCCACGACCAGTTGGAGCCCCTTCTGCAGGAAGGGGTCGTTGATGTTGCGCGCATCTTCTTCCAGCGCCAACAATCCTTCTCGGCGGGCTTTTTGTGCCAGTTCCACCAGTTGCTGGGCACGCTCGGCTAAACCGAGGGAGGGGGCGAACAGGGCATCCTTGATGAATTGAGGAATTCGCAGGATGTCACTGAGAGCGAAGGAGGTGGTGGTCGCACCAATGGACCCAAGCACGATGAGCACGAACGCAGGAAGGTTAACCAGAGCGGACAGGTGCGTGCCTTCTAAGAGAGCAGTGATGAACACCGCGCTAATGCCCAAACCCAAGCCGATAACCGTTGCGAGATCCATTCACCACTCACCTCTCCTGCCGAAGGGGCTCCTGCGATTCTAAAGGGGCACCCACCATTAAGAAGCGACGGTAACTGAGGATGCGGGCGACGACTTCTTCCACCGGTTCCTTGACGATGTAACGATGTCCGTTGGTGAGCACAATCATCGTGTCAGGTGTCGCTTCCACCAGTTCTATCAGTTCCGCGTTCAGGTAAAAGGGGGCGCCGTCAAGGCGATGCACGAGCACCATAGCCATCACCGCCGTAGGTTCAGGGCTTCTTGCGTCATTTCGTCGGCAGCCAAGATAGTGCGGGCAGCGGCTTGGAAACTCCGTTGGGCGATCAGCACTTGCGTCAACTCGCGTGCCAAGTCCACATTGGATTGCTCCAACCCGTTGGATTGGATGTGTCCAGCGCCTCCAACTCCTGGGGGCAAAAAGCGAGCCATGCCAGAGTTCCCCGAGGCTTTGAACATGTTGTCGCCGATGCGCTCCATTCCTTCGGGGTTGGCAAAGACAGCAACGGCGACTTGCGCCAAAGGGCGAGTGACGCCGTTGGAAAAACTGCCAATCAACACTCCGCGTGCATCCACAGAGATGCTCTCTAACACCCCTGCGCTAAATCCATCTTGGTAGGTAGCACCAGCCGTGTTCTCCGAGGCTAACTGGGTCATGGTGCTGAAATCCAAAGCAATGGTTTGGGTAGCAGCGCCGTTGGTGTGGTTCAAGGTGATAGTGCCTGCACCTGATTGCCATTGCCCGTAGGCGTCAAACTGGATAGAGCCGCTCCCCACAACGGCGTTTTCCCACTCCGCTCGCCAGTCCCAGACATTGTTGGCGGTCTTCGTGAAGGTGATGCGAACAAGGTGGGGGTTGCCTTGGGAATCGTAAACGGTGAAACTGACCTCGGTGCTTTCACCGACGCTGAAGCGGGCGTCCAGGTTTCCGCCAAGCCGTGCCTCTTGCGTTGCTTTAGCGACCAAGGCACCGCCGACAGGCACTTGGATAGGTTGTGGGTCTGTTGCGGTATTGATGACCCCGGATGCGTCTGCCATCCATCCCAGCAAGAGGGCACCTGTGCCAGCGTGGACGACGTTCCCTTGCGCATCCAGCCGGAAAGCACCGTCCCGCGTGAACAAGACCTGACCGTTCTTCATCACGCCGAAGAAACCGTTACCGATTACCGACATGTCTGTCGGCATTCCCGTAGGGACGAAAGTGCCTTGGGCTAACCGAGTGATGACAGCGCCGAAGGCAACGCCCGAACCAATCTGGATGGGGTTTTTGCCCCCTTGACCGCCACCAATGGGAACAGTGGGGGCTTGGAGTGTTTGGTAGAAAGTGTCAAGGAAGTGGAGCGATTGGCTCTTGAACCCGGGCGTGTTCAGGTTGGCTAAATTGTTAGCCGTCACCGACAGCATCAGGTCGTAAGCGCTCAGCGCCGACAATGCTGTGTGCATCACGCCCATCAATGGTCACCTCCGCAGTTGGTTTTAGGCTTGCGTTGACAGAGACGAAGGAGCCACACCGATCTCCCACACCGCACTTAAGGGCACGGTGAGGGTTTGGTTGCCTGCCTGCAGGCTTAAAGTCGGTGTCCCCGAAAGGGAAACACCCACGACGGTGCCCGACACCTCGTTTCCCTCCCAGAAAGCGGTTACAGTCCTTCCGAGCATCAGCATCGCTTGCATGCGTTGAAAGGCATCAGAAAGGCGTGCCATTTCCCGAGCCGCTTGAAGGGCAACGAACTGTTGCAACATGGCGTTCATGTCGGTTGTTTGGAAAGGGTCTTGCATCTGCAAGTGCGTCAGCAACAGTTGCCAAAAGTCTTCCGCCGAAAGTTCTGCTTTGCTGGCTGCCAAGGTTTCCGACCTGCCGACCTGCCGACTGCCCACTGCCGAGACAGGATTGACCGTTGCCATCATCCGTTCACTTCACCTCCTTTCATGCCCATATGCCTTCGTCAGGCGTAGGAGACGAAGGGGCGGGAAGGTGTGGCACCCACTCAGGTGCCTTTAGTTTCGCCGAGCGAAGGGACGCGCTGGGCAGGCGGCGCCAATCGCCAAATTGTTCGGCGGGGTCATGTCCCCCACCTTCCCGCCCATCAGTGGCTACTGTCCATTGCGCCAGAGCGATGCCTTGCTCCCAAAGGTGTTGCCGAAGGGATGGTAAAAGGTTTGCCAACTGAGCCGCCCATCGCTCATCGCTCACCCGTAAAGTCACTTGAACTGTTGGAGCCTCCATGTTCTTTGGCAACAGCGAAACCTGCAAACGCAATCGCTCACCGTCTTCCGCTATTGGCACCTCTATGGCTAACCGATGGATAACGGACGGAGCAGGAGACGCAGGGCGCGGGACGAAGGGCGATGGTGGAACTCTCTGGGCTTCTCCCTGTTGACCGTTTGATCCCGTTGCCAGTCTTTCGCTTTGTTGCATCGCTGAGGCTTCCAATGTTGGGGTTGCGCGGACGACCTCAGTTGCAGATGAGCCATGCAATTCTTGCTTCTCCAGAAGCCGCGAGGCTTCCCGTGAAGCAAAAGGCTTCTCTGAAAGCGCTGAACCTTTGATTGCCTGCACCGAGGGAGCAGCAATGCTTTCTGACTCTCGCACTAAAGGTGACTGCTGCAATTGCTCCGTTGACACGAAATCAGCACCGCTCTCGTTGGCAATCAACAAAGAAGGGGCAAGAAGCCTTGTTTCACTAAGGCGATGGGTATGGATGATGCGCATTTGCGAATCATTGGCTTCCTCGGATGCAAAGGGCAACTGTTGTTGTAAGGCGATGTCATCACCGCTGGTGACGATAGAGGCGTTTGAGATTGAGAGCGGTGGGGGGTTCAAAACCGATGGTGTGGCGGCAGAAGTGGGTGAAGAGGGATTACCGAAAAGCGTTGGTAAAGTCCTTCGCGAAACGGACCCCGATGACGATGGCTCAGCATTTTGGTTCGCTAACGCCTGTCGGAAACTCTGCCAATAACTCAAAACGCGGCGAAGGAAGGTTTGCGTTTCAGGGTAAGGTGGCACACCGTTGTAGCGCCGGACAGCGTTCGGTCCCGCATTGTAGGCAGCGACAGCAAGCGAGATGTTGCCGCCGAACTGTTCTATCAATTGCCGCAAGTAACGGATGCCTCCGTCAATGTTTTGCTGTGGGTCAAAGGGGTTGGTTACGCCCAAACTTTTTGCCGTTTGCGGCATTAGTTGCATCACACCCATCGCCCCTTTGGGCGAAAGGGCGTTCGGGTCAAAATTGCTCTCCGCTTTCGCTACTGCCAACGCCAGTGCAGGGTCAACACCGTATCGCTGAGCCGTCTGGACAATGAGTTGCTGCACACTGAAGGAAGCACTTTCGGTGAGGGACTGGGGATTGGGGACTGGGGACTGGGAAGGGAAAACGGTCAGCAGAGGGCGATCGGCATCCAGCGGGGAGATGGGCGAAGCGTTCAAAGGCAATGGCGCAAATAAGGGACTGGAGACCGAGGGCTGGGGATGAGGAATGGGGGGCGTCGTCCTTAAAACTTCGCGCTCTGCGCTCTGCACTCCGTGCTCCATGCTCTGCAAGGACGAACTTGAAGGCATTTGCCCCAGCAGTAAGCCCAGCAGTTGACCATCCAGCGTCCGCATGCGTTCCAAAAGGTGCGCAAGGAAGTCAGCAGGTGCAGCGATGCCAGAGAGGTTCCCCCATCCCTCTGATGGGAAGCGAGAAGTCAGTTCACCAGTTAGGGTTGTCGGCTGCAAAGCAAGGCTCAGTTGCTCCACCATAACTCAATCACGCTCCATTGGCTTCTGCGAGAGCATAGTCTCGCAACGCGCGCTCATCGGCAGCCTTTTGCTCTTCTTGCAAGAACTCCGCTAACCATTGGCGCCATGCTTTTTCGCGCAATTCTTCCAACAGTTCCCTTCGGCGACGACATTCGCGGTATTCGTTCAGGCAGCGATTCACTTGGGCTTGAGCAAAGGCAACCTGCTGTTCGGCGGCAAGTCGCTGCTGCTCGGCGCGGTCAAGGTGTCGGACGGCTACCAGCAATTGCTCCAGATTAGCGTTCTGGGCAAGAGATGCGCGCAGGACAGCAATGGCATCGCGAACGGCTCTTTCTGCTTCAAGGTGCTTCTCCTCGGCTTCAAGCAGTTGTCGCTGGGCTTCTTGCAACGCTCGCTCTGCTTGCGCTTCCTCCATCTGCCGCACTTTCAACAACCCTTCCAACGGAAACTTAAAGCGCCGCATTGGTAATCACCTCTTCACAACGGGATAGCGGCAGCAGCGGCTAATTGCTTCAATCGTTCCATCGTTGCCTCAAACTCCGCTTTTTCGTCGCGGTCTTGTTGAAGGAACGCATTCAACTCATCGCGCAACTCCAGGGCTTTATCCAACAGAGGGTCACTGCCGCGCCGATAAGCCCCCAAGCGCACTAAGTCCTCGTTTTCCCGCAGGACGGCAAGGAGCGCGCGCAAAGTTTGAGCCGCTTTCAAGTGCTCCTCGCTGACCACATCGGGCATCACCCGACTGAGGGATGCCAAGACATCTATAGGTGGGAAGTGACCTCGCTCTGTGAGTGAGCGGGAGAGGACAATGTGTCCATCCAAGATGGAGCGAGCGTGATCAGCGATGGGGTCGTTGAGGTCATCTCCTTCAACCAACACCGTGACCATAGCGGTGATGGAACCTGAAGCACTTTGTCCTGCTCGTTCCAGAAAGCGGGGCATCGTGGCGAACACGGAGGGGGTGTAGCCGCGAGAGGTCGGGGGTTCGCCGATGGCTAAGCCCATCTCGCGCCCCGCCATTGCCCAACGGGTGAGGCTGTCCATGAGGAATAGCACATCTGCTCCTCGGTCGCGGAAAAACTCTGCAATTGTCATGGCAACAAGAGCACCTTTGAACCGAATGATGGGGGGCTGGTCGGAAGTAGCAACGACGACGACGGAACGACGCAACCCTTCTTCACCCAGTTGCCTCTCCAGAAACTCCCGCACCTCACGCCCGCGCTCGCCGATGAGGGCGATGACGGAAACATCAGCGCGAGCGAATCGCGCCAACATGCCCAGCAAGGTAGACTTGCCAACGCCGCTGCCAGCAAAGATGCCGATGCGTTGCCCCTTGCCCAGCGTGAGGAAAGCGTCAATCGCCCGAACGCCAACGGGGAGGGGTTCGGAAATAAGTGGACGCTCCAGCGGGGAAGGTGGGTCGGCGTAAACGGAGCGCTCTTCGCCTGGCGGGAGCGGCTTGCCGTCCATCGGTCGCCCCAAACCATCCAAAACGCGCCCTACCAACTGTTCGCTCACGGTCACTTGCAAACGGCGGTGGGTCAAGCGCACCTTAGCACCCACCCGCAAGCCTGTCAAGTCGCCCAAAGCCATGAGCAAAGTTGTGCCGTTGCGGAAACCCACCACTTCCGCCAAAAGGGGTGTGGGTTCGCACTCCACCAGCGCCAATTCACCAATAAACGCTGTCGGGCAAAT
>FWWL01002233.1_pt1 | contig 18703 bp, 19 predicted proteins | sample 2228331 | NCBI WGS metagenome assembly FWWL01 (sample SAMEA103939775, study PRJEB20133) | metagenome
TCCGGCTAGGCTTCGGGCGCTACACCACGCTCGACGAGATCGAACAGGCCGCAGCGTCCATCAATGCGGCAGCGGAGGCGCAGCAGTGAAAGTCACTTTCGAACCCGCCCGCGGCGAACCGGTGACGGTCGAGGCGCAGCCGGGGGACAACCTCCTGAAGATCGCGCAGGCCGCCGGCATGCCGCTGGAGGGCACCTGCGAAGGCCAGATGGCCTGCTCCACCTGCCACGTCGTGGTGGCGAAGGAGTGGTTTGCCCAGCTTCCCGAAGCGAGCGAGGAGGAGGAAGACATGCTCGACCTCGCCTACGGGGTGACGGCGACCAGTCGCCTGTCTTGCCAGATCGAGCTGACCGAGGGGATGGACGGCCTGACCGTGCGCATCCCCCCCGAAGCCCGCGACATGAGCGGAATTTAACCCTCGTTCGACGCCGCCGGTGCCATACGTCGATTTATCGTGCGGCCTGCCCACACTACGCCGCCGATCGGCAGCACGACCGCGCCGAGGACGATCAGGAGGGCGACGAGGTAGCCTAGGATCGATGCCAACGATCCCAGTGCGCCCGCGACGGGGGCGAGGAAGTCGCTCGCGACCGGCGTGCCGGTTTCGTAATTTACCGTCACCTTGCTGTAGGCAACCCGGCCTTCCATTTCCTTGAGCCAGCTTCTCGCCTGGTCGATCTCTTCGTTGACCTGCGCTACGCTGCGTTCGGCCTCGACCAGTTCCTCCACCGAGCCCTTGCGGGTCTTGAGCACTTGCAGGAGGCGGTCGCGCAATTCGGTGCGGGCGGCGAGGCGGGCTTCGGTATCGACGATGTTCTTCGACAGCTCTTCGGAGGCGATGTCGGCGGAAACCTGCTCCGCACCGGCGTCTTCGGCCTCATCTTCCAGCAGGGCACCGAAAGCACGCGCCTGCTTGCTGGCGACCGCCATCTGCAACACGCCGCGTACCTCGCCCTCTTCCTCCCCGGTCTTGGTCATGCCGAGGATCTGGCAGCTGGCCGGTCCCTGCTGTTCGCACAGCGACGCATGACGGCGCTGGAGAGAGCCGATTTCCGCAGCGGGCATGCGCCAGCGATAGTCATAGGCATAGGCCAGCTGGGGCAGGGTGACAGGTATGCCGGCAAGACCCGGAATGGCGGAACGCGCCCCGGAAGCCTGCTCGATCGCCGCATCCGCCTCGGCGGCGGTTTCTGCGACCGCTTCCGCGGTGACAGCAGCGTCGCTGGTGGACGGCGCGTCCCCGGCCTCCTGGCACGCCCCCAACGCAAGCAGCGATGCTGCTGCCGCGAATGTCAAACTCTTGCGCATCCTGTTTCTCCTCTCACCACAATTGCGCCTCAATTGAGACACATTGTGGCCACAATGATGCCACATTTGAATTGACGCGCAAGTCACAAATGCACACAGGCCCCGCCACCATCGGTGGCGAGGCCTGCTGGTTTCGTCTTAATTCAGAGGTTTAGGCGTTTTCCATTGCGCCCTGCTCGACGGCCGCAATCAGCGCATCGGAGAAGGCGGGAATGTCGTCGGGATTACGGCTGGTGATCAGATTGCCGTCGGTGGCGACTTCCGAGTCGATGACGTTGCCGCCGGCGTTCTTGAGGTCCGTCCGGAGGGAGGGCCAGCTCGTCACGGTACGGCCGCGAACGATGTCGGCCTCGACCAGCAGCCAGGGGGCATGGCAGATGGCTGCGATCGGCTTCTTGGCATCGTTGAATTCCTTCACCAGGCCGATGACCTTCTCGTTCATGCGCAGAATGTCGGGGTTCATCTGGCCGCCGGGAAGGAGGAGCGCGCCGTAATCCTCCGGCGAAACCTCGTCGATGGTCAGGTCGACATCGACGCTTTCGCCCCAGTCCTTGTCCTTCCAACCCTTGATCTTGCCTTCTTCCAGGCTGGCAACCGTCGTCGCGATACCGGCCTTCTCGAGCCGCTCCTTGGGTCCCATCAGTTCCGACTGCTCGAAGCCGTCGGTGGCGATAATCAGTACACGTTTCATCATGGGGGTATCTCCTCGTTTCCGTCTGGCCCCTCAATGCATGGGGACAGGCAGGTGTTCCGTGCTGACAGCCGAGCGGTGCCTCTGTTAGGGCGAGCGCCATGTCCGCTGCCGATACCACCACGACAGAGCCCGATCCCTTCGATGCCATTGTCGATGCGCCCTTCGATTCCGCGCTGGAGGAACGCTATCTCGTCTACGCGCTGAGCACGATCACGGCGCGTTCGCTGCCCGACCTGCGCGACGGGCTGAAGCCGGTCCACCGCCGCTTGCTGTGGGCGATGCGCCAGCTCAAGCTCAATCCCAACGACGCCTACAAGAAATCGGCTCGCGTCGTGGGCGACGTGATCGGCAAGTACCACCCGCATGGCGACCAGTCGGTCTATGACGCGATGGTCCGCCTCGCGCAGGATTTCGCGCTGCGCTATCCACTGGTCGACGGGCAGGGCAATTTCGGCAATATCGACGGCGACAACGCCGCCGCCTACCGCTACACCGAAGCCCGCCTGACGAAGACCGCACTGCGGCTGATGGAAGGGCTCGACGAGGGCACCGTCGACTTCATCCCGACCTACAATGGCGAGGAGCAGGAGCCGGAAATCTTCCCCGGCCTGTTCCCGAACCTGCTGGCCAATGGCGCGAGCGGGATCGCGGTGGGGATGGCGACCAACATCCCCAGCCACAATGTGTCGGAGATCGTCGACGCGACGCTTGAACTGATCGAAAACCCGCATGTCGAACATGCGCGGCTGATGGAGCTGTTTCACGGCCCGGATTTCGCCACCGGTGGCCTGATCGTCGACAGCCCGCAGGTTATCTCCGCTGCCTACGAAACCGGGCGCGGCAGTTTTCGCGTGCGCGGGCGCTTCCATGCGGCCGAGGCAAAGGACGCGGCCGACCGCGATGCGGGGATCGAGCGGCTCGGAGGCGGGCAGTGGCAGCTGGTCATCAGCGAAATTCCCTACCAGGTGCAGAAGGGCAAGCTGATCGAGCAGATCGCCCAGGCGATCGCCGACAAGAAGGTTCCGATCCTGGAGGATGTGCGCGACGAGAGCGACGAGCAGATCCGCATCGTGCTGATCCCGCGCAGCCGCAACGTCGATCCCGAACTGCTCAAGGAATCGATCTACAAGCTGACCGATCTCGAGACCCGCTTCGGGCTCAACCTCAACGTCCTCGACGCGACCCGCACGCCGATGGTGATGGGGCTGAAGGAGCTACTGGAAAACTGGGTCCGCAGCCAGATAGACATCCTCCAGCGCCGCGCCCGCCACCGGCTCGACCAGATCGCCCGGCGGCTGGAACTGGTCGAAGGCTATATCATCGCCTTCCTCAACCTCGACCGGGTGATCGAGATCATCCGCTACGAGGACGATCCCAAGGCGGTGATGATGGCGGAATTCAGCCTCACCGACCGCCAGGCCGAGGCGATCCTCAACATGCGGCTGCGCAGCTTGCGCAAGCTCGAGGAAATGCAGCTGCGGCAGGAAAAGGACGACCTGCTGAAGGAGCAGGACGAACTGCAGAAACTGCTCGACAGCCCGGCGCGTCAACGCACGCGGTTGAAGCGCGACCTGACGGCGCTGCAGAAGGAATATGCGCTCGATACGGCTTTGGGCGCGCGCCGCACGACCATTGCCGAAGCCGCCCCGACGGTCGAGTTCAGCATGGACGCGATGATCGAGAAGGAACCGGTCACCGTGGTGCTCAGCCAGAAAGGCTGGATCCGCGCGGCCAAGGGGCATGTCGACCTGGCCGCCAGCGAAGACGGCCGCGGCGACTTCAAGTACAAGGAGGGCGACAGCCCGGCCTTTGCCGTCCATTGCCAGACGACCGACAAGCTGCTGCTCGCCGCCGACAACGGCCGGTTCTATACCATCGGCGCGGACAAGCTTCCCGGCGCGCGCGGGTTCGGCGAGCCGGTCCGCAATACGCTCGATATCGAGGCAGACGCCCAGCTCGTCGCGGTCATCGTGCACAAGGAAGGCACGCGCCTGCTGCTGGCGGCGGACACCGGCAAGGGCTTCATCGCCGAGACGGGCGAACTGCTGGCGGAAACCCGCAAGGGCAAGCAGGTCGTCAACCTCAAGGACAAGGCGAAGCTCGCCGTGGTAAGGCCGATCGGCGAAGGCCACGATCATGTCGCCGTCGTCGGCGACAACCGCAAGCTGGTGGTCTTCAACATGGAAGAGGTGCCGGTCATGGCGCGCGGACAGGGGGTGACCCTGCAGCGGTATCGCGACGGCGGTTTGGCCGACGCGACCACCTTCGTGCTGGCCAACGGCCTCAGCTGGCAGATGGGCGGCAAGGGCGACCGGACCCGCACCGAAAGCGACATCTGGCAATGGAAAGTCGCACGCGGCGCCGCCGGGCGGATGCCGCCGCAGGGCTTCCCGCGGGACAATTCCTTCGGCTAGCGTCCGGCCAGCACGTCTTCGAGCAGCTGCTCGACCCGCGAGCGATCGGGGAACCCTTCGTCGATCCAGCGCGCCTCGACATGGCGCAGCGTCCGCGCGACGTCCGGGCCTGCGTCCACGCCGCGGGCCACGATCTCGCCGCCCTTGAGCGGGAATCGCGGGATCGGCCATTCGATGACGGCACGCGGATCCTGGTTGGTCAGCAGCAGCCGGTCGCGCGCGTTTTCCGTGCCCTCGCGATAGGCCAGCGCCAGCGGCGCCTCTCCGTCGGCTGGGCCCCGTGCAGCGAGGCTTTCGAGCCTCTCGCGCTGGGCTCGCGACAGGCGCAAACGCGCGGCGACGTTTTCGGCGATTGCCGGCACGGCGGGCAGCAACGCCGCCAGTCGCCGCAGCGGATCGGGCTCCGCGCCGTACTGCGCCTCGTTGCCGACCAGCAATTCGAGCCGCGCCAGCTCGGCCTTGCCGGCCTCGGGCAGGATGACCGGCAGAACGCCGCGATCGCGCATGCGCAGGACGGTGGTATAGGGATCGGGCAGGGCGAGCAGCGCCAGCAGCTCCATCGCAACCCGCTCTCGGCTGAGGCCCTTGAGGGTGTGGGCCAGCTCGGCACAGGCATCTTCCGCTGCGGAATCCAGTTCGGACCCGAACCGCGCCTGGAAGCGGTAATAGCGGAGAATACGCAGGTGATCCTCGGCAATCCGTTCACGGGCGTCGCCTATGAACCGGATGCGGCGGGCGCAAAGGTCCTCGATCCCGCCGAAGTAGTCGCCGATCTCCAGCGTCTGCGGATGCGCGTAAAGCGCATTGATGGTGAAGTCTCGCCGCGCCGCGTCGTCACGCCAATCCCGAGCGAAGGCGACCGTGGCGCGGCGCCCGTCGGTCGCCACGTCGTGGCGCAGCGTGGTGATCTCGACCGGCCCGCCTTCGAGCACGGCAGTGACGGTGCCGTGATCGATCCCGGTCGGGACGACGCGGATGCCGGCTTCCTTAAGCCTGGCCATCACTTCATCGGGCAGCAGCGGCGTGGCCGCATCGATATCGCGCACGTCGTCGTTCAGAAGCGTGTCGCGCACCGCCCCGCCGACCCAGCGAACGTTTTCGGCGCCAAGAACATCGACCAGTTGCGCCAAGTCGGCGCGCTGGGTCCAAAGGGCCATGGGCAGGATTTCGCTATCGCTCACGCCGTGCGCTTTTCATGAAAACGCGGTCGAACTCAATCGAACAGTTCGGTCAGCCGCAGGCGCTGGGCCAGGTTGGCGATGATCCCGGCCGTCACGCCCCAGATCCGGTAGCCTTCGTAATGCATCTCGAAATAGCGCCGCTCGGCGCCGCCCCACCACACGCTCTGCTGGGCATAATTGGCCGTATCGAACAGTTGGGCGAGCGGCACTTCGAACCAGCTTTCGACCTCGCCCGGATTCGGCACCAGCGGCAGGTCGGGCGGGACGACGCCCAGCACCGGGGTGATATCGAAGCCCGTGCCGGTGACGTAATTGTCGGTCGCACCGATCACGCGGACGTGGCGTCGCGGCATGGCGAGCTCCTCCTCCGCCTCGCGCAGCGCCGCTTCGACGGGGGTTTCCCCGAGGTCGATCTTGCCGCCGGGAAAGGCCACCTGACCCGGATGGCTGCGCAGGTCGTCGGGGCGCTTGGTCAGGATGACCCCGGGTTGCGGGCGATCCGTAACGGGGATCAGCACCGCGGCCGGGCGCGGCGTGCCCCTGGCGAAGCGTTCGTCGCTGACGAGGCCCTCCGCCGGTTCGCCGTGTCCGTCGTCGAAGACGCGCTTGAGCCGGTCGAACAATTCGCTCATGCCGGTAATAGCGAGAAGGTCTCGCCCTGGCTGGTGACGGTCCAGTCGTCGCCCAGCGCAAGTGCGTGTTCGGCCAGCTGTTCATAGGTGCTGCGGTTGAGCCGCGCTTCGGTGCCGCGCCGGACGCCGAGGTAGAGCGCCGGGGTCTCCGCATCGCCCCGTGCCATCAGGGGATGGTCCGGGCCGGCGACGAGCAGTTCGTCGGTGTTGAGCCGGAAGGCGAGCGCGCCGTCGCGCTGCGCCATGTCGACCGCGACGAAGGCGGCGTCCTCCACTTCGATGCTCAGTTTCTCGAACGGCGAATAAAGCCAGTGCTTGCCAGTCCCATCGCGCACCAGAAGGCCAGAGAAAGCCCGCACCATCGCGTGACGGGTGATCGGGGTGCCGTCATGGAACCACGTTCCGTCGGCGGCGATGCGCATAAGGCTGTCACCGGTTCGCTCGGGCGACCATTGCTCGACCGGCGGCAGCTTACGCGCTGCCACTTGCTCAGCGATTTCGCTGAGGTTCAGTCCGGCAAGCTCTGGCGGCGGCTGGTAGGGCATGAGGCGAGCGTTGGCAGAATTCAGGCCGCCGAACAACCACCGTCACCCCGGCCCCTGAGCCAGGGTCCCGCTTCGCTTTTGGCCGGGCGCTACTCCGCAAGAAAGCGGGACCCCGGATCAAGTCCGGGGTGACGTGGCAGAGAGCGAAATTAGCCAGCCCACGGACCGAGCATGCCTTCGCGCGGCAGGATGCCCGGGTTCTCGCACCGCAGCAGCAGGCGGGCAGGATCGTAGGGGCCGGGGCAATGCCAGCCGCCGGTGTGCTCTGCGCTGAAGCCCCAGCGGCCGTAATAGTCCGCATCGCCGATCAGAACCTGTGGCAGCGCGGGCGCGCCGCCTTGCGCCATGGCGTCGATCGCACCGAGCGCCGCTCCCATCAGGGCCTTGCCGTAGCCTGCGCCCTGCAGCCCCGGCATCACTGCGACCGGGCCGACCATGATCAGCGGATGGCCCTTGCCGTCGGGCGTGGCGAGGGCGACCGGCCACAGCTGGATCGTCCCGGCGAGGAAATCCTCGTCGTCGAGTGCAGCAAAGCTCAGGCCTTCCAGCCAGTGCGCGCCTTCGCGGATGCGATAGGCGGTGCGCGCATGCCGGCCGGGCCCGAAGGCCGCGTCGAGCAGGTCTTCGACAAGTGCGGGATCTACCGCGGAAAGGGGGACAAGCGTCGCCATGGGGCGCGGCGGTTAGGGCCCGTGCGCCCCGCTGTCGATACAGTTTCGCTTGGCGCTTACTTAGCGGGGCTCAGCCGGAGCAGCCGCCCACCGTCGCCATCTTCGATCAGCCACACGCTGCCGTCCGGCCCCTGGGCGATATCGCGCAGGCGCTTCTCGAAGCCGTAGCGGGTGATCTCGGTCGCCTTGTCGCCATCCAAGTCGACCTGCACCAGCGCGGTGATCGAAAGCCCTGCGATCAGCGCATCGCCTTTCCAGCCGGGGAAGGCATCCCCGGTGTAGAAAATGAAATCGCCCGGAGCGATGACGGGGTTCCAGCTGATCGCCGGCGCGGCGAATTCCGGCCGCGTGCTGTGCCGCGGTATCGGCTTGCGGTTATAGTGGTCGCCGTCGGACACGATCGGCCAGCCATAGTTCGCCCCGGCAACGACCTTGTTGAGCTCGTCGCCGCCTGCCGGGCCGTGCTCGAGGTCCCACAGCGTGCCGTCGGGCGCGAACTGGAGGCCGAGCACGTTGCGGTGGCCCCAAGTCCAAATCTGGTCGGTTGGGCTGCCCTTGTCGGCCAGCGGATTGCCGCTTGCCGGGGTGCCGTCGAGGTTCAGGCGGACGATGCTGCCCAGCGTGTTCGACGTGTCCTGCGCCGGCTGCATCTTCTGCCGGTCGCCGCTCGAGACGAAGAGATACCGGCCGTCGGGCGATATGGCGAGCTTGTGCGAATAGTGCCCGCGCCCGGTGACCTTGGGTGTCTGGCGCCAGATCACCCGCAGGCCGTCGATCCGGCATTCATCGGCCGCTTCGCACACCAGCGTGCCCTTGCCGACCGCAGCGCCGCGGGTGTCACCTTCGCCGGCTTCGGCCCAGCTCAGGAAAATGGTCCGCCGGCCGAGGGTCGCGCTTGCTTCCGACGGCAGGAAGGCGACATCGCCGAGGCCGCCCTGCCCGCCGTAGTCCACCTCGGGCAGGCCGGTTACTTCGCCCGTGGTGCCGTTCAACGTATCCACGAACTTCATGGTGCCGGGCTTTTCGGTAATGAAGATCACCGGTGTGCCCGGCGCGAAGGCCATGGCCCAAGGGCTGTCGAATGTGCCGAAAACCTTGGACAGGAAATCACGCCCCGTCTTCGCGACAATCTCGCCAGCGCTGCCGCTATCCCCCGAATTGGTCGAACCGCAGCTTGCGAGCGCGATGGCGGGGAGGGACAAGAGGGCGAAGAGATTAGTGCGTGTCACGTTCATGTTTGCTGCAACTCCCAAGGGCTTTCGTGTTTCCCGTATCCCTCCCGTTTTCGGGGTCGACGAGGCCGGGCGCGGCCCGCTGGCGGGGCCGGTGGTGGCTGCTGCTGTAATGCTGGGGACGGATGTTCCGCAAGGGCTCGATGATTCCAAGAAATTGACGGCCAGGCGGCGCGCCACGCTCGACGAGGCGATCCGGTCGCAATGCGCCTGGGGCGTGGGGGTGGTGGGCGTCGAGGAGATCGACCGGCTCAACATCCTCGGCGCGACCATGCTGGCGATGACGCTGGCGGTGGCGCGGCTGGCCGAGGTGCTGGGGCAGGGGCCGGCCGAGGTGCTGATCGACGGCAATCTCACCCCGCACGGCCGCTGCGACCAGTGGTGCTGGCCCGCCCGCGCCATCGTCGGCGGCGACGGGATCGAACCGGCGATCAGCGCCGCCAGCATCGTCGCCAAGGAATGGCGTGACCGAATGATGATCGCCGCCGCGCGCGAGCATCCGCAGTACGGCTGGGACCGCAACAAGGGCTATGGCAGCGTCGAGCACATGGCAGCGCTGCGCCGGCACGGTCCCAGCCCGCTCCACCGCCGGAGCTTTGCGCCGGTGGCGCAGTTGGTGCTGATCTAAAGCCCTTTCCCCTTGCGGGAGGGGGTTGGGAGAGGGGGGTTCGGAGCGAAGCTCCGACCAGCAACGTGGCAGCCCCCGCTCAACTTCGACTAGCTCGCTGCGCTCCCAAGTCTCCGGATCTCTCGCGCATGGGGAGAGAGCTATCGCACAAATGCGACGAATTGAGTCCTGCGGGCCACACCGCAGCATATCGAGTCCCGAAAGACGAGCCGGACTCAACATCTTGTGGGGGACTCTTTATGTTCCGTCATGGTTAGCGGCCGGTTAACCACATTCCCCGATACTTCGTGCTTGACGCGGAGTCCGCTTGGACTCACCCTGTGGATAACTAGCCAGACGGGGAAGAATGATGGGGGTCGTCGAGACCACGAAACAGCGCGTGATGCGCGCGCCGAAACCGGTTGCGGTGCCGAAGGATGCTCTCCCGCTTGGGCAGATCCTCTCGGGCGATTGCGTCGAAGCGATGCGGCAACTGCCGGACGCCTCGGTCGATCTGGTTTTTGCCGATCCGCCCTACAATCTCCAGCTCGGCGGCGATCTCAACCGGCCCGACGGCAGCCATGTCGATGCGGTGACCGACCACTGGGACCAGTTTGCCAGCTTCAAGGCTTATGACGACTTTACAAAGGCCTGGCTGACGGAAGCGAAACGCGTTCTGAAGCCCGATGGCGCGCTGTGGGTGATCGGCAGCTATCACAACATATACCGCGTCGGCGCGATTCTGCAGGATCTCGGCTTCTGGCTGCTCAACGATATCGTCTGGCGCAAGACCAACCCCATGCCCAATTTCCGCGGCACCCGCTTCACCAATGCGCACGAGACGCTGCTGTGGGCGAGCCAGGGCGAAAAGGCCAAGTACCACTTCAACTACCGCGCGATGAAGACGCTCAACGACGAACTGCAGATGCGCAGCGACTGGGTCATTCCGATCTGCAACGGCGGGGAGCGGCTCAAGGAAAACGGCCAGAAGGCGCACCCGACGCAGAAACCCGAGGCGCTGCTCTATCGCGTGTTGCTGGCGACGACGGAGAAGGGGGACGTGGTGCTCGATCCGTTCTTCGGCACCGGCACCACCGGCGCGGTCGCCAAGCGGCTGGGCCGGGAATGGATCGGCTGCGAACGCGAGGATTTCTATCGCGGCGTGGCACGCAAGCGGATCGAAAAGGAACTCCCGCTCGACGAAAGCGCGCTCACCACCATGCAAGCCGGCCGCGCCGCGCCCAAGGTTGCGTTTGGTTCGCTGGTGGAGGCGGGGCTGCTGAAGCCCGGCACCGAAGTGTTCGACAAGCAGCGCCGCTGGAAAGCGACCGTGCGGGCGGACGGGTCACTCCTGTGCGGCAAGCAGAGCGGCAGCATCCACGGGCTCGGCAAGGAACTTCAAGGCGCGCCCAGCTGCAACGGCTGGACCTTCTGGCACTACGAATATGAGGGCGTGGCGAAACCTCTCGATGCGGCGCGGCAGCTGTATCTTCTGGCGACGGAGGATTAGAATTCAGTCAGATATTGCAGGCTTGGTCTTGTTGAAAGAAGCGGACAAATCTACCCACTGACGAGTGTCAGCGTTCACCTACAATCACTATGTGCCTGAGTGGTACCAGCGCAAATTTCTGCCGCTCAACCAAGGAAAGTTCCACTATTTGGACTTGCAGCCAGATGTGGTCACCACGTCTACTGGCTATAGATACACGCGGAAGGCGTTATTGAATTGGGGGCCACCAAGCTGCTTCGCGCAAGATGATCTCTATAGTACCCACTGGGGTATCTATAAGAATACTGATATTGAGAAGTTTTTCTTTGGGGAAGTCGACCGTGAAGGTCGGGAGGCTTTAGAGTTTTTCATCGATTTTCAGATTAGAAACGGCATGCATAAAGCATTCCGGAATTTGGTCCGGTACATGTCAATTCAAAAGCTACGTACGCCCAAGGGTCTTGGCTGGCTTAAAAAAAACTTCGAAACTAAGGGATCTAATCAGACATTGCTGCTCCTGCAGCGCATTCAATACATGTTCGCGGCGACGTGGACAGATGCTGTTTGGCAGGTCGCCGATGCAACAAATTCTCCGACGAAGTTCATCATTAGCGATCATCCGGTGACAGTGTACAACCGGGCTCGCTTTCCGGGTTCAGCCGTCTGCAGAGGCTTTGGCGATCCCGATATTCGAGAGGTTGCCACACATACATATTTCCCGCTGTCATTGGAAAAAATCCTGATCCTGACAAATCTCTCTTGGGTGCGCGATCCTTACCAAAAGGAAACAAATCCTCATCCCAATCAAGAGTTTTTCAGGACAACGCTGTTCAAGTCTACCGACCTTCAGGTCGGGCGAATGCTTGACCAAAATGAAGTTAGGCAGATCAACTATATAACGAAGATGCGTGCCTTGCGATATGTCGCGGCAGCGGACCAGGATTGGCTTTATCCTGAAGAGCATCTCGATTTTCTAAATTGGAAGAAGTTTGGAGATGGATTGCTCTTCATGCCCGACCCACGATCAATCTACATGGGTGGGCAAGTGGTGATTGGCTACAAAGATGGGTCGTCAGATGCTTTCGGTGAATATGGTCACCGTCCTGGTCAAGCAGGTTACAAGAGCCAAAGACGAGAGGCGCGGGAAAGTCGCAGTCTAGAGCGGTTCAAGAGCGAGTTTGCGTTGATGCAAGGCCGAGAATGGAGAGGCTGGCCAATTGATCATTTTGGCAAGAGCGGTCCGCAAGTTGACAGCGAAGACTACTTCAATGACCGGATTTCCGAGATCAAAGACAAAAAATGGCTCAGGCGCTTCAGACACGCTGATTGACTCTCCAACCTCTCATGGCGCGCCTGCCGACCCCTGTCCTACACCCCACGTCCCACGCTATACCCGTGCAAATGCACCTTCCGTTCCCTTCCCAACCCCGCCCGAAACCGCGATTGTCGGGCCCTGAACTTCTTGCCCAGGACAGTGTGACAAGTGTGACATGCGCGCTGCTTCTCTTGGCCAGCCGGAGCCGACGCCGCCCATGACCGAGACCGTCTATATCCGCCCGATCGGCTTCGTGCCGGGTCCGCAGGCCGAGGAGGGCGATGCGATCCGGTTGGCGGGGAGCATGGTCTATGCGCACCGGTTCGCGGTGATCCTGCGGCGGGATGGCAAGGTGGCCGAGCGCTGGACCTGCTCGCCGCAGCATATCGCGCAAGTGATCGGCGAACTGCCCGATGCACTCGGCGAGGAGGCGGAGACGCAGTGGGCCAATCTCAAGGTCGTCCACCCGCCGCTGAGCCTGGGGGAGCGCACGGTGCGGCTCGACCAGCCGCAGGTGATGGGCATCCTCAACGTCACGCCCGACAGCTTCAGCGACGGCGGCGCGTTTCTCGACGACCCCGAAGTCGGCAAGGCGCAGGCGGCGAAGATGCTCGAGGCGGGCGCGGCGATCATCGACATCGGCGGCGAGAGCACGCGGCCCGGCGCGGCGGCGGTGTGGGAAGAAGAAGAGATCAAGCGCGTCTTGCCCGCGGTGCAATATTGCGCCGCCATGGGCGCGGCGGTCAGCATCGACAGCAGAAGGGCAGGGGTGATGGAGGCGGCGCTCGATGCGGGCGCAACGCTGGTCAACGACGTGTCCGGCCTGCAATACGATCCGCGCAGCGCCGAGCTGATCGCGCGGCGCGGGTGCCCGGTGGTGCTGATGCATGCGCCGGGCAAGGAGCAGGACCTGCACGAGGGCGGGGACTACGAGAGCGTGGTGTTCGACGTGTTCGAGCAGCTGCGCGCGCGGCGCGATGCGGCGGTGGCGGCAGGGATCTCGCCCGACCGCATCCTGCTCGATCCCGGCCTCGGCTTCGGCAAGTCGCTCAGCGACAACACCGCGCTCATCAACGCCCTGCCGCTGCTCCACGCGCTCGGCCACCCGATCCTGCTCGGTGCAAGCCGCAAGCGGATGATCGGCGCGCTGAGCAACGAGGCCCCCGCCGAGCAGCGCCTCGGCGGGAGCATTGCGCTGGCCATGGCGGGGATGGACGCAGGCGTGCAGCTGCTCCGCGTCCACGACGTCGCCGAGACGGTGCAAGCGAGGAACGTATGGCGGGGCCTGCGCGATGCGGCGCTGACCGACTTCAGCGACCTGCCGCTCTAGTCGCCGGGAGACGCCGCGCTACCCGCCAACAAGCCGCCGTCGAGGGTAAGTTCGCTGCCGGTCATGTAGCCGCTCTCGTCGCTGGCGAGATAGACGCACAGCGCGGCGACCTCCTCGACCGTGCCGAAGCGTTTGAGCGGCGTGTCCTTGACCATGGCGGCGCGGCGCTCCTCGCGGTCGGGGCCTTCGCCCAGCAGCGCCTCCCACATCGGCGTGAGGATCGCGGCGGGCTGGACCGAGTTGCAGCGGATCCGCCAGCCCTGCTGCGCGCAGTAGAGCGCAACCGATTTGGAATGGTTGCGGATCGCCGCCTTGCTCGCGGCATAGGCCGCCGCGCCGGGAATGCCGACCACGCCGGATCGCGAGGACATGTTGATGATCGATCCCGCACCCTTCGCCTTCATCGCCCCGATGGCATAGCGGCAGCCGAGAAACGTCCCCTCCATGTTGACCGCATTGACCCGCCGCCATTCGGCCAGGGTCGCATGCTCCGGATCGTGCGGACCGGGCGCACCGTCCTCGAAGCCAGTGATGCCCGCGTTGTTGACCATCACGTCGATCGCAGGCGCGATGCGGGCGAGCGTGTCCCAGTCGGCTTCTTCGGTGACATCGAGCTTGTGGAACCGGCAGCCGATCTCTCGCGCCGCAGCCTGTCCGCCCTCGACATCGATGTCGGTCAGGATCACCTCTGCGCCTTCGCGCGCGAACGCCTCGCACACGGCGCGCCCGATCCCGCGCGCGCCGCCGGTGACGACGCACAGCTTGCCATTCAATCTTTGCATAAAAAGTACCTCTGTCATCGCATGCGTGCCGCCCGCCGGACTGAGCGGCAGGTCGGCTGTCGGATTTTCAGGGTTACTTGTTCACCGGAGGTCTCGCCTGTTGATGCACAGGGCGTAGCGCGGACGGGGCGTTACCTCAAGCTGCGCTCTCGATGCCGAGATCCGAAAGCTTGCGGTAGAGCGTCGAGCGCCCGATGCCGAGCCGGCGGGCAACTTCGGTCATGCGGCCGCGGTAATGGCCGATGGCAAGGCGAATGACGTCGGCCTCGATCTCGTCGAGCGGGCGCAGATTGCCGTCGGGGGTGTAGAGCATCACGCCGACTGCTTCCTGCATCGCGGCACCCGGCTCGCCGAGGTCGCCGACCAGTTCGGACAGCTGCGGGAAATCGCGCGCGGTCAGTGCTTCGTCCTCGCAGAACACCGCGGCGCGGAACAGCACCGCCTGCAACTGGCGAACGTTGCCCGGCCATTCGAAGGCGGTGAGGATCGCCAGCGCGCTGTCGGCCAGCGACAGGTGGCGCAGGCCCGGCTGTTCGCCGATGCGGCCAAGGAAATGGCGGGCAAGGGCAGGGATGTCCGCGGCTCGCTCGCGTAGCGCAGGAAGGACGATGTGCGTCGCGCCGATGTGGCGCAGCAGTTCGGGCGAGAAGTGGCCCACCTCCACCAGGTCGGCCAGCGGCAGGTTGCTCGCCGTCAGCAGGCGGATATCGATCTTGAAGCCGTGGCGTGCGCCGATCGGGCGGACGATGCCCTCGTCCAGCATCTGCGCCAGCCGCTCCTGCAGGTCGGGGCCGAGCCGGTCGATCTCGTCGATCACCAGCGTCCCGCCGTCGCAGAATTGAAGCGCCCCGATCTGCCGGTCGAAGGCACCGGGAAAGGCGTTCTGTTCGTGTCCGAACAAGGCGGATTCGACCGAATTGGCCGGAATGCCGCCGATGTTTATGAGGCGGAAGGGCGCCTTGGCGCGGGGGCTCGCCGCGTGCATTGCGCGCAGCAGCATTTCCTTGCCCGAACCGCTTTCCCCTTCGATCAGCACATGGCCATGGCCGCGCGCTGCCTTGGCGGCACGGGCAAGGGCGGTGCGAAACGCCGGCGCCGTGCCGATCATGGCATCGAAGTCGAGCACCGCAGGCATTTTCTCGGTCAGCGGCTGGAGCTCGGCCTTGGGTGCCTCCAGCTTGGTCGCGCTGCGCAGCGCGCGCATGAGCCGCTCGGGTGCGACGGGCTTGATGAGATAGTCGGTCGCCCCGGCGCGCATCGCCTCCACGGCGAGCAGCGGACTGGCGCTCTGGGTCAGCATCAGGATCGGCAGGGCCGGGCGGCGCGCCTTGAGTTCCTCGATCAGCTGGCAGGCATCGTCGCCCGGTACCCACTGGTCGAGAATGATGGCCGACAGCTGCATCCCCTGGCGCGTACCGAGCGTGGCGATCGCGGTTTCGCCATCGCGCACCACCAGCGTGCGCCAGCCCTCGCGCGCGGCGAGCGCTGCGATGAGCCGGCTTTGCGCCGGTTCATCGTCGATCAGCATCAGCAGGCGCGAGTCGTCTTCTGCCATAAGTCCCCGAAACCGTCCCGTAGCGGTACAGGCGCAGGGAATACCGGCGAGGAGTAAAGGTCCGATTAAGGCTGTCGGGCCGGCCCGGCGGAAATCCACCGTACCCCTTGGCAAGCGCGCATGCCGCCGATAGGGATTGCGCCAGACATTACCAATATCCGGGGAACCTCCGCCATGGCCGCCAACGACATGAAGTCGGCAGAAAAGACCTACTCCAGCTTTATCTCGATGCTGAAGGTCAGCATCCCGATCCTCGCGTTGATCACCCTGCTCGTCGTCATCCTGATCGCCGACTGATCCATTGCGGATCGCGGCCCTCAAGGAGCGCGCCGCCGGGGAAACCCGTGTCGCGCTGACGCCTGAGACGGCGAAGAAGTTCGCTGCCCTCGGGGCCACCGTGGCAGTCGAATCGGGGGCAGGCGAACGCGCCGCGATCCCGGATGCCGCCTATGCCGAGGCGGGGGCCGAAGTCGGCAGCGCCGATGCGGTGGTGAAGGATGCCGACATCGTGCTGGGCGTGCAGGCGCCCGATGTGGCCCTCCTTCAGGGCGCCAAGCCGGGTGCTTGGGTTGCCGCGACCTTCGATCCGTTCGGCCAGAAGGACCGCGTGGAGGCCTATGCCCAGGCGGGTCTCGAAGCCTTGAGCATGGAATTCATGCCGCGCATCACCCGCGCGCAAAGCATGGACGTGCTCTCCAGCCAGTCGAACCTTGCCGGCTACAAGGCGGTGATAGCTGCGGCCGACCAGTATGGCCGCGCTTTCCCGATGATGATGACCGCCGCCGGCACGGTGCAGGCGGCGCGGGTCTTCATCATGGGCGTCGGCGTGGCGGGCCTGCAGGCGATCGCCACGGCCAAGCGGCTGGGCGCACAGGTTTCCGCAACCGACGTCCGCTCGGCGACGAGGGAGCAGATCCAGTCGCTCGGGGCCAAGCCGATCTTCGTCGAAAACGTCGCCGGGATCGAGGGCGAGGGCAGCGGCGGCTATGCCACCGAAATGAGCGAGGAATACCGGAAGGCGCAGGCCGAGCTGGTCAGCGCTCACATTGCCAAGCAGGATATCGTCATCACCACGGCGCTGATCCCGGGGCGGGCCGCGCCGCGCCTGATCACCGACGCGCAGATCGCCACGATGAAGCCGGGCAGCGTGATCTTCGACCTCGCGGTGGCCCAAGGCGGCAATGTCGAAGGCAGCAGGCCGGATGAGCTGGTGGTGAAACATGGCGTGACGATCATGGGCTTTGCCAACACTCCGGCCGCTTTGGCGCCGGACGCCTCGGCGCTGTTCGCGCGCAACCATTACAACTTCCTCAGCGCCTTCTGGGACAAGGAAGCGGGCCGGCCGGTGCTGGACGAGGAAATCGGCAATGCCGTGCGGCTGACGCAGGGCGGCAGGGTGGTCAACGAGAGGCTGCTCGGCTGATGCGGCCGGGCGGGCTGGTCGTGGCGGGGTGCCTTGCCCTTGCGACCATGTCCGCCGGGGTCGAAGCCGAACCGTCGCCGGCGATGGCGCCCGCGGCGGCGCCGGCGCCGCCGGTGATCGGGTTGGGCTTCTGGATCGCGAAGGGCGGCATCGAGGTCACCGATGTCGAGCCGGGATCGGCGGCGGAGAAGGCGGGAATCGTGGTCGGCATGCTGATCACGAAGGTCAACGGGACCGCGCTGGGGGATTTGTCGGTCGACGAGGTCGAGCGGCTGGTCGGGGGACTGGAGGGCGAAATCGTGTTCGTCATCCGCGAGAAAGGCGAGGTCAGGCTGCGCAAGGCGCCGATCTCGCTGGCAGGGAGATAGGGCCGGAAATGGATTTCATCGCGATACTTTCGATTTTCGTGCTGGCCTGCTTCGTCGGCTATTACGTCGTGTGGTCGGTGACCCCGGCGCTGCACACTCCGCTCATGGCGGTGACCAATGCGATTTCGAGCGTGATCATCGTCGGCGCGCTGATTGCCTCGGCGGAAGCGGGAAGCGCGGTGGCCAAATGGCTGGGCCTTGCTGGGGTCGTTCTTGCAAGCGTCAATATCTTCGGCGGTTTTGCCGTGACGGAGCGGATGCTGGCGATGTACAAGAAGAAGGAGAAGAAGTGATGACCTACTTCCTCTCCCCCTCGTCATTGCGAGGAGCCGCAGGCGGAGTCGAAGACGGCCCGGTGGGCCACCCGGCAATCCAGAGACGTCGGAAGCTGGATTGCTTCGCTGCGCTCGCAATGACGGTGTTTTTCTCTTCCCCCGCTTCCGCTTCGACCGGCGAGGCGGTGAACCCGTGGGTCGCGCTGGCCTATCTCGTCGCCGGCGTGTTCTTTATCCTCGCGCTGCGCGGGCTCTCAAGTCCCGCCACCAGCCGCACCGGCAACCGCTTCGGCATGGCCGGGATGTTGATTGCGGTCGCAACAACGCTGGTCACGCATTCGATCGCCAACATCGTCGAGATCGGCGTCGCGATTATTGTTGGCGGCGCATTCGGCCTGGTAGTCGCTCGGCGTATCGCCATGACGGCGATGCCCGAACTCGTCGCGGCATTTCACTCGCTGGTCGGCCTTGCTGCGGTGCTGGTCGGGTGGGCGGCCTACCTCAACCCCGCCGCATTCGGGATCATGGCGCTTGATGGCGGAATATCGTCGGTCAGCAAGATCGAGATGGGCCTCGGCATCGCCATCGGGGCGATCACGTTCTCCGGCTCGGTTATCGCCTTTGCCAAGCTGTCGGGGCGGATGAGCGGGTCGCCGATCCTGCTCCCCGCGCGGCACCTGATCAATCTCGGCACCCTTGCTGCGATCATCGTGCTGACGGCGCTGTTTGCCATGGCTGCACCCGCCGATACGCTGACGCTGATTGTCGCCCTGACGGTGCTGAGCTTCCTCATCGGCTTCCTGCTGATCATCCCGATCGGCGGGGCGGACATGCCGGTCGTCGTCTCGATGCTCAACTCCTATTCGGGCTGGGCGGCGGCGG
>FWWL01005804.1_pt1 | contig 18676 bp, 19 predicted proteins | sample 2228331 | NCBI WGS metagenome assembly FWWL01 (sample SAMEA103939775, study PRJEB20133) | metagenome
GGTACGGGTTTCATCTTGGGCATTTACCCAGTCTATCCAGTGAAGAAACAAAATTTTCGTCTGGAGCTATAACCATGTTTCTGTTTTTGTTGCCCCTTATGCTAATTTTTAGGTTTGTCGGCTGAAACAAGGACACAGCTTTCGCGCACAGAACTGGTTTTCTTTTCTGGCCAGCAAGCAAAAGATTGACAGAAAACCTCTTTTGTGTTATCATAGCCCTGCGAGGAGAAACAGATGAAATGGAAAGGCTTTTGTCTTGTTTTCTGGGAACTGGTGATGCTGGCGTGTAGTAGCGCCAGACAGGACCCTCCCGCCCGGGAGCAAGGACTCCCCGATGATTTTATCAAATGCCTGGACGTCTCCTTTGTCCCGGAGATAGAAGCGAGGGGAGGCTTATACAGGAAAAATGGTCAGGTAAGGGATTTTTTTGATATTATCCATGAGGCAGGCATCAACACCGTACGCATTCGTCTGTGGCATAGTCACCCCTCAGGGGAATCCTCGGTAGAAAAGGCCATTGCCCTGGCACAACGAGCCAAACAACGAGGGATGAAGATTCTTCTGGACTTTCATTATTCTGATACCTGGGCAGACCCTGGCAATCAATCCAAGCCAGCAGCATGGGTTAGCTTCAGTGATAACGAACTCAAAGACGCCATCAAACAGTATAGCTATGAAGTGATCACCCAGTGCCTTGGAGCGGGTGTTTATCCCGATTTTGTCCAGGTGGGCAATGAGATCTCGGTTGGTTTTCTCTGGGATACGGGGAGGATTGGAGGAACTTATGACACCAATTGGGGACGTTTTACCGATCTCTTGAAAAGCGCCATCCAGGGAATCAAGGAGGCTGACAAATCCAACAGGATAAAGATCATCCTTCATCATCATTCGGGGAGTGATTATGGGAGTATGGATTGGTTCTTTGGTCACATTACTTTCTACACCGTGCCCTACGATATCATCGGTGTATCGTACTATCCTTTCTTTTCCTATACTTCTCTAGCCACCCTCACCAATACCCTGACAGCCATAGCCTCCAGATACCATAAACCTATCCTCATTCTTGAAACAGCCTACCCCTGGACAACTGCCTGGGCTGATGACACCCACAATGTTTTTGGAGATGGAGGTCATGTTCTGCCCGGTTATCCCCCATCTCCCCAGGGACAGGAACAATACCTGCAGGATTTTTTACTGGCCATGTATGTCAGTGGTTGTCTTGGGGTAGCGTATTGGGGAGGGGAGTGGATCTCTGTAGCAGGATATGGTTCGATGTGGGAGAATCTGGCACTGTTTGACTTTCAGGGCAACGCACTTCCTGCCCTTTCCATGAGGTGGTGAGATTTTTTAGAATCAAAAAGTCCAGGCGAAAAGTTTCTGAGCCAAGAGGACAACTACGTAGTTACGATGGGATCTCAATATCGATCTTCGGAAAGCCAATAACCATCCCCGTAACGACCTCGTTATCCTGTTCATATGGGGTAAAGATTGTACCACTGGTGCCGTACAGACTACGGTTGGACTCGATGATAAAGGCGGACTGGATGTAGCCCATCCCCGCGGAATAGCTTCCCTCATCGATGTGGTGCATCTGTTTCTGCACAACGCGGAGCTGTCCATGCACCGTGGCATAATAGGGGAAAAACGAAGAGTGTGTCCCTGCACCCATGAGAAGAAAATAAGGTGACATCAGCCAGTAATCATCAAAACTCTCCTCAAAGGCAAGAGCCCAGAGTTTTTCCATCTCCTGGGGTGGATATTCATAGGCCAGGAGGTTTCTGATCTCTTCCTGGCATTCGGGATAGCTTTTCATCTCAAACTCTTGTTTCAGGTCAAAATGGGCGATTCTTCGTCCGAGTTCGATCTTGTGGGCGATGATCTGTTTTTTCTGCTCCCCCAGGATGCCTTTGTTTTTGATATGGATGTGGAGCTCGTTATTCTGATGGGTCATGGTAACGGTAACATTCAGCGCTGGATCAAGGTAGAGGAGAGGGGTGTGGTTGTGTTCGAGGACAACCTTTTCCTGGAGGATTTTGCCCATCAGATCCATGGGAAGGGGGCTTTCGGTATCGGGAATGAGCCCTACCCGAGCAGCGATATGAAGCATGTTTTGCTTTTCGGCGTTTTTGACAAACTCTCGGAGAAGTGGGTCTACCTTGTGAGCGAGATCAGGGATATAGGCGTTGAGCATCTCGTGGATACGCTCAAAAACAAACCCCTCCTGTGAAGAAAAAAACGAAAAAACACAGGACTTTCTTTTTTTGCCAGCTGTCTGAATGAAGACAGGCCATTCGGGGTCATTTGGCCTGTCCAGCGAGAAAGAAAACACTCGCTCGTCAAAAGATACGGAGAGCGGGAAGCTTGTCCACTGCCCTCTGGGGCGTTCGGAAAGAATTTTTACACCTGTTGCCATAGAGGTACTCCTTGTTTATGGATAAATGAACTGAATGCGTATGATTGTTCCGGGAAGGGGGGTGGTGAAATGGTAGTTAAAATGGGGAAACTGGGCATGTTTCCAGCGGAGACGATCGCCTACTCCCTTTTCCCAGCTATCGTAAAAGATAGTAAAATTGGTCCAGGCAGTATATTCGGTCTCAAGAGGAAGATACCATAACCATCTCCAATCACCCTCTCCCTCATTGGTTTGTCCTTTCCAGGTGATGATCCTGATCTGGTGGGGAACAAACTCATGCCAAGTGTTAGTGATGCGGTTCACTCTCCAGGAGAGGATAGAGATCTCTGCTACATCATAGAGGGAAACGGTAAGGGTTTGTATACGTTGGCCTGAGATATTGGATAGCGAAAGAAAAGCATCCTTTGAGAGTTTCCAGAGTCCTTCTTTGGTTTGGGTACTGTTGTAGGACAACAGCCTCACTCGAAAGGTGTGGAGTTGGGTGTTGGTTGGGGGAGGAACATCTTTTCGGCTGAGAGTTTCTTCCGGCCATGCCACCTCGGGAACGGAAACACCTGGCTCGACAGGGGGTGTTGGTGTCGTTATGACAAAGAAGAAAAGCCAAAGGGACAGAAAAGACACGTTGCCTCCTTATTTCTCTTTTCATTGTAATGTTAGTAGGCAAAAAAAATCAACTTGTGGGCATTTTTTGGTGCTGCTATCATGGCAAGGATGGGCGGTTTACCATAGCAAACTTAAAGCAACACGAGGGTTTTTACTCTTCCTATGTTTCGACATGTTGACTCTCGTTCTTAAGGAGTTGTGAAAAATAGCGCGTTTCTTGTTTTCTGAGGGGAAGATGATTTTTTGGTAAACAGAGAGAACCTCTCGGAGAGTTTCTCTTTGTCGACGTTCCTGAGGATTTGATTCTCAAAGAATAATAAGAGGCTCTCGCTCTATCTTGGTTGCCAGTGAATCTTTAAGGGCGTGGTATGGAATCTGCTAAAAAGAGATATTTTTTCCCTTATAATATACCTTTTCCCCTTTTCTTCCCCCTCATCTACTTGTATTTTTTGTGATTTTACGCTAAAATAAAATTCCTTATTTATCGTGAAAGAAAAGAAAGGAGGATATTCATGGCTATTTCAAAGAAAACCGTACGAGATATTGATCTGAAAGGCAAACGCGTAGTTATGCGCGTGGATTTCAATGTTCCAATGAAAGATGGTGTGATCCAGGATGATACTCGTATCAGGGCTGCCCTGCCAACGATTGAGTATGTCCTGAAACAGGGTGCCAAAAGCCTGGTACTCATGTCCCACCTTGGAGATCCCAAGAAGGACATGCAAAAAGCCAAGGAAAAGGCCGAGAAAGAAGGCAAGCCTTTTGATGAAAAGAAGTACATCGAAGGCAAACACAAAATGGCTCCTGTGGCTGCCCATCTGGCAAAATTGCTTGGCAAAGAGGTAAAGCTCGCCCCATCCTGTATGGGTCCAGAGGTCAAGTCCATGGTGGATAGCCTCCCTGAAGGTGGTATTCTCATGCTGGAAAACACCCGTTTCCACCCCGAGGAAACCTCCAAGGATGCTGCTGAGAGAGAGAAGATGGCCAAAGAACTGGCCTCCTACGGTGATGTCTATGTGAACGATGCCTTTGGAACAGCCCACCGTGCCCACGCTTCCACAACCGATGTGGCAAAATTCCTTCCTGCTGTCGCTGGTTTTCTGATGGAGAAAGAGCTTGAGTTTCTTGAAGAGAAAGTGGTAAAAAACCCCGCCAAACCCTTTGTGGCTATCGTAGGTGGAGCCAAGGTTTCTTCCAAGATTGCCGTGCTTGAGAGCCTGCTAGGTAAAGTAGACACCCTCATCATTGGTGGTGGTATGGCCTATACCTTCCTCAAGGCTCAGGGGCTTGAGGTTGGTGCCTCGCTGGTTGAGGATGATATGCTGGATACAGCAAAAGAGATTCTAAAAAAGGCTGAGTCCAAGGGAGTGAAGCTCCTTCTTCCCCTGGACAATGTTGTAACCCAGGAGTTTTCGCCTGAGGCTGCCTACAAGGTTGTTGAAAGGGGGCAGATTGAACCAGGCTGGATGGGTATGGATATCGGTCCCAAGACTATCGAAACCTTCAAGGAAGCCCTCCAGGGTGCTCGAACGGTTTTCTGGAACGGTCCTCTCGGGGTATTTGAATTCCCCAACTTTGCCAAGGGAACCATCGCTATCGCCGAGGCACTTGCCACCCTTCCGAACTGTATCACCGTGATTGGTGGAGGAGACTCGGTATCAGCGGTGAACAAGGCAGGGGTTGCTGACAAGATGTCCCATATCTCCACGGGTGGTGGAGCTTCCCTCGAACTCGTTGAGGGCAAGGTACTCCCTGGTGTTGCAGCCCTGATGGATAAATAGAATCCCAAGGAGAAACAAGATGAGAAGAGCATTTATTGCAGGCAACTGGAAAATGTACAAAACCCCCACAGAAGCCAGGGCGTTTGCTCGTGAGCTTCGCACTTCTCTGGCCGATGTCAAGGACAGGGATATCCTTGTAGGGGTTTCGTTTGTCAATATTGCTGGTGTGGTGGAGGAACTCAAAGGCTCCAATATCTGGGTAGCAGCTCAGAACATGTACTATGAAAAAGAAGGGGCTTTTACCGGCGAGGTTTCCCCCATTCAGCTCAAGGATGCAGGGGTGACCCATGTGATTCTCGGACACTCTGAGAGACGCCACATCTTTGGTGAAAACGATGAGATGATCAACAAAAAGGTACGAGCAGCCCTGGATCATGGACTTCTTCCTATCCTCTGTATAGGAGAACTCCTTGAAGAGCGAGAAAAAGGCGAAACAGAAAAGGTATGCAAGCATCAGGTTGTTGAGGGCTATAAGGGTCTCTCCAAAGAGGAAGCCCTCAAGGTAACCATCGCCTATGAACCAGTCTGGGCTATCGGAACAGGCAAGACAGCCACCCCTGAGGATGCCAATCAGGTACACGCCTTTATCCGAAAGGTGCTGGCCGAACTCTACGATCAGGAACTGGCTGAAAAGACCCGTATCCAGTACGGCGGGTCTGTAAAACCAGAGAATATCGATGCCCTGATGGCTCAGGAACACATTGACGGTGCTCTGGTAGGTGGAGCAAGCCTCAAGCTGGATTCCTTTACTCGCATTGTCCGTTTCCAGTAATCCTTCAGACAACAAATTCTGCAGGTCCTATGGACCTGCAGAATTTTTCTTTTTCTACTCAAGAAAAACTTGACTTTTTGGTAAAAAGGTGTATAATATTACAAGAGAAGTGAAGGAGAGGTAATGAGTGGTATTATGGTGATGAGGTCAAGATGCTCTTTTGATCTCGAACGTCAGGTACAGGATGTGATTCAAGAGATAGAGGTCTACAAGTGGCTTGAGTCTGAAAAGCGGGGGTATGATATTGGGTTGAAGCAGGCCGCCCGCGAGTGGATAGCCAAACACTACGACGAGTGGTTCAAGTACAACTGTCAAAAGTATATTCACAAAAAGTAGGTCAACACTTTTTCCGACAAGACACTTCGCGAGGGGGAATGCTTGAAGAAATTTCTCATTGGTTTTGTTATTTTTTTGGTGGTTATTGTTCTGGTGGCAGGAGGAGGAATTGTCTATCTCTATATCCAATGGCCACCCTCCAGGGTACTTGCTCTGGTAAATAACTTTCTCGACAAAAATTATGGTCTCCATCTGGAAACCTCCCGGGCTGAGATTGACTGGCTTCGGGGGCTTTCGCTCGAAAACCCCAAGCTCGTCGAAAAAAATGGCACGGTCCTGCTGGAAGCAAAAGAAATTAGCGCTCTGTATGACCTTTTGGGGCTTTTTCAGAAGACCCTGCGGTTTTCAAGGCTTACTATCCGTGGCTTGTACACCACTTCTGGGCATATTGAAACGGTGGTGAAGCGATTTTCTTCTTCAGGAGGGAAGTCTTCGTCGTCTTCTTTTGGGTTTGAGATCCGTCAGATGGTGTTTATTGATTCACAGGTAGTGTACAATGCGATACCAGTGAATATCAATATCACCTGGAATCTTGGTTCTTTTGGTACCCCGGCCTCGTATAACGGTTCTCTCGTCAGTATGTATGGGAAAGCCTCCTTCCAGGGAAAGGGGAGGTCGATACGTTTTTCCCTCGAAGAAACCGATGTGGTGAAATTCTTTCCTGCTTTCAAGGATGTGTTTATCCAAAGGGTAGGAGGAGAACTCTTTCTCCAGGGAAACCAGTGGGCTATCAAGGGGAATAGTCTTACTATTCTTTTTCAATCGAACGGTATTTCCTCATCGCGCTATACGGTACTCTACGACACCAAAAAGCAGACGGTATTGGTAAGTGATACGCGAATAAAATACGGAGCAAGTGAGCTGTTTGTATCCAATCTTTTTTATAGCATTCCACAACAACTGGCGTATGGAATTCTGGAGAGTGTTTCGCTCCAGATGGAGGATCTTGTCCCTGGTGGGGAGGGCGCAGTCAAAGGCAATATCCGTTTCCGTTATGAAGGCATGGAAGTCTCCCAGCTCGATGGCAACCTCTCCCTGGAAAATATCAAGTATGGTCCAATGATGGCAAACGGAGCCTTTGTCATTGATGGGTTTACCCTCAACGGCAATGCTACCGTCACAATAGGAAAAAACACCCTTGAGCTTCAAGCCTCGCCTATAGGTAAACAGGGGTTATCGCTGGTGGTGGCTGCTGAGAAACTGGATCTCAAAGACCTGACCACGCAGAAATGGCCACAAGGTAAGACCAGGTCTGGTACAGGCGGAGGTACTCTTCCTCTGGACAAGGTGGTGGAGAGTCTTCCCCTGGCTATTGATGTGAGGATTCCCACGGTGGTATATGACGCCCTCACTCTGGAAAACCTCTCGTTTTCCCTCCAACCACGAACACGCTCATGGGTGGTGGAGAACATGGGGTTTGATGTTTTGCGGGGAAGCGTACGAGGAAGGGCTGTTCTCGCTGGGGATTATATCCGAGGAGACCTTCGCCTCTCGGATATCAAACTTCATGACGTGAACGAAAACTTCTTCAAAGACGGGAAATCCCTCTATGGAACGCTTCGAGGATCGATGGAGTACCAGTTGCCTTTGTCCAATCTCTTGATGGGATATATGAGTGTCAATCTGTTGGTGGATAAACCTGAGTTGAGGGGTTTTGTCCTTCAGAATCAGATCAGCGAACTCCTCTACAATCTCCCCCTGGAGAGGCTGAGTTTTGATAGTCTCACGGTATCGGGCGAGATGCGAGAGGGGAGATTGGTGGTGAGAAACCTCCTGCTCGATAGCTATGATATTCAGGTCAGTGCTCCCACTACCCTTGTTTTTGAAAAGCAGGTCGTTGATTCGGATATAACGCTCTCTGTGTCCAGGGATTATGTGAGCGGACTTCCCAACGTTACCCAGCTTTTTACAGCCGGGTATACCGAGGGGAATCGTCTTGTGTTCCGGATCAAGGTCACCAACACCCTGTCCCAGCCAAAGGTTGTCCTCCTTCCTCCGGGGAAGTAGTCGATGGATCGGGAATCGCTTCTCAAGGATACCCGGCTCGGCTACACCGAGTCTATGCAAAAACTTTACCAGGATGCCCTGAATCACAAAATCCCCGCTGTTCGTCCTGAGTTTGGACAGCTTTTGAGTCTGGTAGTTGCCTTGATCCAGCCCCAAAAGGTGCTGGAAATCGGTACAGGGAGTGGGTATTCTACCCTCTGGCTCTTGCGTTATCTCCCTGAGAATGGGAGGATTATCACCCTCGAACGGGATGAGCGTCGTTATCGGGAGGCTCTTGCCCTGTTCTACCAGAAACCTGTTGAGGTTTTTCATACGGATGCGAGAGATTTTCTCTTGGCGTCTGGTGAGTATTTTGATATGGTGTTTCTTGATGCGGAGAAGCGTCTCTACCCTGAGTTGCTTCCCCTTATCACCCCTCGCCTCAAAAAAAAAGGGGTTCTCGTGATAGACAACCTCTTTGGACATCATCTGCAACAACCTCGTATGACACCGCTTCCTGCACAAACGGTGCTGGAGGTTTTTTATGAACAGATCTGGGAGAAAGGAGAGTACCGGGTGTTTGCTTTTTCGTGGGAAGACGGTATTCTCATCGCACAAAAGCTATGATGGATTGGCAGGGACGTCCTTATCACGCTCTGAAGGTCTATCTTGAGTCTCGGTTTGGGAAACCGGTGAAACGTATCGCCCTTGATGCGGGCTTCACCTGTCCCAATAGAGATGGGAAGATCTCCTATGGGGGGTGTCTCTACTGTGGAGAAGAGGGTGCCCGTGCATCGTATGTCGATCCAAAGCTCTCCGTGAGAAAGCAGCTCGTAGGACGGATGCAATACTGGCAAAAACGGGGATTTGAAGGGTATTTTTTAGCCTATTTTCAGGCGTATACCAACACCTATGGGAATCCAGAGTTTCTTGCCTCACTCTATGAGAGAGTGCTTCTCCCGGGAGTAGTTGGGGTATTTATTGGTACCCGTCCAGATTGTCTGGGGGATGATGTGCTTGATATTCTCTCCTGGCTTAACCAAAGGGTTTGGGTAGTGGTGGAGGTCGGGGTACAGACAACCAATGATGCTACACTCCGCCTGATGAACCGGGGACACGATGCACGGACAAGTGAACAGGCCCTGAGACGCCTGGGAGAACGCCAGATTGACAGGTTGGTGCATATTATTGGGGGGCTTCCCGGGGAAAACAAGCAGCATTTTCTTAAGACGGTGATGGATGTGCAGCAATGGGGATGTGAGGGGATCAAATTCCACCACCTCTATGTGGAAAAAAACACCACCCTGGCACAATGGTATGAAGAGGGGAGGCTTTCTCTTCTCTCAAGGGAAACCTACATCGAATGGGTGGCAGAGGCGCTCTCCCGATTAGAACCCCACATAGTGATTCATAGACTCTTTGGGGATTGTGAGAAAGATAAACTCATCGCCCCCCTCTGGACCCTCGAAAAATCCCACAACATTCATCTCCTCGAAACCTGGATGAAAGAGAGGGGGATGTATCAAGGACAGAATGCTATTTCTTCTTCCGGGATGTAGACAAATCGGGATTACCCCATACGCCATCTGAGGCAAAGTGCTTCATCCAGAATTCCCCTGGCACACTGCTCTCCAGTTCATCAACGGTGACACGATAGTGTTTGAAAAGGGAAAGAACGAGCTGATAGGCTGCTATCAGCTCTCGGGTCTTTTCCTCGCAGAAGACAGGGAGTTCCTGACACTGATCGGGGTGATACTTCTTGAGAAGCCTCCGATAAGAGGTCTGAAGATCGTCAAGGGAAAACCTCTCTCCAAGTTCAAGAATTTCTACGGCTTCTCTGAGGGAAAGACGTGATGCCATCAGGGTTTGCTCTTTTTGAGTTTTTGGTAACAGATGGAGGATGTGTCTTTCAGAATCCTGGCACCACGGGTGATTTTGCAGAGACTGATATGAAGATCGGCAGCAATAGCTCGCTGGGGTTTCCCCTCAGCAAGCTGTTTCAAAAGCTCCCATCGAAGAATGAGGTCTTTCTTCTCCGCAGGGGTCAGAATCTCCGAAAGAAACTTGTGCATCGTCTCGCTATCTGAGATTTCACAGAGAATATCAACTAAATCCCTTTCCATAGTTTTATTGTAGGTGAAAAAAGTGATTTTGTCAAATAAAAAAGCCGTCCTAATGGACGGCTTTGTATGTAAGTGTATACTTTTCCTCTGGCTTTCTCAGAGACCCAATGCCTTCATGATCCGTTCAGCCACCTTGTCAATAACTTCCTGGGTATTGTATTCTCCACGTTCAAGCTTGGCCTTGACCTCGGCGACACGATCTTCTCGGATGTCAGCGCTCTGGCGGACAACATCCTCAATCTTTGCTGCTTCGGCGAGTTGTCTCGCTTCCTCGGAGATCTCTACCTCATCAGAGGTGTCTCTTCCATCACGACGTGGAAGTTTGTTTATTTTACTGTCCTGGTTTATTCCGCGAAGAGGATCTACACCACGAATTTCCATATGATTCCTCCTAGTGTTATTATCGGCGTTCGATCACGTTCACTTTAGCTTTTTGGGGATTTTCTTCTGTCCATTTTTTTACCGCTACTGTCCATTCTCCCTCTGCTGGCAGGACTGTCTCAAGGATGTCGTTTATCCTACCAGAAATCCAGCTTTCGTGAAGTTTGGTGATCTCTCTGCCTATTAATATTTCGACATTTCCCCACTGTTCATTTAGCGTATGGAGAAATTTTTTTATCTGAAAGGAAGAAACGAAACACACGAAGGTAATTTCGAGTTCCTGATAGAGACGAAGAATTTTCGCTATTTTGCCAGGGGTTTTGGGCAGAAACCCAACAAACACGACATCCTTGGGGGATTCTCCGAGAACCGACAGAACAGCGGTTAGAGCCGATGGTCCAGGTATGGGAATCACAGGAACACCTGCCTGTCTGGCAGCCTCGACGACTCCCTTTCCAGGATCAGAGATCCCCGGTGTGCCTGCATCGGAGACGAGAGCTATGGTTTCACCCTGGAGAAGAAGCTGTGCGATCCCCCTGGCACTGTTGGTTTCGTTGGCAGCCGAAACCTGGAGGAGAGGCTTGTGAATCCCAAAGTGAGAAAGGAGCTTACGATGCCTGTCAGGATGTTCGCAGGCAATCCTGTCCACCTGTTTGAGGGTTTCGAGTGCCCGAAGGGAGATGTCCTCGAGATTTCCTATAGGCGTGGCAACGACATAGAGTTTCCCCTCTTTCATGCTCGATACCTGGCCAGAGTGTAGGTATTCCAGAGGAGTTCTGCCACTGTCATCAGACCGACACCACCTGGTACAGGGGTAATGGCCGAGGCAATATCCTGCACACTCTCAAAATCCACATCACCGACGATTTTGTAACCCCTGGGGGTGGATGGGTCTTCGATACGGTTGATGCCTACATCTACCACTACCGCTCCCTCTTTGATCATCTCACGACCGACCATCCTTGGGCGGCCTACCGCTGCCACCACGATATCGGCACGTTTTACCTCCTCGGCGAGGTTTGGGGTGCGAGAATGGCATATAGTGACGGTGGCATTGGACTGGAGGAGAAGGGCAGCCATAGGCTTGCCAACGATGTTGCTTCGACCAATCACGACGGCGTGCTTTCCTGCCACAGGGATGTTGTAGTAAGAGAGGATCTCCATCACTCCCTTGGGGGTACAGGGCTCAACAAGAGGCTGTCCCAGAAATAGCCTCCCCACATTGTAGGGATGAAAACAGTCCACATCCTTGGAGGGATCGATGGTTTCGAGGATCTCCTGTTCGTTGATATGGTCTGGCAGGGGTAGCTGTACCAGAATACCATCAACCTTGGCATCGGCGTTGAGAGAACGAATGACCTCTTTTAATTCCTCGGTCGTGATGTTTTCATCTAACGAGATGACCTGGGAATCTATACCCACCTCATGGCAGGCTTTTTCCTTGGAGCTGACATAGGAGCGGGAAGCGGGATGATTTCCCACCAGGATAACAGCAAGATGAAGCTGCTTGGGAAACTCTTCGAGAAGCTTTTTGAGTTCTTGCTTCCTTGCGGTAGCTACAACCTTTCCGTCAAGAATCATGGTTATCTCCTTCTTTTGGTTTTTCTTCTGATGGTTTAGAGCCGAGGTTCATCAGATCCTGGACACTGAGTACCACAGGTTTCCACTCTCGAATCTCTCCCTCCGGTGGTTTTTGTTTGTCTTCTTCGAGCCAGGTATGGAGGACAGCAGCCACCTTTTCAGCAGTGGCGGAGATTCTGCCAGGATGACCAGCTTTAAAGTAAACCTTGAGGGCTCCCACATAGTTTTTCTGGTCGTAGAGCACATCACCGACCCGTACCAACCCATCCTGGTACCCAGCCTTGACAAAACATGCGAGAGCCTCTTTGTAACGTTTTTCCTGCATGAGGGCATTACCCTGACGGATCAGTTCGACTCTCTCTTGTTCATCCATCGGCTACTCCCTGACCAAAGTTGCTATATCCTTTGCGAGGCTTTGTATGAGTTCATCGCTTGTCTTGGCGTAGTATACCTTGTTATAATAAACTGCTATGATGAGAGCTATCTGGGGGATGGGATTGTACTCCGAGCTGATATACAGGGGAACAAGCGCTATGACACCTCCAGCAAGGGGAAGATACCGAGTCATGCCCAGAGAAACCTGGGAATTTCGCTGTCCCCAGAGGGTGAAGAGTTTGGCGAGTTCTTCATTTTGGTAGATCTGGGCATCAACCTGGAGAGGACCCGGGATACTCTCTGTTCGTGAAGCCACGTATTGGTAGAGTTTTAGCCCATTCTCGTAGGTACCAAAAAGCCACCCCGAGAGATTTTGTCGACCAAGAGGGGTAAAGGGGATAAATACCCCGCCCAGAGAGGTGTTGGTGGTTTTGAGAAGCACGTACAGCGGTTCGTAGGGGAGATTTGTCCCCCATTGGCGGACAAGGGGGATACTCCACACATCATCACCGTTATAGAAACTCTCATCACTATCCATATGATACCGAGCAAAAACCTCAGCCTGCACTCCCAGCAGGGTGTACGGATAGCGAAAATGCGCCCTGATGTCCTCTGGAACGGTTTCGGAAAAGAGTTCTCGAGCAAAAAAACGCAGGGGACTCAAGAGAGGATCGGTTGGGTCTATCACGTAGTAGGTCACATCCCCTGTATAGGCGGATATCACCACCTTGACCGAATGGCGAATGGCATTCACCCTTCCCCAACGGGTGTCATATCGATCAGAGAGGGGATAGCGGTCAGTGGTGGTATAGGCATCTATGATCCAGAAGATCTCCCCATTGAGAACCACAGGATAGGGGTCAGGATCATAACGCAGTTGGGGGACAAGGGCATGAAGACGCTGAAAAATCTCTCGTTTCCAGAGAACCCCGCTCTCATGGGAGATATAACGAGAGAGGAGGATGTTTTTTTCTCCAAAGGTACGGGAAAAGGCAAGCTTACGAAAGGACGAGAGTCTAACACCGTTTGTACCCTTGTATTGTTTTTCAACACGGTTGGTGGTGTCCGTGTATTCAAACTCTTTCACCTCGGTTCTCACGATGATATAGGGAAGCTCTGCCTCTCCAAAATAGATCTGAGGTTTATCCAGAGAAAACTCGGGGTATTCTGTGTCCATGGTGAGGTTTTTGACCCAGAAGAGGGGTTGTCCTTCGGGGGATGTCAGATGAGCTGGCGAAACCACGACACCGAGACCATGGGTATAGCGGAGATGGATGTTTTCCCAGCTTCTTACCTCGGGCAAGAGGTTGGTCAAAGTGATCTCCCGACAGGCTATAAGCACCTGCTGAAGCTCGTTAGAGATCGTATAAAAATCCACATCCACGTCAAAAAAATCGAAGTAGTTTCGTATGGTCTGGAGTTGACGAATATTCTGGAGATAGGGTTGGGTATCCCAGAGTCGGACATGCTTCAGACTCTCCAGGGTAGGCTCAAAACCAAAAGCCTCATACTGCAGCCCAAATCCCTGGCGGGTAGCGACTCGTCGTGCCTCAATAAAACGCCTCTGAGCACGAAGCTCGTTGGGTTTCTCATAGAATTGAGCAAGAGCCAATGGCCAGAACCATAGTACCAGGGCAGCAAGAAGTGTAGCCACCCCCAGCTGAAGAAAAAACTTCAATGGTTGAAGCTTTTTCAAAAAGATCATGAGCGTCCAGAGAATAACGAGCCCTGTACCTACACCAACAACACACCACCAGGCCACCAGGGTTCCATAAAAATCCGAGAACCCTATCCCGAGACGCTTGTTCGGTTGCCAGACAAAAAGCTCAAACGAAAACAGCATGGCGAGTACAATGCCCCCACACAGCAAAAGAAAAACAAGTATCAACCCCTGCCAGTCTCGTTTTTGCAAAGACCTGGGAAAGATAAAAATATCAACAGCCAACAGAAGCCCCACAAATCCCGTGAGATAAAGTACCACGTTTCGCCAGAAAGGTGCCCAGGCCACATACCACATCACATCAAGGTGCAAAAGACCATCCCTCACACCCGCTGGTGGAATAAAGAGTGCCAGAGTGGTATCACGTTGCCACCACACCACGATACTTGAGAGGATACCGAGCACAAGAGAAAGCAGCACCAATCCCCTTCCCCACCGTTTTCGGATAACCCCGAACCAGAACCATAGACTTATCCAAGGAAACCAAAAAGCCCCCATCGTCCAGAGTGCATCCCAGGCAAACCTTCGCCAGAGCATGGGAGAGACACCCAGGTCTTTGTACCACCAGTATACAGTCACATAGGGAAAGACAAACCAGAGAAAACCCGCAGTAAAACCCGCGAGCAGGAGGATGATCAAAACCCAGAGCCACCAACGTCTCATGATTTTCGATCCTTTTTCTCTTCGGTTTTCCCTTTGGTGAGAGCCTCCCAGATTCTCTGGAAGGTATCCATAGGCGATTTATCTCTGGGAACCTGGACGTTTTTAAAGAGCACAAGAACCTCTCTCACCTTCCGTTGAGGTTCATTGCCTTCTTCCATCACAACATCAAAAAAAGGATAAAATTCAATTTCCCGACAGGTAATGGGCTGGGGCGTTTCTTTGCTGTCATGGAGAGGGGTAATCTTTTGTTCGCTTAAAAAAGCCGGTTCAAGATGGGCGATCACCTCATTAACTTTGTATTGCATCTGATCAGTGAGAAAAAGTGACTCTGCCATCTCTGCCTCATACATGCTTTCAAACAGTTCTCCCATAGAGGTATGCTTGTCTTTAGTTGCCTCCTGAATGTCAAAACTCAATCCCTGAACTTCGTAATAATCGTTTTCTCCTTTTTTGGCAAATATTTCAAGAAACGCCCTGTTGGCATAGGAGATAACCACACTCGGATAGGGGAAGCTCTTTTTGAGGAAGAGAAGCAGCATAGGAATCGGACAAAAGTCAGCCACATATTCAAACCGTTCCTGAAGCCGCTGGAGAGCGCTGGTTTTGAGTCTATCAAAACGCGCTAGCTGCCGTATGTACTGGTTGAGAACTTGCCCCAAATTGCCAAAGATGTCTTCGGAAGGAAAGCTTACCAGCCAGGGATTCTGATAGGATACATCAAGTTGTGCTGTTCTGGCAACTCTCTCGTAGAGTCTCTGGTACTGTGTGAGTCCACGCATATACGCAAACACAAAAGAGAGAAGCATCACAGCAGCTCCTCCAAACCCCATAATCTGTGTCGCACGAATAAGCCGGAGAAAAAGTGTCTTCTGGGAAAAGACACTCCCAAAAACAGTCCTCAGCCCGCTCTCCAAAAGCGTTACGGTTACTCCCATTGAGAGAAAAAGTATCATCGCTAACGCAAGTGAGAGCTTCAAAAGGAGCGCAACGGAGAGGAAACCCTGTCTCTGTGTCTGGCGAAAAGTCTTTCCTCTTTCACCCCTCATCCCTTCGCTGCCTCCTGTTCCTTTTGCATGATTTCTGCCTGTTTTTTGGCCTTGTCATATTCTGACTGAGGGAGAATTTCATAGTGACTGATCTCCATATCAAATCTCCCACGTCCACTGGTAAGAGCATTCAAAGTAGGGGCATAGGCCAGCATCTCAGAATAGGGAGCCAATGCATTGATAACCGTGACATCTTCAGAGATTTTGTCCATACCCTGAACCTTACCACGTCTGTTGGAGAGATCACCCATGACCGCTCCGATCGCATCTTCATCCACATAGACTCGAACCCTGGCAATAGGTTCCAGAAGAACAGGTTTGGCAGCTTCTATGGCAAGTTTCATGGCATGGAGACCAGCGATCTTAAATGCCATATCAGAGGAATCCACATCATGGTAAGAACCGTCATAGACATCAACCTTGATATCGACCACTGGATACCCCGCGATCACCCCGCTTTCGCAGGCTTCACGGCATCCCTTTTCGATAGCCGGGACATAGTTTTTGGGGATAGCACCACCAAAAATGCTCTCGGTAAAAAGAAAACCCTCATTGCGTTTCAGTGGTTCAACACGGAGGTATACTTCACCGTATTGACCATGACCACCCGTTTGTTTTTTGTGCTTGTAGTGTCCTTCGGCTTTTGCTGTGATTGTTTCCTTGTAGGCGATACGGGGAACCCTCGTCTCAAACTCTATCTTGTAATGATGGTTGATGTAATCGAGAATATGTCTGGCCTGAATTTCACCGATACAGGAGATGACCATTTCCTTGGTGATGTCGTTGTATTCATAATTAAAAGTAGGATCCTGGAGATGAATCTGATGAAAAATCTCTGCCAGTTTGTCTTCCAGTTTCCGATCCTTGGCATGGATGGCAAGGAAATAAGAAGGATTGGGAAAACGAACAGGCTCATAGAGAAGTGGCTTGGAAGGATCGGAGATGGTGTCGCCTGTATGAAGGGATTCAAGTTTCGCGAAACCGGCGATATCACCTGCCTCAAGTTCTTCGATTTCTTTGAGGTTTTTGCCATTGATCATATAGAGGTGAGCCACCTTCTCTTTGGTATTGGCTCTTACATTAAAGATTTCATCACCGGTGCGTATCTTCCCCGAGCGAATACGGGCAAAGGAGAGCTTCCCTGCATAGGGATCGAGGTAGGTTTTGAAGACAAAGGCAGAAAATGGTTCCTCGGGATCGGGATGACGTTTGATGGTATGATCGGGATGGAGGGGATCCGTTCCAATCTCCTCTCCAACGTAGAGGGGGGAGGGAAGAAACTGAACAATAACATCAAGAAGTGGCTGGATGCCGATACAATGGAGAGCACTACCACAGAAGATAGGGATAAATTTATTGTTCATGGTGCAGGTTCTCAGTCCCCGTTCCACTTCCTCCGGGGTGAGGGCTTCACCACTGAGGTACTTCTCTATCAGACTGTCATCGGTTTCAGCAACAGCATCAAAGAGTTTCTCACGATAGGTGTCAATCTTGTCTTTGAGTTGGACAGGAATATCCTTGGTACGTTTTACTTCCTTTCCCTGAGAGAATACCGACTCCATCGAAACAAGATCAAAGGTACCTACAAACTTACCCCCCTCAATAAGAGGAAGCTCAAGAGGTATCACGGGCTTTTTAAATTTTTGTTCAAGATCTTCGGCTATACCAAAAAAGTCTGCCTCTGCTTTATCCATCTGATTAATAAAAACAACCCGCGCTATCTGGTAATCGTCAGCAAAGTGCCAGTCTTTCTCAGTGTCTATGGTAATACCATCCACAGCCGAAACGACAAAAATAATTCCTTCGACGGCGCGGAAAGCGCTCCGGACCTCTCCAACAAGATCCGGGATGCCTGGGGTATCCATGATGTTGATTTTGACGTTGTTCCACTCGGTGTAGGCGAGTGAGGTGTGGAGAGACATTTTTTTTGCTATCTCTTCGTCCTCAAAGTCCATGATGGTGGTTCCCTTGTCTACTGAACCCATGGTTTGAATCTGACCACTGGCGTAAAGGAGTGCCTCGGCCAGTGTAGTTTTTCCTGCGTTTGGTGCTCCTGACAGAGCAATGTTTCTGATACGTTTGGGTTCATAAATTTTCCCCATAAAATCCTCCTCATGGATTTTTTCACCTATTATCATAACACTGGTTTGAATTTTTGTAAAGATTTTTGTAGGCAAAAAGTGAAAAGTTTTTTGGGGCCCGTTCTTGGAAAGTCTTCTCTCGTGGAGATCAAGAGAAGGAAAGTTTTGCGTGTATCATGGAAGGAAATCTCGAGACCTTTGCACGAATCATAGATAAGGAAATCATCTCTCAAACCCTGGAGGTGGCGCGGCTATGACTCTTTTACAGTCCTGGGGGCGGAAGAGAGGCTGGGTGTGGTGGAAAGAAGACTGTGAAATGGAAACAGCCACATCATACTCCACCCGATACTACCTTGTTTCAGTGAAATGCCATCCCCTGCTGGCTGGAAGAACACGTGGCTATAACCTTGTTTCAGTTTGAAAAAGGCTTTTCGCCTGACAAAGACTGTGAAAAAGTAATAGCCATGTTGGAAAGCTCTCAAGTATCCAGATTTTCCTCCTCCTGGACATCCTGTTTTGCACTCTGGTGAGGTCTTCTGGGCATGAACATCAACGACAGGATACAATGAATAGGGCGGACGGGAAAGTGAAAGACTGTGGAAAAGAAATAGCCGCTTCGTGCAAAGCTCTCTACGGATGGGTAGAAGGCAAAGGTGCCGGGAAGGATAAGTTAACGACTGTAAAAAAGTTATAGCCAGTCCTGGTTGTGGTATCATCCTTTACATTTACCCTTTACGTCCTGGGAAGAGAAGAAATTTTCGTCTGGGGCTATTACCCTGTTTCAGTTTTTTGTTGTGACTTTTGCTGATTTTTGG
>FWWL01005805.1_pt1 | contig 18672 bp, 15 predicted proteins | sample 2228331 | NCBI WGS metagenome assembly FWWL01 (sample SAMEA103939775, study PRJEB20133) | metagenome
CTATCTGTCTCCCTCTGAGCCTCTGCTAATTCAGCTAACCTCCTATCTGTCTCCCTCTGAGCCTCTGCTAATTCAGCTAACCTCCTGTCTGTCTCCCTCTGAGCCTCTATTGACTCTCTCTGAAGCTCCGCTAACTCTGTTAGTTTTTGACCTAAATTGTTTACTACTTCTATTAATCTATTTAATTCATCCTTAGTAACTATATTGTCAAGTTCTTCTAAAAATTCTAAAAAGACCTCCCTAAACTTTTTCGGTAAGGTCTCAAGCTTTTTTAAAAATCTTACACTTACCATCTTTCTTTTTTAAAAGTTAGTATTTAACCTTCAATCTGAGTAAAAATTTTTCTTTGTCAAGACATTAAGGCCTAAATTTTTTCTACTTTCTCCAATGCTTTAAGGGTAAAAAGATATTTATCCACCGCCGGATGCAAGAAAGGGTATCGCTGAAGAAAAGGAAGCTTAGAGATAATAGGTTACAAATTACTTAATCTTTTATTTCTTAAAAGATCGTAGTAATAAAGGACATTGCGAACATAGTTAACAGTTTCTGTATAAGGAGGAATACCTCCAAATCTACGCACCGTGTCTGGGCCAGCATTGTAGGCAGCTAAACTCAATTTTAAATCTTTAAATTCATCTAAAAGCATTCTTAAGTATTTGGCTCCACCCCAAATATTTTCTATTGGATCAAAGGGATTATCTACTCCAACTAACTGGGCTGTAGAAGGAATTAGCTGCATCACTCCCATAGCCCCCTTAGGAGAAATAGCCCTGGGATTAAAATTAGACTCAACCTTAGCCATAGCTTTAAGAAGATCGGGATCTAAATTAAACCTTTGGGCTACCTCCTGAAAAATTTTTTCAAAATTAGAAGAGAAGGCTATCTCATTAAAATTCCATTCCAGTGACCTCTTAGCTTTTACTTTCTCCCTTTTCTTTTTTTTCTTCATTTTTAAATAGATTTTAAAATTTTCATTCAAAGGTATATTGGAATAAAAGACTTCCCCTGTCTCGGGGTCTTCATAAATATAGATTTTAGCTGCATGCCCCTGAAATATTCCTAAAAAAAGTAAAAATAGTCCTATACCCAAACTTAAGAGCATACTTTATTCCTTTTTAAATACTCCTTTAAACATCTTTCGGAACAAAAAAGAATTTCTTTATTTTCACTAGTAATTTTTACCGCCTCTCCCTGAGCTACATAGATTCCACAGTTAAAACAGGCTTTTAATTGCAACTCTAACCGCTTCTTTTCTTGAGTTCTTACCTTTCTCTTTTTATAATACCAAAAAATTATAAAAAATAAAACCACTAAAAACAGATATTTCATAAAATTTAGTCCAAATTTAAGGTTATATTAAGACTTTTTAGTCTTTGTTTTTCAAAATCTCTTGCTTTTTCTTTTTTTATCTCTAAAAGGTTCCTTTGGGATACAGGATCTTTTAAATCTTTCTCTATTTCCAAAAGAGGTAGGACTACAAAGGCTCTCTCTAAGGCCCGAGGATGGGGTATCTGTAAAATAGAAGAATTATAAACAAACTCTTCATAAAAGACAATATCAAGGTCTATTATTCTGTCGGAAAGGTGAGCACTTTTTTGGCGACCTAATCTAAATTCAATTTTTTTTAGTTCTAAAAAAAGGGCTAAGGGAGAAAGAAAAGTAACAATCTTTACGGTAAGGTTATAAAAAAGATTGGAGCTTTCGTAATAGAGAGGTTGACTCTCAAAAACAGAGGAAATCTTTTCGATTTTAGCTGGAAGTCTTTTTAACCAAAAGAGAGCTCTTTCAATATTTTTTTTACGATCTCCTAAGTTAGTCCCAACAGAGATATATACTTCTTTTAAAGTTTCAAGGTAGAAAGCCTTCTTATTGCTTCCTTTAATCTTTTAACTCCTGTAGTTAAAGCTATTCTAAAATAACCCTCTCCAGCTGAACCAAATCCTTCACCCGGAGTCACTACAATAGCTAACTCTTGAAGAAGTTTCTTACAAAATTCTGTAGAAGTATAAGGCTTAGGCACCTTAACCCAAAGGTAAAAGGTAGCTTTAGGTTTTTTAAACTCAAAACCAATTTTTGAAAGCTCTTGAGTTAAATAGTCCCTTCTTTCGGCAAAGATTTTTCTTAAAGGAGGCACTAAGGTTTCAAAGTTAGAGAGGGCATAGGCTCCCGCTGATTGGAGGGCAGTAAAAACTCCAGAATCAATATTGCTTTTTACCTTAGCTAAGCCCTGCACTAATTCCCTTTTTCCTACAGCAAAACCAATTCTCCAACCAGTCATACAAAAGGTCTTAGAAAGGCTGTGAAATTCAATAGCTACCTCTTTAGCACCTTCTACCTCAAAAATACTAAGAGGTGGATCTTCATAATAAAGTTCTACATAAGCTGCATCATGGGCTATAATAAAATCATATTTTTTAGCCAGCTCTATTACCTCTTTAAAAAATTCTTTAGTAGCCACTGCACCAGTTGGATTATTAGGATAATTAAGCCATAAAATTTTGGTTCTCCTTAAAATCTCTTCTGTAACCTTAGTTAAATCCGGTAGAAATTCCTTTTCCCAAGTAAGAGGTAAATAATAGGGTTCACCATCTGTAAAGATGGTGCCTAAGTGATAAACTGGATAAGCTGGATCAGGACAAAGCACTACATCTCCAGGATTCACAAAAGCAATAGGAAAATGGGCAATACCTTCCTTGGAACCTATTAAAGCTAAAACTTCCTCTTCGGGATCAAAGTCTATTCCAAAGCGTTTTTTCATATACTCAGCACAGGCCCTCCGATAAAATAGACTTCCTGGATTAGCCGGATATCGGTGATATTCAGGATTCTCTAAGGCCTTTTTAGCAACCTCTACAATCTCTTGAGGAGTAGGAATATCAGGATCTCCTATACCAAGGTCTATAACATCAGCCCTTTCCTTTAATTTTTCTTGTTTTAAGCGATCTAATTCTACAAACAAGTAGGGTGGAATCTTAGCTAGTCTATTAGAAAGTTTCATCCTAACCTCCTCTCCATGATTGAGCCTTCCAAGCTCTTTGTTCACTGCTCACGGTTTATTACTAACTACTTCCTCTTTAAAACTATCTCTCTATTTTTCCTTCTATAAAATCAAGAACCCTTTGGCGAGCTATATAATCAGGGATTTGTTCTGGAGGATGTTTCATAGTATAAGCCGAGATGGAAAGAAGGGGGCCTCCTATTCCCCGATCCTTAGCTAATTTAGCACATCTTATAGCATCTATAGCTGAACCAGCGGAATTAGGCGAATCCTCTACTTCAAGCTTCACTTCCACTGACATTGGCACTCCACCAAAATGTTCTCCTTCAATTCTAATATAAGCAATTTTCTTATCTCTAAGCCAAGGTACCCAATCAGAAGGTCCTATATGGACATTTTCCCATACAACCTCATAGGGAATTAAGCTTGTAACAGCTGAAGTTTTAGATACCTTTTTACTAGAGAGCCGTGCCCGTTCTAACATATTGAGAAAATCTGTATTCCCTCCAAAATTAAGTTGATAAGTCCTTTTAATAGGAATACCCCTATCTACGAATAATTGCACTAAAGCCCTATGGAGAATTGTTGCTCCCAACTGACTTTTTATATCATCTCCTACAGCAGGAATACCAGCTTTTTCAAAAAGTTTACCCCATTCTGGATTCGAAACAATAAAAATGGGCATAGCATTTATAAAGGCTACTCCAGCTTTAAGGCAAGCTTCCGCATAAAAACGAGCTGCCCTTTCTGAACCTACAGGAACATAATTAATAAGAACATCAGCTTTAGTCTCCTTTAAAACAGCTACTACATCTTCAAGACTATCTTCTTTTTCTTCAGAAAGAACAAAACTCTTATCAGGAGGGAACTCTTTCATATGTTCAGCATAACCATCTAAAACTGGACCTTTCCGCACCTTAACCCCTAAAGGAGGAATATCCCTATAAAAAATAGTAGTGCAATTGGGTAAAGCAAAAATAGCAGAAGCCACATCTTGCCCAACTTTACGAGCATCAATATCCCAACAGGCAACTACTTCAATATCTGAAGGTTTATACCCACCGATATCCGGAAACATTATTCCCTGAATTTCTTCCTCCTTTTTATCTTGATAATAAAAAATCCCTTGAATTAAAGAACTAGCACAATTTCCAAGCCCAACTATTGCCAACCTAATTTTTTGGGTCATCTCACCCTTTCCTCCAAATTAGATTTTCTTTAACATACCCTATTTTTTTGTAATATCAAGGAAATTATGTACCCCTCTCTTTCTCTGTCGCTCCAAGCCTAAAAGAAGACATTCCCTCAGTGACAATAAAAAGTCCATTAACAGCTCGCCTCTATTTTAGCTAAACCGGTAACCTCCTCTCCAGGAAGAAGACTTATTAATCGCACCCCTTTAGTATTTCTTCCTTGCAAGGGAATATCCTTAGCTGAAATCCGAATAGCTTTGTTCCCTGAAAAAATTAAAATTTCATCCTCCTCTTTTATAAAAATTCCCTCTACTAAAACCCCTGTCTTTTCTTGTAAAGCCTGAACTAAAATTCCTTTACCCCCTCTCCCTTGCCTTCTAAATTCTTCTATAGAGGTTTTCTTTCCAAAACCTTTGGAAGTAATAGTCAACAAAGTCCCTTTAGGCTCTACTTTTCTTAAGGCTACGACCTTATCTCCTTCTTCTACTTTTATTCCTTTGACGCCTTCGGCTTGCCTTCCCATCGGACGAATTTCTTTTTCCAAAAATATTAAAGCCTTACCCTGTTTAGTTAAAATAATTAAACTATCTTCTCCCGAAGTTATAACTCCACCTGCCAAAAAATCTCCTTCTTTTAAACTGATGATCGTGCTTCCGCCTTTCCGCAATCCCTTTAAGTCCTCTAAAACAATTCTTTTAACCATACCCTTTTCGGTGATAAGAAAGATATAACCCTGTTTTTTATAAGGAAGAATAAAGGAGACCTCTTCCTCAAAGGATAAAATAAAATTTCTTAAATGGGTTCCCTTAGTTTGTCTTCCGGAAATTGGAAGATATTTTATCTCTAAGGGATAGACCTTACCTTTAGGCGTAAAAACCAAAATCTCAGTATCTCCCTCTATCTCTAAAACACTTTTTAATTTTTCTTCTCCTGAAAAGGCTAAAACCCCCTTTCCACCCCTCTTTTGAGTAGAAAACTCTTCTACCGAAAGCTTTCTCAGATAACCCTCTTCACTTACTATTAATAAAGCCCTCTCTTTTGGCAATTCCTCTTCTATTAATTCTACGTCCTTTTCAAGAATTTGAGTTCTTCTCTCATCTCCGTATTTCTCTCTTAGTTCTTTAAGCTCCTCTTCAATAACCGTTAAAAGGGTGGGTTCATGGGTTAAAATTTTTTCGTAATAACTTATAGCCCTTTTCAATTCTTCGTATTCTAAAAGAATTTTCTCCCTCTCCAAAGCGGTTAATCTCTGAAGTCTTAGATTTAAAATTTCTTGAGCTTGAAGCTCAGTAAAGCCAAAACGGGCTATTAACCTTTCCTTAGCTGTGTTGGGGGTATCTGAAGTCTTTATAAGTTCAATAACCTCATCCAAATTTTCTAAAGCCTTTAAATAGCCCTCTAAGATATGGGCTTTTTCCTTAGCCCTTTTTAAATCATACTGGGTCCGTCTGATAATAACTGTTCTTCTCCAATTTAAAAAATATTGAAGAATTTCTTTAAGAGTCAAAACTTCAGGGCGTCCCTGCACTAAGGCTAAAAGAATTATTCCAAAGGTAGTTTCCAAGGGGGTATGTTTAAAAATTTCCTTAGCCACTCTATGAGGGGCATTAGCCCATTCTTTTTTCAGCTCTACCACAAGCCTTATCCCTTCTCTATCTGATTCATCTCTTATATCAGCGATTCCTTCTATTTTTTTATCCCGAGCTAATTCAGCAATCCTCTCAACCACCTTAGCCTTATTAACCTGATAAGGAAGCTCGGTAAAAACCAATCTAACCCTATCTTTTTCCCTCTCTATCTTGTATTTAGCTCTAAGTCTTATTATTCCCTTTCCAGTAGTATAGGCACTTTTAATCCCTTCGGTACCTACAATTACTGCCCCGGTAGGAAAATCAGGACCGGAAATATATTTTAAAAGCTCTTCGTTAGAAAGATCGGGATTTTTTAATAAAGCTATTAAACCCGAGAGCACTTCGGTTAGATTATGAGGAGGAATGGAGGTTGCCATTCCTACAGCAATTCCACTAGAACCGTTAATAAGAAGATTAGGAATTTTGGAGGGAAAAACAATAGGCTCTTTTAAAGTATTATCATAGTTAGGAACCCTTTCTACGGTTTCTTTGTCCAAATCCTCTAAGAGCTCATGGGCTATAGGAGAGAGCCGAATCTCCGTATAACGCATTGCCGCTGGTGCATCTCCATCAATGGAGCCAAAATTTCCTTGCCCTTCAATTAAGGTATAGCGCATGGAAAAATCTTGAGCCATCCGCACAATAGCCTCATACACTGGAACATCTCCATGAGGATGATATTTACCGATAACTTCTCCTACAATTCGAGCACTCTTTCTAAAAGGTTTATTCCAATGATTTCCTGTCTCATACATAGCATAAAGAATCCGTCTTTGCACAGGCTTTAAGCCATCCCGCACATCCGGTAAAGCTCGCCCTACGATCACACTCATAGCATAATCAAGATAACTCTCTTTAAGCTCCTCCTCTAAAGGCACAACTATAATTTCACTCATCTCCTTTCATCTCCTTTAATTTTTCAAGGGACCTCTCTATCCTCTCTCGCACTAACTCCAGTAAAAGCTCTTTATCTTTTAAATTCAGCTTATTTACCTCTATAACTCCTCCAAAGGCTACATAAACCTCCCTCTTTCTTAAGCGAAACCATAAACTCCCCTTAGGCAAAAGCTCTCTTGTCCCCCAAAGAGCTAAAGCACAGACAGGGACCCTTGCTTTAAGAGGTATTAAAAACCCAGCTTTTTTAAAAGGTAAAAGTTCGCCCCTTGGACTTCTCGTGCCCTCGGGAAAAACAACTAAGGATATTCCCTTTTTCAAAAGTTCCACACAGGCTAAGAGACTTTTTAATCCCTCCTTAGGATCCTCTCTTTCCACTGGCACATAACCTAAAGCCTTGATAGCCCACCCAAAAAAAGGTATCTCAAAAAGGCTCCTTTTAGCCAAAAATCTAATATTATAATCTTTAAGCACTACTTCTAAAACCGGAATATCTAACTGACTCTGATGGTTTCCCATAAAAACATAAATTTGACCTTGAGGAGGAACTTCTCCTATTACCTTTATCCGAATACCTAAAATCTTTATAAAGAGATAGCACCAAAGCCAAGCCCAAAAATGCTTTTTAGTCAAGACAGCTAAAAGTCCTAAGAAAGGAACACTTAAAAGCACATACAACCAGAGGAAGAAATTTCTGAAGAGTTCTCCCATAATAACTTAATAAAGGGATAAAAAATTTCTAAGAAGAATAACTCCTTCTGGAAGGTCTTCCCCTTTAAAATCCCATTCTATAGGAGGTTTTTTTAATCTTTTCCAGCTTTCTAAGGAGGTCCCTATGGATTCGGGATGAAATTGAACTCCCTCTACAGGGAACTCTTTATGTCTTATTCCCATAATTTCTCCCTCTTCGCTCCTGGCAGTAATTTCCAAAAAAGAAGGAAGAGTCTCAGCTTCTACAGCTAAGGAATGATATCTCATGGCAGAAAAGGGATTGGGAAGCCCTGAAAAAATCCCTTTTCCATTATGGTAAATTTGAGAAACTTTTCCGTGCATAAGCCTTTTGGCCCGAACTATCCGTCCTCCCAAAGCCTCGGCAATACATTGATGTCCAAGACAAACCCCTAAAATAGGAATTTGGGTATAAAACTCTTGAAGCAGAGGAACCGAAATGCCAGCTCTCTTCGGATCACAAGGACCAGGTGAAATTATAATGTGAGTAGGATTAATCTTTTCTACCTCCTTAAGTTTAATCTCATCGTTTCTAAAAACTAAAATCTCTCCCTTCCAAAGCCTCTCTACCATTATCCCTATCAATTGCACCAAATTATAAGTAAAGGAATCGTAATTATCAATTATCAAAATCCTTTTCATAGAAAGTATCCTTTGGCAAAGAGTTCTAAAGCCTTTTGTAAAGCCTTAGCTTTATTAATAGTCTCTTCATATTCCTTTTGAGGAACCGAATCCGCCACAATTCCTGCTCCCGCTTGTAAATATAACCGATTCTTCTTTTGAAAAAAGGTTCTGATAGTAATACAAAAATCCATATTTCCAGAAAAACCAAAATATCCCAAGGCTCCAGCATAAGGCCCTCGCCCTGTCTTTTCCAATTCGGTAATAATTTCCATAGCCCGAATTTTCGGAGCTCCAGAAACAGTGCCAGCAGGAAAACAGGATTTAAAGACTGAAAACATATCCTCTCCCTTCTTCAAAAAGCCCTTTACACCCGAGACAAGATGCATCACATGGGAATACCTTTCCACAGTTAAAAGCTCATAAACCTGTACCGTTCCATAGCTTGAAACCCTTCCTATATCATTTCTTCCTAAATCTACCAACATAATATGTTCAGCTAATTCCTTCTCGTCTTTCCTTAATTCTTCTTCTAAAGCAATATCTTCCTCTTCTGTCTCTCCTCTCTTTCTTGTCCCGGCAATCGGTCGAGTTTCAACAATCCCATCCTCTACCCGCACTAAAATTTCCGGAGAAGCTCCAATTAAAACCTCCTCCCCCAAATTTATATAAAACATATAAGGAGAAGGATTTATCTTTCTCAAACCCCTATAAAGATAAAAGGAGGTATGGGGATTTTCTAAGATCTCATCTTCTACCCAAAAACGCTGGGAAAGGACAACCTGAATAATATCTCCAGCGGAGATATACTCCTTAGCCCTATCTACTATCTCTAAAAACCTCTCCTTTTCTATCTCAGGTCTTAATTTTAAGCTCTTTCTAAGTCTTGGAATCTTTATTTTATTTCTCTTTAGCCCATCAACCAGGGCTTTTAATTCATCTTTAGCCTGATTATAAATTCTCTGGTCCCCTCCCTCGGTTATCCTTACATTTTCTATAATTAAATAACTATGTTTTAGCCTATCGTAAATAAGAAGTCTTTTAGGAAAAATAAAAAAAAGGTCATAGAAATTTAGAATATCTTGTCCTCTTGGGACCCTTTTTTCAAAGAAAGAGATTGTGTCATAGGAAATATAGCCAACCGCTCCTCCCCAAAATCTTGGAAAATTGGGAAGAGCGAAAGTATGGAATTGAAAAAAAATTCTTTTCAATTCTTCCCAAGGGTTGTCTACCGAGTATACTTTTTCTCCTTTTCCTTCCTCCCAGAGATAGACTGAATTTATCTTACTTTTAAAAACAATAAAAGGATCAAAGCCTATAAAACTATAACGGGCCCATTTTTCAGAGCCTTCCATACTTTCAAATAGAAAAATAGGACTTTTTTTCGAAAAGAGTTTATAAAAAATGGAAAGGGGTGTATCTAAATCCGCCGGAATTTCAGTATAAAGTGGAAGAAGATTGTAATTTTCTGCTAACCTTAAAAAGTCTCTTTTCTCAGGATAGATTTTCATTTTAAATAGCTCTTTAAACCCTCAGGAAGTTTTTCAATTTTCCAAGCTTCCTGGGTGCCTTCTAAAAGATCTTTTACCAAAATCTTTCCTTCCTTAAGTTCTTCTTCTCCTAAGATTAAAGCTAACCGGGCTTTACTTTTATCAGCTGCCTTTAAAAGGGCTTTTAAACTTCTATCTTCAAAAAAGGCGAAAATTTTAATTCTCTCCTTTCTCAAGCTGTGAACTATTTCTAAGGCCTTTCTTTTACAAGGCTCTCCTAAGGGAATTAGGATAACATAAGGTTTTATTTCCTCTTGAAAAGAATCTGGAAAATCCTCTTCTCCAAAAACAGTTAAAGCCCATCTTTCAATGCCTATAGCAAAACCTATGGCTGGAAGTTCTGGTCCCCCTAATTCCTGAATCAAATAGTCATAACGTCCTCCGGCACAAACAGTATCCTGAGCCCCCAAGCCTTGAGCTTTAATCTCAAAAATGGTCCGTCCATAATAATCTAAACCTCGCACCAAATAAGAATTATGTTGATAGCCAATTTTTCTTTCCTCCAGTAATTCCTTTAAAATTTTAAAATGGTCTTTACATTCTTCACACCAAAATTCTTCAATTCCCTTTAAACTCCTTACTATCTCTTTACAAGATTCTTTTTTACAATCAAGAATCCTGAGAGGATTTCTTAAAAGCCTTTCCTTACAAATCTCACAAAGATCTTCTTTTTCTTCTTTAAGCTCCTCAAGAAGATACTCCCTAAAAGGTTGTCTACATTTAAAACAACCCAAACTGTTAATTTCCAGAGTAAAGGGATCCTTTTCTTCTAAAAGAGGTTTTTTCAAAATTGTTAAAGCTAATTCTATTAACTCAACTTCATAATAGGGAGTTAAATTGCCTATAAGTTCTACATCAATTTGATAAAATTCCCTCAATCTTCCCTTTTGAGGTCTTTCGTGGCGATACATAGGACCGACAAAAAAGATCCTTAAAGGGTTCCTTTTATGATAGAGGCTGTGTTCTATTACCATTCTACAAATACCTGCTGTAGCCTCTGGTCTTAAAGTAACCCATTCCTGATTCCTATCTTGGAAGGTATAGGTTTCTTTTTGAACAATATCAGAAACTTCACCTATAGACCTTACAAAAAGCTCGGTCTTCTCCAGAAGGGGAATTTTTACCTCGTTAAAATTAGCTAACTTTAATTCCTTTCGGGCTATCTCAATAAGATGGTTATATTTTATAAAATCCTCAAAAAGCCAATCCTTAAAACCCCTTAGGGCCGAGATCTTTATCCGAGCCATAGCTATTTAACAAGCTCTCCCCATTTTCTCGGAAAACTAATTCCTCCCAAGGGAACATAAACTCTTGTATAACCTTCCGCTTGAAGAATCCTTGCTACTTCATAAGCCCTTCGGGAAGAATTACAAATTAAAATAATCTCTTTATCCTTAGGGACCTCGGAAATATGGTCTCTAAATTCTTGATAAAGAATATTTTTAACATTCCGATAGTTTTTCACATTAAATTTGGCTTCCTTAGGATGGCGCAAATCAATAATACAGGAATCAGGATCTCCTTTTTTCATCCGTTCTATCACCTCTTCCCAGTCCATAGGTTTAAAAAGACCATTAATAATATTATCAGCTACATGGGCAGTATCGTTAATAGGATCTAAGGGACTATTAAAGGGAGGGGCATAGGCTAATTCAAGATCAATTAGGTCTTCCACTAAAGGCTTAAAGGGAAGAAGAGAGGAAAGAGAATGAATTCTGGCTAAGGTTCCATCAGTAAAAGGACCGCAGGTTTGAAAGCCTAAGACTTGGGTGGTAATCCTATCGTAGATTAAACAGTAATAGGCATATTTAGCATCAGGATAAAAATGAGATCTTTCTGTTTGATTGTTTAAGGCTATCTCTGGTAAAAAACCCTCCATCTGGGCTTGCTGATAGGTTATCCCAACACCCCCTATAGCCATATCAAAAAGCTTCATAACAAAGGCTCCGACCGTGCCTTTAAACTTGGCCCTCCCTCCTAAAATATTGGTCCCTATTACCCTTCCTTGCCTATTAGCTAAGGATCCCATCGGCATAACAACCTTTTTTCCTGTAATTAAGTGACAAATTTCAATGCAATCGCCTCCGGCATAGATGTCAGGATCCGAAGTCTGTAGCCTTTCATTGACTACAATACCTCCGGTTAAGGGAGAAACAAGGAGTCCAGCCTTTTTAGCTAATTCGGTATTCGGAAGAACACCTACCGCTATTAAAACTAAATCAGCGGGATAAAAATTATCCTCTGTTTGCACCCCTATAACCCTTCCTTCTCTGCCTACAATTTCTTTAATTCTGGCCTTTAAAACTAAATTTATTCCCTTTTCTTCTTTTAAATAATTTTCTATAATTCGAGCAATAGAAGGATCTAAATTTTTGGGAAGTACCTGCGGAAAATATTCTAAAAGAGTCACAGGAAGGCCCCAAAGATCAGCAAAGGCTTCCGCCATCTCAAGCCCAATAAGACCAGCTCCTATAATAAGAGGTTTCTCAACCTCCCCTTTAGCAATTTTTTCTTTAATTTCTATAGCTTTATGAAGATTGGAGAGAATATAAACACCCTTCAAATCTTCTCCCGGAAAATTTAACTTTCGCGGAATAGAGCCTGTGGCTATTACTAATTTGTTATAAGAAATCTCTTCAGTTTTACCAGTTTCTAAATACCGGACCTTTACAGTTTTCTTTTTTCTATCAATCCCTTCTGCTAAGGTTTTAGTAAGCACAGTTAAACCCTTAGCTTTAGTAAAAAAGTTTTCATCCCGAAGAACATGATAGGAGGTTTCTCTAAGAGCCTTTTCATCGGGAATTTCTCCAGAGATAAAATAGGGAATACCACAAGCTCCGTAGGAAATAAGAGTATCCTTATCAATCAAAATAACCTCAGTTTTAGGATCCAAACGTTTAACCCTACAAGCAACTTTAGCTCCACAAGCATTAGCTCCTATTACCACTACCTGCATTTTCCCTCCCCTTTTTAGACCTATTCTAACCCAACTTTATTTTAGCACAAATTTTTCCTTTAACTATTTTTAAACTAAATTTTAAATTTCCTCTTGAAAAAATCTTACTTTTGGTATTATGATTAACCCAAACCCAATCACCAGGCATTGAGGATGCCTGAAAGAAAATGCTTTTTTATGTAGCCCACGGCTGTCCTAATTGTAATGGCAAAATTAGTGATGAGCTTCTCTCCTTAGGGCTTCCATGTAAAAATTGCTTAGACTTTTCTAACTACAAAGAGAAAGGCCTGAAGGATCTTTCCCTAAAAGAGGTGGTAGAACTCTTAAAAAAATCCAAAGCCCTTCAAAATTTGAAAAAATTTGAAAAAGTTGAAAGGGAAGTTCAAGTTTTTGAAAAAACCTTTAAAAATCTCTTAGGAGTTAGTCCTTCTTCTCTGCAAATCAATTGGGCTAAAAGGCTTTATTTAGGGGAATCCTTTGCTATTATTTCTCCTACCGGTACGGGAAAAACTACCTTTGGTCTTATTTCATCCCTTCTTAATTCTAAAAAATCTTTAATTATTGTACCAACCAAGGTATTAGTGCAACATCTTTATGAAAGAATCTCTCAACTTAAAGAAAAGGCTTTAGAAGATACAATAAAAAATCACAAAATTTTAGCTTATCAAGGTTCAACTCAGGAAAAAAGGTTGTTAGAAGCGAAAAATTTTGATATTTTTATCTGCACCCAGGCCTTTTTTCATAAAAACTTTGAACTTCTCACTAAAATAGATTTTTCTCTAATCTTTGTAGATGATGTAGATTCCTTTTTGAAGAATGGAAAAAATGTGGAAAACCTTTTTTATCTCCTCGGTTTTACTAAAGAAGAGGTCACTTTAGCCTTGAAACGGGAAAAGGAAGAGGAAGATTTTGAGGAACTTCTAAGAATAAAAGAAAAACATCTAAAAAAATATCGCAATCTTATTATTTCTTCTGCTACCCTTAAACCCAAAACTAATAGAATTCTTCTTTTTCAAAATCTTTTAGGGTTTGAAATTACAAGGTTTGTCTCTTCTCTGCGGAAGGTTGAAGATTGCTACTTAGAGATGGAAAAAAGGGATTGGGAAAATCTTCTTGAAAAGACCTATGAAATTTGTAAGGACCTGAAAGGAGGGGGGCTTTTATTTGTTGAAGAAAGTTGGGGAAGGGAAGGAGTAGGATTAGCAACAGAATATCTAAGGTCCAAAGGATTAAAGGTTTTTTCTTATTTAGAAAAAAAGGAAGAAGAGCTTTTAGATCTCCTTAAGAATAGAGAAATTGATTTAGCCATAGGGCTTGCCCACCTTTCTAATCCCCTTTTAAGAGGGATTGATCTTCCCTTAGCTCTTCATTATGTTATTTTTCTTGGGATTCCCAAACATCGTTTCTCTATCGGCTTAACTGAAGAAAATCCCGAGTTATCTTTAGCGCCCCTTTTTCTTCACAACCTCCTTTTAAACCTCTTAGTCCTTTTTGAACAAGAAGATCGCTTAAAAGCCTTCTCATACCTAAGCTATTTAAAGAAGTATCTAACCCTAAAGGAAGAACAACTTTCTCAATACGAATCCCTTTATAGAAAAGTTAAAGAAATTAGAAACTTTCTTTTAGAAAAACTCACTGATAAAACCTTTTTGGAAAGATTAAAAACCTCTGATGAGGTTTTTTTAGAAATAGGGGAGAATGGAAAATATTATTTAGTAGTAGGAAACGCTCAGGTCTATTTACAAGGTTCTGGAAGGGTATCCCGACTTTCCGCTCAAGGACTTTTGCCTGGACTGTCTTTGCTTTTAGTAGACAATCCTAAAGCTTTCTTAAGTTTAAAAAAACGCTTAAGATTCTATATGGGAGAAGAGGCTAATTTTAGAAAAGTTTCTTCCTTAGAGGAGCTTTTAGAAATAAATCAAAGAATTTTAGAAGAAAGAAAAAATCTTCCCGGAAGTCAAATTGATTTTAGAAATTATTTAATTATTGTAGAATCTCCCCATAAAGCTAAGACTATTGCTAATTTTTTTGGAAAACCTTCCAAAAGGAGTCTTAACAGGGTAATTCTTTACGAAATTCCTATAGAAGGAACCTTGCTTTCTGTTTGTGCCTCCTTAGGCCATATCTTAAATCTCTCCAGAAAAGAAGGAATCTTCGGGGTCTCTTCTGAAGATGGACATTTTTATCCTATCTTTGATACCATAAAAATGGATAAAGAAACAGGAGAACAACTGGTAGATGAAGTAACTGAGTTTAAGGAGTCCCTAATAGATAAGGGAGAAATTATTCAAGACCTTCGCTCTTTAGCCTATTGTAGTAATGAAGTTTTTATTGCCTCTGACCCAGATGCAGAGGGAGAAAAGATTGCCTACGACTTATTTATTAATCTTAGACCCTTCCAAAAAAATATCAAAAGAATGGAAATTCATGAGATAACTGTTAATGCTTTTAAGAAAGCTTTAAAGAATGCCACATCCTTTAATTTAGCTCGAGTTAAGGCTCAACTGGCCCGAAGGGTTGCGGACCGATGGGTAGGTTTTACCTTATCTAAAGCCCTTTGGGACACCTTCCAAAAAAAGTATCTTTCAGCCGGTAGAGTTCAAACCCCAGTGTTGGGATGGGTTATCAAAAGAGCCGAAGAAGCTAAGGAGCAAAAATACATTATTAACTTCAAACTCGGAAGCTATCCCTTCTCTTTAGAATTTGAGAATAAAGAATTGGCTCAGAGGGTCTATGAAGAATTGCCTAATTTAAGTTGGAAGCTCCTGGAAAAAACAGAAGAAAATCTTTCTCCTCCTCCACCTTATACTACTGATACCATATTAGAAGAAGCCTATTATTATTTTCGTTTTTCAACTTCCTATTGTATGAGTCTTCTTCAAGAATTATTTGAATTAGGTTTAATTACCTATCATAGAACTGATTCTACCAGGGTCTCAGAGGTAGGAAGCTATCAAATAGCTAAAACCTATTTAGAACAAACTTTTGGAGCTGAATACTTTTATCCCCGGGAATGGTCTAAGGAAGGGGCCCATGAAGCTATAAGACCTACCCATCCTTGGGATGTAAAGGAGTTAAAACTAAGAGCTGCTCATGGACTAATTACCTTTAAAAAAATAAAAGATTCCCTAAATCTTTACGATCTTATCTTCAGAAGATTTATATCCAGCCAATGTAAACCAATTCGTCTTTTAAAGGGAACTCTTTCCTTTTATCTCCCAAGTTATACCTGGCAAGAGACCGTTAATTTAGAAATTCTTGAAAGTGGTTTTGATATCCTCTGGACTAAACCTAAGCTCTTCTCCCTAAGTGAAAAATTAAAACCTCAAGATCTTGAATTTAAAAGTGTTCCCAAGGTCTATCTTTATAATCAGGGATCTCTCATTCAGGAGATGAAAAAGAGGGGCTTAGGTAGACCTTCCACTTACGCAGAAATTGTCTCTACCTTATTAAAGCGTTATTATATTTATGAATTAAAAAACGGATCCTTAGTGCCGACTAATCTCGGTAAAGAGGTTTATTCCTACTTAGTTGAACACTTTAAAGAATATGTTTCTGAAGATTTTACTCGGGAATTAGAGGAGTTTATGGATGGAGTAGAAAGAGGAGAATGGGATTGGGAAGAAATTTGTCATAAATTAAAAAAATTAATTGAGAATGCCTTTTTATAAGATTGTCAAAACCTTTTCCTAAGATTGCCCTTGAAATTTTGGAGGAAAGGCCTAAACTATTCTTTAAAAAAGAATTAAAATTTTTTTATGGTTAATAAGGTTATTTTGGTAGGAAGATTAGGGGCAGATCCAGAAATTCGCTACACCTTAGAGGGTAAACCAGTAGCGGTTTTTAGAGTTGCTACGAATGAAGTTTTGGTAAAAAATGGAAATAAAGAAGTAATTACGGAGTGGCATAGATTAGTAGCCTTCGGAAAATTAGCTGAGATTTGCGGAGAATATCTAACTAAGGGCACTAAGGTTTATATAGAGGGTAAACTTAGAACTCGGAAATATGAAGACAAACAAGGAATTACCCGAACGGTTACAGAGATTTTGGTTCAAAACCTTCAAATTCTGGACAAAAAAACTGAAAGTTCCTCTCTCCAAACTCAGAAAAACTCTTTTCCTATAGAGGAATCCTTAGAATTAGGCGAAACTTTGTCTCCTTTGGAAGAGGATGATATTCCCTTCTAAAAAACCCTATCTTAAATGTCCTTAAGTATAGAACTGAAAGGAATCCTATTTAAATCTCCTCTTTTTTTAGCCTCAGGAACCTGGGGGTTAGGGGATAGCCTTTTAAAGTATCTTACTCCTTCGGAAATAAAGGAATGCATTGGAGCTTTGATTACAAAGGGTTTATCCTTAGAACCTATGCCTGGAAACCCACCTCCCCGTCTTTATGAAACTCCCTGCGGTTTAATTAATTCCATTGGCTTAGAAAATCCTGGCCTGGAAACCTTTTTAAGAAAGTATTACCCTCTTTTAAAATCTTTAGAAATTCCTATTATCTTTAATCTTCACGGAAAGACGGTAGAGGAATTTTTCCTTTTGTCGGAAAGACTCTCTGAGATCGGAGCTGAAGGCCTTGAGCTTAATATTTCTTGTCCCAATGTTAAAGAGGGAGGTATAGCCTTTTCTCAAAAGCCTGATTTACTTTTTAAATTAGTTAAAGGAGTGAGAGAAAGATTTAAAGGGCTTTTAATTGTGAAACTTTCTCCTGTGGGACCGGTTTTGGAGATTGCCGAGGCTTCAGAAAAAGCCGGAGCGGATGCTCTTTCTGTAGCCAATACTTATCCCGCCTTGGGAATTATTTCCTATGAACCCTTTCAAATTATAAAAGGTGGACTTTCAGGTCCTGCCATAAAACCTCTAACTCTACGTTTAGTCTATGAACTTTCTCAAAAAATCAGCCTTCCCCTTATAGGAGTAGGCGGAATTCTTAATGGAAAAGATGCCTTTGATTATTTTCTTTGCGGAGCTAAAGCCTTCCAAGTGGGAACCTCTCTTTTAATTGACCCTAAAGCCCCTATAAGAATTTATCAAGAACTAAAAGATCTTTGGAAGAGATATGGAAGCCTACTTAGTTAAAGTTGCTCCGAAAAAGTTTAATTTTAAAGCTTATGAAAGTTTTTGGCCTAAACCTTTAGAAAATATTAGACTTAGACAAGGGCTGAGTTCCGTGGCAATAACAGCCTTAGGAAGACTTTTAGCCAGGATAGCTGGAAAAATCTTCTTACTGGTAAGAGAAGGGGGCCATCTGGAAGAAATTTTAGCTAAAGCTGAGACCATAGGAAATCTAAAGCCTAAGGAGGAATTATGCTTAAAATAATAATTTGGGTAGTGATAGTTTTATCAATTACCTTTTTTGTCGTTTTTAATGTGGAGCCAAAGGTAAAAGTAAGTCTTCTGCCTGGTTTTACCTTAGAAGAAATACCCTTAGCTTTAGTAATCATAATCAGTTTTATTTTAGGGCTCTTAAGTGGCCTTCTTATTTTTTTATCCGAATTACTAAGAAGTAAACTAAAACTTTCCAAATTAGAAAAGGAAATTAAAGAACTTTCTAAAGAAAAGAGAGATGCTCAAACTCTCTCCTCTTCATAATCTTTTAAAAAAGGGAGTTCAAGAAGGGATTTTTCCAGGAGCTGTGGCCGGAATTTTTTATGAGGGAAGAACTTATATTCTTTCGGCTGGATATGCCTCTTTAACTCCCTTTCTTGAACCAATGGAGGAGGCTTTTATCTTTGATTTGGCCTCCCTAACCAAACCCCTTGCTTTAGGTCTAATTCTAATAAAAGTTATGGAAAAACATAGGTTTCTCGACTTAGAAAAACCTTTAAAGAATTTTTTAAACACTCCAGAGCTCTTAGGAAATATTCCCCTGTTTCGGTTTCTTAACCATACATCTGGATTAAAAGCTTGGTATCCTTTTTATAAAGAAAAAAATTTAACTTTAGAAAAAATTTTTAAAATAATTACTCAACTTCCTTTAGAATTTTCCCCGGGAGAAAAAACCCTTTACTCGGACTTAAATTTTTTTCTCCTTACCTATTTTTTAGAAAAAATTTTTTCCAAAAATTTTGAAGACCTTTTTGAATCCGTAAAAAACT
>FWWL01005806.1_pt1 | contig 18671 bp, 24 predicted proteins | sample 2228331 | NCBI WGS metagenome assembly FWWL01 (sample SAMEA103939775, study PRJEB20133) | metagenome
CAGGCCTGTCCGGTCTGCAGCGGTCCCATCCGGAGGCCCAGGAGAGGGCCGGCTCCCAGGTGGTGCAGCGACAGGTGCAGGAAGAGGGCCGGTCGAATTTCCGGAAATTCGGCCCAGGTATTTTCCGGAAATTCTTCCGGCTCCGAACAGGGCCAGGGAATTTCCGGAAATTCCGCCGGCCCACCGCTCAGGGCCTCGGAGGTGGCCGGTGAAGCCTGAGCGGCGCCGCCGCGGAGGAGGCCGGCGGCCGACCGCCGGTGCCCTGGAGGTCCACCTCAGGCTCGAGGGCGAGGAAGCAGAGGTGGTCCGGCTCCTGTCGACCCTCTTCGGCATGGAGCCGGAAGAGGTCATCCGCGGCCTGCTGCGCGTGGGTACGGTTGCCCTGGTTCTGGGAGAGGAGGGCCGCCCAGGAGGCCGCGCGGACCATCGCCGAGGGCGAGGTGGAGGGCGGATAAAAGCGCTTCAACGCGGATAGCCGCGATTCGCGCACGGTTCGCGGTCGTGCGCACTTGCCGATTGCACTTTCGTTGGCAGCGCGCGCGAGCTCGAATCGAGTTTTTGCGGTGCTATTCGATTCCGCCTGGACCGGCTGCCGTGGGTCGGCCAGGGCCGCGACCAGGCCTGAGGAGGAAGGCCTCACAGGCCTCCCTGCCACCTCCGTAGGGCCTCCAGCGCCGCCAGCAGCTCCTGCTCCAGCTGCCTCGCGCTCTGCCTGTCCACGAGCACCCAAAACCAGGTCTCCTGGGCATCGAGACCGAGCCGGAACCAATTGCGGTCCCAGGAAGCCAGCACGGTCCGCCCTCTCAACCACCGATCCGTCCGAGCCGCCTGCATCGCACACCTCCCTGCTCGTTCTGGCTCTATCATAAGGCCTTGGTTAGTCCCTGTCAAGAGGGTATGGCCTTGATTTTTGCAGGCTCCTCGGTTAGGGTGGGAGGCGGAGGTGGAGGGAATGGAGGACCTCGAGGCGCTGCGAGAGGCCCTACGCCGAGCCGGCCGGTACTACGCAGGCCTCAGGAGGAGGGTGCGAGGCAAGTGCGCGGTCTGTGGAGCCGAGTTCGTGGGAACGACTCGGCGGATGTACTGCTCCCTCCGATGCGCGCAGAAGGCCTACAGGCAACGGCGCGCCGAAGAGCTACGCGCGCGCCGCAGGGAACGCTACCTGCGCTCTAAGGTCGCCAAAAGCAAAGAAGGCTAGACCCTCGAGGTCGGCCTAGGAGCCGTGAGCGTCAGGCCGGTGCCGCGAGAGGAGTTGGTCTAGCTCCTGCCGCCACTTCTGCACCTCCTCCTCGACCGAGACCGGCTCGGCCTCAGGTGGAGGAGCAGGCAGGTCTCGTGAATCGCCAAAGGTGGCTGCAACGTCTGCCCTCTCCCTCGCGACCAGGTAGCACTTTCTCGCAAAGGCCACCGCGATTCCGTGCGCCTGCTCCTTGCTGATGCGCCTGCGGACTTCGATGACACGTTCGCGGTACCGCTCCACGACCTCGGTGCTGGACTTGGGCTGTAACACTTCCTCGGAGGCTTCGAGGAGGAGCTGCAGGGCCTCAACTTCTCCCACGTCCCTCAAGGATTCGTGCGGAGGCCAAGGCTTGGCAGGCCGCAGCCTCATCGTGCCGTAGGCATCCCACTCGACCTCGATGAGCTTCATCTACTGCCACCTCCACGTGCAGATTCGTCCTTCTGCGTGCGCGGCCTCGTGGGCTTCAAGGGCGCGCAAGATGAAGTCGGCAAGGGCCCAGCGGTTTACCACCAACCGGAAACCACAACTCCCACACCGAAACTCGAGCGTGTAGTCAATCCGCCGCCGCGCTACCCACCGCAGCGGCCTGGTTGGGATGCGCAACCGCGGCCCAGGAGCCGGAGGAAGGAGTCGTTCCCTCCACTGCATCACCGCACCTCCTCTCCAAGCCGCAGTGTCCTCTCCACCAGGGTCGCGAGTTCTCGGTCCTCTCGGACGGCATGGCTGTAAACTGCGGCCGTGACCGCTGCAGAAGCATGTCCCAACCGCCGCGAGACGTTCGCTAAACCCACACCTTGGCTCAAGAGGATGGAGGCATGGGCATGGCGGAGGGCATGAGGGTGTGCGGCCTCGAGCGGTAGGCCTGCCCTTCGTGCGATGGCCTTCATCGCGGAGATGACCGTCTGCTCATAAAGCGGCCCTCCATCGAGGCCGCAAAACGCCCAAGCCTCCTCCGACCAGGACCGACCTTCCCTAAGGGCGGCCTCGATGCTGCGGACGCGGTGATGCCTGAGAACTCCTACTGCCTGCGGAGGGAGAACCACCGTTCGCCCTCCTGCCCTGGTCTTCGGCGGCTGCTCTATCCACCGGCCTCGAATCCGCTGCAGGTTCCTGCGGACGTGGACCATGCCTGCCTCGAGGTCTAGGTCCGACCACCGCAAGGCTAGGGCCTCACCGATGCGCAGACCGGTGGTGGCAAGCAGCAGGAAGAGCGGATGCAGACGGTGGTCCCTCGAGGCCGCGAGGAACAGACCGAGTTCCTCCACATTCCACAACCTGCGCCTGGTCGGTGCGTACTTCGGAGGGTCCACCCTGTCGCAAGGGTTCTCCGTGAGGTATCCGAGGCGGACCGCGTAGTTCAGCAGGCGATGCAGGATGCGGAAGGTCTTGAGCGCACTCCGAGGCCTGCCGCGGAGCGGTTCCAACACCAGCAGCACGTGAACCGGCTCGAGGTCTGCCAACCGCACACCGAGGATTGGCCCTAGGTACAGACGCGCCACGTCCTCGTAGTCCTTCACCGTCCGAGGCCGTAGGTCTGAGGTGGCGAGGTAGGCCTCGAGCAGGTCCTTCAGAGTTCGCTTGCCTGGTTGCGGAATCGGTCGGAGACCTAACCGGCGGAGGTAGTCGGTGGCCTTCTGCCTCGCCTCCTGCGCGGTCCTGCCGTAGAAGTCTTTGCGCCGACCGCCGACGTTGACCCTGGCTACCCACCGGCCATCCTTCCTGCGGAAGACCGTCACCTTCGCACCTCCTCCTGGTAGGCGCGAGCAGGTGTCAGGTGGGTGTCAGGTCTGCCGGAAGAGGCTTAGGAAGAGGGTTTGAGGGATGCGGAGCGGTTTTCAAGACCGCCCCATTCAACCGCTCTGGCACCCCTCCGGACACTATAGTGTAGCGCCCTCATAGACGCAGACGTGGGTCTAAGGCGTCCCGCAGGCCGTCCCCGAAGAGGTTGAACCCCAGCACCGTGAGCATGATGGCGAGTCCGGGGAAGACCAGGGTGTGAGGGGCCAGCTGGATGTACTGCCGGGCCGTGGAGAGCATGGCCCCCCACTCCGCGGTGGGCTGCTGGACGCCGAGCCCCAGAAACCCCAGGGCCGCCGCGGAGAGGATGGCGCTCGCCACCTGCAGGGTGGTCTGCACGATGAGCACCGCCATGGTGTTGGGGAGCAGGTGGCGGAACAGGATCCGGGCCGTCCCTGCCCCTAGGGCCCGTGCGGCCTCCACGAAGGCCTGCTCCTTGAGGGAGAGCACCTGGGCCCGCACGAGCCGCGCGTAGGTGGGGACCGACACCACGCCGACCGCGATCATCACGTTCTGTAGCCCCACCCCGAGGATCACCACCATGAGGATGGCGAGCACCGTGCTGGGAAAGGCCAGCAGCACGTCGATGAGCCGCTGTGCCAGAAGATCCACCCACCCCCCGAAATACCCGGAGAAAAGCCCGATGGGGACCCCCAGCACCACGCCGATACCCACCGCGATAGTGCCGATCACCATCGACAGGCGCGCCCCGTACAGGATGCGGCTCAGGATGTCCCGGCCGAGCTCGTCCGTGCCCAGCCAGTGGGCCCGGCTGGGCGGCCGCAGGCTCTTCTCCAGGTCCGAGGCATACGGGTCGTACGGCGCGAGCACCGGCGCCAGAAGCCCGCATAGGGCGAAGGCTACGAGGATCCCAAGCCCGAGCTGGGCCGAGCGGCTCCGCCGCAGCTGCCGCCACACCACGCCCCACGCGGACCACGCGGGCCGGGGGCGCCGCAGCTCCACCGCGCCCGCGACCTGGGCGAGCACCCCTTCCCGGGACGACCTAGGCATACCGGATCCGGGGATCGAGGAGGGCATACAGGACGTCCACCACCACGTTGAGGACGACGAAGGTGGTGGCGATGAGGAGGATGGTGCCCTGGACCACGGGGTAGTCGCGGGCCAGCACCGCGTCCACCAGGAGCCGGCCGATCCCGGGCCAGGCGAACACCGTCTCCGTGAGCACGGCACCCGAGAGCAGCGTCCCGAGCTGTAGCCCGAGGATCGTGACCACGGGGATGAGGGCGTTCCGCAGGGCGTGGCGGTACACCACCGCCCGCTCGGGGAGACCCTTGGCCCGCGCGGTGCGCACGTAGTCCTGGCCCAGGACCTCCAGCATGCTGGACCGGGTCATGCGAGCGATGACCGCGGCGCTAGCGGTTCCCAGGGTCACGGAGGGGAGGATGAGGTGCCGCCAGGTCTCGTACCCGAAGGCAGGTAGCCATCCCAGGCGCACAGAGAAAACCAGAATGAGATTCAGCCCCAGCCAGAACACCGGGATGGAGACCCCGGCGAGGGCCAGGACCATCACCAGGGTGTCCACCCACGAGAGGCGGTGGGTGGCCGCCGCGATCCCGGCGGGGATGCCGATGAGGGCCGCTACCCCGAGGCTTGCGAGCGCAAGACGTACGGTGCGGGGAAACCGCTGGCGGAGCTCCTCCACTACCGGCACCCCGTTGAAGAGGGAACGTCCCAGATCCCCCCGCAGGACGTTACGAAGGAAGTACAGGTACTGGACGGGAAGGGGCTGGTCAAGCCCGAGGGACCTGCGGATGTCCTCCACCACCTCCTGGGTAGCCGCCTGTCCCGCCATGAGCTGGGCGGGGTCTCCGGGGATCAGGCGGATCGCCACGAAGACCACCACGGAGACCCCGAACAGGACCGGGAACGCGAGCAGCAGCCGCTTCGCGAGGTAGCGCCACACTACCGCCGCAGCCAGGCCCCATGCGCCAGGATCCGCTCCGTGGGGTGCACCACGAGGTCCTGGACCTCCCGCCGGAGCCCCGTAGTCTGGGACTCACTGTGTAGGAAGAGCCACGGGGCATCCCGCCAGATCAGGGTCATGGCCTGCTTGTACAGGTCTGCCCGCCGGGCCGGGTTGGTCTCACTGCGGGCCTGGTCTAGGAGCTGGTCCACCTGGGGGTTCCGGTAAAAGCCCCGGTTGAAGCCCGCGGGCGCCCACTGGCTGCTGTGGAAGAGGCTATACAGCCCGTAGTCCGCGTCCCCCGTCACCGTACCCCACCCCAGCATGAACATCTCCACGGGCGTGCGATCCACGGGCTGGTTGGTGTAGCTCAAGTAGGCCGCCCACTCCATGGTCTGCAGCCGCGCGTTGATGCCCGCCGCCCGCAGCTGGGCCTGCACCGCAGCCGCCACCGCCGCGTCCTGCACGTACCGGCCCGTGGGATGCAGGATCGTCACGGTGAGGCCGCCGCCATGCCCGGCCTCGGCCAATAGCTGCTTGGCCCGGTTCACGTCGTACGGCCACCCGCCGGGCTGGATGGACGCGTAGCCCACGATGCCGGGCGAGATGGGGGCGTCGGAGACCCGGGCGGCTCCGCCCAGCACCGTTTGCACGATGGCCCGCTTGTTGACCGCGTAGTTGAAGGCGTGGCGCACCCGGACGTCCGTGAAGGGCGGCCGCTGATTATTAAAAGAAATGAAGATGGTGCGCACGCTGCTCGTCCGGTCGATGCGTAGCGCCCGGTTGAGGGCTAGGCGCGTGGTCTCCCGGGGCGGCACCCGCACGGCCACATGCACCTGCCCGCCCTCCAGGGCGAGTACCCGCGCTCCATCGTCCGGAATCGCCCGCCAGACGATCTGGTCCAGAAGCGGCTTACGGGGCCCCCAGTAGTCCGGGTTGCGCTCCAGCACGATGCGGTCCCCGCGCACCCACTCCCGGAACCGGAAGGGGCCTGTGCCCACAGGCTGCCGGCCGTAAGGCTCGCCGTTCGGCGGCCGCATGCCGCCCGCCCGCTCCACGGCCGCGGGGCTGTGGATCGCGAGGAAGTCGTGGGTCAAGTGGGCCAGCAGCGGCACGAAGGGCCGCCGCAGCACCAGCCGCACCGTGTACCGGTCCACTACCTCCACGCTGGTCACCTCGCCCAGGAGGATGGCCCGGAAGGGCACACGGTTCTCAGGATTCAGGATGAAGTCGAAGTTCCACTTCACCGCGTGGGCGTCGAACGGGGTCCCGTCGTGGAACCGGATGCCCCGGCGCAGCCGGATGGTCATGGTCCGGCCGTCCGCACTTACCTGGGGCATAGACGCCGCGAGCTTCGGGACGATCCGGCCCTCCGGCGTGAGCTCGTAGAGGGTCTCCACGATGTGGGCCATGACCTCCGCGTCCGGCGCCGCGGTGGCGTAGGGGCTCAGGGTAACGGAGTCCACCCCCCGGCCGATGATCAGAGTTCCTCCGAGCTGCGGCCCGGTAGGCGCCGACTGCCCCGGGAAGACGATGGCTCCCAGGAGCACCAAAGCGACTAACCCCACCAGAATACGGATCACAGTTCCTCCCCCTTTCGGCTTGGGTTTCTCCTTGGCCCCACGCCTTATGGTACTGTGAAAGGCGGGATGTCTGCACTCCGGGAATCCCTCGTCGAGGAGATCCGGCGGGTCACGGGCGGGCAGCCGGTGGTGGTGGCCTTCAGCGGGGGGCTCGATAGCACCGTGGTGGCCGCCCTCGCGAAGGAGGCCCTGGGTCCGGAGAAGGTGCTGCTCGTCACCGTGAACATGGGGCAGTACGCCTACCGCCGCGGTAACGAGATCGTGCTGGAGATGGCAGAAAAACTGGGCCTTCCGCAGCGGTGTCTTCTCGGCCAGGCCATGCAGGACCGGATGATGAGCGCAGGCCCCGCCTGCAACCGCTGTACCCGGGAGATCAAGTTGGGTCTTGTGAAGGCTGCATCCCGGGGCCGGCTCGTGCTCACGGGCGCCAACCGTTCGGACACCTGGGGCAAGATGGGCCTCAAGCTCTGCAACGGGATCTACGCGCCGCTATTGGACCTCGATAAGCCCCAAATCCGGGCCCTCGCCCAAGAATTGGGCATCGACCCCCCGCAGACCAAGATCGGGGAGAACCCCGGCCGGGAGGGCTGCAAGCTCAAGCACCTCCTCAAGCCCCTCATAAACCCCAACTACCACGGCCGGGCCGTGGCTCGGGCCAACGAGGTCATCCTGGAGGTGGTGCGGGACTGCGGCTTTCCGGCCGAGCTCGCGAACGTGAAGGTCATCGGCCCCCTCTCCCGGAACATCGGGCTCGTGAACCTGCGGCCGCAGCCGCCGCAGGAGGTCTCAGACGAAGTACTCCGGGCCCTGCGGGCGATCCCCGAGCTCGAGGAGGTTCACCTGGTGGACCGGCCGGTGGTGCTCGTGGCGAAGGCCAACCCGTCCATCCTCGGCGACCCCCACGCCCGGTACTGGCTGCAGCACGGCCGGATGCAGCCGGACTTCGCCCACCCTATCCAGGTGGACTGGCTTCCCAGCGGTAACCGGCGGCTTGGGACCTTCCACGTGGTGGCGTTCCGGTGGGCGGAGGGTTGTCAAGGTTATCCCCTTGACAACCGCCCGGAAGCTGCACTATAGTTAGAGCTGGACGTTGCGGTTGCCCTTGATGGGCGCCGCCGTCCGCAAACTTCTCGCCTGGGAGGTGGTAGAGATGCTGACCCGGTTTGGCCGTTGGGATCCCTTTGAGGAGATCCGGGCCATCCAGCGGGAGATTAGCAATCTCTTCGACCGCTTCTTCGGCTCCACCCAGCTCGCGCCCGCCCGGACCGTCTCGTGGGTTCCGCCCCTGGAGGCCTTCTACCACAAGGACCACCTGATCCTGCGGTTCTTCCTCCCCGGGGTGGACCCCAAGACTGTGGACGTCTCCGTCACGGGGAATGTGCTGACGGTGCGGGGCGAGCGGAAGCTGGAGATGGACATTCCCCAGGAGGACTACCTGTTCTGCGAGGTGGCCTACGGGCCTTTTGAGCGGACGGTGAACCTGCCCGCGGAGGTGAAGACGGACCAGGTGAACGCGCGCTACCAGCACGGCGTGCTGGAGGTCTCCCTGCCTCTCGCGGAGGCGGCCCGTCCGCGGAAGGTGCCCGTGGAGGTCGCGACCCGGTAGTCAGCCAGAGTTGCGTGCCGGACCGTTCCTGCGGGCGGGACCGGTGTCCCGCCCGCTTCGTCTTCCGGGGCGTGCAGGACTCAGGCCGGGCCGGTGCGAATACTCCTCCCAACCTGACGTCGGGAGGTATGCGATGGAGACGACTCCTTCTGAGAATCGGCTTCTCGCGGCCCTTGGCTATCCGATCTGGATCATCGCGCTCGTCGTGGTCCTCACGGAGATGAAGAAGGACCCGTTCATGCGCTACCACGGGTGGCAGGCGCTATTTTGGGGCATCGCTTGGTTCGTTCTGTGGGTGGGACTCACGATCGTGAACACATTCCTGAGCTTCGTCCCCATCCTTGGGGTGATCTTCGGTTTCCTCACCGGGTCGATCTTCTTCGTCGTCTGGCTCGTGGTGTCGTTGGTCTACGCGGTGCGGGCCTATCGCGGCGAGCGGTTCGAGATCCCGGTGGTGACGGACTTCGCGCGCACCTACATGCGGGGGTGAGGCCTAGCCCGGTGGTGAGCCTGCGCGTTCTCCTCCCCTCCGAAACGTCCGAGACGCTCTCCGCCCTCCTCCGTTCCCGTCCCACGGTCTGGGTGGACATCACGGGGCCGGACGAGGAGGACGTGCGGGTGATGCGGGAGGTGTTCGGCTTTCACCCCCTCGCCATCGAGGATACCCGCAACCAGCGGCAGCGCCCCAAGGTGGAGACCTATGACAACCACCTCTTTCTCATCCTGAACCCCGTGCATCAGGACACCGAAGAGATCCGGTTCCGGGAGCTGGACGTGTTCCTAGGAGATCGCTACGTGGTGACCGTGCATCCGGGTCAGGAGCCCGTGGTGGAGGAAGCCCGGCGGCGGGTGGACGCGCAGTCGGACCTCAGCCCCCCTCAGGTGGTCTATGCGCTCCTGGACACCGTGGTGGACGGCTACTTCCCCGTGCTGGACGCCCTGGGCGAGGCCATCGACGACCTAGAGGACGCGGTCCTCGCAGCCCCCCGGACCGAAGTCCTGGCCCGTCTGTTTCAGCTCAAGCGGATGTTGCTGGAGATGCGGCGGGTGGTGGGGCCGCAGCGCGACGTGCTGAACGTGCTGACCCGGCACGACTTCCCCGTTTTGGGCGCAGAGGTCCTGCGGTACCACTTCCGGGACGTCTACGACCACCTGCTGCGCATCTCCGATATGCTGGACACCTACCGGGATCTCCTCACGGGCGCAATCGACCTCTATATGTCCGCGGTCTCTAACCGCCTCAACCAGGTGGTCAACCGGCTCACGGCGTTCACGGTCCTCATCGGGGTGGCGGCGGTGATCACAGGATTTTACGGCATGAACTTCGAGCGCACCTGGCCGCCGTTCGGAGCCCCGTGGGGCGCGGGGTTCGCCCTGGCGCTCATCGCGCTGGTCGCAGGCGTGCTGCTCTGGGTCTTCCGCTGGGCGGGGTGGGTCTGAGCGGCCCTAGGCCCGGAGGGGGACCCGGCGGAACGCGAACCAGAGGGCGAGGTCGTAGGCGCTCTTGAGGGCACCGGCCAGCAGGAAGGGAAGTCCGGTGGCTGCTGTCTGCAGGGCGATCCCGGAGAGGACCGGTGCCGCGGTCGCCGCGAGGTTGCGTACCGCGTTGGTGAGGCCCGCGGCGGCCGACCGCTCCTCGGGAGCCACAAGGGCCATGACGTAGGCACGGCGGACCGGTACGTCCACCTGGGAAAGGAGGTGGCGCGCGAGGAGGACCGCGGCGGCCAGGTGCCAGGAGGGCATCGCCGGGACCAGGGCCAGCAGGACGTTTGAAGGCAGGTGCGTGCCGACCATGGTGGCCAGTAATCCCGCCCGCCGCGCGACGTGCGGTGCCGCGAGGAAGGAAAGGGCCGAGAGGAGGTTGGTGCCGAAGAAGAGGGGCCCCAGCTGCTCGGGCCCGAGTCCGAACCGCCGGTGGAACCACAGGGCCACCAGGCTTTGGATCACGAACCCGCCCGCGAGGGCATCGAGCCCGAAGAGGGCCGTAAGCCGGAGGATGAAGCCTCGCGACCGGTGTAGACCCCCGGCCCTGGCGCTTTTCAGCGCCGGAAGGCCGGGCGGTGCGGGCAGCACGGCGTAGGTCCCCACGAGCAGCGCACCCGCCCCGGCAAAGCTCCACACGAGTGCCTCCGTGACATCCGCGTGAGCGGTCCGCAGGGCCCAGGGGGCGGCGCCGACCACGAGGCTTCCCGCGGCACCCGCGAGGAACCCGATGAAGTCGTACCAGGCGTACAGTCGCACGTCGGCGGGACGCTCGGCGGTATCCGCGAGGAACGCCTGTTCAAGTGGCTGGAACGGCCCTACCTCCTGTCCGCTGGGGCTTGTGAGCCCCAGGACGGCCACCGCGAGCAAAACGGGGAACGGAGGGGCCAGGGCGAACACCGCGCCGGAGAGCACCAGGAGCCCTGCGCACCCCACCAGTACCCAGCGAAACCCCCACCGGCCCGCGAGAGCCGAGACGACGGCCCCGGAAGCCGCTCCACCCGCGAGGGCCACGGTGAACAGGAGGCCGATCTGCGCCGGGGAGAGACCGGCCTCCGTGAGGTGAATAGGCAGGACCACAGACAGTAGGCCGTAGCCGAACATCCGCAGGCCCCGCGCAGCCAGCAGGAGCTCTTCCGGCTTAGGTGGGCGCACGGCCGGTCGGGCTCAGGCGAGGCCGAGCCGGTGCCGGCACCAGGCGTACAGGGCGTCGTAGACCGGCATCTGCAGTCGCAGCTTCTCGTGGTCGTCCTCTCCCAGCAGGAGGGCGAACCCGTGCGCCACCCCCTGCAGGTTCTCTATCGGCATTATAGGATGAGGGCGGGGAGGCCATGCGGGAGGAGGCACGGCGGTGGCTTGCGCAGGCGGATGCGGACCTGGCCCACGCCAGGGCCAGCGCTCAAGCAGGCTTTTACTTCGCCGCGGCCTTCAGCTGCCACCAGGCAGCGGAGAAGTGGCTCAAGGGAGCCGTTATCGAGCTGCGTCGCACCCTTCCTCCGAAGACCCACAACCTGATCGAGCTGGGACGGTTGCTGGAGGTCCCGGAGGAGGTGATGAGCGATCTGCGCCTGCTGAATCCGGAGTACGCGGCCTCGCGGTATCCCGATGCGGCGAACGGGGTCCCGGCGGAGAACTACGACGCCCGCAAGGCGGGGATGCTCCTTGAGGCCGCGGAGCGGGTCCGGGCATGGGTCACCTCGGCGTTGACCGGACGCGACTGAGGCGGTTCCTCCACCGCGTCCACGAGCGGTTCCCCCTCGAACGGGTCCTGCTGTTCGGGTCCCGGGCCCGGGGGGACGAGCTGGACGTGAGCGACTACGACCTCCTGCTCGTGTCCGACGGGTTCCGGGGACTCACCTGGCAGGAGCGCCTGCGGCAGGTCATGGACCTGTGGGACCTCGAGGTGGACCTCCAGCCCCTGTGCTACACGCCGGAGGAGCTGGCCCGCAAGCGCGGGGAGATGACGGTGGTCGCGGAGGCCGTCAGGGAGGGATGGCAGGTTTGGCCGGAGTAGGGACCGTGACCTCCGAGTGGGTCAAGGATCGGGCCCGGGCCTTGGGGTTCGACCTCGTGGGGATCGCCCGGGCCGAGCCCCTCACGGAGCACGAGGACCGGCTGCGCACCTGGCTTGCCCAAGGCATGCACGGGACCATGGCGTACGTGGCGCGCCACGCAGACCGTGCCGTAGACCCCACGCGGTCCTGGCCTGAAGTCCGATCGGTGATCGTGGTGGGCCTCGCGTACCGGTGGGATGCCCCGGAGCCGGAGGACGACCGTCCGCGCGGCCGTGTCTCCTGCTACGCCTGGGGCGAGGATTACCACCGGGTGATGGAGCGCAAGCTGGAGCAGTTGTGCACAGACCTCCGGCGACACGGGGCCCGACTCGCCCGCCCCTACGCGGATACCGGCCCCACCCTGGACCGGGCGTGGGCCCAGCGGGCCGGCCTCGGGTGGTTCGGCAAGAACACCATGATCATCACCCGCACGGGCCACGGGTCCTACGTGTTCCTCGGCGAGATCTTCACGGACCTGGAGCTAAAGCCGGACCCGCCCGCCCGGGGCTCCTGCGGGGCGTGCACCCTGTGCCTGGACCGGTGTCCCACGGGCGCCATCGTGGCGCCCTACGTGGTGGACGCCCGGCGGTGCATCAGCTACCTCACCATCGAGCACCGAGGCTGGATCCCCCGACCCCTCCGTCCCCTCATCGGCACCTGGGTGTTCGGGTGCGACGTCTGCCAGGACATCTGTCCCCACAACGTCCTCGTGAAGAAAGGCCTGCACGCGGAGTTCGCGCCGCGCAAAGATGTGCCCTACCTCGACCTCGTGGAGCTCTTGCACATCGACGAGGAGACCTACCGGGAGCGGTTCCGCAATAGCGCCATCAAGCGGGCCAAACGCCCGGGGCTGCGGCGCAACGCGGCCGTGGCCCTCGGGAACCTCCGCGATCCTCGGGCTGTCCCGGCCCTCGTAAAGGCCCTGGAGGACGAAGACCCAATCGTGCGGGGACACGCGGCGTGGGCCCTGGGCCGGATCGGTGGGGCGGAAGCGGAGCGGGCCCTGCGGGCACGGCTTGCGGTAGAGCCCGATCCCGCGGTCCGGGAAGAGCTCCTTGGGGCCCTGGCCGTGCCGGTGCCGTGAGAACTCTTCTGGGACTCCTGGACCCGTGCGCCCTGGTCGGGGCTCTCTTCTGGGCCTACGCGGTCTGGGCGTACCGGGGTACCTACCGGCCGCGGTTCCTCGAGGACGTGCCGGTCCCGGAAGGATCCCTTCCCGCGTTACGGGTAGTGGTCCCGGCACGGAACGAGGAGGCGCGCATTGAGGAGGCCGTGCGTTCGCTCCTGTCCCAGCGCTACCCGGCCCTGCGGCTGGTGGCGGTGGACGACCGGTCCACAGACCGCACGGGCGAGATCCTGGACCGGATCCAGAAGGAGGATCCGCGGCTTGCGGTCGTGCACGTGGGTGAACTTCCCTCCGGGTGGCTCGGAAAGCCTCATGCCCTGCACGTGGGTGTTCAGGGCGCCACGGAAGCCTGGGTGCTCTTCACGGACGGCGACGTGGTCTTCGCGCTCGATGCGTTGGCCCGGGCGGTGGGGTACGCGGAGCGGCAGGCCCTCGATCACCTTGCGGTCTTCCCGCACCTGGAGCTCCGCGGCACCGGCGAGCGGGCCGTGGTGGCGGTCTTCGGCATCCTGTTCGGGGTGCGGCAGGAGCTGGGCGGGGTAACAGATCCCCGTTCCCGGGGGCACATCGGGATCGGCGCGTTCAACCTGGTGCGCAGAACGGCCCTGGAAGTCATCGGCGGAGTGGAGCGGCTGCGGCTTGCGGTGGCAGACGACGTGGAGCTCGGCCGGCTCGTCAAGGCCGCGGGCCTGCGGCAGGGGTTCCTCTTCAGCCGCGGGAGCGTACGGGTGCGGTGGCAGGAAGGGGTTCGGGGGTTCGTGGAGGGCTTGGAGAAGAACGCGTTTGCATCTGCCGGGTTCCGGACCGTGCGGGCCCTGATCCTCGCGGCAGGGCTCCTGGCCGCGCACACCCTGGCGCCCCTCGCAATCCTCTCCCCCCGCCCCTTCGCCCGGGCGTGCGCGGCCTGGGTGTGGGGTTGTCTCGTTGTGGCTTACGCGGGCTTGCAGCAGCTCGTGGGAGGCCCGCGGTGGCTCGTGCTCCTCCACCCCCTCGCGTCACTTGCCCTCCCCCTCGCCCTTCTCCGGTCCGCGTGGCGGGCCGTGCGGCGGGGCGGCATCGAGTGGCGGGGCACCTTCTACCCCTTGGCGTGGTTCCGGAGGGCTCTATGATGATGTCGTGGCATCCGTAGGAGGCATCGGTGATGGCGCTCGCCGGGAAACGCATCCTCATCACCTCCGGCCCCACCCGGGCACCCCTCGACGCCGTCCGGTACATCAGCAACAAGGCGAGCGGCCGCACGGGGGCGCTGATCGCGGAGCTCGCGGTGCAAGCGGGGGCCCGCGTGACGTTCGTGTACGGCCGCGGCTCCCAGCTCCCGCAGCCCCGGGCCCGGGCCCGGGACTCCCTCCGGCTCATCCCCATCGAGACCGTGCAGGACCTCATCCAGGTGTTCCAGCAAGAGCTCCCCACGGGCTACGACGCCGTGGTCCATCCCATGGCCGTGCTGGACTTCGCGCCCGTGGAGGTCCGGCGGGAGAAGGTCTCCTCGGAGGAGGAGTGGGTGGTGCGGCTCGTGCCCACGCCGAAGGCCATCCGGCTCGTGAAGGAGCTCTCCCCCCGCACCTTCCTCATCGGGTTCAAGCTGGAGATCGGGAAGACCCCTGAAGAGCTCGTCCGCATCGCCCACGAGTCTCTGGTGCGCAACGGCGCGGACGTGATGGTGGCCAACGACTTAGCGGAGATCGAGCGCGGGGAGCACCGGGGCTACTTTGTCGGGCCCCAAGGGCAGGTGCTGCGGGTGGCCGTGGGCAAGGAGGAGATCGCCCGGGCGGTGGTGGAGCTGCTGGCGGAGCGGCTGGGGTTGGAGGGCTGATCCCCGCCCGCGGCCATCCTCCGATCGAAGGAATTTGCACCACCGACGGAAGGTATCGGTGCTGAGTTTGGGGCAAAGTGGGGCATTAATTACAGGAAGGGCTCGACCACGGGCTTCCGGCCCTTCTGGCTAGAATTGGCACGGAATTTGCTCTTGACCTGTTCAGGAGGTCTGGAGGCGAGGAAGGGCGGTGCGCAGCTGGTCGCCTTGTGCCGCCCGGAGCCAGTGGCGAACCCGGCCAGGCCACGAGGCCGGGTTTTTCGTGTCTTTGGGGGCGGCGATGTGCCGCGACCGGAGGAGGTGGAAGGCTTGGTTCCTGACCGGGGAGCGGGGGCTCACCCTGGTGGAGATCCTCGTGGCCATTGTGCTCTTCGGTCTCGTGGCGGTCTTCCTCATGTACACCTTCCTAGCCGGGATGCGGTTCACCGCCCGGGCCAACGAGCTCGCGGCCGCCACCACCATCGCGAACCAGGTCTTAGAGCAGATCCGGGCGAGCCCCAACTGCGTGTGGGGGGTAAACTGGACGGATCTTCCGCGGACCCCGATCCCCCTCCCGACCCCCTACCACCGCGTCACGAACATCGGGCCTTATCAGTTCGACCTGGCCGTGGACCGGATGCCGCCTGGCTCGGACCTTTCCATCGTGATCCCCCGGGTCCGGGTGTGGCGGACCGGGGCGCCGGACAGCGAGCCGCTTGTGGAGCTGGTGAGCGCGTGCGATGACCTGTAGGGATCTCTACCCCCTCCGCCGTGAGGCCGGGCTCACGCTGCTAGAGCTCCTGCTGGCCCTGACCCTGCTCGTGCTCGTCACCCTCGGGATCTATGCCCTGGTGGGAACGGGCGCCACCGCAGCCCGGGACACGGGGGCGGTGCTGCGGGCCCAGACCCAGGTGCGGGCCGCTCTCGACGGCATCGTGGACGAGGCGAGGTGGGCGGCGGTGGTATTGCCCTCGCCGGCCCCCACGAGCACCTCGGTGGCCCTGTGCGTTCCGCAAAGCCCAATTCGGTCGGGTCCCTACTATGTGCTTTTCGCTTACGACGCCACAAGCCGGACCATCACTCGGGCTGAAGATCCAGACGCCGCCGGTTCTGCGCCGTTTGGAACACCAGAAGTCCTGGCGCGGCTACCGGGAGGAGGGACGGCGCCGTCGTTCACCCTGGAGTACTACACCAAGTTAGGGGAGCCAGCCGTGGCTCCTGCGGACATCGCCCAAATCCGGATTCACATCCGGATGGGCGTTGAGACCCGGATGAGGGCTCCGGCGGTGGAACGGGAGCTCATCGGGGATGTGGCGTTGCGGCAGTTCGAGACCTCGTGCCCGTGAGGGAGGGAACGGCATAATGCGGAAGGACGCGAGGGGTGTAGCTTTGGTCTCGGTCCTGGTGGTCATCCTGATCCTGAGCCTCCTGGCAGGGCTTCTGCTGTACCTCAGCGGTCAGGAGGCGGGGATCAGCCGGGTCCGGTACCGAGGTGTGCAGAGTCTCGCCATCGCGGAGGGCGGGGCGTGGGCAGGCCGAGCGGCGCTGATGGCGGTGGTGAACGCGGACCCTACGGATAAGGCGAATTTCATGGCCGACCTCTCAACTACGGCCGTGATCTGGTACGCGGGTGGGATTCCCGATGCACAGAACCCTTTAGCCTTTTTAAACTACGTCCAACTAGATGGACAGCTACTGGGGACAGGGACTGGTCCATACGACTGGGTCGTGTTCTGGGTGAATTGGGCATTGCCGTATCCGTACCTGAAGCTCCAGTTCGTACGAGGGGGCTCCGGTGCCCCACCAGAGGACCCATTGGCGTTGGGACCGGCACCCACCAACCAACTCGGGAACGGCGTGTATCGGGCGGCGTTGGTCCTGTCGAAGAAGGCAGAGCCCCACGAGTCCTGCACCCCTCCGGGAAGTCCGTGCTTCGTCCACTTTACCCCACCGACGGTGTTCACCATTCCCGTCAAGTACCGCGTTGTGGCAGAGGGGCACGTGGATCCGCAGTTCCGGCGGCGGGTCAGCCTAGAGGGGGAGTTCCGGGTGGTGTTGGGCAACACCAGCTTCGCCCAATGGCACGGCTTCTTCCATCGGTTCACCCTCAGCAACGGAAGACCCGTGTATTACTACGTCACGGAGACACTCGATGGCCCCGTTCACACGAACGACCGGTTTCGGTTCTGGGGCTTTCCCAAATTCGGCACGCCGGACACCAGCTCTCCCTGCGATCCGGGCCGCATCGTAGCTACGCGGCTGACCAGTACCGATCGGTACGCGGTATTCCGGCGGCTGCCGGGTTCGGGGAGCGGCCCGATGGAGGTCACCATAGATGCGAATGAGTGGGTTCGGGATGGGGTCCGGTTGGCAGCCCCCGTATTGCCGGACTGTACCCCTGAGAACTTCAACGATGACAGCGACAATCCCGCTGCGCAGTTCCAAAGAGAATTTGACGGTGACCCCCGCATTCCGGGGATCCAACCCATCACCGTACCCCCAAATTCCTTCAATCAGCGTGCCATCACTTTGGGCTGGAATCCGGCTGACACCACCCCGAACACGTGGACGGAAGCGCAGTGGAACCGGAGGGTGCGGGAGGTGGTGCCGGAGCTACCAGATAGCAGCAGTTCAGTCCCAAACGGCATCTACATTCCGGTCTCGGACACCAATGCGAACAGCATCTCCGACGAGGGTGAGCCGCTAGCGGGTGGGATCTACGTACAGGGGAACCTCAGGAGCCTGGTGATGAGCAATTGCCCGCCTGGAAGTCCGAGTTATCCGTACTGCCCTGCCGCCACCGGAGACCTGGCGTACTATGCGTTCGAGCACACCAATGGGCAGCGGGCCCTGGTGGTGGTGGACCGGGCCAACAACCGGACGACCGTCACCAATAGCGCGTGGCCTCCGGGAAGCCGAACCCGAACGTTTACTGGGGTGCCGAAGGGGTGGCAGGGTACTCTGGGGTACCAGAACGCAACCATGATCTACGTACGAGGAAATATTGGGCGCAGCTCGGAAGGCGGGGTGTGGGGACAGCTAGAAGAACGGGAGCAGGTCCTCATCACGGCCAGTCGAGGGAACCCGTCCGATCCGGACTCAGTCTATATTCCCAACCACATCCGGTACGAACGACCCCCGAATCCTTATGATCCCACTGACAACCCGTTGAACGTCTTCGGATTGTTCGTCCCCACGGGACGTATCCGCATTCCCACCTCCTCTCCGCCGAACATGGACATGCAGGGAGTGTTCATGGCTGGCCAGCCAGGCGTGAACGACCCTCCCGTCGGGGAACGGGTGGTAGATGGGGTCTGCTCGCTTCCCAATAAAGGAGAACTGAGACTTCTCGGAGGACTGATCGCAGAATTCGCTGGAGTCACCGGCTGCGTCTCCGGTGGAACGGTCCGCGGTTACTCAGAGCATAGTGTGTACGACCGGCGCATGAGTCGGGGCTTTGCACCTCCCTACTTCCCCACAACGACGCTGCCTCTCATTCAGGCAGAGAGGCTCGCAGGTCAGCGTCCCCGCTGGCAGGAGCTGAGCCCGCCGTGATGCGGCCGGAGGAAGGTTTCAGCCTCCTGGAGGTGCTGGCGGCCCTCGCCATCGTGGCCATCGTGCTGGGGCTTGCGCTGCCAAGCTGGCAGCGCAGCCTCGCGATGCAGGACCTGCGCTACGGCACCGAGCAGCTGGCCACGGACCTCCGGGAGGCCCAGGAGCGGGCCAAGGCCGAGCGTAAGCCCTACACCGTGACCCTCACGGAGGACAGCGGCACCTACTGGGTGCGGCGGAGCGGCGGAGGCTTCGATCACAAGGGCGAGCTTCCAGGGGGAGTGGCCTCCACGGCGGACGTCACCGTCACCTTCGACGCCTTCGGAAGGCCGGATCGGGCCTACACCATCCGGCTCCAAAACCGCGCGGGCATCGGGACCGTCCGGGTAAGCCCGGCCGGCGGCATCGAGGTCGAGCTCCCCTAGTGCTACCATGGGCGCGAGGGGAACCCATGCAGCGCAGGCCCGAGAGGGGTGCACAGGCCGAGGCCCGCTACCGGCGCCTGATGGAGGAGC
>FWWL01005808.1_pt1 | contig 18663 bp, 19 predicted proteins | sample 2228331 | NCBI WGS metagenome assembly FWWL01 (sample SAMEA103939775, study PRJEB20133) | metagenome
AGTTAGAATAATCTGCGATTTCATCTTTATTATCCGTTGCTGCAACAGAAATTACATTCGGAAGGTCAAAGCATGAAGGGTAAGTAGGATGGTTATCAGTATTTTCACCATCGTTACCTGCGGCAACAACAAAAAGTATTTCTTCCTGAAGCTGCGACTTAATTGCCTCATAAAGCGCCTGGGAAAAATTTATTCCAGTCCAGCTGTTATTTGTAGCAATCACTGAAACGCCTTTCTTTTTCATTGAGCTTGCATATTCAAGGCATTCAATAGCCCCTGAAATTGATCCATATCCGTCGCTTCCCATGAACTTAAGTGCCATTATTCTTATGTTCCAGTTTATTCCAGTTATGCCTCTACTGTTGTTTCCCGTTGCACCAATTATTCCTGCCACATGAGTACCATGTCCATCATCATCCATCGGATCCGAATCGGCATTAGCAGTATCGATACCATAAATATCATCAACATAACCGTTGCCGTCATCGTCTATTCCGTTTACAACCTCAAAAGGATTGCGCCAGATGTTTTGAGAAATATCTGGGTGCGTGTACTCAATGCCTGTATCGATAACTGCTACGACTACACTCGTGCTTCCTGTCGTTATATCCCAGGCTTCCGGTGCATCAATATCAGCATCGGGCTTTCCCGCTATTCCAGTGATAGACTGTCCGACATTATTCAATGCCCACTGCAAACTGAAGTGAGAGTCGTTTGGAACGGCAGCCGCTCTCACCAAATAGTCAGGCTCAGCGTAGAGGACATCTTTATCTCTCTTAAACTCCTTAATTGCCTGCTTTATGCTTTTCTTATCTTCTATTTCGACCAGGAACAGATTCTTTACGATTTTAAATTCACGGATAATCTTACCCTTTTTCTGGCTTATCTTTGACCTTGCTTCCTTGGCCGGCGTTTTCTCTCTGTATTTAACAAGGAGGCAATTTTCTTTATAGATTATTTTGGTATCATGCTTCTTTGGGGTGTCAGTTCTCGAATAAGCCTGCTGGCTGCTGAAGAAAGCAACAACTAGAAGAAAGATTACGAATAGTCTCAGTTTAAATTTCAAAATCGATCACCCAAGGCAACAAAATTACAAGAATTATACCAGCTCGATAAAATATAGTATTGTGAAACTCCAAAAATCAACCGATTTCTAAGCAAATCTCTTGATTCTCGACGAATGATTATGAAAACCCAAAGTTTCTAAAACCGTCCTGAATTGGTGCGACTCACTTATGAAAATAATCTTTATCTAACCAGAAAATGCATTACTGGAAAACTTGAAAAAAGACATCAATCGAGGTAAATATGATCAGCTAATCGAAGAATGATAATCAAATATTTATTTCTGCCAGAAAGCTTCGTAAGAATCTACAAACTTTAGAAATGGTGCCCGGGGTGGGACTCGAACCCACACGCCCATCTGGACAGTGGATTTTAAGTCCACTGCGTCTGCCAGTTCCGCCACCCGGGCTGAATGCAGGTCAGAAAACCAGAGAAAAATTATACATCAGAATATTTTATCAGATTGCCTCTTTTTCCATAAAGCAAATACCCATCAAGGATATCGTGTTCGGAGACGTAAAAACCATCAAACCCGAACACTTTCACAATTGCAAGAATTATAAGTGCACCTGCAGAAATCACATCGCGCCGCATCGGCTCGATCACAGGATACTTTGCTCGTTCATCGGTGCTCAGTAAAGCAAGATCATAAGCTATTTTTTGAAGGTTTTCTGCCCCCACAAAACTCTTGTGAACGGCGTTCCGATCGTACTTTTCAAGCCCGAGATTTATCGCTGCAATTGTGGTTGCAGTGCCACCGGTAAAAACTGCCGCTCCGCAGCTTCCAACTGTTTTTGAAACATCAGCATATGCGCTGCCAACCTCTTCGAGTATTCTTTCTATATCGCTTTTGCCCGCAGCTAGAGAAAGTCCGTATCTTTCTTTTACCTTAACGCAACCAACAGGAATACTAATCCTGAATTCAGGCTCTTCTTTTCCGCAGGCGATTTCAGTTGAACCTCCGCCAACATCAAACACTGTTACAGGATCTTCAAAATCCGCTGCGCAACCCTTGAAGGTGTAGAATGCTTCTTCTTCACCGCTTAATACCTCCAGATCGAGTCCAGTCTGTTCGTGAAGAAAGGTTATGATTTCATCTTTATTCTTAGCCTCTCTTACAGCAGCGGTTGCAAACAGGGCGACTTCGTCAGTCTGGAAGCCCCTGACTTTCTCAAGATAATAATTTACGGTTTGCGCTGTTCTTTGAGCTCCTTCTATAGAGATCTTACCGGTTTTTTCTATACCCTGTCCCAGTCTCGTGATAATCACTTCACGCAGAATTTCATCATAGAAACCATCAGAAATTCTTCCAGCCAGAAGACGAGTGGAATTAGTTCCGATGTCAATGACTGCACGAATCATCTACAGGTATTCACCTTTTCTGCAGTCTTTGCCGCATTCAAGAACTGTAATTGCTTCATATATAGCTTTTGAAACCGGAGATTCAATACCTGCAAGTCCTGCCGCGAGGTGAGCGTGCAAGCACTTCACTGAGTTAGGATTTTTAACGCCACCAATTCCTTTTTCTGCAACTTCTTCTGGAAGCTCAATCTCTGCAGCCATCGCAAGCTCAATACGAACTTTTCTGAGCTTACCGGTTGCATTTAGAAGCTCTTCGCTTAATTTCGGGCTTCTGGAAATTTCATTTTCGAGCAGCTGGTGATAAAGAGCTGACTCAAGTTTTCCGCATATCTTGATGAGATAAGGACAGGTAAGCCAGAATATCGTTGGGAAATATTCGCCTCTTACAACAGGCAATGAAGCAAAAGACAGCGGATAACCAGCTTTGCATCTTCGCACAACCGCAACGACTGAGTCAGGCTTCCTGCCTGTACTGAATTCAAAAAATTCTCTGTCTTCTTCCGAGACAGGCTCGATTTTTATATTCAGTAGATCCTCAAGAACTTTAAATGCCTTATTTTTTGCCTTCTCTTCGTCTCTTGAGAATCCCGTGGCTTTCTTCACTTCGCCTCATGTATTCTTTGAGCATCTTTTCAAAGTCTGGACTTGTTGCTTGAGGTCTCTTGGGCTGGATATTTTCATATTTCAGCGTGAGCTCAAGAACACCTTTTTCATTTTTTCTTACCGGTATTGCTTCAATTTCATCCCCTACACGCAGATAATCTTCAACAGAACGCACATAATCGTTTGAGATCTGTGAGATGTGTATCATTCCCTCGCTTCCGTCCTCAAGCTTCACAAAGGCGCCGTACTTGACTATCTTTGTGACGACACCCCTCACAGTCTGCTTCTTTTCTTCCAAAACCATCAAACTCCAATCTGTATAGGATTAATAAAACGTAATTATAACTTTAAATTAAATCAGTTCAAATAGAGAAGTATTAATTGTTTTCATTTATAAGGAAATCGAGAGTTTTCTCAGGTTCTTTCTTAATTTTGGAGTCACCGTTTATCACAACAATGTAAGCTTTTTCGCCTGGCTTTACCATTCTGAACTGCCTTCTTGCAAGCAGCTCAATATATTCATCCTGCTGTAGCTTTCTTATTGCTTCTCGGTACTTCTTTCTCTCTGTCCGTATCTGTTCGTACTCTAACTCCAGTTTTTTCAACTCGGTTAAATGACGTTTCCTAATAAAAAGAGCTCTGTCAATTTGGAAAATAGCTGAAATAGCAAGGAATAAAACGACCACGACAACAAGCAGCTGAGTAAGGAAACTGATAAAAGCTTTTTTTAGGCTGCGCTTATTCTGCTTCATTTCTTGCTGCAACTCAAAGCTCCATATAGTGCTTTATTTCGATTTTATTTATTTTCTTTTAAATTTGCAAATCTTTTAGAAAAATGCTGTGCGTCCGTAGTATACTGCGTCATCACCCAGGAACTCTTCGATTCTCAACAATTCATTGTATTTTGCCACTCTTTCGCTTCGTGCAGGCGCTCCTGTTTTTATCTGGCTTGCATTTGTGCCTACTGCGAGGTGAGAAATCGTTGTATCCTCTGTCTCACCTGATCTGTGCGAAATTATCCAGCTATACCCATGCATCTGCGCCATCTCTATTGTTTCGAGTGTTTCCGTTAAAGTTCCAATCTGGTTGAGTTTTATGAGTATTGAGTTTGCAACTTCGCTTTCTATGCCTCTCTCAAGTCTGTAAATGTTTGTCACAAAAACATCGTCGCCGACAAGCTGAATTCTATTTCCAAGGGCTTCTGTAAGCTTTCTCCAGCCCTCCCAGTCTTCCTCGTGCATGCCATCCTCAATCGAGACGATTGGATACTTATCTACAAGGTTAATCCAGAACTCCACCATGTCATCTGAGCTCAGTTTCTTCCCTTCACCCTGAAGATAGTAAAAACCATCTTTATAAAACTCTGAAGCGGCAGGATCAAGGGCTAGCAAAACATCGATACCAGGCTCATAACCGGCTTTTTCTATCGCTCTCATTATCACCTCAAGAGCCTCTTCGTTGCTCTTTAGATTCGGGGCAAATCCTCCTTCGTCGCCTACGGCTGTAGAATATCCCTGCTCAGAAAGGACTTTCTTCAAAGCATGATATACTTCTACACCCATACGAAGAGCTTCGCCAAATGTCGGTGCTCCGGCTGGCGCAATCATAAACTCCTGAATATCAACATTATTATCTGCGTGCTTACCTCCATTTAAGATATTCATCAGCGGAACCGGAAGATACCTTGCTTGAATCCCGCCTAAATATTGAAAAAGCGGAACGCCCAGGTGATTTGCGGCTGCTTTTGCGGTTGCGAGTGAAACTGCAAGAATAGCATTTGCGCCCAGTCTCGATTTATTCTCGGTGCCATCGAGCTCAATCAGCAGCTCATCGATTGTTCTCTGATCCAGAGCATCATACCCGACAATCTCATCGCCAATTTCATCAATTATGTTATCCACTGCTTTAGTTACGCCTTTTCCGTTGTACCTATCGTCACCGTCTCTAAGTTCATGGGCTTCAAGAGTGCCTGTTGAGGCACCTGATGGGACCGCTGCCGCTCCATAAGCACCGCTCTCGAGATGGACTTCAGCTTCTACAGTCGGATTTCCTCTTGAATCAAGGATTTCTCTCGCCCAAACAAATGTGATGTTTGAAGACATTCCTCAACTCTCCCTTCTTTTTGCTATTTCCCACAGCTCATCAAGTTTTTCGATGCTGACGCTTGTGAGGTCAAGCCCCTCTTTTTCAGCTAACTCCTGAACATATTTTACTCTACTGATAAATTTTTCAGTAACTTTTCTCAGCGAATATTCAGGATCCAAGCCTGCAAGTCTTGCCAGATTAACTGCAGAGAATAACAGATCGCCTATTTCTTCTTCGAGTTTTTCTCTATTTGCTCCTTCCCTTGCGTGCATGTATTTCAGATATGCTTCTTTTAACTCATCGCTTTCTTCATTCAATTTTTCAGCAGCATCATCAGGTTTTTCCCAGTCAAAGCCGAGCCTCGATGCTTTTTTCTGAACATTGTAAGCATAAAGAAGCGCTGGCATACTTACAGGAATGCTATCAAGTGTGTGATGTGTTTCTTTTTCTGACTCTTTGCTTTCTTTTTCTGCCTGTTTGATTTTTTCCCAGTTCTTAAGAACTTCATCTGCAGTTTCGAGTCTTAAATCTTCAAATACATGAGGATGTCTCCTGATTAACTTTTCCACAATAGATTTTGCAACATCCTGGATATCAAATGCCTGTCTCTCTTTAGCAATTTGAGCATGAAATACAATTTGAAGAAGAAGATCGCCAAGCTCCTCTTTCAGTGACTTTTCATCATCGTGAAGGATTGCTTCGTAAGTCTCGTATGCTTCTTCAAGGAGATTATGTGAAATAGAGTGATGGGTCTGCTCACGGTCCCACGGGCACCCGCTTTCGGATCTGAGTAGCTCCATCACTCTGATGAGTTCATGAATCCAGTCTTTTTCCATATTCACATTTTAAAGGAGAAGTTAACCAATTACTCGGTGTTAAATATAACGCTTGATTTTTGCTTTCTTTTTGACTTCTTCTATCCATTTAGTGTAGATTTCGTTCTGCTTCTGCTGAGTAACTGCGTTTTTAATCGTTTCTTTTGCTTCCTCAAGGCTTAAGAGTCTTGCCGGCTCCTTCTTTATGAGTTTGACTACGTGATAACCCATTGAGCTTACAAGCGGTTTTGAGCTGATCTCACCTTCTTTAAGCGAGAAAACTGCAGCTGAAAAGTCCGGCCCAAACATCTGCTCAATCGCGGTCTTGGTAACAGCCCCGAAGTTTCCTTTGTTGTTCTTTGTCATCGTGTCAGTTGAATACTTTTCAACAGCTTTCTCAAATGAAAGTCCACCTTTAATTTCAGATATCACTTTTTTGGCGGTTTCTTCATCAGCCACGAGAACATGAGAGAAATTAGCAGTCTCTGAAGTATAGAAGCTGTCTTTGTTCTTTTTGTAGTAATCTTCGATTTCTTTATCAGTTACCTTTATGTCCTTAAAAATCTCTTCAACCATCTTTTCAGCGTAAATCTGTTTCTTAACTCTCTCGGGTAACTCAGATTCGGTAATTCCTGCCTGCTGAAGAGCTTTTTTAAACTCATCTTCAGAAGGAAACTGTTTCTTGATTTCCTCTACTCTCTTCTTCACATCCGCATCAGTAACTTTGTAGCCTTTCTTTACTGCTTCCTGGTAAATGAGTTCAAACTCTATCAGCTGCTCGAGAATCTGCTTTCTGAACTGCTCAATCATCTGCTGGCCTTCTTCGCCCTGAAGCTGGGAGGCATGACTGCCAAGAACTGAAGCCAGCTGAGCTTCTACTTCTGAAGCGTAAATCTTTGTTCCGTTGACCTCAGCAGCAACCTTTTGCTCGAGCTTTTCAGGGGTCTTTTTGCTTGAGCAACCTGAGACAACCAAAGCTGCGATAACAAGTATCGCGATGAGTGTAAGTACTAACCTCTTCAAGTTGAAAACTCCCTTCAAGAATTAATCTTAGAGATTATAACAGGTAGAAGAGAATTAAGAAAATGCAAAATTTCTTTTTTTTGCACTCTGACTGAAACTGCATTTAAACTCACGTCTGCTTTTCTAAGCGCTCTTACTTTTCGGGCAATCTCAGCTGCAGGATAAGAAAATCTGATTACCAATCTTTCGCCCGCGTATTTGATATAAATAGCCCCGGCATCTCGCGCTAAGTTTCTGACAAGACCGTATAAAAGCAAATTCCTGACAGTTTGAGGTGGTTCGCCGAATCGATCTAATAACTCCTCATAGAGCTGCTTCATTTCGTCTTCTGTGTGTAATGCCGCTGCCCGTCTGTAAATCTCATAACGAATCATTAAACTGTCTATATAACTTTCTGGGATGTAGATATCTACAGGGATTTCAATGGTTGTCTCAACAGCTTTTCGTTCCTCGCCGCCTGACTTGAGTATCTCAATTTCATGTTTCAAAAGCTCGATAAAGTAACTGATTCCTACTCTGTTCATATGTCCATGCTGTTCTGGACCGAGAATATTTCCTGCTCCCCGAATCTCCAGATCCTTAAGCGCAAGCCTGTAGCCTGATCCCCACCCGGTAAGCTCAATTAATGCCTTCATCCTTTTCTCTTCTTTTTCAGTCAGAAGAGGTTTTTTCGTTAAAAAATAGGCATAAGCCTGCCTGTATGATCTTCCAACGCGTCCTCTCAGCTGATAAGCTTGAGCAAGACCGAGTTTTTCTGCGCTCTCAACTACAATCGTGTTCACATTCGGCATATCCAGGCCAGATTCGATAATTGTTGTACTTACCAGAATATCGTATCTGCCCTCCCAGAAAGCAAGCATTATTCTTTCCAGATCTCTCTCTGGCATCTGTCCGTGAGCAAACGCAACCCTGGCACCGGGTAGTGAATTGCTTAAGTGATTGGCAATTCCAGGAAGTGCCTCTATCTTATTGCAAACATAAAGTGCCTGCCCTTCTCTTTCGAGCTCTCTTCTTAATGCGTCTATAACCATCTTTTCGTCGTAATTTCCTATGTAAGTGATGACAGGAAGCCTCCCTGGAGGAGGGGTTTCAATAAAACTTAAAGGGCGAAGACCCGATAGAGCCATTTGCAGTGTTCTCGGAATAGGGGTCGCAGATAACATCAGAATATCGATATCTGATTTTCTTGCCTTAAATATTTCCTTCTGGTTCACACCAAATCGATGCTCTTCGTCGATAATTGCAAGTCCAACATTTTGAAGATTAATGTTCTTAGAAAGCACTGCATGAGTACCAATGAGAATATCGATAAGTCCCTGGTTGAATCTTTCAATTATCTCTTTTCTTTTTGTCGGCTTTTGAAACCTTGAGATGAACTCAATTTCTACCGGAAAATGCTGAAATCTTTCTTTCCATGTTTGATAATGTTGCTCGGCAAGAACTGTGGTTGGAGCAAGGACAATGACCTGCTTAAAGTTCACCACAGCTACAAATGATGCGCGCATGGCAACTTCTGTTTTCCCGTAACCAACATCACCGATTATGAGGCGTTCCATTGGTGTCTCTGATGCCATGTCCTGATAAACATCGTTAATTGCAGCTGCTTGATCTGCGGTTTCGTCGTAAGGAAAAAGGGATTCGAACTCCATTATCCAGGGATTCGTTAAATCGTATGGCTTTCTTTTTACGGTCAGCCTTTTCGCATAAACTTTAAGGAGGTCGAACGCAAGTTTCCTTGCCGATTTCTGAGCTTTCTGCCTTGCTTTCAGCCACTCTCTTGAACTGATTTTATCGATCTGAACTTTTTCTAAGTCCCCCAGGTACCTGGTAAGCTTATCAGCGTACTCAAGCGGAACTTTAACCTCTCCATCCTGGTACTCAATCAAGATAAGTTCCTTAATGACCTCATCCCGTAGCTCTCTTGAAATGCCTTTATAGCGACCCACACCGTAGCGCGGATGAACAACATAATCACCGGGCAAAAGATCAAGGGTTTCAGCAGTCCTGATTTTCGCAGGCCTCTTCCTGGAAAGCATCACGTGAGAACCGGTGAAAAAGAAAGCAGGCAGGAAAAGAACTTTTTCTTCTTCGAGAAAAAAACCGTTTCTCAGATAGCCTGGAAGCATCTGAATTTTAATAATCCTGTCGCCCACAAATCTGTCTAAGGACTTTCTGATCTTTTCGGGATTGAGATCCTGACCGTAGACAACAAATATTTCTCTTGAACAACTGATATACTCGTTCAATAACATCCTGTCTTTAAGCGCTCTTTTCTCGATTGAAACAATTCCGGCGCTCTTAGAGGCTTTAAACTTCTGCAATTCAATAAAATCTTTCTGATAGAGCAGCGATAAGACATCTTCAGGATCTTCAAAATAATCTCTTACATCTGAGGATGGAGAAAAACCACCTTCAACTGCCGACTTCATCTCTTCATAAAAGACTCCAAGTTGCTTTTCAAGTTTTTCAGTATTTTCATACACTATCAGGTAGTCTTTGCCATCAAGAATTTCTATAAGACTTGAAAGATTTTTGAACATGTAAGGCCAGAAGCCTGTTAGTGAGTATTTCTCGCTTTTGTATTCATTTAAATTTTCAAGGATCTCTGAATCAAGTTTTTCACCGAGCACATCCCAATCAACTGGCGTGTCGGTATTCCAGCCAATCTGTGCTTCCTGAACTTCCTCTGTGGAAAGCTGGCTTTCAGGGTCATACCGCCTGATGGATTCAATAGTATCGCCGAAAAAATCTATTCTAAATGGATATTCAGTATCAGGCGGAAAGACATCAATAAGTCCTCCCCTGACCGCATATGTTCCAGGCACTTCGCAAATTTCTGATCGCTCGTATCCGAACCTCACAAGAATCTGAATGAGTTCTTCAAAATCAAAATCCTCTCCTGTTTTTAACATCAATAAGAAAGGCCTGTACTCGTCCAGTTGAGGAAATTTGCGCAGAAGTGCGGTTGGATGGAGAACGCCTATAAAATTGCCTTCATGCTCACCGGTAACCGCTTTTAAAAACCTGAGTCTTTTTGCCTGACTTCCGGATACAATCCGTGTCTTTTCATGAGGTAGAGCTTCAAAATCTGGAAACTCAAAAACATTTTCATCTGGAAGAAAAGTAGACAGTTCGTAATAGTAGTCTTCAGCAACAGAGTTTGAAGAAGGAATAAATATTACATTTTTCTTAAGCTCGTATACCGCAAAGGAGAGCGCAAATGATATTGATGCGTCGGGTAAGTATATTCTTTTCCCTTCGACAATCTCTTTTAAGCTTTTAAAGGTATTTTCTTTAAGGTTCAGATTGAACTTCATTTTCTGACTTGGTTGAGTTGAATCGTGACATTGCTGCATCATAGCCTTCAGAAATAATTATTGAGAGAGCTTGAGCAGCTCTGTGTGCAGTCATTATAAAAACTGCAAATTCGTCTTCGCTAAATTCTTCAAGTACATAATCCGTAACGCTTTTTGACCTGCCTGTCGGGCGGCCTATTCCTATTCGAATTCTGCCAAAATCGTTTCTTTTCAGAGAACTTATAATCGACTGAACACCTCTGTGGCCGCCTGAGCCACCCTTCGGTCTGATCCTTATTACACCGGGATCTAAATCAACGTCATCATAAACGACAATCAGTCGCTCCGGGCTTACAGAATATTTGGATACAAGCTGCCTGACAGCTGAGCCCGACCTGTTCATATAAGTAAGGGGTTTTGCAAGCAAGACATCCTCGCCTGAAATTTTCCCCCTGCCTGTTAGTGCCTGGCATTCAACTTGATCGATTGGAATACCGTAAATATCTGAAACAAAATCAAGAAAGAGAAACCCGGCATTATGCCGGGTCTTTTCGTATTCCTTTCCTGGATTTCCAAGACCTGCAACCAAAAACATTTAGAGAGGTTTTACTCTTCCTTCTTCTCAGTTTCGGCTACAGTTGGAACTTCAGGTGTTTCCTCGGCTGGAGCTTCTTCTTCGTAGATTGCCGGTGGAACGATGGTGACGATAATTTCCTCAGGATCCTCAGCGGTACGCACACCTTCTGGAAGAACCAGGTCAGCTACTTTGATGGTATCTCCAATCTCAAGGTTTGCAATATCAACCTCAATATGTGGAGGCAAATCTTTTGGAAGAGCTTCTATTTCCATTTCTCTCAAACCGTGCTGGATAATTCCGCCCATTTTTACACCTTTGCACACGTCTTCGTTTACGAGCACTACAGGAACAACAGAAGTTACTTCCTCGTCCATTTTCACTCGTAAGAAATCCACGTGCAGCACATCTTCGGTCAAAGGTTCTTTATCGTAAGTCCTTATAATCACCGGAGTTTCCGTTTTTGTATTTTCAGATTTTAAGTAGATAATTGTTGCCTCGTGATGAATAACTCTTGTTATTTCTTTTCTATCCAGAAAGACGTGCTCGGGCTCTTTATCTGCTCCGTAGACAACCGCCGGGACATATCCTGAAGCCCTCAGTTTTCTTGCATCACCTTTTCCTGTTTTTTCTCTTTCTTTAACATGAAGAACTATCTTCTCACTCATTTCTTAAAAACCCTCCTTCTGAAATTTTTTATGCATGATCAAGTCCCTGGAAAAGTTCACTCACAGATACATCCTCGTGGATATTCTTTAAAGTCTGAGCAAATATCTTTGCAGTCGATACGACTTTTACTTTACTTATTTTAACCTTCTCTTCAAAAGGAACTGTATCAGTTACAACAACTTCTTCAATTTCAGAATTTTCAATTCTTTCTCTTGCCGGTCCAGAAAAAAGACCGTGGGTTGCAGCTACATATACTTCTTTTGCGCCTGCCAGTTTCAGCGCTTCAACTCCGCTAACTATAGTGCCGGCAGTATCTATCATATCGTCTATAATAAGAACATTTTTTCCTGATACCTCACCAACAACTTCTGCAATCTGAGCAACGTTGTGCCGCGGCCTAGATTTATGAAGTACCACAAGATTTGCTCCCAGAATATCAGCGGCTTTCTTGGCTGTCTTTACACGACCTACATCAGGAGAGCAAACTGCCCATTTTGCGAGCTCATCCCCGTAATTTTCTTGGAAATAATTGAGTATTACCGGTAATGCTGTCAGGTGATCGACAGGACAGTTGAAAAATCCCTGAATCTGTCCTGCATGCAAATCCATCGTTACCACTCTGTTAATCCCCGATGCTACCAGGAGATCCGCAACAAGTTTGGCTGTAATAGGTTCTCTCGAGAGCGTTTTTTTATCCTGTCTCGCGTAACCGTAGTGGGGGATAACCACGGTTATCCTTTCAGCACTTGCTCGCTTCAGAGCATCAACCATTATCAAGAGCTCCATCAGGTAATCGTTCACTTTATCATAAAGAGTTTGAATCAGAAAAACATCAGCGCCTCTTACACTTTCTTCAAAGCGACAGTATATTTCACCGTTTGCAAAAGTTGATAGTTTGACTGCACCCAGACTCTGCCCGAGTTCCTGAGCGATTCTCTGTGCGAGTGCAGGGTGCGAACGCCCTGAAAATATAAGAATCCTTTCTCTTGGAATCGTTTGAGTAAACACTGGCTTATCAGACATCACTTAATCTTCCCCCTTCTTTAAGCCCTTCTTCTTCACCCAGTCTTCCTTGTTAATCTGCTTTGCTCTTGCAATTGCAAGAGAATATTCTGGCACATTCTTATCAATAACTGAACCGGCTGCAGTGTAAGCTCCTTTTTCCACCTTTACTGGTGCTATAAATATTGTGTTAGAGCCTATAAATGCATTATCCTTTACTTCAGTTCTGTGTTTTTGAACCCCATCGTAGTTACAAGTAATTGTGCCGGCCCCGATATTAACATCTCTGCCAACATCTGCGTCTCCGAGGTAAGTAAGATGAGGCACCTTAGTCCCTTCATCAATATTACTATTCTTTACCTCAACAAAAGTCCCTATTTTTACACGCGAACCAGTTTTTGTTCCCGGCCTTACATAGGAGAAAGGACCGACAACCGAACCATCCCCGATTTCAGCATCGACGAGAACTGAATTAAAAAGCCGAACCTGATCTCCTATCCTGCAATCCCTCACATCGACATTAGGACCTACTTCACAGTTCTCACCGATCAGCGTTTCTCCGCGAAGGTAGGTATTTGGATAAATTACAGTATCCCTGCCAACCTGCACATCAGGTTCAACATAAACATTGTCCAGATCAATGATAGTCACACCTGACTCCATTAATTCCAGTGCTTTTTTTCTATAAAGAATTTTATTCGCGAGATAAAGTTCATAACGCGAATTGATACCTCTGATCTCATCCGGATCTAAAGCTTTTACAGTATCAACTCGAAAACCATGCGCGACAAAATAATCAATTACTTTGGGCAGATAATATTCATTTTGATTATTATTTGAATCAAGTGACTCAAGAGCCTCTTTTAACAGTTCAACTTTAAAAACATACACCCCTGCATTTACTTCGTTTATTTTTTTCTCCTCTTCGCTCGCATCAGCCTCTTCCACAATCCTTGTTACGAAACCATCCTGATCTCGTATGACTCTTCCATAACCGTGAGGGTTTTCAAGTTCAGCAGTTAAGAATGTGCATGCGGGCTTAAACTCAAGGTGCTTATGTACAAGATGCTCAACTGTCTCCCTAGTGAGAAGAGGCGTATCACCATTTAAGACAATCACATCTTCGCTGAAATCTGATACTGCAGGAAGGGCTTTTTTAACAGCATCTCCCGTACCCAGCAGCTTTTCCTGCCAGACTACTCTGATTTCTCGGTCAAGAGTATCAAGATACTGTTCAACCTGCTCACCGTTATGCCCGAGAACCACAATAACTGGATCTGCATCAAGAACATTCGCCAGATTCAAAACCCTTTTAATCATTGGTTTCCCTGCAACCTCATGCAGGACTTTCGGTATATTCGATTTCATTCTTTTGCCCTTACCGGCAGCAAGAATAATACAGGAAACAGCCATAACTGACCTCCTATAAATATGGCTGGGGTGGGAGGATTCGAACCTCCACAACGGGATCCAAAGTCCCGTGTCCTACCATTAGACGACACCCCAAAATGAGACAGGCAAAACAAGAAATAAATTATATTGCCTGTCTTCTAATATTCAATATTAGCTTAGATGAAGAACTGGCTCTACTTAACCCTGATCGCCCTGAACTGCCTTCTCATACTCAGCCAGAACAGCGTCCTGAATCATCTGCCTGGTTTCTGTTTTCAAGGGATGAGCCACATCCTTGTGTGTGCCATCGTTCATCTTTCTTGACGGCATTGCGATGAAGAGACCTTTGTCTCCTTCTACAACTCTCACTCCATGAACCACAAACTCATCATCAAAAGTAACCGAGGCTGTTGCCTTAAGTCTTGTATTGTTGTTAACAGGCTTGACAACTACTTTTGTAACTTTCATTCTTCCTCCAAGAATAAATTATTCTGAAAATATGCCGGCAATTTCAATTTTTGCACCTTTCGGCAATGCTGATACTCCAACAAGCTCTCTTGCCGGCAGCGAAAGCTTGTTTTCTTCGTGGAATTCAGCATAAGCTCTGTTAATCTCAGCCGCTTCACCAAGCTCTGTGGTATAGACCCTCACCGCAACGCAGCTGACTTTCTCCTCAGGCCATCCCGCAGCATTGTAAAGCAGGATGAGAGCCCTTTTTGTCTGTTCGTAAATGCTTTCCGAAATCACCTCCCCTCTCTCATCAACAGGAATTTGACCGGAAACGAATATGAAACCATTTGCTTTAACTGCTGTAGAATACGGTCCGAAAGGTCCTGGTGGAAAAGAAATGTACTCGACCATTACTGTGTCCTCTCAAGCTTCTCCAGATATTCAATATCCTCTTCTTTATCGACGTCAATCCCGATCTCAGGAAAACGTGTAAATACTGCTTTCATTCTTGCATTCTTAAAGAGCTTTGAAACTCTTCTTTCCGCTTCCTCAACAGTGAGCAAACGAAGAATACCTTTGATAAGAATCCTCGGTCCTGCAACCATAGCCATCTTGTAAGCGCTTTTTCTCGCTCTGAATATTTCTTCAACAAACGGGCGGTTAATCTCGAAGAGACTCTTTCTTATAAGAAACATGTTTCCGCCTGTAAAAACACCTTCTTTTAACTTTGCATATGTTCTGATTGTGCCAGGGAACCTTTTCTCAAGAATTTCTTTGCTGATAATCGGATAATAGGCATCTGATTCTTCCCTCAAGCATTCCTCGATAAAGCCATCTATAATTTCTCTCGTAATAAGGGGAATATCAACAGGAACAATCAGCAAAAAATCGGATTCGGCATACTCTATAGCTTTATACAGTCTCTCTATCAAATCTTCTGAAGCATTTATTATCTGCTTTAATTTGCTCGAAGAATTCTTAATAAACGGAATGGCCTCTGGTGGTGCGATAACAACAACTTCGTTTACTTTCTCAGAAGCATTAAGTGCATCAATTACTATTTCAATCAGGGTTTTTTCCTTGAATCTAATCAGTGACTTCGGAATGGGTTGGTGTTTGAGCTGCCCCCCGGCAAGCACTATCGCTGTTATCATCTTAGCTTAACTCCATTGCTCCCTGGTCCGTTGGTTTTGCGATATATATATTAATCTTTTTTTCTTCTAATTCAAAAATAAAATCTTTATTCGGGATAAAATCTTTCTCAACAACAGCAAAAACAGCTGAGCCACTTCCTGAAAGGCAGGGTACAAACTCGTATTTCTCCATTATCTTAAATGTTTCCTTGATACTTTCATACCGCCTGACAATAACATCTTCAAAAGAATTAAAAAGCAAAATTCCTTTCTCATACCTGCCCTCATTTATCGCGGCCAGAGCTTCGTCTGAGTTTTTATCATAAAGCCTTCCGAATTCATCCCATAGTTTGTAGGCATTAGAAGTGGAGACAGATTCTTCAGGAACAGCAATTATAAAACTTTTGCTTATCTGGTAATGAGTTTTTTCAACTATTTCCCCCCTGCCTCGAACACGGCAAAGTCCACCGAATAGGAAGAAAGGTACATCAGAACCAATTTTTAAAGCGATTTCATATATATCTTGTTGAGTTAAATAATCAGAAAACTGTTTTTGGAAGAATGAGATAACTGCTGCAGCATTTGAGCTTCCACCGCCGAGACCTGTGCCGGGTTTTATATTCTTAGTTACCTCTATTTTCACTGGCGGAAAATCAACAGAATATTGAGAAAGTTTCTGCCGCAAAAGAGAGAGTGCACTTGCTACAGTATTCGATCTCGGGTTAATCTTATAGTCTTTAAATGTAACCTCATCTGATCCTGAATCTGAACCGGAAATTATCACATCGTCGGCTAAATCCACCGTTTGGAACAGGCTGTCTATTTCATGATAGCCATCATGGCGAATGCCCTTTATATTCAGGAAAAGATTCAATTTAGCGAAAGCTTTGAGGTGAGCTCTGAGGGTAGACATATAAGTAATTAGTTCAATTCAAATATTTTCCTGCCATCCTCGCAGTCATAGATTTCAACGATGCCTGTAAGAACATCAGAATACGTGTAAGTTACACACTTTTCAGAGTATTCATCACAAATAATTATTACAAACAAATTTGGATAGACTTCCTTGATTATCCCCTCTGTTTCATGGACCCGGCATCTGCCAAGATTCGTTTTGAACTTCAGCTTTACCCCAACAAGACGGCTGAGAGTAGCTCTTATATTGGAGATAGCTTTCTGAACATCAAGTTGAGTTTCTCCCACTATTCCCTCCTGAAAGAATTATATAATTATATGATACTTATGTTACAATTTCAACCTTACTATGTAATTTGAGGGGTAATTCACATATTTTTGAATTTTCTGTATAAATCGATGAGCTTGGTTATACTTATCTGATGAGGTCTTATCGTTGTCGGGATATCTAAGTCTCCAAATACTTCAGCAACATGTTCTTTTTTTATGTTTAATTCTGAAACAAGGTTGTTCACAAGCATTTTTCTTGGCTGGGAAAAACAGGCGTCAATAAATCTGAAAAAGCCCTCAATCTCCTTAGTGCTTACCTTAACAGACCTTGTCAGACTTATAACTTTTGACTCCACCTTCGGCGGAGGATAGAAACTGCCTGGCTTTACAAGAAAATGAGCTTTTGCATCAGATAGCGCTCGAATTTTTGCCGTAAGCCCGGAGTAATCCCTTTCGCCGGGTTGAGCTGTAATTCGATCTGCTACTTCTTTCTGAACCATAACCACGTACTTCTTAATGAAATCAAATCTGAGGAGATAACTTAAGAGGAGATTTGTCGCAATGTTATATGGAAGATTGGAAACCAGCAAAACTGGTCGGGGCTCAAATGCAGAAATGTCAATTACAAGAGCATCTCCTTCGATAAGCACGAGATTCTCGCGCTGGCTGAATCTTCTTCTTAAGAAATTAACAAATCTTAGATCTTTTTCTATCGCATAAACAACCGACGCTTTTTCAAGGAGCTGCTCGGTCAGGCTGCCAGGACCCGGTCCAATTTCAAGAACAACGCTACTTTTGTCTATCCCTGCAATCTCTCTTATTTTTCTCAGAATATTTGTATCAAATAGAAAATGCTGGCCGAGTTTCTTTGAAGGATAGATTCCTGCCTTCTTAAGATCTCCAATAATGGTGGAAAAATCTGATGATGACATTAAGTTTATTTTAGTATATAAACTGTTACCGTTCTTCTGCCCCAGCGAATAGCTTCATCTCTTGTATTAAAGCATAGATCTATTCTGTATCCTTTGATTGCGCCTCCCGTATCGGCAGCAATTGCGTACCCATAACCAGGGATGTAGAGCCTTGTGCCAAGTGGAATTACTCTCGGATCAACTGCTGCGATTCCGTATGCTGCCTTTCGACCGGTGGCGGTTATAAATCCAGCTCCCGCACCAGGAGCATACGCAGTAGAATGCATTCTCAGGGCTTTGTTAGAATTTGTATCAGCTGTACTGGACGGAGAGCTTTTGGAGGCAGTGTTGTTTCTTGAATTTCGAGCAAATACTTTTGATGGAGCCCTTGCAAGAAGAGGCTTTTTTACAATTTTTTCAGAAATTACTCTTTCGCTTGCAAGGAGATGCCCGAAGTATATTTTCTCTATAACCTGCTTTCTTACACCGAGTTGCAGAGCAGACTTAGAATCAGGCCGGCTTAAAATCCTGCCGCTATTATCAAAATAGACTAATTTTTCTTCACGCAGCTTTTTCTTCTTAAAATAAACGACATAGGTCGGTCTTTCTCTGGATGGTTTTAAGGCTACAACTGAATCAGATTTATAGTTACTGATTTTTACGAGATCTCTGGAAGCATTCTTACCGTACAGAGTAATCTCTTCAACTACTCCATAATATTTGACTCTGATTGTGCTTGATCTAGTTATTGTGATGCGGTTTTTAGAGTCTGAAATGAGAGAATTGAGAGAGGGCTCAACTTTATCCCTCGAACCTAACGCTATTCGATTTTCTTTTAGCACGTCGCGGACAACAAGATGCTTCGCAAGGACAGTTTGCTTCTGTCCATCAACATATATTTCAGCTTTTACGGGTATTATTGCTGCTACAAATAAGGCTACGATATATGCGATAGCAACGATGATTGCTGCATAAGCCCGCGACAGCTCTTTTAACTTTTCGACCATAGGCTTTTGTGTCGAGCTGCGCGACAGAGTGGTATTATATCAATTTGAAAAATAATTGCAAGTAGAAGTTTTTCAGGCTGGCTCCGCGAAG
>FWWL01005809.1_pt1 | contig 18657 bp, 17 predicted proteins | sample 2228331 | NCBI WGS metagenome assembly FWWL01 (sample SAMEA103939775, study PRJEB20133) | metagenome
GTCCTCCCTTGTGCTGATTTTTGTGTTTGTTGCGACTGAAACAAGGAAATAGCTTTCGTGCAAAGATCTTCTGCTGATTTTTTTTGTTTTTTATTTCCTTTTTTTTGTTTTTTTCCGTATACTATATAGCCTTTCATCGGTAAATCTTTTTGGAGGACATATGAGATTCTTGAGATTGATGGAATTTTTCATGGTAATGATTGTTTTAGTGGGATGCGGGTTTCAGTCAAACTCGCCAGGTGGTGATGAGGAGACGGTGGTGATTCTCGATGGTGATCCAAGACCTGATGCAGGTCCTGACTGGAGGGATCAGATCATCTACTTTATCATGGTGGATAGGTTTGTGGATGGTAATTCAGGAAATAACGGTTCTGTTGCCGTTGGTTCTGGTTATAATCAGTGGCATGGTGGGGATCTCAAAGGTATTCAGGATAATGTCAGTTATATCAAAGGTCTGGGGGCGACAGCAATCTGGATCACCCCGATTGTCATGAACGTGTGGGAAGATGGAGGGAATGCGGGGTACCATGGCTACTGGGCTCAGGATTTTACCAAGATTGACCCCCATTTTGCCTCAAGTATCACAGAGTACAGTAACTTCGTGGCCACCATGCATGCGAATGATCTTCTTGTGATCCAGGATATTGTGGTAAACCACATGGGAAATATTCTGCTTTACAAAATCAATGGAACCCAATCCTGGACTCCTCCCTATTCTGGTCTTGGTTACCAGCGGGTATGGGTAGAGGATGAGTTTGCAGGGCAATCCTGGGTCACGACAGGGAACAGAAAAAAGCCCTCAACTGCCCCTTTTAATAGTCTCTCAAGTTTTCACAACCATGGGGAGATCCAGAATTGGGATACCTATCCGGAAACCGCACAGGGGGACTTTTTGGGGCTGGACGATCTCAAAACAGAGGATCCAGCGGTGAGAGACGCTCTTACCAGGGTCTATCAGGACTGGATTACCTGGGCAAATATTGATGGCTACCGTATCGATACGGTAAAGCATGTGAACGAGGAATTCTGGGACTATTTTGCCCCGAGTGTTCGTAAGCATGTACTTACCCTTACCAACAAGAATTTTATCCAGTTTGGGGAGGCCTATATCGGGTCTCACAGTGGTACTGCCAGGTATGTAAAAAACAACCGACTGGATTCAGTGCTAAACTTTCAGTTCTACTATGCCTGTAGGGATGTGTTTGCTTCTGGACAGGCAACATCCAGACTTTCTCTTGAGATTAACGAGAGAAAACTCTACCAGCGAGGGACACCCATCAACGATGGGGCTCAGGGGAGTGCGAGGGATCTTGCGGTGAATTTCATCGATAACCATGATGTGAACCGCTTTCTCACCGATGCTGGTGGTAACATCAATAAACTCCACGCAGCGCTTTCCTATCTGATGACAGCGTGGGGGATACCGTGTATTTACTACAACACAGAGTGGGCAGTCACGGGTAGTGCAGATACGGGACGAAGTAATCTCGTAAGCCTCAAGCCTGCCGGAAACCAGACCTATGCCCTTATTTCCAACCTTAGTGTTCTCAGAAAGACCCATATTGCCCTTCGTCGGGGAGAGGCATTTGTGCTCAAGGATAGTAGTAGTGCGGGTGTGTTCGCCTTTGTGCGACACATGGCGGATAGTCCAGAAGAGGATGTGTTTGTTGTCCTGAATAGCTCCGCCTCAACGCTCAACAATATCGCTATCCCTGTCTCTTCCTATGCAACGAATGATCAGATACTTACCAATATTTATCATTCTTTAGGAACACTGACAGGGAATATCGCTGTCTCTGGTGGAAACATGACAGTGACCGTACCAGCCTATGGGATGGTCGTGTACAAAAAACTCTAACAGGCTTTTTCATAAAAAAAAGGCTGTCCAATGGACAGCCTTTTTTGTTTTGGTATCTGGTGTTACGGTCTTGCTTCTACCGTAGCGGTTATGGTGCTATTTCCTACATCAAAGAGAACCGTTACCACATCGTTGTTGTCACAGGTGATGGCTATCTGTTTCCCACTATCGTAGAGGGTGATAGGACCGACGCGTGTCCAGCTGGAGAATACCCACTGATCAACCCAGTTGGGGTTATTGATGACCTTGAATTCTAGAGCCGTGGGGCTTGCTCCTCCTCCGATGATAGCCGTGGTCACCACATTGGAGAGGGAGAGTTTGGTCGTTGCCCCTGCGTTATGTGAGAGCGTGATAGAGTTGGGATCCCAGTTGTTGTGATCACCGGGGATATAGAGGGTGTGGTTTTCATTCCAGTTGGAGAAGATGATGGTGAAAAGACCATCAGGAGTACCACTGGCAGGTGTTGTGAAGCTCACAGGGGTGGTGGTATACACTGCCGTGTTTCCACTGGCATCCCTGACAGCCACATTGGCATAGTAGGTGGTGTTCTGTGCGAGGCTGGTGAGAGTTGCATGGGTCATATTCTCCGTCCAGCCTAACTGTGACACACCAGCAGAAGGGTTGGTTACCTTGTTCAGGGTGTTAATGAGAGAACTGTCGGTAGCATAGACGAGAAGATACTGGAGAAATGGCTGTCCTGTAGCATTGTCCGTAGCCGCAGGCCAGTAGACGACAGCTGAAGAGGCCTGTATGTTGGAGATCTGGATGGTTCCAGCAGGAGTAGGAGGTATCGTGTCCTCGATGGTGTAGGTTGCTGTATTGGTGAGAGATCCGGTGAGACCGGATTTGGTCGCATACGCCATGAGAGAGTACATCCCAGGAACAAAAGTCACCGAAGTGCTGGAATTCCATGAACTACCGCCGTTGGTACTCCAGAAAAGAGATGCCCCACTCGTTGCACAATCGATACTCACGGTGATATTGGTAGGGTAGGAGCCACCGTTGGGACTGAAGGTGGGGGTAGCCACACGGCTTACCGTAATGGTATAGCTTTTTGTGTTGGTCAGCGAGGATGAGCCTGCCTTTTCTGCGTAACCTGAGAGGTTCCAGCTACCTGCAGGGAGGAGTATTTTGTTGGTGGCTATCCAGTCTGTTCCATTGGTCGAGAGGTAGATTGTAGCCCCTTCGGTAGTTGTGGTAGCGGAAACGAGAGTCTCTGTGTCGTAACTTCCCCCCGAGGGAGAGAAAACAGGAGTTGCGACACCCGAAGCAGAGATGCTGTATTCCCACTGGTTGGTGGAGGAGACATGACCATCTCTTGTAGCATAAGCCTGAACCGTATACCACCCTGAGGTTAGAGTCAGCCCTGACGATGAAGAACTTGTCCAGTTGTTCGTGGTCCAGAAGACGGTTGCCCCTGTCGTGCTAGAAGAGAAGGTGATGGTCTGGCTGTTAGTATATGACCCAGTAGAAGGCGATGCCTGTGGCGAGGCAACTGAGATAGTATAGCTTCCTACAACGGTATCTGACTGGAGATAACCCTCTCTTGTGGCATACGCCTTCACCTCATACGAACCAAAACCAAACGAAATAGTCACCGGTGTGGTTCCAGAAGCAAATGTTTGCCAGTTATTGGTTGTCCAGTAGATAACAGCTCCCGAGGTAGTACTCGAAAGGGTGAGAGTTATCGGATTAGCCGATTGACCAGGGAGAGGAGAAAACACCGGGGCACTGGCCCGGGTCACATTCGTGTAGGCCTGAATGAGGATAGGCTGGGAGGAAACTGTGATGTTTCCCTCAAGGATAGTCTTTACCCAGAGGTAGTACGTTCCCTCCTCAAGGAGAATAAGGTTGGTTTTGTGGGAAAAATCCCCCCTTTTCCCGATATCGTAGCCTTTGAAGTTGGTGACACTTTTATTTCCCGGACACCAGAGTACGAGGAGAGAGTCAACATTTGAGACTGCTGAAATCGAAATTTCAACAGGAATGGTTAACGCACTAAAAATCTGGAGGTTTGTAGGTGAAACCCAGCGGATGGTGGTCTGGGTAGCATCATCCGTGGTAACAAGCTCGGGAAAATTTTCCTTTCCCCTGTCAGCAAGGGAGGTACATCCCAGAATAGTGAGCAGGGCAAAAAGCCCAAAGATCTTAAAACGCATAGCTTCCCCCTAAAGAAAGAATCAGATAACCATAAAAGGTATCGTAGAGACCGGCATGGTAGCTCATATCAAAACGAACTCCCCAGTTTAACGAGAGGGCGTATTTCACCGCAGCATAAGGGGCAAGAATAACCCCCATGCCACTCTGTGAACCCCTTCCTCTCTCTGTGGTAAAACTAAAGGTGTACCAGGAGGGGAGGATATCACATCCACCTTCAAAGGAGAGTGCAGAGAGATCGGGTAGGGTGTAAGAATATGCTACTCCTACACCCAGGGCTGCACTGGTATAGGAGGTGGCACTGTTTCCACTGGTCTGGAAAAACCCCACACCCCTTGTTTTCACTGGCCAGGAGATACCCCACAGGTGAAGGAGAGGATAATCGACATAGACCCCAACACCCCCCCCACAGCATCTCCAAAGATGGCAAGCGAAGGCGTAAGACCGATTTCCAGGCGGGGAGCCTTGCCCCACACGAGTGAGGCAAGACCTATCCCCAACAAAAGGGGGAGAAGAGCATGTTTTCTCATAATTTACTCCTTCTTATGGTTTAAGATACGGACCATCTTCACCGATCTTTCCTGGTCCGTTCAGCACATAGATACGGGCATTACCCTGCCCACTGCACGTAGCAGTGAGCGAACCGCCATTGACGATGGTTTTGGTATCCCCTGTGATAGCATCCCTATAGGTTCCTCCAGGGAGATTGTAGAATGTGGCACTTCCTGAGATAGTTACCAGCACAAAGCTATCAATGCCCCGAGCGGGATCGGTGAAGCGTCTCTTGAAGGCCATCCCATCCCCAGAGATATACGCCGTAGAGTACTGTCCTTTCTGAAGGGCTGGGATACTTCTCCGTATCATGTTCAGACGGCGTATGTGTTGAGCCAGAGGATAAGAGAGCGTCTGGGCAACCGTCCCGGATGCGGTATAGACACCATAGTCTGTGGCTGTGACATTGCCTACCAGATAGTCCCCGAAGTAGGCTCGACCTGTATTTGCGAGAGGGCCAGAAGCACCCAGGTCGCACGGAGCACCTTTCTGGAATTCTACCTCTGTTCCGTAGTAGATACATGGGATGCCGCGGAAAGTAAACATTAAAGTAAGATTTTCAGCCCAATCTGCCTGACTGCCATTGTAACGAGTGTTCATATCAGGTCCATAGTCGTGGGAATCAACGTACACCACATTCCATGTGGCGTCATTATAGTAGTGGTCTGAGCTTATCGCCAGGTTGAAAGCATCCCGAGCATGAGCAAAATTCCAGTGCATGGGGAAGTCAATCACATCCAATCCTGATCGCATTGACCAATCCGGTGTGTGGTAGTCGTTCTCATGTTGCCCTGTTAAACGGTGGTTCTGACTGGTAGGTTGCAGAGCTATGGTACTGGAATTGTAGTTATCATCCCAGAGTTGTTTGGTAGAGTTGGTGTTGATGCCCAAACTTCCCCAGGCGTAGGTTTTTGATTCTTTCCAGGTGTAGAAGGGTGTGGAGATAATCGGTTTATCAAAGTTCCAGACAGAGCGGAATCGAGTACATACCTCACCGAAGATGTAGAAATTTTCTCCTCCACGCTGTTTGAACTGAGGGATAAACTCTTTGTTGAAGGTGAGACGGGAGATGTGTTTCACAGTATCGATACGGAAGCCGTCCACTCCCCAATCGATATACTGGTAGTAGGCCTCGCGAAGATACTGAGCGACGACAGGGTTTTCTGTGTTGAGATCGACACAGTCTCCCGCAATCTGCGCCGTCTGAACGGTATAGTCTTCCCATCCGAGGTTTTTCTCATGGTGATAGATATGGTCAACATCGGTGTAGTCTTCTTTCATCGCGGTGATACGTGCCCCATACTGGAGCCCGGCAGAAAGAGAGTCATAGTTTGATGGCAGACGGTTGGTGTATGGCCCCTTTGAAAAGGCGTTGTTATACGGTTCGGCATGCTGACGGTAAAACATGGGGTAAATATTTTCTTCGCCGAAATTTCCGGTATGGTTGAGCACAATATCCTGGATGATCTTGATTCCCTTGGCATGAGCGGCCTGAATCAACCTGCGGTAGGAATCTTCGGCGGTGGCATCCTGCGAACTCTTGTAGCGATAATCGACTTTTTTATGGTTGATCGCATGGTATCCATGATAGTCCATCCCACTGGCATTCTGAACCACTGGAGTAATCCAGATAGCGCTAAATCCGAGGGCTTTGATATAGTCCAGTTTCTGGATGATACCCTCAAAATCCCCCCTCCACGCCGGATCGTTGGGGTAATTGCCAGCGGTTGCGTCATCCCAGCAATAGACGTTGTTGGCAGGATCACCGTCATAGAACCGAGTGGTGATGAGGAAGTAGATGGTCTCTTCACGGAAGTCACCCGTTCTCGTGTTGGTAATAACGGTAACGGTAAAGTTTGTTGTCGAAGTGGCACCGTTATTGTCTGTTATGGTGAGGGTAACCTGGAAGGTGCCATGGGCAAAGTAGCGATTGCTCACAACAGCACCACTTCGTGTTGCGTGTTCAGCACCGGTGAATGACCAGTTATATGAGACAATACTTCCATTCGGATCAAAGGAGGAAGAGGCATTAAACACAAAGTAATTTGACACCATTCCGTAGGTATCTGCTTGGAGTTGAATAATCGGTGGCAGGTTGGTATTGGAAGTGGTGATGGTGATGACACTGGACCAGTTGCTGTTGCCTGCCCCGTCTATAGCGAGAGCCTTGAGCTGGTGTGGACCATTGGTGCTGTAGGCACTATTCCATGTGGTTTGATATGGAGAAGATGTTATGGTATGAATGAGATTGTTGTCAACATAGAAACTCACCGATTCAATGACCCCGGTATTGTCATTGGCTGCAGCCACAAGGAGCACCTCACCAGTTACCTGGGCACCATTGACTGGTGAAACAATACTTACGTCAGGGATTACCGTATCATCGGGATCACAGAGGTACCATTTTCCAGTGATCTTATCTCCACTGGTTCCATTGGTGACAAACCAGTACTCACCCGGAGACGAGAGACTCAGGTCTACTGACTGAGGGCTTCCTGACTTACTGAAGATCAGGTTGGCAGACACAGCATTGGTAAATACGAATCGATACCATTCCCCTGTTTCTGCTGTCATAGTCACCCCTGGCCAGCTCACAGGAGGCATAGTACCAGTAGGGGAGACATTCCAGTAGTAGATTGAAGGGGGCGTCCATCCCGTGGGGTTTTTGAAGTGAACGATAATCCCACCCTCAAAATCTGCCGAGAAGGTTATCGTGTTAGTCGCTGAAACATTTCCGGCGTTGTCTCTTGCATAAACCTTGAGGGTATGAGAACCAGTCATAAGCGTAAAGGTACGAGAAAACGCCGTTGTGCCGCTGGCTTCAACAAAATCCCCGTTATCCAGAGAGAAATACACCTTCGCCACACCGGAGAGAGTATCCGATGCTGTTCCGGAGACCGTGATGCTACTTGAATTCCATGTTTGTCCATTGGTTGGGGTCGTGACAGACACCACTGGAGGGGTAATATCGCAAATAACGGTTCTGCTGGCACTGTTGGTTTTGTTGAAAGAGGAAATAGCCGAGATAATGAGCGTGTTTGTCCCCTCTGAGAGGGTGACAGTCTTTGACCAGCTTGTTGTTCCTGTCGCATCCTGCGTAGCCCCGCCATTGACTTGAACAATAACCCTGGTGATACTGCCACTCTCCACGGAAGCGGTACCGCTTACCAGAAGGTTTGCCGTGTTGGTGAGCAGGTTCATGGGAGGGGTCTGGATCACGAGAGAGGGGAGTCCAGCCACCGACGTAAAACTTATCACATTGGTAACCGAGCTGTTACTGGCACTATCCAGAGCATAGACGGAAAGGGTATGTCCTCCTTCGCTTATGGTAACATTGGTAGAAAATCCTGCTGAAGTCCCGGAAAGAGAAATCGATGACCAGCTACCACTATCGATCATGTAAACAAGAGAGAGCAGTCCCTGATTATCTGAAGCAACACCGGCAATCTCTACGGTTGTTCCCACCTGTTGATTGTTGGTTGGTGAGGTTATAACCAGCGTCGGGCGCGTGGTATCATTGAGAGCGACGGTGATATTTGTTCTGGGGGATATACCGAGGTTGTTGTTTCTATCCTCAGCCAGGAGGAAAAGCTCATAGCTTCCCGCCGGGAGGGTAAGGGTAAACACCACATCTCCGTACTTTTTCCCACTCGTGACGGTTTGCGAGAGATTGGTGTAGACACTGCCACTTTTGTTGACAGTAAGCGATACCCTCGTCACTGTGTCATTGTCACTCCATGCAGCCGTTGCTGACAGCGTTGTCCCACTCATGGAAATCGACGCAAACGACACAAGAGGTGTTTCTCTGTCCTGCTGGACAGAAGGGGAACCCTCAATATCCTTCACCAACTGACACCCTAACAGGGCACCAACAACACCAAATAACATTACCCACCTGCGATGCCAATTCACCTTTACTTTCCTCCGTTTGTTCTTTGTAACCGATTACATATTTGTTTCTCGGTCCATTTATTATACGGAGAAAAAGAGAAAAAAGTGCAATTTTTTGAAAAAAATTTTTCTATTTTCTTTTGGCAGAATAACTTACTTGTTAGTCTTATGTGCAAATCGCATAAAAAGAATGCAAAAAGAATATATTTTATGCATTGTGCATGGATGTTGTGGGGGTGTGCACGAATCGAGACCTTTGCACGAATCATAGAACAAGGGAAAATCTCTTCTAACAGTTTGGAAAAGAGAGGGCTATTCCTTTTTTGCAGTTTTCTGAGGTAAAAGTGAAACTGTAAAAAGGCAATAGCATAGGTTGCTGTAAATACAAATTTTATCCAGGAATAGATGATTGGGAGGTTTCGGAAATGGGTTATTACTTTATTTCAGTTTTTTGTTGATTTTTGTGTTTGTCGGGACTGAAACAGGGAAATAGCCATTGGTACAAAGGTTCGTTATGGTTGAATTTTCATTTTTACGTTTTTCCAGGATGAAAAAGGATCATTTTGACCTCAAGGTAGTTTTTTGACTGTTAAAAAATTTGCATTTTCATTTTTTTTGCCTTATAGTGAGTTGTTCAATGAAATGACAACACAAGGTAAAGGATAGAGTATGGAGATACTGATTGTTACTCAATCATTTTATGTGCGCAATCAATTTGTCAACACTTTTTACCCGAAGGGTGTGACGGTTTATCATACCGATAATGCGGAACAGCTTCTGGAGAAACTTCGACTGTGTCCCAATATTGAGTTTGTCTTTATTGATGTGATTCATGAGGAGTTTGCTCAGGCGTTTGATATTCTTGCCAAGGTCAAGGCTTTTGCCGTGACACAAAAACGGACGATTTACGCTCTACTGATCTATGTGGTGATTGACAAGGCCATAGCTGCCAAGGCTATAGAAAATGGGTGTGTTGGCTTTGTGAAAAGTAACGTAAGCGGGGATGAGTTGTTTTTGTATACCATGCAACTCTATCAGAAGTTGCGTGGAGTACCACCTCAGCGAAAGTATGTACGTATTTCCCTTGATCCCTCCAACCCCAATGAACGGATAGGGATTAAGTTTCGTTCTCCCATAAACTCTCAGCTTTTGGTGGGAGTGATTCGGGACATTAGTTTTGGAGGGTTGGCGGTGGAACTAGTAGGTATGTTTCCCCAGGAAGCGTTGGCAGTGAATGTCCAGATCTCCAACATTCAGTTTATGCTGGACGATCGGGATGTGTATGCGGATGCTACGGTGGTGGCTTATGATTACCGGAAGCGTTTTTGTGCCTTACGGTTTACCTATCTGAGTAACGATGATCAGGAAGTGTTGGCTTCTTTTATTTTTAAACGTGTTGCACTGGGAGGAATTCCAGAGAATACTGCCGAAAAGTCCGAAAAGGACACCCAGCGATCAGCCGAAAACAGCGAAAATCAACCCGGTGCTTAGGGTATGGAGAAGCATTTCCCCTTTCTTTTGAGAGAACTTGATGCAAGCCTTATCGATGATGCTGTTCAAAAAGCCCTGAGAGAGGATCTCGGGGAAGAGGGGGATATTACCTCTTGTGCTACCCTAGGAGAAACCCCTGTGATAAAAAAAGCGGCCATTCTTGCCAAAGAAGAGGGCATGGTGTGTGGAGTGGAGGTTGTACGGCGTACCTTTGGGATGGTGGACGACAAACTCAAAATCGAACCCTGTTGCCAGGATGGGGATTGGGTGGCTCCGGGTACCGTGCTGGTGAAGCTGGAAGGGGCGGCTCAGTCTATTCTCAAGGGTGAGAGAGTGGTGCTGAATTTTTTGGGGCTTATGAGTGGGATTGCGACGAGAACCAGCCGATTGGTAAAGCGTCTGGAGGGCACCTCGCTCAAAATCCTTGATACCCGTAAAACCTTGCCCGGGCTGAGGGTTTTTGAGAAATATGCCGTGGGGATCGGGGGAGGGTATAACCATCGCTATGGGCTTTACGACATGATTCTCATCAAGGAAAACCACAGGGTGGCAGCAGGTGGGATAATCCCGGCTGTTACTCGGGCATACAACCTGTATCCAGAGAAGGTGATAGAGGTTGAGGTCTCTACACTTGAGGATGTGAGAGAGGCGCTCACAACCCCTGCGGATATACTCATGCTGGACAACATGACCGATGAGATGATCAGAGAGGCTGTGAAAATCATAGACGGGCGCAAGATGGTAGAAGCCTCCGGGAACATGACCGAGGAAAGGGTGGTCAGGCTTGCGACAATGGGAGTGGATTTTGTCTCGATGGGGGCATTAACGCATACGGTGAAACCTCTGGATGTTTCTCTTTTGATGGAAGATTTCCTCTAAAAATTTTTCGTGAAATTTCTTATTTCCCTTAAATTTTTATCCTTTTTTTCCGATATTATGAAAAGGGGTTTTTTGATTTTTTTCTGAAAGTATGTTATATTATAAGAGAGAAAGGGGGCGAATGGTTTTCGATTGGAAATGGGAGGTTATAGACTTCAGGCAGGGCTGAAGTAACCCTTTAAACTACTTCAAAACGATAGACGCAGATAATTCTGCTCTCCTGGCTGCTTAAGCCAGCCAGCCTTCTTAGCTGTGGCTCCTCTGCATAGCTAACGAAGGTCAGACACAGGGGATAGGAAAGGAGAAGCCGGGGCTCTTTTCTGAAAACGACCGGCTCTTTCTGCTTCGGGTTCGTTCTGTTTCCCGGTGCGGAAGAACCAAAAAACAGAACCAAGCCTGTGGATAAGGTCTGTAGCATCTCTTTCCAGGACGTGGGTTCGATTCCCACCGCCTCCAAATTGAAAAGAGGAGGGTTTTATGCAGATTCACAAACTGCAGCCTTCTGATTTTCCGCCTTCTCATGAGACTCCTCGGCATCATCAGGCTCCATCCCGGTTTCCACCGGTTGTTTCTCTCCAGCAGAAGCCTGCGGACATCCAGCCTCTGGTGGTGAACAAGGAGATGATAGAGCGTTTTTCGGAGTGGTATCTCCGCATGGGCAAAGCGTATGAAGCGACAAAAAGCTACAAACAGGCCATCTCAGCGTATGAGAAGTCCTACGCTGTCGCTCCAGCGTATAGCAAAGCTGCTTCCATAGAGAGTATTCGTGGGAAGCTTCTGGAAAAGTAAGGAGGAAAAATGAAACGAATGTGGTTTGTGTTGGTGTGGTGTGTGTTCTCGGTGATGTGGTCTGAAACGGTGGAGGTCTCTCCGATGAAGCTTTCCTGGGAGGTTCAAGGAGATGAGGTTATCTTTACTCTCGAAGCCCTAACAAAGGGATGGGTGGCTATTGGTTGGGGAGCAACCTCAAAGATGAAAGATGCTGATTTTATTATAGGGTATGTGACCAACGGTAATGGTGGGGTTCTGGAAGATCATTTTGGGGTGAGTGTGATAGGCCATAGACGGGATACCGATCTCGGTGGCAGGGAAAATGTCCGTCTGATTGAGACCTACGAGGACGACAAGGTAACGAGAATCGTTTTTGCTCGTGCTTTGAATACGAAAGATACCTATGATGTACCGCTCGTTCTCGAAAAACCGATTGATGTGATTCTAGCGTATGGGAGGTTTGACAATACCTCAAGCAAGCATCAATGGGTGGGGAAAACACGAATAACATTGAAGAGGAAAAAGTAATGAAGCGAGTTTTTTTGCTCTCGTTTCTGGTGGGTTTTGTTTCTCTCTGGGGGCAGATGGTGCGTCTCCCGGTGATAGATATCTATTCGGAAATCGGAACGAATGGTCTGGTTTTGACACGAAACGATCTGCTCGTTTCGCTTGATGGTGGGTCAAAGTACGGTTTTCGTGTGGATTTTTCTGTCAGGGGTGTGTTTACCAATGTTCCTTCGACCAATGTTGTGCCTTCGGTGGATACTTTTTTTCTTCGTATGGAGCCTTTTGGATGGTTTAAGATGGAGTATTTTGTGGGAAACTGGAGAACGCTTGCACAGAAGGAGTATGGGTATAGAGGGCTTCAGTTTTTCGCTTCTCCGTGGTTGAATTATAACGGAGCGTACGATCTACGAGGGGTGGGTATAGCCGTGGGGAAAAGCTTTCTCTCCGGGATGGTGTATCCGCATCTTTTGGTCTATCAACCGCTTGGTCAGAACCAGGTAGGGTTTGATATTGTGCTGGATAGCCGTATTGGGAATACGGTTCTTGAGTTTTCGGTGGGTTTTTCAGACATCAATCTTTATCAGGCAATTGTTGATCAGACACTTCAGAAGCGCTATACGATGCTGGTTCGTTCGGTCTATGGGAAGCTGGATTTTGAAGTGGGGATAGGATTTCCCAACAATCCACTGACCAATCTTCCGCTTTTTGAAGAGGCGTATATTCATGTGGCAGAACATCTCTTGATAGGCTATTTTGAACAGAATCTGGCTATTTTTGCCCGGCCGACGATGTACAATGGCATACCAGAGGCTCTTCGTCAGGATATTGATTTCTATTTTTCTGCAGGGGCACGGATTCTCTCTTATGGAGTAGGTTTTGAGAACACCTTTGCGATGTCGACTAATTATGCCCTTTCGGATCGTGCGGGATTGTATTTTTACAGTGATCTGAGTACGGTGCGTCTGAAGACAGGAATCTTTTACAATGTCCTGGATGGTATCTGGCACAATCCCTATGGCTGGTATATTCACGTCATAGGAAAGATATAGTCCTTGGTGGGAGGAGGATATGAAACATCTCGTGCTTCGGTGTAATCTGCTTCGGTGTAATCTTGATGGAACCGAGGAGATGAGCCTGGAGAAGTGTGTTCTGAAAAATGGTTCTCCGTGTTATTATCTTCTCTATCAGAGCCGTGAAGAGGGGCATCCCGATCAGGCTTGGCAACGGTTTGGGAGTTTTGTCAATAGTCAGGGCAAGAATCGATAGTTTTTTCTCGTATGAGAAGGAAACCCTGGTACGCATCATAAAAAGGAGAAACATCTTCTCAAAATTTTAAGATGTTATTTCGTTGTTTGAGTTTTTATGGGCATATTCATTTTCTTCTGCAATGTCGAGTGTGAGTCCATCGTAGGCGAGGAAGACATTTTCAGGAAGTTCTGCTGAAGTGCGGGCATGGAGTACATCGTCGGTCATGTGGATGAAGTAGGTACGCCTGGGTTTGATTTCACTGACCAGGGCAAGCGCTTGTTCGATGTTGAAGTGGGTGGGGTGGGGACGGTAGCGGAGGGCGTTGAGTACTAGGGTGTCGATATGGGTAAGCATGGCTTTGGTTTCGTCTGGAATGGCACTGGCATCTGTGATATAGGCAAAATCCCCTATCTTGTAACCAAAGATGGCGAGTTTCCCATGCCAGATAGGAAGGGGGGTGACTACGGTATCATGAATACTAAAGGGGTTGCCATCGAGGGTATGGAGGTTGATCTGTGGGATACCTCCGCCGATCTGGGTGGGAGAGAAGATATAGCTGAAGCGGTTTCGGATATCCTGGAGGGCTTCCGGGCTTCCATAGACATCGATAGGCTTTTTCATGAGGAAGTTGATCTGTCTCACCTCGTCGAGTCCCCCGATATGGTCATAATGTGAATGGGTAATGAGGAGCCCATCAATACGGGTGATGTTATGGGTGAGTGCCTGTTGCCTGAAATCGGGACCAATATCAATGAGGATGCGTGTCCCTGCCGTAGACGCGTAATACCCACTACAACGGAGGCGTTTGTCTCTGGGATCTGGGGAGGTACATACCTCACAGCGGCATCCAATCACAGGCACTCCATTGGAGGTGCCGGTACCAAGAAAGATGAAACGGCTCATTTCTCCTCCGGGGGTGGATTCTGTTTCAATTGAGCAAGCCAGTTTTTAAGTTTCTGTTCAAAACCGAGGTCTCCCGGATCGTAAAAGTGAACCGCTGTCAGGGTATAAGCCTGGGGAACGTAGTGTTTTGGGTAGTCGTGGGGGTATTTGTAGCCTATACCTCTCCCGAGGGATTTTGCTCCGCTAAAGTGTGACTCCTGGAGGTAGGAGGGGATCCCCTTGGGTTTGTGGGTGCGGATGTGCTCCAGAGCCCTGTCTATGGCGAGATAGGCGGAGTTGCTCTTGGGAACAGAGGCTAGGAGAACAGTGGTTTCTGCGAGGATGATACGTCCCTCGGGCATGCCGATATTGCTGATCGCTTCATAGCAGGCTACGGCATGGGGGAGGGCTTCGGGATAGGCGAGTCCAATATCCTCAGCAGCGAGGATTACCAACCGTCGGGCAATAAAGAGGGGATCCTCACCAGAATCAAGCATCCACGCAAGATAGTACAGAGCGGCATCAGGGTCACTCCCTCGTACGGATTTGATAAAGGCGGAGATGACATCGTAGTGCATGTCCTCGCCATAACCGGTATCTGGTTTTTTGGCGATTGCTTCGAGATGCTCTTTGGTAATCGTAGGGGTTTGTTGAAGAGGAAGGGTGAGCACAGCCATTTCAAGGGTGTTGAGCATTACTCTGGCGTCGGGAGATACACGGAGGAGGTAGTCCTCTGCCTCTGAGGTGAGGGTAACCTCGCTTTTCTTGAGAAACTCATCTCTCTGGAAGGCTCTGTCAAGGATCTCCTTGAGTTCGCTACGGCTATGGGGAAGAAATTCGTAGATAAAAAGTCTCGAACGGAGGGCGGGTTGGAGAACGAAATAGGGGTTTTCGGTCGTAGCCCCAATGAGGATGATGTCTCCCTCCTCCATGCTCGCAAGAAAAAGATCCTGTTTGGGTTTGATGAGACGATGGATTTCATCGACGAACACAAGAGTAGGGGATGTGGCAAGAGTTGTGTGTGCCTCGTCCAATATCTTTTTGATCTCATCGTTTGAAACCATAGCCGCATGGGTTCTTACATAACGGTAATGGAGGTGTTTGGCAAGAAGTTCTGCCAGACTTGTTTTCCCCGAGGCGGGAGGGCCATAGAAGATCATCGAATGAAGCCTTCCATGTTCCAGCATGGCACGAATAGGTCCCTCGCTCCCCAAAAGATGCCTTTGACCAATGAAGTCCTCAATCGATGTGGGCATCATGCGCTTGGAGAGGGGCTGGGTAGATGAGGACATTACCGCCTCAAGAGACGAACAAAGTCATCAAAAAGATAATGGGAATCATGGGGACCAGGTGATGCCTCTGGGTGGTACTGTACTGAGAAGACAGGGTAGCGTTTGTGCCTGATACCCTCGATGGTGTTATCATTGAGGTTGATATGGGTTACCTCAACATCAGAAGGAAGTGTGTCCTCCACGATAGAAAATCCATGGTTTTGGGCTGAGATCTCCACTCGACCGGTCATGAGGTTTTTGACAGGCTGGTTGCCTCCATGGTGGCCAAACTTGAGCTTGTAGGTTTTGGCTCCGAGGGCAAGCCCGAGCATCTGATGCCCCAGACAGATTCCGAACATGGGGAGTTTGTCTACCAGTTCACGGATGGTTTCGATAACATAGGTGACAGCAGCGGGATCGCCAGGACCATTGGAGAGAAAGACGCCGTCGGGCTTGAGTTCTAGAATCTGTTTGGCCGTATAGGTCGCTGGTACGAGGGTGATATTGATCTCTCGTGCTGAGAGGAGGCGGAGGATGTTTTCTTTGATTCCGGCGTGGATGGCGACCACATGCGGTCTACCTTGAACAAAGAGTTGGTACTGACGAGGGGTATCAATGGTCACACCGGGAACAAGATCAAGCCCTTCCATTGACGGAAGGGTGGAAAGCTTCTTTTGAAGACTGGGAATATCAAAATCTTTTGTTGAAATGATGCCGTTCATAGAGCCCTTGATTCGGAGGATCCTGGTGAGTTTCCGTGTGTCGATGCCCTCAATAGCAACAATGCCATGGCGTGAGAGATATTCCTGGAGGGTCATTTCACTTGACCAGTTGGAAGCGATTTTTGATGCCTGACGAACGACAAAACCGCAGGCCTGGATTTTCTCTGATTCTACCGAGAATCGGTTGATGCCATAGTTGCCGATCTCGGGGTAGGTCATGGTAACGATTTGTCCTCGGTAGGATGGATCAGTGAGAATCTCCTGATACCCTGTCATCGAGGTGTTGAAAACCACCTCACCCATCGTTTCTCCCTCTGAGCCGAGGGATTTGCCGAGAAAGTATTCGCCATTCTCAAGAAGCAGGATCGCTTTTGCCATGAAGACCTCCTGAAAAAATAGTATAAAGCGAAGAGAAAAATATCTCAACTATTGGCTAAGATAACTACAGGATACCAATTTTTTTCAGTGGGTGTTTTTTATGTGTGGTCAAAGGATTGGGACCTTCGCACGAATCATAGAACAAGGGAAAATCTCTTCCAATAGGTTGGGAGAGAGAGCTATGGCGTTTTTACAGTTTTTTGGAGTGAAAAGGGGACTGTAAAAAGGTAACAGCCTGGGTGGCTGTAAATACGAATCTTATCCGGGGGTAGATTATTGGGAGGTTTTGGAAAGGGGCTCTTACTTTTTTTCAGTTTTTTGTTGATTTTTGTGTTGGTTAGGACTGAAACAGGGAAATAGCTTTCGTGCAAAGGTCTCGATGTGGAAAAGATGCATGAGGCAAAAAACATAGGGGCCAAGCGAAACTTTTTTATCGAATGAGAAGAAAAAAACTTGACAAACCTTTTTTCCTTCGCTACAATAATAGCACCTTTTTAGGTTAAGAGAAGAGATGGTAAATTTGACATAAAAGTGGAGGTAGTTATGGCTGATGTTTTTGAAAAGGTGAAGGAAATCATCGTCGATAAGCTCGGCGTTGAGGAATCCGCTGTGAAGATGGAGGCTTCCTTTGTTGAGGATCTCGGTGCAGACTCACTTGACACGGTTGATCTCGTGATGGCTCTCGAAGAAGAGTTTGGTATCGATATTCCTGATGAAGAGGCTGCCAAGATTAAGACAGTCGGTGATGCTGTAAATTACATCAAGTCTCACCAGTAAATCTGTCGTGAAAAGAAAAAGGGGCTATCTTTGTGATAGCCCCTTTTTTTTGAAATAAAATTTTTTGCCGATAACAAGAGAAAGGAGAAGAATATGAAAAGAATCATTGTTTTTGTTCTGTTTTGGGTGGTTGTTTTCGGGTATGGGGAAGAGTTTCGTTTTAATCAAACGGTGGGGACAAAATATAGATTCAAGAATTTTGTGAAACAGTCTGTCTATGTGAATGATAAGCTCGCAGCGAATCTGGAGCAACTCCACAAGGCAGTGATAGAGGTTTTGAGTAACGATGGAACGTGGGCTTACTGCCGGGGAAAGTATGAGTATTATCTCAAAGATGTAGACCGTTATGAGGCTTTTCAGTTAAAGAATGTGTATGATAGCCGTTTTCAGCGGGATGCTTATGGGCGGATGGTTGTCCCTTCAGGGATTGTGATGCCTGTGGTGAGAGGTGTGCCCACCTTTCCCCAAACAAATCTTGAGGTTGGGATGAGTTGGACTGCTCCTGGTGAAGAGGCTCAAGAGCTGGTAGAAGGGCGGTTGTATCGCATTCCTTTTGAGGCGAGGTATCTGTATCTGGGCAAGGAAACAGTGGATAATGTTCAATATCCGGTTTTTCAGGCGATGTATCAGGTACGTTTTTATCCCTCGGGTGATAAGTATATTCGCTCGTATACTGGTATGACGACGATTAAGCTCTATTGGGATCCGTTGACTCAGGGCATTCGTTATTATACTGAGGAATATAATTTTATGATTGTTCTGGTCAATGGTGAGAGTCAGAGTTTTGTCGGAACCTCGGAGGGTATAGTAGACTTTTTGCAGGAGGAAGGGGTAAAGACAAACCTTGTGGCTGATCTGAATCAGGCGGTGAAGACCAATGAGGCACTCTCACTACGAGAGGATATCGATGGGGTGATTGTGAATTTGGGGAATGTGCTTTTTGAGTTTGATAAGGCAACGATTCGTAAGGAGTTTGAAAAGGGTTTGAACCAGCTGGCGGAGGTGCTGAAAAAGTATCCCAAGCTCGACATTGTGGTTTCTGGACATACGGATGCTATCGGTAATCCTACGTATAACCAGAAACTCTCTGAACTTCGTGCTAAGGCAATCGCAGAGTATCTTCTCCAGCAGGGGATCAGTCAGGATCGTATTTCGTATATAGGCTATGGAGATACTAAGCCAGTGGCGAGCAATGCTACCCCAGAGGGTAGAGCCAAGAATAGACGGGTAGAGATTAAGATTATCACGAAGGAATAATGGGGTGGCCTCGGAG
>FWWL01005810.1_pt1 | contig 18655 bp, 16 predicted proteins | sample 2228331 | NCBI WGS metagenome assembly FWWL01 (sample SAMEA103939775, study PRJEB20133) | metagenome
TCAAGATAGTAGAGGGGGTGCTCTCGATCCGGTTGCATGGCACCCCCCTTTTGGCACACCTTGGGGGGTTAGGTCAAGTAGCACACGAAGGCATAAGTTTTCGCTAAACTGAGGGGGTGCTCAGGCCCAAAGCCCGCTTCCCTTCGGTGACCTGCATCACCCCCCAGTGGCTGCGTGAACGGGGGCTTAAGGCGGTTGTGCTTGACCTGGACAACACCCTAATCCCCTACAAAACCTATGGAGAGCCTCCTAGGGAGCTGCTCGACTGGCTGCGCACCTTGGAGGGAGCTGGGCTAGCCCTGATGCTGCTTTCCAATGCTGCTCCGCGCCGGGTGCGCTACTGGAGCGAGAAGTTGGGGATTCCTGGCCTGGGCCCTGCCGGTAAGCCCTGGTTTGGTTTCGGTCGGGCCCTGCGGTGCTTGGGTCTCAAGGCCCGCGAGGTAGCTGTGGTGGGCGACCAGCTCTTTACCGATGTGTTGGGGGGCAACCTGGTAGGGGCCTATACGGTGCTGGTTCCTCCCCTTTCTAAGGAGGATCTGGGGTATACTCGGCTAATACGCCAGATCGAGCGCTGGGTGTTGCAAAACCCAGCCTTTGGAACCGGTGGGGCGTTTGACCTTAAAGAATCCCCGCGAGGGCCCACAATGAAAGAGTAGGGAGGGAAGCCAAAGCATGTCTCCAACAAGCCTGAGTCAGACCACACCCCGCATGGCTTTGGTATAGGAGGTCGAATGGCGAATACCTTGACGATTGGGGATAAGCGACTGGGTGCGGCTCTTCTGGATATGGGTCTATTGGGGGACGAAGAGCTTCAGCGGGCCTTGGAGCAGCACCGCGAGGTAGGGGGCAACCTCTCTGATGTCATTGTGGAGCTGGGGCTGCTTTCCGAGCGGCGCATCGCCCAAGCCATCGAGGAGACCTTCGGTATACCGATGGTAGACCTGGCGGGCCTCGAGATCGCCCCCGAGGCCAAGGCCCTGCTTCCCGCCGAGCGGGCCCGCGACTTAGGGGCCATCCCCCTCAGCCTGGAAGGGGGCACCCTGCGGGTGGCCCTCTTGAACCCCCTGGATAACCTGGTGCTGGAGGAACTGGAGGATCTGACCGGCCAGATCATTGAGCCCTATCTGGCCACCCCGTCCTCCTTCCGCTACGCCCTGGCCGTACACTACCCCGAGCTGGGTTTGGAGATACCCTCCCTGCCCTCGGATGTCTCGCCCAGCGACATGCGGTTGGGCGAGATCCTGGTGGGCAGAGGGTGGCTCAGCCGCAGCGACCTCGAGGCCGCCTTGGTGGAGCAGGAAAAAACCGGGGAGCTTCTGGGCCGCTTGCTGGTGCATAAATACGGCCTGGAAGAGGAGAAGCTCTACCGGGCTTTGGCCGAGCAGGCGGGGCTGGAGTTCCGCCTCGACTTCGAGAACCTCGAGCTGCAAAGCGAAGCCTCGGCCCTTCTGCTGCGTCCCGATGCCCTGCGCTACCAGGCGGTGCCCCTGCGCCAGGACGGCCAGCAGGTACTGGTGGCCCTGGCCGACCCACGCCACCGCCACGCAGTGGCCCAGCTGCTCGAGCGCCCGGTCCAGTTTGTGCTGACCCTGCCCAAGGTTTGGGAGACCCTCTTTAACAGGATGTACCCCGAGAAAAGCCGCCTGGGCGAGGCCCTAGTGCAGGAAGGCAAGCTGGCCCGGGCCGCCCTACAAGACGCCCTCTCGGTGCAGCGGCGCATGGGCAAGACCCGCCCGCTGGGCGAGGTGCTGGTGGAGCTGGGCTATGTGACCAGCGAGGACGTAGAGGAAGCCCTGGCCAAGCAGCGCCAGGGTGGGGGGCGGTTGGAGGACACCCTGGTGCAGTCGGGCAAGATCAAGCCGGAGATGCTGGCCAAGAGCCTGGCTACCCAGCTCGGCTATTCCTACATCGACCCCACCGATGCCCCACCCGACCCCTCGGTGCTGACCATGGTGCCCGAGTCCACCGTGCGCCGCTACACCGTCTTTCCGCACCACCTCGAGGGCAGTGCGCTGGTGGTCTTGATGAAAGACCCCCGCAACATCCTGGCCATCGATGATCTGCGCATGCTGACCAGGCGGGAGATCATCCCTGCGGTCTCGGCGGAAGCGGCCATCGTTAAGCTGATCGAGCGCTTCTACGGGGGTACCACCGGGGTGGAGGAGCTGGCCCGCGAGTTCGAGGGCAAGGGTAAGGAGGAGGAGGCCACCGATACCAGCGCCCTCGACGATAATGCGGTGGTCAGGCTGGTCAACAGCATCATCCGTGAGGCCTACCTTCAAGAGGCCTCGGATATCCACATCGAGCCGCGCCAGGGCGAGATTTTGGTACGCATCCGGGTGGATGGTAACCTGCGAGAGTACATGCGGCTGCCCAAGGGGGCTGGCCCCGCCATTGTCTCGCGCATCAAGATTATGGCCAACCTGGATATCGCGGAAAAACGCCTGCCCCAGGATGGTCGGGTGCGCTACCGCGACCGGGCCATTGACCTGGACTTGCGCCTTTCTACCCTGCCTACCGTTTACGGGGAAAAAGTCGTCATGCGCCTATTGCGCAAGGCCGCCGATATCCCCGAGATCGAGCAACTCGGCTTTGCCCCGGATGTTTTCCAGCGCTTTGAGGATGTGATTTCCAAGCCCTACGGCATCTTTCTGATTACCGGCCCTACCGGCTCGGGTAAGTCGTTCACCACCTTTTCCATCCTGAAGCGCATCGCCACCCCAGACAAGAACACCACCACCATTGAAGACCCCGTAGAGTACGAAATTCCCGGCATTAACCAGACGCAGGTCAACCCAGTGGCCGGCCTCACCTTTGCCAAGGCCCTGCGCAGCTTCCTGCGGCAAGACCCAGACATCATCATGGTGGGGGAGATTCGCGACTCGGAAACCGCCAAAATCGCCACCGAGGCCGCCCTTACGGGCCACCTGGTGATCGCCACCTTGCACACCAACGATGCGGCGGGGGCGGTCACCCGGTTGGACGAGATGGGGGTGGAGCTGTTCAACATTTCCGCGGCGCTGGTGGGGGTGCTGGCCCAGCGCCTGGTGCGCCGTATCTGCGAGAATTGCAAGATTCGGGTAGAGCCCGACCCCATGGTGTTGCGCCGCTTGGGGCTTTCCTTGGAAGATGTGCGGGGCAAGAGCCTGTACAAGGGCACCGGTTGCGATAAGTGTAGCGGCGCTGGCTACAAAGGCCGCACTGCCATCCACGAGCTAATGGTGCTGGATGATGAGATCCGCCGGGCCATTGTGGAGGGGCAGTCGGCCACCCAGATCAAGGAGATCGCCCGCAGGAACGGGATGAAGACCCTGCGGGAAGATGGTATCCAGAAGGCTTTCCTGGGCATTACCACGCTGGAAGAAGTGATGGCCCGCACCAACGAGTAGCGGTGGGGGTAGAATCGGCCCTGGTATGAACTGGAAAGACTACCTAGCCCAGCACCAAGCTGCCCACCTCGAGGACTTCCGCACCTTTCTCTCCATCCCCAGCATCTCGGCCCAGCCGGCCCACGCTGAGGATGTGCGGCGGGCCGCAGTCTGGCTGGCCGAACGCTTCCGCCAGGCCGGCTTTGCCCGGGCCCAGGTCATGCCCACCGCTGGGCATCCGGTGGTCTATGCTGAGCACACCCCCTTTCCCGGGAAGCCCACGGTGCTCTACTACGGCCACTACGATGTCCAGCCTGCCGACAACCCCGAGCGCTGGGATTCCCCGCCCTTCCAGCCTACCGTGGTCGACGGGCGCATCGTGGCCCGGGGGGCCTCGGACATGAAGGGTCAGGTGATGGCCTTTTTGCTGGCTGCCGAGGCCCTGATCCAGACTGGGGCGCTGCCGGTTAACCTGAAGGTTTTGATCGAGGGGGAGGAGGAGATCAGCAGCCCGAGCCTGCCAGCCTTCCTCCAGGCCCACCGTGAGCTTTTGCGTTCGGACTACATCATCAATGGGGACAGCGGCCAGCTTTCCGAGACCACCCCCTTGCTGGCGTTGGGGGTGCGGGGCATCTGCGCCCTCGAGTTCGATCTAGTGGGCCCCAGCCACGATCTGCACTCCGGCACCTGGGGCGGCCAGGTGCAAAACCCCCTACACGCCCTGGCCGAGCTGGTCGCCTCGCTGCACACCCCCGATGGCCGCGTGGCGGTGGCGGGTTTCTACGACGATGTAGAGCCGCTTAGCCCCGCTTTGCGCGAGTGGTACAAAAAAATCCCCTGGGACGAGGAGGAGGCCAAGCGCAAGCTGGGGGTGAGCGAGTTCTATGGCGAGGAAGGCTACACCCCCTGGGAGCGGATGACCGGTCGGCCCACCCTCGAGGTCAACGGCCTTTGGGGCGGCTACACCGGCCCCGGCACTATGACCGTGATTCCCTCCACCGCCCACGCCAAGATCACCTGCCGCTTGGTGCCCCACCAGGACCCCGAGAGGATTGTGGCCCTGGTGAAGGCCCACCTCGAGGCCCACTGCCCCAAAGGGGTGCGGCTTCGGGTACACCTGCGCGAAGCGGGGGCCCCGGCCTTCCGCATGGCCCCCGACCACCCCGGCTGCCAGGCGGCTAAGGAGGTGCTCACCGAGCTATACGGGGTGCCCCCAGTAGAGACCATGTTCGGCGGCTCGGTGCCTATCCTTTCTACCCTCAAGGCCCTGCTGGGGCACGATCCGGTGAGCTTTGGTTTTGGCCTGGAAGACGAGCTGGTTCATTCCCCCAACGAGTTCTTCCGGCTTTCCAGCTTCGAGAAGGGCAAGCAGGGCTACGCCCTGCTGCTGAATCGGCTGGCGCGGTAATGTAAGCCTCTCGGAGGCGGCCCGCTCCCAAGAGAGCGGGATTTTTTGCTCACCCTACTTGACAATACTAGACTCAAGTTTCATAATACCTTTAGTATGAACCTGGAGCGCTGGACCGAACAAGCCCGCCAAGCCCTGGCCCAGGCCCAGACCCTGGCCCGGGAGAACGCCAACCCACAGATGGATCTGGGCCACCTGGCTGCGGTGCTCTTCCGCGATCCGGCAGGCCTACCGGGGCGGATTGTGCGAAAGGCGGGCCTGAACCTTTCCGCCATACAGCAGGCCGCCAGCCGCGACCTAGGCAGCTACCCCAAGGTCTCGGGGGCAGAAGGAGGGCAGTACCTCTCGAGCGGGCTCAGCCGCGTCCTCGAGCGGGCCGAGAAGCTGGCCGAGGGGTTCAAAGACCGCTTTGTGGCCCTGGATACCCTGACGTTGGCCCTGGCCGAAAGCGGCTATGCTGGGCTGGAGGCCCAGGCGGTCAAGGCGGCCCTTCAGGAGATACGGGGAGGAAAGACTGTGAGTAGCGAACATGCGGAGAGCACCTACCAGGCCCTAGAACAGTACGGCCTCGACCTGACCCGCCAGGCCGAGGAAGGCAAGCTAGACCCGGTGATCGGGCGGGATGAGGAAATCCGCCGGGTCATCCAGATTCTCTTGCGCCGCACCAAAAACAACCCGGTGCTGATTGGCCAGCCCGGGGTGGGCAAGACCGCCATCGTGGAGGGGCTGGCCCAGCGCATCGTAAAGGGCGATGTGCCCGAAGGGCTCAAGGGCAAGCGCATCGTGAGTTTGCAGATGGGCTCGCTCCTGGCCGGGGCCAAGTACCGGGGTGAGTTCGAGGAGCGCCTCAAGGCGGTGATTCAGGAGACCGTTCAGAGCGCGGGGCAGATCATCCTCTTCATCGACGAGCTGCACACCGTGGTGGGGGCCGGCAAGGCCGAGGGGGCGGTAGACGCGGGCAATATGCTCAAGCCGGCCCTGGCCCGGGGTGAGCTGCACCTGATCGGGGCCACCACCTTAGAGGAGTACCGCGAGATTGAAAAAGACGCGGCCCTCGAGCGCCGCTTCCAGCCGGTGTTTGTGGATGAGCCCAGCGTGGAGGACACCATCTCCATCCTGCGGGGTATCAAGGAGAAGTACGAGGTGCACCACGGGGTGCGCATCGCCGACCCAGCCTTGATTGCGGCGGCTACCCTCTCCCACCGTTACATTGCCGACCGGCAGCTTCCCGACAAGGCCATCGACCTGGTGGACGAGGCGGCTGCCCGGTTGCGCATGGCCCTGGAGTCCAGCCCCGAGGCCATTGACTCCCTCAATCGACGCAAGCTCCAGCTCGAGATCGAGCGGGAAGCTTTAAAGAAAGAGACCGATGCGGAAAGTAAGTTCCGCCTGGGTGAGCTGGAAAAGGAGATCGCCGAGCTTACCCAGGAGATCGCCCGCTTGCAGGCCGAATGGGAGGCCGAGCGCCAGGAGATGCAGCGCTTGCGGGCCGCCCAGCAGCGCCTAGACGAGGTGCGTACCCAGATTGAACAGGCCGAGCGGGCCTACGACCTGAACAAGGCCGCCGAGCTGCGCTACGGGGTGTTGCCCAAGCTCGAGGCCGAGGTGCGCGAGCTGGCCGAGAAAATGGCCGAGGCCAAGTTTGTCCGGCCCATGGTGACTGAGGAGGACATCGCCGGGGTGGTCTCGCGCTGGACGGGTATCCCGGTGGCCAAGCTGTTGGAAGGGGAACGGGAAAAGCTGTTACGCCTGGAAGACGAGCTGCACCAGCGGGTGGTGGGCCAGGACGAGGCCATCGTGGCCGTGGCCGACGCCATCCGCCGGGCCAGAGCGGGCCTCAAAGACCCCAACCGGCCCATTGGCTCCTTCCTCTTCCTGGGGCCTACCGGGGTGGGTAAGACCGAGCTGGCCAAAACCCTGGCCGCCAGCCTCTTCGACAGCGAAGAGAACATGGTGCGCATCGACATGTCGGAGTACCAGGAGAAGCACACCGTGGCCCGCTTAATCGGGGCCCCTCCCGGCTACGTGGGCTACGAGGAGGGTGGCCAGCTGACCGAGGCGGTGCGCCGTCGGCCCTACTCGGTCATCCTCTTTGACGAGATCGAAAAAGCCCACCCCGACGTGTTCAACGTGCTGCTACAGGTGCTCGACGATGGCCGCCTGACTGATGGCCAGGGGCGCACGGTGGACTTCCGCAACACGGTGATTATCCTCACCTCCAACATCGGCTCACCCCTGATCCTCGAGGGCTTGCAGGCTGGGCTTTCCTACGAAGGCATCCGCGAGCGGGTCTTCGAGGAGCTTAGGCGCTACTTCCGCCCCGAGTTCCTGAACCGCTTAGACGAGATCGTGGTCTTCCGCCCGCTGGCCAAGGAGCAGATCGCAGCCATCGTGCAGATTCAGCTCCAGGCCGTCCGGCAACGGCTGGCCGAGCGGCGCATGGGCCTCGAGCTTTCCCCAAGGGCCCTGGAGTTCCTGGCCCAGCGCGGCTATGACCCGGTCTTCGGGGCTAGGCCGCTCAAGCGGGTCATCCAGCGGGAGCTGGAAACCCCTCTGGCCCGTAAGATTCTGGCCGGCGAGGTCTCCGACGGCAGCACGGTTTATGTGGATATTGGTCCAACGGGCCTCACCTTCGAGCCCCGCAAACCAGCGGTGGCCTAAAGGAGTGGTATGCCAAGCGACCCCATCGTCACCTGTACCCACTGCGGGGCAAAGAACCGACTTGGCCGGCCTCCCGAGGGCCAGGTGCCGGTCTGCGGGGCCTGCAAGAAGCCCCTGCCCTGGCTGGTCGAGGCCAAGGAAGGCCTGACCCCTGAGCTGAGAGCCAGCGTGCCGGTGCTGGTGGACTTCTGGGCCGAGTGGTGTGGGCCCTGCCGGGTGATCGCCCCGGTGCTCGAGGAGATTGCCCGCGAGTATGCTGGGAAGCTCAAGGTGGTCAAACTTAATGTGGATCACCACCCCCTGGCCCAGAGCGCCTACCAGGTGCAGGGCATTCCCACCCTGATCCTGTTCAAAAACGGCCAGCCGGTGGAGCGTATCGTGGGGGCTATGCCCAAACCGCTCCTGCTGCAAAAGCTACAGCCCTATCTGTAATCGCTGCGGGCCAGGGCCCCCTGAAAAGGGGGCTATGTTTTTGTTAGGATACTTGACAAAAGTACACTCAAGTTTTATACTTCCCAATGTAAAGGAGGTTGCTATGATTAGATACAACCCTTTCCGCGAGATCGAACAACTGCAAAATGCCCTGCTGCGTAGCTTCTTCGCCCCTGCTGGCGAAAGTGCGCACACCCCCCTGGTCGACGCGCTGGAAGATGCCCATGGGGTGCACCTGGCGGTTTACCTGCCTGGGGTAGAGCCCGACAAAGTTGAGGTCACCACCGAGAACAACACCCTCACCATCCGGGCCGAGCGGCCCTTCAACCAACCAGAAAACGCCAACCAGTGGCGCCTGGAAGGGGCCTACGGCCGGTTTGAGCGCAGCTTTGTCATCCCCAACACCTACGACCTCTCCAAGATCGAGGCCAACTTCCGGCACGGCATCCTCTACATCAACATTCCCAAGGCCGAGGCGGCCCAGCCCCGCCGCATCGAGGTGCGGGTCAACCCCTAAGGCGCGCTAGGCCCGAAAGCTCCCCCCACGGGGGGCTTTTTCGTTTGCAGGCTTGCGGTAGGCTGTAGCCATGTTCCCCCTGCACGACATCAACCGCTCGCACCGCCGGCCCTATGTGGTCTACCTGCTGGTGCTGCTGAACGTACTGGGGTTTGTATATACCTACGGCCTCACCGACCCTGCCGCAGTCATCCAGACCTACGGCTTTGTGCCGGCGCGTTTCTGGGCCGATCCCTCGGGGGAGTGGGTCACCGTGTTGAGCAGCATGTTTCTGCACGGCAGCCTGCTGCACATCCTGGGGAACCTGTGGTTTTTGTGGGTGTTTGGCGACAACATCGAGGACCGCCTGGGCCATGGGCGGTTTTTGCTCTTTTACCTGCTGGGAGGGGTGGCCGCTGCCCTTATCCAGGGCCTAGCCAGCGGTTTTGCCAGCCCCACCCCTATGGTGGGGGCCTCGGGGGCCATCTCGGCGGTCATGGGGGCCTATATTGTGCTCTACCCCCGGGCCCTCATCCTCTCGCTGGTGGGCTGGGTGCCGGTGCCGGTGCCGGCCATACTCTATCTGGGCTACTGGCTGTTGATCCAATTTCTAGGCAACTTTATGGGCGAGGAGGGGATTGCCTTCTGGGCGCACATTGGGGGGTTTGTGGCGGGAGTGGTGCTCATTCGCTGGTTTGTGGGCCGGCCCAAGGCCCGGCGTTCCTGGTCTTGAGGCGTGGCTACGGGTAACATAGCCCTATGGCGGCTATCGCTGAGGAGACCCTGAAGGCCTTGGTGGATGCTATCCGGGAGCGGCTAAAGCCCCTGGCAGTCTACCTTTTTGGCTCTCAGGCTTTGGGACAGGCTGGCCCTGAGAGCGACTTGGACATCGCCGTGCTGGGTTTTAGCCCCTACTCTCCCTGGCGGCTTTTCACCCTGGCCCAGGAGCTGGTCTCCTGCTTTCCCATTCCTGAACTGGATTTGCTAGATTTGGCCACTGCTCCCCCTTCGCTTCAGGCCCGGGTGGTGACAGAGGGTCGGCGCTTGTTTTGTGCCGATCCTCTGCCCTGTGCCCTGTTCGAGATTCGCGCATTGAAGGAGTACGCCTACCTGAAGGAGCGGCTAAAGCCTCTTGAGGAAGAGATTCGCCGCCGGGGGCGGGTCTATGGATGAGGTATTGCTACACAAAGCGGGGATTATTGAGCGCTGCTTGCGGCGGATTAGGGAAGAGTATCGGGGCCACGAGGAGGAAATCCTTACTAACTACACGCGCCAGGATGCCATTATGCTCAATCTTTTGCGGGCTTGCGAGGCGGCCATAGATATGGCGGTGCACCTGGTGCGCTTTAGGGGGCTGGGGCTGCCCCAAAGCGCACTGGATGCTTTCCGCTTGTTACAAGAAGCGGGCCTTATTGAGCCTAGCCTGGCCCAGCGTATGCAGCAGATGGTTGGTTTCCGCAACATAGCGGTTCACGACTACCAGGCTCTTTCCCTGTCCATCCTGAAGGCCATCTTGGAGGAGCGTTTGGGTGATTTTGCCGAGTACGTCGCTGCGCTTTTGCCGCAGGCCGACCGCCAGGCTTAGCGCCCCCGCCAGATAGTCAAAAGCCGCGGGGCTTCCTCCTCCCATTCCTGGTAGACTGGGCTTAGGGCTCCGAAAAAGTTGGCCGCCTGGTAGACCTTGAAGCCGGGGGGGAAGTGGGCCAGCCCTTGCTCGAGGGTCGCGATGGCCTCCTCTGGGAAGCCCAGGGCCCAGGCCAGCCGGGCTCTTTCCAGGTAATACCCTGGGCTCACCAGGGGGAAGCGCTGGGTGATCTCGCGCAACAGATGTAGCCGCTCCTGGCCCGTGGCTCCTTCGAGGCGGGCCCGCCAGACCCAGAGGCTTTTGGGGTTGTGCTGGGCAGCCTTATCCAGCAGGACTTGGCGCTCTTGCGGCGGGGCTTCCCGCAACAGGCGCAGCACCTCGGGCCGATAGCCCAGGTGCCTATCCGTGGCGCAGTCCGCCGTGCAGGGCCAGTACCACCAGGCCGTCAATCCAACGGCCAGGGTAATTCCGGCCATTGGGACGACCCTTTGCCGCATGTTTGCTGCCCGTTGCTCGGTTCCCGTCTCACCGACGCGGTCTGCCTTTTGGATTTGCCCATAGACGGCCCCCAGGCTGGCGAAGGCCAGCATCATCACCGCCGGGTAGGCCCCGGTGATGTCGAAGGCCAGGGTGGCCCAGAGCCCGGCGGCCCCCAGGGCCCAGGGCCAGGCCGGGGTCTTCCAGCCGCGCCAGAGGGTGAGGCCCAGCAGGCCCAGCAACACCAGCAAGCGCAGCCAGCCCCCGGTGGCGGCTTGCTCGAGGTAGTAGTTATGCGCGCTGCTATAGAGCACCCCGGGGTAGCGCAGGTAGGCCGGCAGAATATCGCGGAAGCTACCGTTGCCGGTGCCCAGGGGGTGCTCCAGGGCCATGAGAAGGGTCTGGTGCCACATCGCAAGGCGGGTGCCAAAACTGCCCTCGGGGGCCAGGGCCTGTAGTTGTTGCTCCGAGGCAGCCTTGCCCAGCAGGGCGGCCTGAACCGGGTGGAAGGGCAGGGCGGCGTCTATGGCCCAGACCAGGAGGGCCACCCCGCCCAGCCGCAGCGCAAGCTGGGCCGGGGAGGTACCCTCCCGCCACAGCCGGTAGAGCAGGAGGGCCAGTATACAAAGCAAAGGCAGGTAGACCGCCCGGGCCCCCGAGCTAAGGGCCAGGTAGACCGCGGCCACCGCCAGCGGGCCAAAGCGCCAGGGCCAGCGGAACAGGCCCCAGAGGGCGATGGGGATGAGCAGGAGGGCCTGGGCCCCGGCCACATAGTGGGCTGAGCCGGAGAAGAACTGCACCAGGCCAGCCCAGGCCAGGCTCAGGGTGGTGAAGAGGCCATAGCCCAGCAAAAAAAGCAGTAGCCCCCACCATACCCAAGCAGCAGCCCAGCGCCCCGCAGCAAAGGCCGCCAGGTAGGCCAGCTCCCACAGGCCCACCCCCAGGGTGTTACCGGGGGTGAGGCTCCAGGCCAGGGTGAGCAGGCCCAGCCCCCACCAGAGCCATAGCCCAAGGGGTACCCCAGAGGCTAGCAGGGCCAGGCCCGCAAGCACCCCGGCCATCCAGGCCAGGGGGGGCGGGTCGTAGTGGGTGTAGACCCCTGGCCACAGCCAGAGGAGGGCCAGAAATAGCGCGAGGCTAGCGAGAAGGGGGTAGGGGTAGATTCCTTCCCGCATCGGCCCGGCGCCTGCGTGCTCAGTAGGGATGTGGCCAGGCCCAGACATGGTTTGAGTATACGCAGCTTCGCTCGGGGCTGGGCGCATTTTGCCTCATTGGGTTATCTGAACCAAGCCGACGGGGCTAGGGGACTACACTAACAGGTATGAGCCCGGTATACCGGTGGTGGTGGGTTGTTTTCGTAGTCCTTTACCCCCTCATTTTCGTACCCTGGGAGCGCAGCTTTTGGGGTTCGAACTACGCCTACCATGTGATATTTACAGCCCTCTTTGTGGTAGGGGCGGCTCTTTTTGAATGGTTTTCGCACCCCCATCTGCGCCTTAGAGACATCCGCTATCTACCTGGGCTGCTCTGGCGGCATAAACCCGCCCTGCTGGCCCTCCTGTTTGGCGTTTGGGGCATCCTGGCGGCTTTTTTTACACCATCTCCAGCGATTGCCCTAACCGGCAGTTTGTCGAGGATCGGCGATGGGGCTCTGGTGTCCTTCCTTTTTTCTTTGGTTTTTGTCCTGGTGTATATCCAGGTGCTGCGTGATCGGGGTGCGCTGGTGCGCATGGCCGGGGGGGTGGTGGTCTCAGGGCTTCTGTTGAGTTTAGGCGCGGTGGCTGAGATAGCGTTGGGGAAAGGGTTGGTGTACGATCCCCCCGCAGCCGATCTCCCCATGGTGACATTCCCGCAAAAAGGGCATCTGGCGGGCTATCTGGTGGCTACCCTGGGGGTGGCCGTGGCCTTTGGCTTTCACAAGCGGGGTTGGTTTTGGTTGGGGGTGGTCTTTTTGCTGGCCTTCGGCCTGGGCCTGACCTACAATAGAGCGGCTTTTGTGGGGGTTGGGCTGGTGTTGTGGCTAAGCTTTTGGAGGGCCCCTAAGGTGGCCATACCCGTGGCTCTAGTCGTTGTGCTTGGGCTTGCGGGGGGCCTCGGCTGGACACAGATACGGGGCGTGGGCGGGCAAAAGGCGCTGGCCAGCAGTACCTCCATGCAGTCGCGGTTGCTTTTTTGGAAGGCGGCCTTGGGCGGTATTCGTGAGCGCCCGGTGTTTGGCTGGGGTGGGGGAAACTTCGACTATTACTGGCCCATCTTCCTCTCTTCATCGGAGCAGGAGCGCTACCTACGCTTTGAGTTTGGGGTTTACAAGATGGTGGATTACATCAGTGCACCGGGCACGGTGCCGGTGTGGATGGTGGAGGATCGGGAAGGCCGACGCCGCTTCCTGAGCGTCGTCTTATGGAAATCGCACAATCAATTCCTGGAGGTGGCTTTGCAGCGAGGCCTGGTGGGGCTGGCCTTATACCTTGCCCTGCTGGGCCTGAGCCTTCGGGCCTTTTCCCAGCTTCAACCCGCGGCTACTGGCCTTTGGGCCTACCATGCTTTTTTGTTTTTTTGGTTTATCCCCTTTTTTTCCGAGGGGGTCATCTGGGTTCTCTTTGCCCTGGCTACCGGTGGGGCGTTCCTCTCCTTCCGCCCATACCCCGGCCAGCAGGACAAGGTGGATGGGCTCGAGCGGCACCACCGGGAACCAGGCCAGGTAGTAGATCCAAAGGCCCACCGATAGCAGCCACAAGGGGCTTTCCCTGAGGCCTTGCCGCCAGGCCCGGTATACTGGGTAAAGCCACAGGGTCATCCAGACCAGGGCCGCGAACAGGCCATAGCTGACCAGGCGGTCTAAAAACAGGTTGTGCGCCTTGTCCAGCCAGACCAGATAGGCCGCCTGCCCGCCCTGGGCAAAGCGCACCTGAAGCACCCGGCCCCGCCCGCTCTCGTCCGGGGGGGTGGAGGATACCCCGGCCACCTGGGTGCCTTCAGGCCAGGCGTGCTCCACCCGGTAGAAGTCCAAGAGGCGCTCGTCGCTGAAGTGGTGGGTCAGGGCCAGAAGCAAAGCATCCGGCCCCCCACCCAGAAAGGGGGCCCCCCGGATATGGGGCAGGGCCTCCAGGGTGAGCCGCCAGATCACGAAGCGGCTGTGCAGGGTCTGGGGGTTGGTGTAGCCCCGTTCGATCGGGTTCCGGTCGGGTACGATCTGGGCCAGGAGCATCATGCTCAGGAGGCCCGCACCCAGCCACAATCGCCGGGAAAAAGCCCCCGGGCCAAAGGCCCCGTACAGAAGCACCACCCCCACCAGGGCGTAGGCCGCGGCACGGTTCTGGGTGAGGCCCAGGGCGAAGGCGATGAACAAAAGCCCCCCCACCAGTACATAGCACCGCCGGGTTCGCAAGAGGCCCAGCGAGGCCAGTATAGCGGCTAAAAACAGCCCCCCCGCCACCCCGGTATGGCCCAGGCTGCCCTTGTACTCCGAATAGGCCTGTCCGGTGATGAGGAAGCCGACCGGGTCAACCCCCTGGCTTTGCAGGAGCACCAGAACGGCCTGCCCTACCCCGGCCCCCCAGACCGCCCACAGAAGCCGGGGCAGGCCTTCCGGGTAGACCCGGAGGGCCTGGTAGGCGGCCAGGCCCAGCCCCATCAGCATCAGGTGGTAAATGAGGCCATCCATCCGGTTTTTGGGGCCGAAGAGGGTATAGACCCAGCCCGCTGGGTCGGTGGCGTTGAGCGAGCTGGCCAGCACAAAAAAAGCCTCCCCCAGCAAAAGCCCGGCGAAAAGCCCCCGCACCCGCCAGAACCGCCAGCCCAGCAGGGCCACCCCGCTCAAAAGGGAAAGCCGGGGGATCAGGTGGGCTTTCTCGCCATCGGGGGAGAAGACCCCCGCCTTCCCCAGCCCCACCTCCATGAGGAAGGTGGGGTAGATAACGAAAGGGTAGACCCCAAGGAAGATGGCCAGAAGCCAGGCGTAGCGATCCGCGTGGGCAAGCATTGGAGCGTATCTGCCTGCCCTGGGCCCAGGGCAGGCAGGAGGCGATCAGGGGAAGGTGTATACGGTTCCGGTTTTGCTGGTCACCGAAACCTCGGGCAGGTCGTCGTTGTTGCTATCGGTGACCGTGCAGGCCAGGACGGAAGAGTCCGCCGCGGGGGCGGTATAGCTCCCGGCGGTGTATCCGGGCTTGCAGTCCGTGCTGGTGAGGAGGGTCTGGTGTTCGGCCAGGTAGGCGAAGGCTACTTTGACCACATTGTTCAGGTGGGCCTGGGCCGCCCGTTCCACGGTGGATCGGCGGGCGCTGAGCAGGCTGGGCACCAGCACCGCCGCCAGGATGCCGATGAGGGCGATCACAATCAGGAGCTCCACCAGGGTAAAGCCCTTGGGGGTCATGCGTACCTCCATACAGGCAAAGGGTGGGCCGGGCCAGCCCAACCCACCCCACCTTGCGTAGCCGGGTTAGGGAACGGTCTGGCTGTTGCCCGCGGTGCCGTTCCAGGTGACGGTGACCGTCTGGGTAGTGGAGTTGTAGGTTACCGAGCAGCTGCTCACGGTAGAGGGTCTCTTGCCGGCGATGTAACTACCGGCGGAATAGGGTTGAGCGTTGTAGCAGTCCCCAGGAACGCTGGTTACGTCGGGGTTTTCGGCGATGTAGGCGTTGGCCGCCTTGTAGACGTTCTGGGCGTAGGCCTGCTCGGCGCGGATCTGGGCGGCGCGGCGGGCACCGAGCAGGTTGGGCACCAGCACCGCCGCCAGGATGCCGATGATGGCGATCACAATCAACAGCTCGATCAGGGTAAAGCCGCTTTTCTTCATGGTGCTTCTCCTGTGGGCCGCACCGAAGTATTGGGTATGGGTGCGGTATGCCTAGTGCAGAGGGCTTAGGGCCTCGAGGGAGCGGACCGATTTCCGGACTCCAGAAGTAACATAGCACACGGTTTGGTGGGCGTTGTGATATACCTTACAGTTGGGCAGGCGTGTGTTTTTGACCAAAGGCCAGCCCGGCGGCGTTACGTAGCCCGGCCTAGCCGATTTTTTGGCCCCTTTCGTCGTAACGGTAGAAGCCCCGCCCGCTCTTGCGCCCGTAGAGGCCGGCCTGCACCATCCTGCGCAGCAGGGGCGAGGGGCGGTACTTGTCGTCGCCTAAGCCCCGGTGCAGCACCTCCATAATGGCCAGGCAGGTGTCCAGCCCGATGAAGTCGGCCAGGGTGAGGGGGCCCATGGGGTGGTTCATGCCCAGCCTCATCACCTGGTCGATGGCCTCGGGGGTGGCCACCCCCTCCATCACGCACTGGATGGCCTCGTTGATCATGGGCAGCAGGATGCGGTTGGAGACGAAGCCGGGGTAGTCGTTGACCTCGACCGGGGTCTTGCCCATTGTGCGGGCCACGGCCAGCACCGTCTGGGTGGTGGCCTCGTCGGTCAGGTGGCCCCGGATGACCTCCACCAGGGCCATCAGGGGGACCGGGTTCATGAAGTGCATCCCGATGAAGCGCTCGGGCCGGCGGGTGGCCGCGGCCAGGCGGGTGATGGGGATGGAGGAGGTGTTGGAGGCCAGGATGGCCTGGGGCTGCAGGGTGGCGTCCAGCTCGCGGAAGAGCTCGAGCTTGGCCCCCTCGTTTTCCACGATAGCCTCGACCACCAGGTCGCACTCGGCCAGATCGGCCAGGCGGAGGGTGGTCTGGATGCGGGCCAGGGCCGCGTCGTGGGCGCTCTGGTCGAGCTGGCCTTTCTCCAGAAGTTTGCCCAAGGAGCGCCGGATGCTCTCCAGGCCCCGCTCGAGGTAGGCGGCCTCGAGGTCGCGCAGCACCACCGCATAGCCGGCCTGGGCCGCCACCTGGGCGATGCCGGCCCCCATCTGCCCGGCTCCTACCACGCCAATCTTGCGAATCTCCATGCCCTAATCCTACCGGGTGCGGGTGACCTTGGACAGGTGGCGCGGGGCGTCGGGGTTGAGGCCGCGGGCCACCGAGAGTTCGGCGGCGAAGGGGTAGAAGGCCTGGGCCAGCAGGATGGGGTCGAGCACCGGGTAAAGCCGGGTGGGTAGGGGCAGCGGGGTGTGGGCCAGATCCAGGGCTTCGGCTTCGGAAGAGGCCACCAGCAGGCGGCCCCCTTTGCCCCGCAGCGCTTCCAGCAGGCGCAGCATGCCGGGCAGGGGTTTGTCCCGCGGGGCCAGCACCAGCAGGGGAAGACCCTCCTCGATCAGGGCCAGTGGGCCGTGCAAGAGCTCTGCGGCGGACATAGCCTCGGCCTGGAAGGCACAGGTCTCCTTGAGCTTTAGGGCCAGCTCGTGGGCCACCGCAAAGGCGTAGCCCCGGCCCACCACCAGGCCGCGCTCGGCCTCCAAGAGGGCCTCGAGGCCGGCCTGCCAGTGGGCCTGTAGGGCCCGGTGCAGGGCCTCAGGCAGCCGGATCAGGGCTTCCGTTAGGGGTTTGTCCTCGGCCCAGGCCGCGGCGAGCTGGGCCAGCAGGGCCACCGAGGCCAGGTAGCTCTTGGTGGCGGCCACCGCCTCCTCGGGGCCAGCCCGAAGCGGCAGCACCACCTCGGCGGCTTGGGCCAGGGGGGATTCGCTCTGGTTGACCAGGGCCAGGGTAAGGGCCCCGTCGCGCCGGGCCTGGCGGACGACCTCGAGCAGGTCGGGGCTCTGGCCCGACTGGGAGATGGCCACCACCAAGGCCCGGTTCAGCTCGAGGCGCTGGCCATACACAGTGTGCACGGAAGGGGTGGCCGGGGAACAGACCCGGCCCAGTAGGGTCTCGAAGAGGTATTTGCCGTACAAAGCGGCGTGGTCGGAGCTGCCCCGGGCCACGGTAAGGACGAAAGGGGGAGGGTGGCGGCGCAGAAAGGCCCCTAGCTGGGCTATCTCGCGTTGGTTTTCCCGCAGGGTCTGCTCCACCACGCTGGGGGCCTGGTGGGCCTCCTGGAACATCTTGCTCTCGACGGCATTCATGGGGCACCTACCTTTCTTCCTCCGATGTAGACCTCCTCGAGGGCGAAGTCCTGGTTCAGCACCACCAGGTCGGCGGGCTGCCCCACCGCTAGGCCGCCGGCCAGGCCCAGGTACTGGGCGGGGCGGCTTGCGGTCATGGCCACGATCTGGGCCAGGGGGTAGCCCCAGCCCTTCAGGTTCTTCAGGGCCTCGGCCATGGTCAGGGTGCTCCCCGCCAGGGTGCCTTCGGAGAGGTAGACCCCCCCGCCCTTGTTATAGACCCGCTGCCGGCCCAGCCGGTAGGCCCCCTCGGGCATGCCCGCGGCGGCCACTGCGTCGGTGACGGCATAGGTCTGGGGCACCGCCCGGCAAAGGGCCGCTAGCGCGGCAGGGTGAACGTGCCGCCCATCGGGGATGACCTCGGCCCACTGGCCCTGGGCCAGGCCCAGGCCCACCACCCCCGGCTCGCGGTGGTGCAGGGGGGTCATGGCGTTGTAGAAATGGGTAAAGCCCTGCGCACCGGCCTCCAGGGCTGCTTCGGCCTCGGCGTAGGTGGCCTGGGTGTGGCCGAGCTGTACCCGTACCCCCCGCTCGTGAAGAAAGCGCACCAGGGCCAACGCGCCGGGCAGCTCGGGGGCCAGGGTCACCACCCGGATGGGGGCTAGCCTGAGCAGGTGTTCCATGACCTCCAGGCTGGGGGGCAGGGCATAGGGGGGCTGGGCCCCCAGCCGGTCTGGGCTGATGAAGGGGCCCTCCAGGTGCACCCCCAGCACCCGGGCTTCGCCCGGCCCGGGGTGCTCAATGACCCGGGCGATGCCCTTGAGGGCGGCCTCGAGGTCGGCTAGGGGCGCGGTGACGGTGGTGGCCAGCAGCGCAGTGGTGCCGTGCTGGGCATGGAAACGGGCCATCTGCCGCACCGCCGCCTCGCCCTCCATGCAGTCGGCCCCGCCCCCGCCGTGGACGTGCAGATCCACCAAGCCGGGCAGGATGTAGCAGGACGGGGTGGGGGGAGCGGGCAGGGGCTCGATGGCCTCGATGTACGAACCAAAGACCACCCGGCCAGCAAAGGGGGCCTGGGGGGTGCAGAGGAGGCCTTCCAGCCGGGTCGCCATACCGCTCATCCAGACTTTACCCCAAGGGAGCCGTAGAATGCGCTTGCTGAGGGAGACGGCCCTTTAGAGAAAAGAGGGGGTGTGGGGGAGCTATAATCCCCCGGTTTTTAAACCGGGGGATTGCGCCGCACGCGGCGCAATCTGACTCCCCCACGTGCTCCGAAGGAGCACATAGCATAGTGGGCAGCGGATATGCTATCATATG
>FWWL01005813.1_pt1 | contig 18646 bp, 19 predicted proteins | sample 2228331 | NCBI WGS metagenome assembly FWWL01 (sample SAMEA103939775, study PRJEB20133) | metagenome
TTGCGCTGGGTGATTCGGACTACCCAACCGCCATGGCAATTCTGTTCCTGACTGCGGTGCTCACGGTGATTGCCACGCTTCTGCGTGACATTCTGTACACCATCGTTGACCCGCGCATCCGATTCTCGTAGGAGGAAACCCACACATGGCTACGAAAGCAGCAACAGTCAGTTCTGAATCGATGCGCACGGTCAAAGAGGAAACCCCCTTCGCCATTGTCATGCGGCGCTTCCGCAAGCACCGCCTGGCGATGATTTCTCTGGGGGTGATGATTTTCATCTTCCTGATCTCGCTCTTTGCCCAGCAAATCGCCCCCTTCGAGCCGGATGAGGTGGATGTCAACGCCCGTTTTGTGGCTCCCGGCACCACTGTGGATGGAAAACTGCATCTGCTCGGCACCGATAATATCGGGCGCGATTACTTCTCCCGCCTGCTTTACGCCGGGCGCATTTCCCTTACCGTGGCGGTGCTCTCGGTGCTGATCTCCGAACTCATCGGCATCGTGGTGGGCTCCATTTCGGGCTTCTACGGGGGGTGGGTGGATACCATCCTGATGCGTTTTGTGGAGTTCCTGCTCACCATTCCCAGTTTGCCCCTTTTGCTCATCGTCTCTTCCATGCTCATCCGCAACCCGGATCTCATTCCAATCCCGGATGCGGTGCTGAACATCCTGGGCAAGATCATGCTCCTGCGTCCCAGCGATGCCCGTCAGGCGGTGCTCATCGTCATCGTGCTGGCGGGGTTGGGCTGGCTCACTTCGGCGCAGTTGATGCGCGGCATGATCCTCACCCTGCGGGAGCAGACCTTCGTAGAGGCGGCGCGTTCGCTGGGGGCTTCCAATACCCGCATCATCTTTGTGCACATGATCCCCAACGCGCTGGCGCCCATCATCGTGGATGCTTCGCTGGCTCTGGCGGGTTACATCGTGGCGGAGGCTTCGCTGTCGTTCCTGGGCTTCGGAATTCAGGATCCCATTCCCACCTGGGGGAACATGCTCTCTGCCACCCAAACCTACATGTACGACCGCCCGTGGCTCCCGTTGATTCCCGGTCTGCCCATCTTCCTGTGCTCGCTGGCGTTCAACTATATCGGCGATGGCTTGCGGGATGCGCTGGATCCGCGCCTGAAACAATAAAACCACCCGTTGGAGGAGCAGTACCGTGAACGAATCCACTCAAAATAAACCTTTGCTCGAGGTCAAAAACCTCAAGACCTACTTCTTCACCGAAGACGGCGTGGTCAAAGCCGTGGATGGCGTGGATTTCCACGTCAATCAGGGTGAGGTGTTGGGTCTGGTTGGCGAATCGGGCTGTGGCAAGAGCGTGACCTCGCTCTCCATCATGCGTTTGCTGGGCGTGCCCGGCAAGGTGGTGGGCGGCGAAATTTACTTTGCCGGTCAGGACTTGCTCAAACTGCCCGAGTCCGAAATGGTCAAGATGCGCGGCAACCGCATGTCCATGATCTTCCAGCAGCCGCAATCCAGCCTGAACCCGGTCTTCACCGTGGGCGATCAGGTGGCGGAAGTGCTGATGATTCACCAGAACATGAGCAAGGAAGCCGCCTGGAACCGCGCGGTGGAACTGCTCGCCATGGTGGGCATTCCCGATCCGGCGCGCAAAGCCAAAGCCTTCCCGCACGAGATGTCCGGTGGACAGGCTCAGCGCGTGATGATTGCCATGGCGCTGGCGCTGTCTCCCGAACTGCTCATCGCCGATGAGCCTACCACCGCGCTGGATGTGACCATTCAGGCGCAGATCCTCGATCTGATTCAGGAAATGCGCGAGAAACTGGGTACCTCGGTGATTTTGATCACCCATGATCTGGGCATCATCGCCGAGATGGCGCACCGTGTGGCGGTGATGTACGCCGGGCGCATCGTGGAAGAAGCCAGCGTCAAGGAACTCTTTGAAAACCCCATGCACCCCTACACCAAAGGCTTGATCGCCTCGATCCCCATTCTGGGCAAGGTGACCGACCGGCTGGAGGTGATTCCGGGGAGCGTGCCCAACCTGATTAACCTGCCGCCGGGTTGCCGTTTTGCCCCGCGCTGCCGTCTGCGCGAGCAGTACGGACTGGAGATCTGCACCCGCGACGAACCTGAACTGGTGGAAGTCAAACCCGGTCACAAGGTGCGTTGCTGGCTGTATGCAGATAAAGATGACCACCGGGCGCCTTTGTCGGTAGCCTGAATCAAGAGGGAGTGAGGTGCCTGATGAGCAATTCAAGTATGAACAGCAAAGATTTGATCGTCGTCAAGAACCTGAAGAAGTACTTCCCGGTTCGCGCGGGGGTATTCCAGCGCGTGGTGGCGCACGTCAAAGCCGTGGACGATGTGTCCTTTACCATCAAAGAGGGCGAGTGCCTGGGTCTGGTGGGCGAATCGGGTTGTGGAAAAACCACGGTGGGGCGCACCATGCTCCGCCTGACCGAACCCACGGCTGGCTCGGTGTTCTACGAGGGCACGGATATTTTCAAACTCAAGGGGCGCGACCTGAAAGCCATGCGCCGCAACATTCAGATCATCTTCCAGGATCCGTACGCCTCGCTGGATCCGCGCATGCCCATTGGCGAATCGGTGATGGAAGGGCTGAAGATTCACAACATCGGCAACCCCAAAGAGCGCTTCGACATCGCCATTGACACCCTGCGCAAGGTCGGGCTGGAAGACTACCACGCCCGCCGCTACCCGCACGAGTTCTCCGGCGGTCAGCGTCAGCGCATCGGCATTGCCCGCGCGCTGGCACTGCGCCCCAAGTTCATCGTCTGCGATGAACCGGTCTCGGCGCTGGATGTTTCCATTCAGTCGCAGGTGCTCAACATCCTCAAGGATTTACAGCAGGAATTTGGCTTGACCTACCTGTTCATTGCCCACAACCTGAGCGTGGTAGAGCACATCTCTCAGCGCGTGGCGGTGATGTATCTGGGCAAGATGGTGGAACTGGCGGATCGCGATGAACTCTTCCGCAATCCACTTCACCCCTACACGCAGGCGTTGATGTCCGCCATTCCTATTCCCGACCCCAATGTCAAGCGCGAGCGCATCATCCTCAAAGGGGATGTGCCCAGCCCGCTCAACCCGCCTGCCGGCTGCCGCTTCAACCCGCGCTGTCCGGTGGCGATGGATCACTGCAAGGTGGAAGAACCGCCCTTCAAAGAAGTCAGCCCCATGCACTGGGTGGCTTGCTGGCGGGTGGGATAACCCGATTTCACAGGATTTTCAGGGGCAACCCTGTTCTGGCACAGAGAGCGCTATCAGGCGCTCTTTGTGTTTTAACTTCCCCTCACATTTTTGCAAAGTGGATTGCAACGAAATTGATATACAATAAAGAAGACTTTCGGAGGGAATGGCATGACAGTGAGACGCATCCTGGTTGTGGATGACGCCCGCGATGTGGGCAGAATGGTGCAGGAAGCCTTGCGTTCGGCGTACAAGGGGGTTCCGGTGGTGTATGCGCCATCCGCCGAGGAAGCCATGCTGGAAACGTCCACCATGGCAGTGGATTTGATGATTGTGGATATCCGCCTGCCGGGCATGTCGGGGTTTGATCTGGTGCGGCGGGTGCGCGCCCGCCAGCCGGATATGCAGGTGATCATGATTACCGGCTTGAGCCCCGATGAAGAACTCAAGCGCATGAGCGTGGAGGTGGGCGCGGCGCGTCTGCTCCCCAAACCCATCAGCGTTGCCGATTTGTTGAGCGCCGTGGAAGAGGTCATCAGCGGGAAACCTGCGGGAGATTCTCTACCGGCGGCAAAGGAGCGCAAGACGACCCCGCGCAGGGCAAAAAGCGGCGAACTGCCCCCCGCGGCGGAGATCCCTGTGCCGGAAGTGGAAGTGCCCGAAGCCCCGCTTCCCTCGCTTTCGGAGGTTCTGGCAAACCTGCGCGGCTCATTGGGTGCCTATTCGGTGGTCTTGCTGGATGATGCCGGTCATGCCACCGCCCGCGCGGGCGAGTGGATGCCCCCCCAACCGGAGGAACACATCATCCCGTCAGTGCTGGCGGCGGTGGATGCGGTGGAGAAACTGGGCAGGCAGGTGCTGGATGGTCATGCCACCAATGCCCTCTTTGTGCAGGGTGTGCAGTATCAGGTGGCGGCGGCGCCGATTGGGCGCTTTACGCTGGTGGTGTACCTGCGCAACGGCGCCGGAACGCTCAGGCTGGCGCTGGCGGTGGAGGAAATCCTTGCCGCACAGGCGCAAATTGCCCAGACGCTGGAGCGCATGGGCATTCTGGTCAAACCCGTTACCAGTTCGCTGACCCCACCGCCGGAGGAAGCGTCTGCACCGGCGGGCATGTCCGCTCTGGAGATGCCCATGGAAGAGGTGCTGGGCGAGGAAGCCCCCGTGGATCTGAAAGGGCTGGAAGAACTGCTCGCCAAGCCCGAAGAGGTGCTCCCGCCGGTGGACGCCGATTCGTTCTGGGATGCGGTGGTGGAAGAAAAGGGCGAGGTGAAGGTCAACCCCGACTCGCTGTCCTTCGAGGAAGCCCGCAAACTGGGCTTGCTCCCTTCGGAAGATGCAGACTCCTCTGCGTAAAGCCGGATGACTTGGGAATGAGATGCAACAGCACACCCCGAAAGGTGTGCTGTTGTTTTTTTATCTCTCTCAAACCATCCCAGACTGCACAGACCGGTGGGGGATGGCTTTCTCCGAAGCCGCTTATTCGTTCCAGCGGGTGTGGAAGACGCCCTCGCGGTCGATGCGCCGGTAGGTGTGCGCCCCAAAGTAATCCCGCTGTGCCTGAATCAGGTTGGCGGGCAGGCGCTCACTGCGGTAGGCGTCGTAATATGCCAGCGCGCTGGAGAGCGCCAGGGTGGGAATGCCCATGCCGATGGCGGTTTGCATCAGCCAGCGCCAGCCGGTTTGCCGTTCGGCTACGGCTTCGGCGAACGTCGGGTCGAGCAGCAGGTTGGGCAGGGATGGGTCGCGCCGGTAAGCAGAGGTGATTTCTTCCAGCAGTGCCGCGCGGATGATGCACCCCGCCCGCCAAATGCGCGCCAGTTCTGCCGGCTGCAGGTTGTAGTGGTATTCCTGCGATGCCATGCCCATCAGTTCAAATCCCTGCGCGTAGGCGATCACCTTGGCGGCGTACAGCGCTTGTCGGGCGGCTTCCACCAGCGGTTTAATTTCGCCCTGATACACGGGCTTGGGTCCGTGCAGAACCCGGCTGGCAAGCACGCGCCGATCCTTCATCGCCGAGAGCGAGCGGCTTTCCACCGCCGCCTGAATGGTGGGCACCGGCGCGCCCAGATCCAGAGCGTTCTGCCCTGTCCACTTGCCGGTGCCTTTTTGCTGGGCTTCGTCGAGGATCATATCCACCAGCGGCTTGCCGGTCCATTCGTCCTTGCGGCGCAGGACGTGAGAGGTGATTTCAATGAGATAGGATTTGAGTTCACCCTCGTTCCACGCCGCAAACACATCCGCCAGTTCGTCGGCGCTCATGCCTACCCCACGCGAGAGCAGATCGTAGATTTCGGCAATCAACTGCATGTCGGCGTATTCGATGCCGTTGTGCACCATTTTCACATAATGCCCCGCACCGCCGGGACCGATGTGCGTCACGCAGGGCGCGCCGTCTTCGGCGCGGGCGGCGATGGCTTGTAGGATGGGCGCCAGGGCTTGCCAGGCTTCTACCGATCCACCGGGCATGATGGAAGGTCCCCACAGGGCGCCTTCTTCTCCTCCAGAAACGCCCATGCCCACGAACCACAATCCGCTGGACTCCAGTTCGCGACTGCGCCGTTCGGTATCCAGAAAATACGAGTTGCCGCCGTCGATGAGGATGTCGCCCGGTTCGAGCAGGGGCTTGAGTTCGGCGATCATGGCGTCCACCGCGGCGCCTGCCGTCACCATCAGCAGGATGCGCCGCGGGCGCTCCAGCCCTTTCACCAGATCGGCGATGGTTTCATACCCCACAATACGCTTCCCGGCGGCATCGCCCTGAAGGAACTCGTGCATTCTGGATGTGGTTTTATTGAAGACCGCCACGGTGAAGCCGTTGCGCTCCATGTTCAGCACGAGGTTGCGTCCCATCACGCCCAGTCCGATCACACCAATATCTGCCAGAGTCATACACAACCTCCCAGTGTTATTTCTTTTCGGGTTGATTATACCCGTTTTATACCCCGGCGAAGGCGCTAAAGCCGCCATCCACCGTTACCACCGTACCGGTGACGAAGCGTGACGCATCGGAGACGAGGAAGAGCACCGCTCCGGCGAGGTCTTCCGGCTCGCCGAAGCGTCCCATGGGAGTGTGCGCCAGCACATCCCTGCCGCGCGGGGTGAGGTTGCCGGTTTCGTCCACCAGCAGGAAGCGGTTCTGTTCGGTGATGAAAAACCCCGGCGCCAGGGCGTTGACGCGGATGGCGGGAGAGTACTCCCGCGCCATGGTCACCGCCAGCCACTGAGTGAAGTTTGCCACCGCGGCTTTGGCGGCGGAATACGCCACCACACGGCTTAAAGGGCGCAGCGCCGCCATCGAGGTGATGTTGAGAATGACCCCGCTCCCCTGTTCCGCCATGCGTTCGCCAAACACCTGACAGGGATAAATGGTGCCCAGCAGGTTCAGGTCGAGCACGGCTTTCATCGCCGCAGGTGAGAGGTGGAAGAAGGGCTGTTCGGGGGCGGTGGTGGCGGCGGGACGGTTGCCCCCGGCGGCGTTGATGAGGATATCCACCCGCCCGAAAGCCTCCACAACCCGCTGGCGCGCCACCCGCAGAACTTCGGGACGCTGTACATCACAGCGCAGCGCCAGCGCCTTGCCGCCCTCCTGGCGCACTTCTCTGGCAAGGCGCTCGGCTTTCTCCAGTGTGCGGTTGAGGATGATCACCTGTGCGCCGGCGCGCGCCAGCGCCCTCACCATGACGCTTCCCAGCCCACCCGCTCCGCCGGTAATCACGGCAACCTTGTCCTGCAGGGAAAACAGCGCGTACGGATGCAGTTCGCTCATGAGTCCCTCCTGTCCCCCACAGATGGAGATGGCTCCCCCAACCCTGTGGCTTCCTCTTTCATTATACTTTTCCTGTGAGAGAAGGCTTGCGGAAGGCTCTCGTTTGAGCCGCTTTTGCTATATAATTGAAGAACCGAATTTATTCCACAGGCTGATGGCATGCGCCGCGAGATTCTAACCTGGAACGATGTTGATCAACTGATTGACCACCTCATCCCTCAATTCGAAGTGGAGTTTCACGCGCTTCTGCTCATCACGCACGGTGGGCTGGTGCCGGGGGGCATGCTGGCTGAAGCCCTGAAGGTGAACGACATCTTCATTGCCGCGGTGGATTTTCCCAATGAACTGGAAGCCGAAAAACAGCGCGAACGGGCGCGCCTGCTGGCTTGGCCCAAGTTCTTACAGTTCCCTGAAGAAAGCCTGTTGCGCGAGCGGCGCATTCTGGTGGTGGATGACGTGTGGGGTTCCGGGCGCACCATGACGGCGGTCAAAAACCGTGTGACCGCCAGTGGGGGCATTGCCTATACCTGTGTCCTGCACTTCAACCCCTACCGCAGTCTGTTCGGCACGCTGCGACCCGACTACTACGCCGCCATCACCGATGCCTACATCGTGTATCCGTGGGAAATCAAACGCGGACCGGAAGCGGTGTTGCTGCGCGATTTTTAGCCTCCCAATCCTCTCGTTCCATTTCCAAAAGTCAGAAAAAACAATCTCCCCATACGGTTCCTGTGTGGGAGCCGATGGGGAGATTGTGAATGGTTAACCGGAGGGGTAAGCCGGACGGCGAAACCCTGTCCGGAGCGAATGGTCTAGCGGGCAAAGGCGCGGAAGGGATTGTCCACTGTCAGGCGGCGCAGGGTGGCGTCATCCACACCGGCGGCGCGCAGTTTGGGCAGGAACTCCTCCACCAGATAGGTGAACGGATGGGGGGTGCCGCCGCCCGGTTGGGCGCAGTCGTACCAGCCGCGATCCATGCTGAGCAGGATCTGCGACTCAAAGCCCGCATCCAGCATGTCGAGGATGCGGCGGATGTACGCCTCATCCTCGCTCCAGCCGATGCCGTCGTACTCGATCCATGCCCCCCGGCGGGCAACCTCCAGATTGAGCGAGAAATCCGGTTCTGCCTGCGCATGGATGGAGATGAAGCGGTGCGGGTCGAAGCCGCAGGCTTCCAGTTCGTCCATCTGCTCCAGCACCACCCGCCCGCGGATGGTGTGACTGCCGATGGCGGCGCCGGTCTTTGCGCCTGCCCGCGCGGCGGCGCGCAGGATCTTGCGCTCCACCGGGGTGATGCCGTCGTCGCCCATGCTCAACTTGATGAAGGCGGCGCGCACGCCGGTATTGCCCACGCCCACCTCCAGATCGCCCATCATCCACGATTGCAGGATGCCCTCATCGGCGTGATGCGCCCACGCCGGCACCCACGGCTCGCGGTAAATGCCGGTCGGCACCAGAATGGGGAAGTTCACAGCCTGCGAAACTGCCAGAACGTGCTCCACGTGCCTGCCGACGCCTTCGGGGGTGCACTCCACCAGTGCGGCTATGCCGGCGGCGCGGGCGCGCTCCAGTTCGGGCGCCATCAACGCCACCACGTCCTCAGTCTTTGCCTGCCCGTGGTTGGGGGCGTCCAGCGGACGCAAGTCCACAAAGATATGCTCATGGGGCAGGATGATGCCCTCCGGGGGGGCTGAAAGGGTTCCCAGGGTTGTGTACAGAACGGGCATGGTTTCACCTCCTTCAATCCGATGGGTTGCTTGGGGGCAGTTCGCCCAGTAAGTGAGTCAGTTCGGGTTCAAAGGTTTGGGTCAGCGGGATGAGCCGCTCGGCGGGGCGCAGGCACGAGCCTTCTTCTGCCAGCATGGCGGGGGTCTCGTCGAGGGTGATGCGTCCCTGCTCGTCCAGATCCAGCGGGTGCAGAATGCAGTAGAAGGGTTTGAAACGCCAGGGGTGCAAGCCTGCCGCCACTCCCGCCACCTGCAGGGCGCACTTGTGATCCTCGCGCAGGAACACGCAAGCCGTGCCGCCGTAATGCTCCGGCATGGGCAAGACGTTGCTGTGAATCACCCTGCCGGAAGGGGCGTAAGGGTCGGCGCTTTCCTCGCCGCGGAACCACACCGCCGGGTCTTGCAGAGTGGGGGGCATGTGCGGGGCGATCAGTTCGGCATGTTCCAGCAGGTCGTCGCGCTCTTCCACCGCCAGCCACACTCCGAACAGACAGCACGCCGCACGGCATTCGCCCAGCGTACAGCGGCGCATGGGTTCATCCCGCAGCAGGCGCGGGTTGACCGCGCGGGTGTATTTCCACTCGCCTTTCATGTTTAGGATTGTAGCACGAAAAAAGCGGAACATTTTCCTTCTGGAAGAAGGAAACGTTTCCCCATTCGTAGCAACATCAGCCTTTTTAAGACTTGCATCCCTAAAAAGAGTGTGTTAAAATGAAAGCGCAAGTCGCACCCATATTGGCATCGTTGAAAAGTGGGCAACCCCCACTTTTCTTGTTGTAACCGGTTCATTTTGGAGTAAGAGTAAGAGCGATGAAGAACGAGTTTGTACTGGCTTTCAATGAAGTGCTGGAAGAAAAGCAACTGCCGCGCGATGTAATTCTCAAAGCGCTGGAGTCGGCGATGGTTTCGGCGTACCGCCGGGCGGTCAATGCCTCGAATGCGCAGCAGGTGGAAGCCAAGGTCGATCTGGATACAGGTAAGGTGACCATCTACGCGGAGAAGGAAGTCGTCGAGCAGGTGAGCGAGCCGCTGACCGAGGTCAGTCTTGAAGAAGCCCGCCGTTATAAGCCCGATGCGAAGGTGGGTGACACGGTTGTGGTGGAAAGCACCCCGCGCGATTTTGGTCGCGTGGCGGCGCAGACCGCCCGTCAGGTCATCCAGCAGCGCATCCGCGACGCCGAACGCCAGATGCAGTTGGCTCACTATGCCAAACAGGTTGGCGAGATCGTCAGCGGCGTGGTGCAGGCGGTCAATGCGCAGGGCTTGACCATCGGGCTGGAGATGCGCGCCGAAGGCACGATGCCGCGCAAAGAGATGATCCCCGGCGAGCGCTTCCGCGTGCACGACCGCGTCCGCGCGCTGATCGCCGAGGTGAAGGACTCGCCACGCGGTCCGCAGATCATCCTCTCGCGCACGCACCGCAATTTCCTGCGCCGCCTGCTGGAAACCGAAGTGCCCGAAATCTACCACGGCATCGTGGAGATTCGTTCCATCGCCCGTGAACCCGGCGAGCGCGCCAAGGTGGCGGTCTCTGCCACTCAGCCCGGTATTGACCCCGTGGGTGCCTGCGTGGGCATCCGCGGCGTGCGCATTCAGGCGATTGTGCGCGAACTGCACGATGAGAAAATTGACGTGATCGAATGGAACGCTGACCCGGCGGTGTACATCGCCAAGGCGCTCAGCCCGGCGCGCGTCACCGGTGTGTATCTGGACGACAAGTCCTCGGTCAGCAAGACCGCCACGGTGGTCGTTCCTGAAGATCAGTTAAGCCTTGCCATCGGGCGCGATGGTCAGAATGCCCGACTTGCCGCCAAACTCACCGGCTGGCGTATTGACATCAAGAGCCTGCCCGAAGCCGCGGCGGAAGCCCTGCACCGCCTGCAGACCGATCCCGAATATGCGCAGATTGCCGAAGTGGAGCGCGAAGCGGCGGAAGCCGTCAGCGGACTGCTGGCGCGCAAAGCCGAAGGGCGTCCGCTCTCCTCCGAAGAGTACGACCGCATGGCGCAGTTTGTGGATCGCGTCCAGCGCCGTGCCAGCCGCCGCGCCATGGAGAAGAAGGCAGAGGAAGACAACCGCATTCAGTCCGTCCGCGCTTCCATCCCCGCCGAAGCCTTCCAGACCAGCATCCTCGACAGCGGTCTGCCCGAGCACGTTGCCTACCTCTTGCAGGAAGGTGGCTTCTCCACCGTGGGCGATGTGGTCATGCAGATGAGGCTCGACCCCGATCAAATCCTCAAACTACAGGGAATTGGTCCGCGGGCGATGAGCGAAATCACTGCGCTGGTTGAGCGCACCGTAGTCACGGCGCAGCCTGCGGAAGAGCCTGAAGCGGCAGTCCAGCCGGTGGAGGTAGAACCCGTCCAGACGGTTGTTGAAACCGCGCCGGACGAAACCGTGACGGAGCCGGAAGTGGCTCTGCCGGTGGAGACGGTCGAGGCGGTCAGCCAGCCGGAGACGGCGGCGGAAGAAGAAACGGAAGAACTCTCCTTCGATGAACTCTTCACCCTGCGCGCGGATGTGCCCGTGGATGTGGTTGAAGAAGAGGAAGAAGAGACTCCTTCCGACAAGAAGGGCAAGAAAGCCAAGAAGAAGAAAAAAGGCTCCCGCTTTGTGGAGTATGATCCCGACCGCGATGTGTCCTTCATCCGCAAGAAGCACAAGCGCGGCGAGGATTGGGACTGGGAGTAATGCGGATTTTCCGGGCTGGCTTACCAGCCCGATGAAAAGAAGAACGTAGAGGTGACAAAGAAAACGGTTCAACGGGTAAAGCATGTGCCTCAGCGCACCTGTGTGGGGTGCCGGCAGGTTCTCGCCAAGCGGGAACTGGTACGGGTGGTCCGCACGGCGCAGGGGGTGCGCCTCGATCCCACCGGGAAAGCGGCGGGACGCGGGGCTTACGTTCACGCCTTACGCTCGTGCTGGGAACGCGCCCTCAAAGGGGCGCTGGCACATGCCCTGAAAACCGAATTGAGCGGTGAAGACCGGGAGCAGTTGCTGGCGTATGTGGCACAACTCCCGCAGGAGGAGGAATCCTCCGAAAGCCATCCAGGACAACAGGGGAATGACATGATGCCATGAAGGTTTGATCTTCCTGTGCGTCCTGCATACAGGTTGCCTCCCGGACAACGCCGCAGCGTGTAAGCCCCGTTAATGGGGATTGAGTGTGATTATCAAGGAGGTGAACATGAGCGACAACGGGCGCAAGAAGATCGAACTTCCCATGACCATTACCGTGCGTGAACTGGCACAACGCACCGAAGCCAGCCCTATTCAGGTGATCAAGATCCTGATGGCGAATGGGGTGATGGCAAACATCAACCAGCAAATTGATTTTGATACCGCCGCCATCGTTGTCTCGGAACTGGGCTTTGAAGCCATTGCCGAGAGTATGGTCGAAGAGGAAAAGGTCGAGACCGGTGAAATTCCCCTCTGGCGGCGCATCATCCTCGCTGAAAAGCCCGAAAATCTCATCCCTCGTCCTCCGGTGGTCACCATTCTGGGGCACGTGGATCACGGGAAAACCACCCTGCTGGATGCCATCCGCAACACCAACGTTGCCGAAGGTGAAGCCGGTGGTATTACTCAGCACATCGGCGCGTATCAGGTGGAGCACAAAGGACGCCTGATTACCTTTCTGGATACCCCCGGTCACGCCGCTTTTACCGCCATGCGGGCGCGCGGCGCGCAGGGTGCCGATATCGTCATTCTGGTGGTTGCCGCCAACGACGGCGTGATGCCGCAGACCCGCGAAGCCATTGCCCATGCCCGCGCCGCGCGGGTGCCCATCGTGGTGGCGCTGAACAAAATCGACCGCCCGGATGCCAATCCCGACTTTGTCAAACGGCAGTTAGCCGAACTGGACCTCGTCCCCGACGAGTGGGGTGGTAATACGCTGGTGGTGCCGGTCTCTGCCAAACAGCGCATCGGACTGGAAGACCTGATGGAAGCCATTCTGCTTACCGCCGAAGGCATCGACATCCGCGCCAATCCCAAGGGCAAGGTGATCGGCACAGTGGTCGAAGCCCAGGTGGATAAGAGCCGCGGTCCGGTTGCCACCCTGCTGGTGCAGAACGGTACGCTGGAAGTGGGCGATGTCATCGTCGCCGGGACAGCCTACGGGAAACTGCGCGCCATGTTCGACTTCCGCGGACGCAAGATCCGCTCGGCGGGTCCTTCCACGCCGGTGCAGGTGATGGGCTTGAGCGAGGTGCCCGAAGTCGGCGAACTGTTCACCCGCTACGACAGCGAGCGCGAAGCCCGCGCTGTGGTGGAACAGCGCAAACTGGAAGCGGCGCAGAAAGCCGCCCGCGTCCCCAAAGCCACCCTGGAGGAACTCTTCTCGCGGGTGCAGGCGGGCGAGGAAAAAGAACTGCGCCTCATCCTCAAGGTGGATGTGCAGGGTTCGCTGGAGCCGATCATCAACTCCATCAACGACCTGCCCAAGGGCGAAATTAAAGTCAACATCCTGCACGCCGAAGCCGGCAACGTCACCGATAACGACGTCCTGCTGGCGAGCGCTTCCAAAGCCATCATTCTGGGCTTCAATGTGCAGGCAGAAAGCAGCGCCCGCCGTCTGGCAGAAGCCGAAGGAGTGTCCATCCGCCTGTACGATATCATCTACCGCCTGACCGAAGATCTGGAAAAAGCCCTCAAAGGCATGCTCGAACCGGCAACCCGCGAGGTGGTGGTGGGCAAAGCCAATGTGCTGGCGGTGTTTACCATCTCCAAAGTGGGCAACATTGCGGGCTGTCGGGTGACGGAGGGCGAAATTCGCCGCAACGGCAAGGTGCGGGTGTTCCGCAATGGCAAACAGTTGTTCGATGGCGAGATTGCCTCGCTGAAGATCCAGAAGGACGATGTGCGCGAAGTCCGCGCTGGCTATGAGTGCGGCATTGGCATTCGCAACTTCAACGATGTTCAGCCCGGCGATGTCATCGAGTGCTACATCATCGAAAAGAGCGCGTGATTCTCTCGCGCGCGGTGGATAGAGGTAGGTCATTATGCCCTCGAAAATTCGCTTGAAACGGATTGAAGACCGTATCCGCGAGGATTTATCGGAAATTCTGGTGCGCGAAGTTGCCGACCCGCGTCTGGCGGGCATTTCGGTGACGGGTGTGAAGGTAGATCGAGAACTGGCTTACGCCGATATTTTTGTCTCGGCGGTGGAGGGTCAGGCACGTAAAGAGGAAGTGCTGGAAGGATTGCGGCATGCCGCCGGGTTCCTGCGCAGCGCTCTGGCGGCAAACATCGAACTGCGCACCTTCCCGCGCCTGCGCTTCCACTGGGATGTGACGCCCGAACGGGCAGATCACATCGAGCGGTTGCTGGCTTCCCTGCGCGAGCAGGAAGGCGCCCAACCTGCCGCCCCTGCCACACCCCCTGCGGAGGATGAGGACGACGAGGCATGAACGTGCTGGACCGGTGCGACTCCCCCGCACAAGCCTTCCACGACGCCCGCCGCATCCGCATCCTCACCCACATCCGCCCGGATGGCGATGCCATTGGCTCGATGCTGGGACTGGGATTGAGTTTGCAGTCTGCCGGAAAACAGGTGCAGATGATTCTGCCCGATGGCGTGCCGCAGCCTCTGCGCTTTTTGCCCGGAAGCGGGCAGATTGTGCGCACAGCCGCCGAAGAAGCGGATTTGCTGGTGGTGCTGGATTCGTCCGACATCCCGCGCACCGGTGGACTGCCCGAAGGCGCCGGGGTGGATATCAACATTGATCACCACATCACCAACACCCGCTTTGCCCGCCTCAACTGGGTGGACCCGAGCGCGGTGGCGACCGCTGCCATTCTGGCGGAGCAACTGCCCGTCTGGGGGTTCCCGCTGGAAAAAGATGCCGCTTCTGCCTTGCTTGCCGGTATCATTACGGATACAATAGGGTTTCGAACATCCAACATTACATCCAAAGCATTGAGATTGGCGGCAGACTTGATGGACAGGGGGGCAGACCTGCCGGAACTTTACCGCGCGGCTCTGCTCCTTAAGTCTTTTGAAGCCGTGCGCTTCTGGGGTTTTGGACTGGAACGTTTACAGCGGAAAAATGGCTTGTTCTGGACGGTGCTCTACCAGCAAGACCGTGTAGCCACCGGCTACAACGGCAACGACGACGCCGATTTGATCAACTTCCTCTCTTCCACCGAATGCGACATTGTAGTGCTGTTCAACGAACAGAAGGAGGGCAGAGTCAAGGTCTCCTGGCGTTCGCGCCCGGGCATTGATGTATCTGCCCTGGCGGTGCAGTTTGGCGGTGGGGGGCATCCCGCGGCGGCTGGGGCGGAGATTCCCGGCACGGTCGAAGAGGTTCGCGATCAGGTGTTGGCGGCAACCGAGCAACTGCTCCAGAGCGCGAAGGAAATGATGAAATCCAATGGACAATGAAAAGGACGATGTGCCTTTTTGACCTGAATGCGGAAATTTATGGACAGAGGGTGTCTGAAAACTGGGGAGTGAAGTGACATGATGGAAAACCCGATGGACGTTCGCAATACGGTTTCGGGGGTGCTGGTTGTGGATAAGCCGGTCGGCATGACCTCGCACGATGTGGTGCAGATTATCCGCAAAGGCACCAATATTCGCCGTGCCGGGCACACCGGCACGCTGGACCCGCGCGCCTCGGGCGTGCTGGTCGTTCTCGTCGGTCCGGCGGTGCGTCTGAGCGAGTATGTTTCGGCTTCCGACAAGCGCTATCAGGCAATCATCCGTCTGGGTTCAAGCACCGATACCTACGATGCCGATGGGCGGGTCACCGGTTCGGGTTCGGTGCCGGTAGAGAGCATCACCGAAGAACAGTTCGAGCAAGCCCTGCAGCAGTTCGTGGGTGAGATCGAGCAGGTTCCGCCGCCCTACTCCGCCATCAAGGTGCAGGGGCGGAAAGCCTATGAGATGGCGCGCGAGGGTGAAGAAGTGGACCTGGCGCCGCGTAAGATCAAGGTGTACAGCCTGGAACTGCTTGAATGGGCGCCGCCCGAAGCGGTGGTTGACATCTACTGCTCATCGGGAACGTATGTGCGCTCGCTGGCGCACGATCTGGGGCAGGTGTTGGGATGCGGCGCGCATCTGGTGGGCTTGCGCCGTACCAAAAGCGGGCGCTTTACCCTGCGGGATGCCGTGCCCTTGCGCAAACTGCGCGAAGCCTTTCAGGACGGCACCTGGTACCAGTACCTCATTCCCGCCGCCGAGGCGCTGGCAGACTGGCCCGCTCTGGAACTGACCGATGAACAGGTTAATGAAGTGCGCCATGGGCACCGCATCCCTGCCGAAGAACCGCTGCCGGGCAACATGGTGCGCGCTGTCAGCATGCTGGGTGAACTGGTGGCATTACTGGAGTATGTTCCCGAGGAACATGCCTGGCAGCCGCGCAAGGTGTTCTTCCAGTCCTGAAAAGACGGTCGAAACAGCCCATTTTCCCAGCCCTCGGGGAAGACATGCCCCCGAGGGCTGGAGGGACATTTTTCATCGGATCCCGCAGGCTTGGACTTGCGGGATTTTTTTGTGCCTTCCACAGGTTGACAGAGCGATTCCCATTAAAAATAGGAACTAAATTAAGAAATTAAACATTAGAAAGTTCTCATCTGGTCAAATTAACGACCGTTTTGATGCCTGTTTTGATGCCTCCCACCTGCTACGATGAGTATAGCACTTTTTGATGGGAGGTTAAACATGTCCACGCTCGTTTCCCTGTTTGCTGATAGCCGCAAAGTGCGGCTGGTCGTCTTCGCCCTGATGCTGGTGCTCTTCATCCTGGGCGCTGGCGCTCCGGAAGATGCGGGTGGGTTCTTCCACTAAGGCATTGCCATGATCCTGCTCGGAGCGTTTTCGGTGGGGCTGATCGCTACCTTCCTGCGTGCGCTGATTCTGCGCCGCGAACTGCACCCCTTCAACGTGCGCTGGATGGGGTTGCTCTTCGTGGCTTTCCTGCCGCAGTTGTTTGCCTTCGTGCTTCCCACCCGCTTCGAGATTCCGGATTTCTGGGCGTCTCTGGCTTTGATTTCATCGCAGATCGGGCTGCTTCTCTTTGCCCTGGCAAATTTTTCCCTGCCCGGTTTTCCACTGCTGGCGCTGGGGTTGGCATCCAACCTGCTGGTGATTCTCGTCAACGGCGGTTGGATGCCCATTTCCCCGGAGATGGTTCAGCGGGTGCTTCCACACGTGTCTCCTGAAGACTGGCAAATCGGAGCGCGTTTGGGCACCGGAAAAGACATTGTCCTGCCAGTGGCTCAAACCCGCCTGTGGTTTCTTTCGGATATTTTCTTTTTCGATTACGGGTGGAATCGGGCGGCATTCAGCCCGGGGGATGTGGTGGTGGCGCTGGGGGGCATCCGCGCTTTATGGGCGCTGACGGATCGACCCTATGCCGCTTCCCGGGTCTCTGCTTCACCGGTTGCCGCTCAGGAAGGATGAGGTATGGTCACTTCGTTTCAGGAAAGCAACCTGACCGGACCTTCTCGCACACACCCTGAACAGGAACTGAGCCGTCTGCTCACCGCGGCGGTGATCAGTCCGCAGTTCCGCCGACTGCTGTTGAGCAATCCGGCGCAAGCCATTGCCAGCGGCTTCGGCGGAGAAGCCTTTCATCTGCAGGGCGAGGAACAACAGCAACTTGCCGCCATTCAAGCCAGCGATCTGGCGGATTTTGCCATGCAGGTAAGCGCCCTGCGCATTTTTTCGGTCGACCCACAACGCTGATGGGGGGCGCGGTGAGGTTGGAAAGTCACATCACGGGAGATTTTTCCATGGCACTCAACCAGCACGTCGCGCAAAATATGGCTCTTGCCGAGGCACCTTCCGCTCCGCCGGCACAGGAGTATTTTGCCGACCTTTTCAACCTCAGCCGCCTGTTGAATCAGACCAATCGGCTGGATCAGATTCTCAAGACGATTGCGCGGCACAGTCTCAGCCTGCTGCAGGTGGTGTACTGCCGCATTCTCACTCTGGAAGAAGATGGACGTCTGATTACCCGCCTGATCGAAATCGATGAGCGCTTGCCCGAGATGCAGCGCCGACGATTGGAGCGCCTGCCGGCAGCCCTGCGCGAGTATCGTCAGGTGCTTCACAGTCAGGGACCGGTGGTGTATCAGGTGTACGATTTCATCCATGCGCCCATGGTGCGTCAGAACCTTGGGTTAAACGACCTGAACAGCCTTTGTCTGGTGCCCATGCGCGTGGCGGATGAGACGGTAGGTTTGCTTGTGCTGGGGGATCACTGGCGCAAAGAAGAAGTGCTCTTCAACGAAGAGCGCATCCGCCTTGCCATGATGATCGCCGATCAAGCCGCCGCCGCCATTCATCGCACCCTGCTGAACGCCCGCCTGCACGAAAGTCAGGTGACCGCCATTCGCGCGCTGGTGTCCATGCTGGAACAGCGCGACCTGTACACCGGCGACCACAGCCGCCGGATGACCGAACTGGCGGGCAAACTGGCGCGTCAAATGGGGTGCCCACCCGAAGAGGTGGAAGCCGTGCGCTGGGCGGCAATTCTCCATGATTTAGGCAAAGTGGGCATTCCGGATGAGACCCTGCGCAAGCCCGGTGAATTGAGCGCCGAGGAGTGGAAGGTGATGAAAACCCATCCACAAAAAGGCGCCGAGATCATCCTGATGCTTTCGGGTCTGGAACATGTTGCCATGCTGGTGCTGGCGCATCACGAGCGCTTTGATGGTACCGGCTACCCTTACGGGCTTTCGGGAAGCCGTATCCCGCTGGGGGCGCGCATCCTCGCGGTGGTGGACGCTTATACCGCCATGACCGACGGCAGAGTGTACCGCCCTGCCGTCTCACATCACGAGGCGCTGGCTGAACTGCGCCGTTGCGCCGGTACACACTTCGATCCGCAGGTGGTCGAAGCCTTTCTGGCGCTTTTTAACTGACAAACGCTGTCGCTCCTCTGACAGATACCCGCTTCACTCCCCCTCGTAAAGCCCGCCCTCTCTTGCCGGGGGGCGGGCAGAAGGGAGGGGAGGTAG
>FWWL01005814.1_pt1 | contig 18643 bp, 14 predicted proteins | sample 2228331 | NCBI WGS metagenome assembly FWWL01 (sample SAMEA103939775, study PRJEB20133) | metagenome
GATGAATTGGGAACGAGCGGTGAAATTCAAAAAGCTTATTTAGGTGGATAAAAATAATGATAAAAAAGCAGACGGTGAACCGTCTGCTTTTTTATGCTTACAATTTTTTTCTTTTAGGGGTACTTACACATCATTTCCTAACTCTTTAATCCGAGCGGGAACGAACCATACACTCACAAGAGCTACGAGACTTACGATGAATCCATAAAGAAAAAGGTTCTGAGTTCCCGTCAACGTACTAGACGAACGAAGGAATATTGTTCCCATAATGGTTACCCCTATCGTTGCACCGATGTTACGAGAAAAAGATCCAATACTTGTTGATATTCCCTTTAAGTGACCCTTAACTGCTTCTTGTGATCCAAGCATCGTAACGGTAACCAAAAGACCAAGTGCAAACCCTTGGAGAGTAAAGGACCCAGAAACGAAAAAGAAGCCCGTGCTTTCGTTTACGTTATATAACAAAAATGCAGATAGACTCAAGATCAAACTACCGACAAATAGTGGGGCCCGATATCCAAAGCGGATGATAAGCTTTCCGGCAGGAATAGCGGCAACCATCCAACCTATTGTTTGACCGATGAAAACGAGGCCAGATTGAATCGTACTCAACTGAGTCACTTTCTGTAGGAACAAAGGAATAAAGGCGCTAGAGCCGAATAAAGCCAAGCAAGCTAGAAACCCGTTAATATTGAGCGTACTTACCATACGGTTTTTAAACAGCTTATACGGGATAAAAGGTACGTCCGTTTTAACCGAATGGATACAAAATATCGTTAAAATAATAATCCCTAGCGAACCAGAGATGATGATCGTCCAAGTATTCTCTAGAACCGTTGTGGCAAGGGCAAAACTAACCCCCGCTAAAAACAGGATTGCTCCCCAATAATCAATTCGTTGAAGCTTGCCTTGATGGACGTCTTTATATTTACGTAAGAAGAACAGAATGATAAGAACGACAGGTACATTAATAAAGAAGACCCAACGCCACGATGTATAACTAACGATGAAACCTCCGAGTAAAGGCCCTGTTACAGAAGAAATCCCCCACATCGCAGTAAATAATGCTTGAATCTTGCCCCGTTTCTCCATCGGAAACAAATCACTTGCAATTACTGCGGATAGAGGCATCATTCCACCTGCTCCTGCGCCTTGCACAGCCCTAGAAATAACGAGAAATAACATTGAATTTGCCATCCCACATAACACAGACCCAGCTAGGAAAATAATAACGGATGCGGCAAAAACCTTTTTCCTCCCAAATATATCGGACAGTTTCCCGAATAACGGGGCCGTAACTGTACTTGTAATAAGAAACGCAGCCGTTATCCAAGCAAATAGCTTATAACCACCAAGAGCATCCGAGATTTCTGGTAATGTCGTATTTAATATCATACTATCCATCGCCGCAATTAACATCGCTAAAACAATACTAATAAGTGCATATTTTTGCATTCTCTCCACCACTTTCTTCTCTACTACCATATCAGAAAAAATAATCAATTAGTCGTAGTTTAGCAGAGATGAAATCGACTGTATAGATTTTAGACGAATTAGCAGGGAATTGATTGAATAATGCAGAAATAAAGTAAGATATATTTATTGAAAGGTGGTACACCATGAAGAAATCGTCGATATACTTGATCATCCTTGTCCTAATCGTGGTTGTCACCGGTTGTGCGAAGAAGGAACAAGAAGTTGCTCCAGTTGAAAAACCACTCGTTGTTCAAGAAGAGGAGAAACCAGAGCCGCCACCCGCCCCAGAAGAAGAGAAACTACCGTTTATCGCCCCGTTAACAGGGATCAGATCAGAGAAGGAAATTGACAATCGGGTCTTTCTGGTCATGTTCGGAAATAATCCAGAAGCAAGGCCGCAATCCGGTTTAAACAAAGCAGACATTGTCTTTGAAATTCTAGCGGAAGGTTCCATAACGCGCCTTGTTGGCTTTTTTCAAAGCTCTGTTCCTGAAGTGATTGGTCCAGTGAGGAGTATTCGATCGTATTTCGTTGACCTTGCCCAAGGTTTAGATGCTGTCATGGTTCATGCAGGAAGAAGTAATGAAGCCCATGCATTAATTGAGACCAAAGGTTACGATGATATGGATGAAATCTATAATGCAGGTTACGCCTTTTGGCGAGAATCATTCCGAAAAGCACCAAATAATGTGTATACTAATTTAACCAAATTAAATGAAGCAATGGAGAAGAAGAAGATTCGAACTGACTCAGAAACCGTTCCTTTATTATTTAAAGATGAAGATGCGGAAGCGACAGGTTCTGAAGCAAAAGACGTGATGATTGCGTATTCATCTAGGTACAATGTTGGATATCAATATGATGAAGAGAAGAAGATTTATAAACGAAATGTGTACGACGATCCGCATACAGATTTAACAACGGGGGAAACGTTAACGGCAACAAATATTATCGTTGCTAAAGCCCCTCATAAAATCCTCGATAATGTAGGACATTTAGACGTAGAAATTAATGGTCCGGGAAAAGGGTGGTATTTGGCAAGGGGAAAAGCAATCGAAGTGGAATGGGTTCGTAAGGACGGGATGATTAGAGTCTATTCGAACAATCAAGAAGTACCAATGTATCCTGGTCAAACATGGGTTCATATCATTCCCACTGTTGGTTCTACTGTAGAATATAAGTAAATACGGTGGTATACTACTGTAAAGAAGCCGAGGAAGAGAACGGGGTGAAAGAGTTTGCAACTCGATAAATTAAAAGATAAAGAAATTGATCAGCTTTTTGAAGCCGTTCTAACGTTAGAAACGCTTGATGATTGTTATAAATTTTTTGACGACCTCTGCACAGTAGGTGAAATTCAATCGTTAGCCCAACGGTTAGAGGTCGCGAGAATGCTACGTCAAGGAAATACATACAACAAGATTGAAACGGAAACAGGTGCTAGTACGGCGACCATTTCAAGAGTGAAGCGTTGTTTGAATTATGGAAATGATGGTTATCAACTTGCTTTAGACAGAATGGGAAAATAGATAGATTTTGAAGGGAAAATCTTCTTTTAAAGACGGTTTTCTCTTTGTTTTTTAGTGAGACTTTGTAGTGATATGATAGTGAGGGAAATGATTTCCTTTAAGTCTTCAACGTGTCGCTCGTTTATTTTTCGTAGGAAATCGAGCTCAGTAAGTAAAGTGAGTAGTGGAACAGTCACTGATATAGACTGTTGACCTGTTTGTGGTAATGAATAAGATACAGTGTGTGTTATTTGTGGTGGATAATCCCAAATATTCAATAGTACTTCCGATATGGAAGAAGCTACGTTAACGTCGTCGACGGATGAGTGGAACAAGACGTTTAACGTACAGCCTAACTCTTTGTCCGGATCTGCCGTTGCCAATATTTCAGATGATAAATCGAGAATGTGCACGGATAGCTGGATGGTCGCGATAATGGGATATTCGGTAGTAGTCTCTTTTTGATGAAAGGAGATCGAATAACGCCTCGAAAGAGAGGCAAGGTCGACTAAATCCTCACGAGCGCTTACATGTATAACTCCATTCAAATCTTGATCGTAGACAGCCCCTTCAATAACAACTTTTAGATTTTCATAAATGGTCGGATCAAACATTCTCCAATCTCCTCTCAAAATGATTCGTTTCATAGTATATCCCTAATTTCACAAATGCAATTATACGAACCCACGTTTCTTTCTTAGTTCTTTTTCGTTATAATCTAATTAAGAATGAGAAGAGGAAAGTTTCTATACGATAGAAGTTTACTCTATGCAGTGTCTTTTTAGGAGGTTACTTGTGAAAGAGATGATGGCAAATTGGCGCCATGTGTTTAAATTAGATCCTGATCGCAGTGTTTCCGATGATTCGTTGGATGCCCTATGTACATCGGGGACGGACGGAATTATTGTCGGTGGTACAACAGGAGTTACATTTGAAAACACAATGGATTTGTTAAGTCGGTTACGGCGATACCCGATAAGTACTATTCTAGAAATCTCGAACGCAGAGTCTGTCGTACCGGGTTTTGACGGTTATCTCATACCCATCGTACTTAATGCACAGAATCCTGATTGGATTTTCACTCCTCATCTAGATGCGTTAAATCAATATGGGGCTATTATTAATTGGGACCAAGTTATGGTAGAAGGATATGTCGTTCTGAATGAAAAGTCAACTGTTGCCCAACTAACACACGCGAAGACGAACCTGTCAACAGAGGAATGTGTAGCTTTCGCACGGCTTTCTGATCAGTTACTTCGCATACCCATCTTTTATATAGAATATAGCGGGACATACGGTGACGTAAGGTTGGTAAAGAACATACGAGAGAAGCTTATCCATAGTAAGCTCATTTACGGTGGTGGAATTCGAACGACCAATCAGGCCAAAGAAATGGCTCAATACGCGGATACGATCGTAGTAGGAAATGTCATATATGATGATATTGAGAGTGCGCTTCTTACGGTAAGTGCCACTAAAGAAGGTACATAGTCCTTCTTTTAAAATAGAACTGAATTAAGAGGTGTCCATATGAATATATCAGCAGAACATGAAGAACGACTAACAGGACTTAACCCAGAGCAAAGAAAAGCGGTGTTACATACCGATGGGGCCTTGCTAATTATGGCAGGAGCGGGAAGTGGGAAGACGAGAGTATTAACTCACCGGATTGCTCATTTATTGACGGCAAAAAACATAACGCCGTGGAATATTTTAGCGATTACTTTTACGAATAAAGCGGCACGTGAAATGAAGGACAGAGTCGAGAAAATTGCTGGTTCGGTTGCTAATGATATTTGGATATCAACCTTCCATTCTATGTGTGTTCGTATCCTTAGAAGAGATATTGAACGGGTCGGTTATTCTCGCAATTTCTCCATATTAGATAGTGGGGATCAACTTTCTGTCATTAAAGGATTAATGAAGAACTTTAATATTGATCCGAAGAAGTTTGACCCCCGTGCCATTCAAGGATCGATCAGTTCGGCGAAAAATGAACTCATTACATCAGAGATGTATGAGCAGAAAGTAGGAGACTACTTTCAAAAAATCGTCGCTCAAGTGTATACGGCGTATCAGAAAAAATTAAAAAGCAACTCAGCACTCGACTTCGATGACCTCATTATGACAACGATCCATTTATTCACTGAAGTACCCGATGTATTAGAGTTCTATCAACGAAAGTTTCAATATATTCACGTAGACGAATACCAAGATACGAATAGAGCCCAATACATGCTCGTTCAAATGTTAGCCGATCGTTTTCGTAATTTATGTGTCGTTGGGGATTCGGATCAGTCGATTTACAGATGGCGTGGCGCCGATATTTCTAATATCCTTAATTTTGAAGAAGATTACCCTGAATCTGTTACGATTAAATTAGAACAAAACTATCGCTCTACGAAGAAAATCCTCGCTGCAGCGAATGAGGTTATCGGGCGCAATGTAGGACGGAAAGCGAAAAATCTCTGGACAGAAAATACCGATGGGGAGAAGATTCGTGTATTTGAAGGTGAACAGGAGCATGACGAAGCATATTTCGTTGTGAATGAAATTACAAAGGCTGTCCGTGAAGAAGGTCATAACTACCGAGACTATGCTATCCTGTATCGAACGAACGCACAGTCCCGGATCATAGAGGAAACATTTTTGAAGTCCAACACCCCATACCAAATGGTTGGCGGCTTTAAGTTCTACGAGCGTAAAGAAATCAAAGATATTTTATCCTACTTACGATTGATTGCGAATCCAGATGATGATATTAGTTTGCAGCGAATCATTAACGTGCCGAAGCGGTGAATTGGTCAAGCTTCGATTGATCGTATTGCAGAGTATGCAGAGCAAAAGGAAATTTCGATGTTTACCGCACTTGCTGAAGTCGACTTTATTGGACTTACTGGAAGGACAGCGAATACAGCTGCATCGTTTAGAGATATGATTCTGAATTTAACGAAGATGGTTGAATACTTATCCGTCACCGAATTAACAGAAAAGGTAATAGAACTAACGGAATATATTAAACAATTGAAGCTAGAAGGGACGATTGAGTCCCAAAGTCGAATCGAGAATATCGAAGAGTTTATCACCGTTACCCAAGAGCATGAAAAACATAATGAAGACAAGTCACTCGTCGGCTTTTTAACAGAGCTTGCTCTCGTCGCTGACATTGATTCCTTCGATGATGACTCAGATAAGGGAGAAGCGGTAACGATGATGACGCTTCATAGTGCCAAAGGTCTAGAGTTTCCTTACGTCTTCCTTGTCGGAATGGAAGAAGGGATCTTTCCACATAGTCGCTCTTTATATGATAATGACGAAATGGAAGAAGAGCGCAGGCTTGCTTATGTTGGGATTACACGTGCTGAAAAAGTGTTGTGGATGACACGTGCAAAAACTCGGTCGTTGTACGGAAGAACAGGGATGAACTTACCTTCTAGATTTTTCGAGGAAATATCGGACGAATTGAAAGAAGTAATCGGAAAATCTCCGACAGTTTCCGTTAGACAAGTTACCCGATCACATCATATTAAAGCGCAAGGGGCAGATACATCTTTATCTTGGAATGTAGGGGAAAAGGTTACCCACGGCGCATGGGGAACAGGAACGATCGTAGCTGTCAAAGGCGAAGGAGACAACTTGGAATTGAATATTGCCTTCCCGTCACCGGTGGGGATTAAAAAATTACTCGCTAAATTCGCACCCATCCAAAAGTTATAGGATAAATATAACCGGCGAATTTCTGTGTTGCGTTGTCGCTGCGTTGCTCACTTAGTCATACCTAAGCTCCGCTACTCGCGCCTGCCGCGCCTTGAACTTCTTGGTTCTCTTCATCCTACTAAGTTTGATTGAATATCCAATTATTTAAATTCGTTCAAAGGAGCGGAATGTACGTGGACCATAAACAAGCCCAATCCCGTATTGAGCAATTAAAAGAAACGATTAATGAGCATAATTATCGCTATCATGTTATGGATCAACCTTCGATCTCGGATTATGATTATGACAAGCTCTTGCACGAACTTATCGAGTTAGAAACGGAATATCCCGACTTATTAAGCATCGATTCACCTTCACAAAGAGTGGGGGGAATGCCGCTTCCTTATTTCGTGACAGTGCAGCACGTAACGCCGATGCTAAGTTTAGGGAACGCCTTTGACGAAAGTGATTTACGTGACTTTGATCGTAAAGTAAGAGAGGCGGCAGGAGCCCAACCTGTTCATTACGTTTGTGAATTGAAAATAGATGGACTTGCTATCTCACTTACATATGAGAATGGCTTATTTGTGAGAGGGGCAACGAGAGGGGACGGGGAAACAGGTGAGGACATTACGCAGAACGTAAAAACCTTCCGCTCACTTCCGCTACGCTTGAAAGAACCCGTTTCGCTCGAAGTGCGAGGCGAAGCCTTTCTACCTAAGAGAGAGTTTAAGCGCATTAATGAAGAACGGGAACAAGAAGCTGAAATGTTGTTCGCTAACCCAAGGAATGCCGCTGCCGGTACGTTGCGTCAATTAGATCCAAAAATGGTGTCCAAACGCAAGCTTGATCTGTTTGTTTACGGAATCGGATCGAATGAAGATAACCCTAAGGCAACCCACAGCGAAGGATTAGCCTATTTGGAAGAGTTAGGCTTGAAAGTAAATCAGGAGCGAAAAAAGTTTGACAATATCGATGATGTTATCGAGTTCGTTACGAAATTCACGGAACGGCGCCATCATCTCCCGTATGAGATTGACGGTATGGTAATTAAAGTTGATGATTATACGCTTCAAGCAGATATGGGATATACAGCGAAAAGCCCGCGTTGGGCGATCGCGTATAAGTTTCCTGCTGAAGAAGCGATTACAATTCTAGAGTCGATTGAGCTTAGCGTCGGAAGAACGGGAGTAGTGACACCGACGGCAATTCTTCAACCGGTTTCTCTTGCAGGCACAACAGTAAAACGTGCTTCTTTACATAATGAAGATATTATTCGTGAAAAAGGAATTAAACTAGGGGATCATGTCGTCGTTCGAAAAGCAGGAGACATTATTCCTGAAATCGTAAGATCGTTACCCGAAAAGCGTTCAGGTAAAGAACAAGACTTCATCATGCCCACACATTGTCCGGAATGTGAAAGTGAACTTTTTCGGTTGGAAGATGAAGTGGCGTTGCGCTGTATTAATCCTTCCTGTCCTGCTCATATTCGTGAAGGTATTATTCACTTCGTTTCTCGTGATGCAATGAACATCGATGGGCTAGGAGAGAAAGTAGTAAAACAATTGTTTGATGAGGGTCTTATTCATCACGTTGCCGATCTATATCGCCTTGATAAAGAAGAATTGCTAAATCTAGAACGTATGGGGGAAAAGTCGGTAGATAACCTGTTACTAGCGATTGAGGCAAGTAAAGCAAATTCGCTTGAAAGGTTAGTATTTGCTTTAGGTATTCGTTTAATCGGGGAAAAAGCTGCGAAAGTGTTAGCCCAAACGTATGGAACATTGGATCGTCTTATGGTTGCTACTGAAGAGGAACTGACGGCAATCGAGGAGATCGGACCTAAGATGGCGGAAAGCGTAACGACCTATTTCGGTACGCCGGAAGTACTTACGGGTTTAGATGAACTTCGGAACGTAGGAATTAACTTCGACTATAAAGGTACGAGACCTCAACAAATAGCCATTGGAGATAATCCATTCGCAGGGAAAACAATTGTAATAACAGGAACATTGACCGAGATGACTCGCCAACAAGCGGAAGAAAAGGTAGAACAACTCGGAGCCAATGTGTCCGGAAGTGTTAGTAAAAAAACAGACCTGCTTATCGCGGGCGAAAAAGCAGGTTCTAAACTTGAAAAAGCAACGAAACTAGGTGTTACTATCATCGATGAAACTGCCTTTATTACTATGCTAAACGAAGTCTAAACACCTTTTAAAAACTGTTCAACTTCACTTTTCGAAGGGAGGGCCGAGATGGCTCCTCTCTTCGTTGTTGTTAGAGCGCCAATTGCGTTAGCTGTGCGCAAGCATTTTTCCAATTCACGCGGTTCGGTAAGTAATGAGTACAGTCCGCGCGGGGATTGTAAAAATTCAGCAAGGTAGGTAAGGAAACCCCCGACAAAGCCATCTCCTGCCCCCGTCGTATCAATCGTAACGACGGGGAAACCACTAACTTCACCTGAAATCGTAGGTGTCATATAGAAACATCCTTTTTCCCCAAGTGTAATCAGCAATAGTTGTGCTCCTGAATGAAGAAAAAGCTGCTTGGCAGCGGCCTGAATGTCCTCTTCTCCGGTAAGGAATAGAAGCTCTTCATCGCTTATTTTCACGATGTCTGCTAATGGTAGAGTAGCGAGAATCATTTCCTTCGCTTCCTCAGGATTTGGCCACAATGGTAGTCGTACGTTTGGATCGTAATGAATAAGCAGTCCTTGCTGCTTCGCTTTTTCAATCGCCATTGCCGTTGCAGAACGGCTTGGCTCCGATGCTTGAAGTACAGAACCGAAATGAAAAATCAAACCGTCATCAAATATTTCATCTTTTATGTGAGAGGCTTCAATAAGCATGTCAGCCGAAGGACTGCGGTAAAACATGAAATCCCTTTCCCCATTCTCCTTTAAAGAAACAAAGGCAAGGGCAGTAGGGGCTTCTATACTAAATTGAAAATACGTTGTATCGATATGTAAATCATCGAGTGTCTCTTTTAGAAAGTGTCCGAAGGCATCTTCTCCCACCATGCCCACAAACCGTGCCTGTCCACCTTGCTTTGCTACGGCTGCCGCTACATTGGCCGGAGCACCACCTGGGTTCCGTTTAAAGGAAGGTACATCCTTTAGCGGTAGCCCGTTTTGTTCCGGAGTAAAGTCAATTAATGCTTCCCCAAAACATATCACTTGATTTCGCTGCACAGGATTCAACTCCTTTTAATTCCATCTTAGGAAACGTGATTGATGATGTCAATCGTGGTACAATAATAAACGAAATATTGAAGGAGTGAAGACACATGTTTAATAACATTAAAAATACAGCTATTTCGATCATTATACTTTCCATCACATTAACAGGATGTACGCTACCGACATTAACGAAGAAAGAGCCTTCCATTACCGAACCAGAAGGAATTGCACCGATTATTTCCCCATCGGCTAATGTGGCTAATCGTTACTATGAAGGGATACTTCCCTATACTCCGAGTGAAACGAGAGGGTTGCTGAACGGTTCTAGTTTCGACTCGGGAAGGTTTGAGTTAGGATTGTTGGAAGTCGCGCCGAAATTTTTCCCTCAAGGTGATTTTCTATTTCAAGAGGGACAACATGTGAAATATGAAGAAGCGCGTTCGTGGGTAAGAGAGAAGAATGACGATAATAAAGATGGATTAAATACGAAAGAGAAATTCCTGCATCTAATTGTTGAGCACGATTACATGAGAAATAATAAAGAAGACCCATCCCTTGGTGGAATGGTAGTCGGTTTAGCCGTTGCTTTTGATTATGAGTATACTGTGAAGGATGAACAAGGAAATACGACAACATATAAAAAGAAATTTACAGAAGAAGAATTAGATAAGAAGACGAAGGAATTAGTAAATCGTGTTTCTGAGAGAATGAGGAAAAAAGTAGACGTACCGATTCTAATAGCCATTTATGGGTTTGAATTAAACAACAGCGCCATTCCTGGACGAATGTTGGGAGTAGGACTCGTTGAAAAAGGGAAGGAAACGATAACGGAATGGAGTCCTTTCCAAGAACGATATATATTATTACCCTCAACTGTAACCGGGATCGATGACGATCAGACGATGATCAACAAATTTAATGACTTCAAAAAAGAAGTTGATGGATTTTTTCCTGAATTTACGAGTGTCGTCGGCTTAGGTAGAATCTTTGATGATAAATTAAAAGAATTGACGATCACCGTTCGAGCCGATTATGATTCAAAAACGCAAATTGTTCAATTAACACAGTTTCTCGGTGCTACTGTTGAAGATTATTTTGATGAAAATGCTTATATTAAAATTTATGTGGAATCGATTGAACGACCGCAAGCGATCTATGTTCGTCCTGAAGACGGAAAACCGTATATGCATATTTACAGAGACTAATACGATTAGAGGCGTGTATATATACTCTACAAAGTGAAGTAGACTTTCTTAATGTAAAATTAAGAGAGTCTTTTTTCTTTTTAACAAACCTTTTCTGTTTTTTCAGAAAACGTTGACAATAGTCTATTTTTCTGATTAATTAAAACTATAGTTTGAGATTTTGTAAATAAATAGAAATGTGTACAAGAGACACAAAAAGGGGAGAAATTAATATGAAGAAAATGGTGCTCCGAATTATCGGTATCATCGCAACAGTTATTTTCATGACTGTTATGATTTCACTCATTGCCTTTTTTCCAAGAGATTTAAGCACGGATCAGCTTCCATTTGCACCCGGAACTGATGGACAACAGCAGGCTACGGTTGACAAAAAGAATGAGTATTTAGAATCAGTCAGTACGTATATGAAAGGTTTACTAGCAGGCGATCTCGGCACAACATCTAAAGGTGAGAAAGTGAAAGATCTCATTGCTGAAAATATACCTCGTAGCTTATTTCTACTGTCGGCCGCGTTTATCATCTCGGTATTTATCGGAGTTCCTTTTGGCGTCTGGCTAAGTCGACGTCAGGGGAGGATATGGAACGAGTTTAAAAGATGGCTCACGATCGTTTTTCAATCCCTTCCGGATTTCTTCTTCATTATCTTGCTTCAGTACATTGCGATTCTATTGGTAAGAGCTGGCTTTGATAGCCTTCCGCCTGCCGGATTTAGAAAGCCGGAGCAATCGATTCTTCCCATTATCGCTCTTTCCTTCGTCCCGACCCTTTATTTAATTCGAATTACGATGCAAGCAATTGAGAACTGCCTTCCTGAGCAGTACATAAGAACCGCTTTCGGAAAAGGCTTAAGCACGCCTCAGGTGATTGTTCGCCATGCGTTTAAAAACAGCTTAGTTCAAGTAATTGACAACATTCCCTACCTCATGGTTATTATGCTATCGAATCTATTGCTCGTTGAGTATATTTTCTATTATCCAGGTGCGGTTTACCGTATGTTCGTGACGATGGATGCTCAACAATTACAGCTTAGCGGCTTTAGCGATAAACTTGGTGAACCAGAAATATTAGCGAGCACAGCGATTATCTTCTCGCTACTCTTTATAACTATCTACTTAATTAGCCGCGGTCTTCGTAAGTGGGTTGATCCTAGACTGAGAGGGTAGAGAAGATGACCGACAAACGTAAACATAATTGGCAATACATCAATTGGAAACTATGGATTGGTACTGTTTTCATCGTTTTTATTTTAGTAGCTTCATTTACAAGCGATTTATGGATAAAGAACGATCCTTACTTTATGGAATATATGCGTGTAACGCCGAATGAAAAAGGCGGAGTCGATTTGGAGACGCGTCCGTTTCCAATTAATGAAGAGAACTGGCTCGGAACGGACTTGGCCGGACGTGATTTATTTTCAAGGCTAGTTATCGGAACGAAAACGACAATAATTATCGTGTTTTTGCTAACAGTAGGTAAAATTCTCGTATCTCTCCCATTGGGACTCCTCGCAGGTGGCGGTAATCGAACAGTGGCGAAAATAACAGAGAATTGGTCATTTGTCTTTTCAGGTTTTCCACCGTTATTTGCAGCCCTGTTGATATTCAGCTTTCCTCTCGTCTCCAGAGCTTCATTCTGGGGGCTATGGGGTCACATCCTCGTTATGGTTGGCATTATCGTATTAATGGAGTGGGCGCGCATCGCCTTAACAATAAAAGGAAGAACAGAGCAAGTAATGCAGGAACCATATATTGATGGAGCAAGGACGTTAGGAAGATCTCGTGCAGGTATTTTGTATTATCACGTACTACGTGTTATTCTGCCCGATGTCATCGTACTATTCGTTTACGAATGTGCCAGATCGCTTATGTTTATTGGACAGTTGGCAGTATTCGGTATTTATTTCTTAGACACAGTCTTCTATGATAGTGATCCTCCATCACCTGGTTTTCGTACTAGTTTAACGCCAGAATGGGGAGCGGCTTTAGGAGAAAGTCGTACATTTATTTTCAGTGATCCATTAATAACCTTTACAATTGCAGGTGTGATCGTTTTAACCATTATCGCATTTAACTTAATTGGTGAAGGGTTGAAGCAGAAACTTACTTTTCCGTTGCCTAAGAAAAACGGAATACTTGGGACGTCTTTGATGGCGAATCGTCCATCATGGCAGAAGGTTGGCGTAAGCACTGCACTGCTGTCCGTTATATTCGCCGTTATCATTGTTATCCCAAATTTCAAAACGACGACAGCAATTGGATTCGATAACGAAACGATTCAATCACAGATTTCTAGTTTAGGAGAGCGACTAATCGGTAGTGAGCAGACACATGAGGCAGCGGGTATGATTGCAGATCAATGGGATGAGATCGGATTGATTCCGATGACAGATGAGCTGCTATCCGATAAAGCCTTCCCTGAAACACATGAAATTAATGATGAGAGCTTTGTTGAATTGAAACAAGGGGAGACAGAGCAAAAGCTAACGATCGACGAAACGTTTTTTGCTTTACCGTACGTATCTGTCGGTTCTGGTACGGTAACAGCCCCAACGGTGCTATTAAAACCAAGGCAACTCAATAACCTCGTCCAAAACACGCAATCAGGTACATTTGACGGTAAAATTATGGTCATTCCACTGGACGATCGTAATCAGTGGATGATTTTTCGGATCATTAATGAGTTCGTTTCTGCAGCGATACAGGCTGACGTGAAAGGGATCATTTTCCTACAAGATTCACCAAATACGAGGTTCGTGTACGAAAACAGAGATAAAGAAAAAGTTAACATAGACACGATCCCGAAAGACAAGCAACGTTATCTTCCGATCTATTACGCGATGGATAATCATACTGACAGCTTGAGTCAAGCGGATACGATTACGATGTCATTAAAAACGGAAGTTGTGGATGTCGTAAGTAGGATAGTCGAAGCAAGATTAAATAAGGAGATTGATCCTGCGAAGCGCACGGTCGTTTTCTACTCTTATTACGATAGCATTAATCAAGAGTCACCGTTGTATCAAGAAGAAGGAGATGTAACGGCTACTTCTGTCGCAGACTTAACCCGTTTGGCCGGGCTCATTCAATCAGATGAAGAAAGGGCGAATTTCAACTATTACTTCGTTGCTCTTGATGGCATTCGAGGGAAGTACTATGGTTTAACACAATGGCTGGAGAAGCACAAGGAACTGGTTCAAACGAGTCCTCTTCTTATCGATATCAATCATAAACAAGCGAGGACGATCTTTGAGGGAGATGAAGTACCTCTGACGGCACTTAGTTATAAAATTAACTCTCAAATCGATCGTACCGCGATTGAGCGTGCCGTATCGATGGCAGCATGGAAACAGGGCATCATACCGTTCCAAGGACAACAAAACTATCACTTACCATTTAGAATGAATGAAAATTTTATGCATTTAGCCCTCATTACGGATGAGGAATTTTTCTTTCCTTTTGTCATGAAGTTTCTTAACAATATGGAAGCTGAATATGTGAAGGTAGATGAACAGAAAAGGATAGCTGCGACTCCTAAATAGGAGTCGTTGCCTGTTATAGAGAGAAATAGAGATCCGTGCACGAAAAGCGTGGGGTGGGGGAGATCTAGTGAAGCGTAAACATAAAATACCGGCCAATTGGAAGCTTCGGATTGGTATAGGGTTCATCGTCATTGCTGTCATTGCTTCATTAACGAGTACGTATTGGTTGCCGAAGGACCCTTATTTCATGGAGTCCCTGCGAACGCACTTAAATAACGAAGGTGGAATTGAATACAGTCTCCCACCATATAAATTGGGTTCAGATAATTGGATAAGCACCGATTTATTTGGAAGAGACTTATTTTCGAGAATGATCGTCGGTGCGAAAATGACGTTTATCATTATATTCTTATTAACGCTAGGCAAAATTGTCATCTCGATCCCTTTAGGGATGCTAGCAGGTGGTGGTGCGCGAATTTTGAGCAAAATAACGGAATATTGGGCTTTCGTATTTTCCGGGTTTCCTTCGCTATTTGCTGCCGTTTTTATATTTAGTATGCCGATTTTTTCTGAACTATCTTTCTGGAATCGGATCTTTGCGATGGTGATCATCATTATCTTCTTGGAATGGGCAAGAATAGCTTTAATTATTAAAGGTAGAACCGAGCAGATTATGGAAGAACCGTACATTGAAGGGGCCAAAGTGTTAGGAAGGAGTCGTATTGGTATATTACGATTCCATGTGTGGCGTATGATTTTTCCTGACGTTACCGTCCTGTTCATATTTGAGTGTGCAAGGTCCCTCATGTTAATGGGACAAATGGCGATGTTCGGAATTTTCTTCCTCGATACGGTTAAGATTGAGAATGAACCGTTACCCCCAATACGAACAGCTTTAACTCCGGAATGGGGAGCTCTCTTAGGCGAAAGCAGATCCTTTATTTTCAGTAATCCTGCCGTGACGTTCATTATCGCCGGAACGATCGTGATCACGATTGTGGCGTTGAATTTAATAGGGGATGGTTTGAAAGAAAAGTATCTTTATCCATTACCACCGAAGAAACAAGACTGGGTGTTGAATCGTCCTTTGTGGCAAAAGGCAGGTGTTGTACTCGGTCTTATCGCTATCGTTTCATCCCTTTTTCTATACGTGCCAACTCTGTCTACAACGACAGCCCTGGCACCTTATGAGGGTAGTATAGAAACAGAGCTGAAGGCATTGTCTAATCGTTCAGTGGGGTCTGATGAAGCATTGGTAGCAGCAGAAATAATTGCTAGCCACTGGGAGGATATCGGATTACAACCGATGGGAGAGCAATTAGTTGTTGGAAAGAAGTATGCAATTAAGCGTCCTCAAAGGGATACGGCTTACCTTATTGCTAAAAAAGGAACGGAAGTACAATCGATTGATCAAGGTGATGGTGTGAATCTATTCCATTTACCGAATGTCTCGCAAGAGTTAGGAGAAGTAACGGCTCCCATCGTAATGATCGAACCCAAAGATTCAACCTTGATAGAGCAAATCTCTCTAGGAACATACGATGGGAAAATTCTTGTTCTACCGGTATTAGCGGATAATCAAACCTATTATGAGCAAATGAATACCATTGTTAAAACAATACTAAATCAATCAGACGTTAAAGGGGTTATTTATACCGATAACGGGGGATATTATAGGCTTCTAAGAAACAATCGTCAGGACTCAAGAGTTGATTTGAAAGATGTAACGGAGGATAAACTTCGGTATTTACCTGTATTTGTTGCAAGAGAAGAAGTGATCGAAACAGTAATACAAGCAGATACAGTTACACTTTCGGTTCAATGGGAAGGCGTTATGAGTAGAAATGTAGAGGCGAAGTTGGGTGACAAGCATGATCCTACTAAGCGAACGATTATGTTCTACTCCTATTATGATCGCCCTTTTATGGGTCACCTTACTCCAGAAGCTAGGGATAAAGAAGAAGATGTAAGTGCACAAACGATTGCAACATTAACGCAATTGGCTAAGAGCCTTCATGAATATAGTGAACGACCAGATTTTAATTATTACTTCGCTGCGATTGATGGTACGAACGGTAAGCATTACGGGTTTAGGCAATGGTTGGCCAAGCATCCTGAAATCGTAAAAGAAGAACCGTTCATGATTCAAATTCAACATGAAACAGTGCCTGCTAGGTTTGAGAAAATAGGGGCTACACTTGCTACATTAACGTATAACTTGAAAACACAAGCGGATCGAAATGCGACAGAACGGGCATTATCTGTATCCGCTTGGAAAGAAGAAATGGTTCCGTACCACGGAAAAAGTTCGTTAAATATTCCAAAACCACTTAATGGAACAGTAAAGCACATTAATCTTATCTCTCATGATGATCAATATGTTCCCTTTATGATGCGATTTGTCGATAACCTATACGAGGAATACCGCCACTTCTTTGAGACAAACGAAGGGAAGCTACTTGAAAAGGAAAAGAAACGTCAAGAATTACTCAAAATAGGCACAGAAATAAAAGATGAATTGAATGAACAATTAAAAAAAGCGTATGAAGAACAAAGCAAAGATATTTATTTAGACCTTTTTAATGAAGCGAATACGCTCTTTGTTAAAGAGCAAGAACGATTCTTCGATGAATACCTTTACCAACCATCCTTTTCATCATCGGTCGTTTGGGTCATCCTACAATCAGAGGATAAGGGTGAAGCGAAAATACAAATAAATCGATCAACTGAGATGCAAATCGTATACGAATTAAGTAAAACCGAACAGGGATGGAAGCTTAATGACAAACCATATGAGATGCTGCAAGCGAATGACATAACGATATACTACCTACCTGATGATAGAAAGAAGGCAGAGAACATCCTCGAACAGGTCGGAAAAATAGTAGAGCTATTTCAGAAAGAATTCAAATGGCAACAGTCTGGTCCGTTGGAAATCAAACTTTATGATGACAATGCAGAGCTATCATCAACAATCCCCAAATTCCCTTCAGAGATGGGGAAAATGAATGTAAATGGTTGGTCTGAGATTAGCGAATCGATCAAGTTGCAGACTTTTGCCAAAACAACGGCGATTGTCCATGAGATAGCTAAACGAATGCTTTCGGAATTAACAAATGATAATGTAACACCTCATCTACGAGAAGGATTCGCTTCTTTCTTCCAAGCAAGTGTTAAACCAAGTGAAACCGGTCCATGGTCGTTAGACATAGATCAGGCGATGAGATCCATCCAAGACACTCTTAGTGTAAAAGAGTTTTATGGGCATCTCGAAGGGGTTAATCTCCCACCAATTAGTAAATTGTTTGTAGTGGAAAAGGGAAATTACATCGATTATGATGCAGGAACTTTCCTTGCCTACTATTTGATTAAAGAGCAGGGGCTAGAACAGATGAAGGCATTTATGACTGAACTCCGAAAACAACCGTACATCGAGTCAAGACCGACTCATAAGACGACGGCGACAACGGAATTAACAGAAAAAGCGTTAACGAAAACGTACGGTTCACTGGATAAACTGACAACAGAATGGCATCAGTATATGAATGAATTTAAGAAAGCGATTAAATCAGCGAAGAAATAGAACGAAACGAAAACAACTACACAAGTGAGTAACGAGTTCATTTCAGAGGTGCGACGTTTGGGATGATGGGATTGACGGATCATATGATGATAATGCGACAAGCCTGTTGGAATGGATTTCGGACGCGTAACCGGTACAATTCGAAAAAAAGACGATATACGCTAGAACCCGCACCATGCGCGCATGGTGCGGGTTCTTTTCAACTCTTTAAACCGGTGACTCTTGCTTGATCCATAATTTTGAAAAATTGAGGAAGTCAGCAGATTGGAACTCTCGATAATGAAAGAACTTATTGCAGAGGCCCAAACCGAAGAAATCCTAAACGATACTGATGACATACAATCGGTGGCGGTAACTATATTATCTAGCATTAAGGGAACATTATTATACCGACGTGTTTTGGGCGATGATATCCTAGCCGGAGTAATAAACCAATTAAACCTTTTCTTAAGAAAATCTTAAGAGCGGTTTTTTTTAAATAAAACTTACCTATTAGTTAGTAAGTTCTCTCGGTAATAT
>FWWL01001606.1_pt1 | contig 18642 bp, 6 predicted proteins | sample 2228331 | NCBI WGS metagenome assembly FWWL01 (sample SAMEA103939775, study PRJEB20133) | metagenome
CGTCCTCCCTAAATATCCTTCCTGCGCGACTGTCAGCGTCAGGACCCCACGGATCACATTCGTATGCGTATCCAGATTTGGCGATTATCTTAAATTGTGATCGTTCACAAGTAACAAAATGAACGTTCACAATTTGGCTGTTGCCTGCTAGCCACAGGCCATGATGCGGAGCAGTGTCGTTTGCCGGCACGGTCGGCACCGGCTAGCACTCGCGCCTGCACAGAATAGGATTTCGGACATGGCAATCGAGCGGATCGTTATCGTCGGCGGCGGGACGGCGGGGTGGATGGCCGCAGCGGCCCTCTCGCGGTTGCGCAAGAACCAGCTGGTCGACATCACGCTGGTCGAATCCGAAGCGATCGGCACCGTCGGCGTCGGAGAAGCCACGATCCCGCCCTTCGTCAATTTCAACGAGCTTCTCGAGATCGAGGAAGCCGACCTGCTGGCGGCCGTGCAAGGCAGCTTCAAGCTCGGCATCCAGTTCATCAACTGGGGCGAAATCGGCGACAGCTATATCCATCCCTTCGGTGCCTACGGCTACACGATGGGCGGCATATCCTTCCACCACGTCTGGCACCGGTTCCGGCAGGCGGGTGACAAGCGTCCGATCCAGGTGTTCAACGTCGAGACGATGGCAGCCTATTTCGGCCGTTTCAGCCGGACGAAGGATTACACAGGCAATTTCCAGCGCGACGACCTTCCGCCGATCAATTACGCCTATCACATCAATGCCACTGCCTATGCCGCCTTCCTGCGCAAATATGCGGAAGCGCGCGGCGTCGTCCGTCAGGAAGGCAAGGTCGTCGATGTGAAGCTCGACGGGGAAAGCGGTGACGTGACGTCGATCCTGCTCGACGGCGGACTGGAGATAGAAGGCGACCTGTTCATCGACTGCTCGGGCTTCCGCGGGCTTCTGATCGAGCAGGCGCTAAAGACAGGATACACCGAATGGACCCACTGGCTGCCGTGCGACCGCGCCGTGGCCTTGCCCTGCAACCGCGACGACGGCAGCCCCGCCCCGCCCTTCACCCGCGCCACCGCCCATGCCGCAGGCTGGCAGTGGCAGGTGCCGCTGCAGCATCGCAACGGCAACGGCCATGTCTACTGCAGCAGTTTCATGGAAGCCGACGAGGCGCATGACATCCTGATCGGCAATATTGCCGGCAAGCCGACGGCCGACCCCAACCACCTGCGCTTCGTCACCGGGCATCGCAACAGGTTCTGGAACCGCAATGTCGTGGCCGTCGGCCTCGCCGCAGGCTTCATGGAGCCGCTCGAATCCACCTCGATCCACCTCATCAACACCGCTGTCGACAAGCTCATCTCGATGCTCTCGCTCGACGGCATCACCGATGCCCAGCGCGACACCTTCAACCGGCTGACGGCGCGCGAATACGCCCGCATCAGGGATTTCCTGATCCTTCATTACAAGGCGACCGAACGGACGGACTCGGAATTCTGGAATTATTGCCGGACGATGCCGGTGCCCGATACGCTGACGCAGAAGATCGAGCTGTTCCAGGCCACCGGGCAGATCTTCCGCGAAGAGGACGAGCTGTTCACCGAAACCAGCTGGGCAGCGGTGATGATGGGGCAGCGCATCCCGATGCGTAGCCATAACGCCATAGCCGACACGCTCGACCTCGCCAAGACCCGCGCCGAGCTCGACGAGATGGAAAGATCGATCCGCTTCGCCGTGGAGCAGATGCCCCCGCACGACCGCTTCCTGGCGCAATACTGCCCCGCCCGGGCAGCCTGACCCCGGCCTAGGCGAGGGTCTCCAGGGCGGCGGCTATCGCTTGCGGGCTCGCCGGGGTCCAGGAATAGTCACCGTCGCGGTCGGCCACTCGGCGGATGTTGGGACCGATCGAAGGCGAGGCCTTGCCGCAGGCGCAGGGCCTGTAGTCGATCTCGATATGGTCTGCCGTCACCAGCCCGCCCCACGCGCTTTCGAATGCGAGATCAAGGAACGCGCCCCGCCCCTCCTGTACGCCCTCGCGCGGCTTGGGCTGCCAGTTGTCCGCCGGGTCGAGCACCCAGGCGACGACCCACGGCGAGATATGGAAACGACCCGCCCTGCACTTGAGATAGCCGGTGTTCATCTCGGTCGCCCCGTAGGCCTCGACCGGTATCGAGGGCCCGAGGAAACGTTCGAGCGTACCGGCGAAGTCGGGCGGCGCCTCCAGCCCCTTGAGCCCGCCGACGAAGATATGCGCCGAATGTTCGGCGAACCGCCCGCCGAACCCGCGCTCCAACCCGGCCCGCGCGATCGCGGCGAGGCTGTGCTGGCTGCCCATCATCATGATCCGCTCGCCATCGAGCGCGGCGAAGCGGTCCAGCATCCGCTCCTGGTAAAGCGGATAGTCGAGCTGCCGCCGTTCCGCCTCGGCCAGCTTCTCCGCGACATAGGCCGACGGAGGCGGCAGATCGAGCCGTCCATGCTCGCGCGCCAGCCGCGCCCGGACGACGTAAAGCTCGTAATCGGCACCGAGGTCGTTATCGAACAGACAGAGGAAATGGTCGCGGGACCTGGCGCTCTGGATACGTGCGCCGTCAGCCATCTTCTGCTGTGCCGAATGTCCGTTGGCGGCACCCGGCCAGACGACGTGGTACCACATCTCTTCCTCGGCCATGCCGTGACCGCGCATCAGCTCGACGAAATTGACACGGTTGCGAGCATGCCGCCCCGCTGCATCCGCCTGCGCCCGCGCAATCAGCGACATCCGCCCGGTCGTGCCGGAGCTATGCGCAATATCGAGCCCACACTCGCTCTCGAGCCAGCCGAGCCAGGCATCGATGGTGGGAAGCGGCGGCATACCGTCCAGTTTCAGGTCGACGGTGGTAAAATTCTGCAGCCACCGCCCCATTCGCGCGAAATCGCCAGCGAGCAGCCAGGCCGGATCGTAGCTCTTGTAGATCGTATGCGGAAAGAACAGCTTCGGCGCATCGCCGAGCACGAGGTCGGCACCAAGCCCCTGCGCCTCGGCCAGCGCGGCGAGCGGCGGGATGGCGGGAAGGAGTTCCGCGAGGCGATCGGAGAGTGCCTGCTGCTGGAGCGCGGCTAGTTCGGCGAGGGAACGCCGCTGGTTCGTATCCCCGCGGCCGGCGGCATCCGAAGTGGAAACGAGAAGAAGTTCGGCCAATGCCTCCATAAGTTGCGCTCCTGTTGCTGCCATGACCCGAAGCGGACCGACCCAGTGGTTGAAGTGCGCAGGAGGATTGGCGATCTTTATACGGTATTGTTCGAAGCAATTGCCGCGTGGACCGGATTTTACATAAAAATTTTATGAAAGGGATAGATTTTCAATGTAAATCGAAATCTCGTACAGCGCAAAATACTGTGCAAAAATCGATCATGCGGCGCCATTCAACGTGCCGTTATTTCAATAAAAACGAGATATGATAAAACTTATTTAAAGCAAAAATTTACTTTATCATTTTGATACAAATCATTTTTACGAATTTTAACATATCATATGTTGTTCATTTTTGGACATTTGCCAATTTATATATCGAATAGGTCTCTTACATCCAAAATATACTGACGGACACTCTTGTCTTCACTTAATAAAAACCCAATACCCTGATGTTCAAAAGCGATGTGTAAATTTGGGATTGAGCCATTAATTTTCAGGTGATTTTCAACTTTTTCCAACCAATTGGTTATTTTTTCAGTTTTTTTTTCGTCATTGAACAAATGATTTATCTGTTTTTTGTGACTTTTTATCGATTCTTTCAAAAGACGGAGAGAGGCAATTCCTTGTTCTATTCGTTTCTGGTCAATATCCCCTTGGCGTTGCGAAGACCCAACCATCATTCCTCCTGATTACAAATTGAGATACCCCTGGCTGACCGTTGAGTATTCCGCCTGTTAGGACGGGTCGAGGGATTGGATTTGTCACTGACTGAACGAGCGTTGCATTGTTACCATACGGACTCAGATACAGCGCCCTAACGGCCTCATCAGGGCTCGAAAATCGCGTGTTCGTTAGGAAACTTCCGCCGGGCGAGGCCGCATCATCTGTATACCGAAGCAAACTCTGTCCCGGTCCACCCGCTAACTTCATTGAGATCGGTCCATCGAACGAAGCGACATAACTCGTAGCCGCCCCCCTATCAATTCCTCCGCGAACCAGACTGTTCACGGCCCCTGACTCACTAACTGCGAAGCCGGTCGTAAGTGCTCTGTAACTGCCAACGCCCCCAATAACGGCTGTGCTCAGTTGGATCGTGCCGTAAATCTGGTTCGCCCGCTGTGGGGAGACATTGAACACTGTTGAAATTGCGGTCGAGCCCAATGTATCAGCTTCGCGACCCGTCCACGCACGACGAAGCTGCATTTGGAAATTGTCCGCCTCGAAAACAGCCCCCGCTCCGAGTGCGATCGGCACTACGCAACCAATGCCGGTAGCACACAATTCAGAGGTTGCTACTGCCCCCGCTCCGGACAAAACTGTGCCGAGCCCGTGCAGGACTGCCATAGTGCCAGCACCCGCTCTTTCCCAACCTGAAAGTCGGCCGCTGTCGGCTATTGGCCCAGTAAAATATGACGCGAGCGCGTTCTCTGTCAGTCGGGGTCCATATGAAACTCGTATGCCAAGTTCTGGAAAGACTTCGGTGCCGCCAGTCCACAAAAATGCGGATGTGTCATTTGCTAGAATTCGCACCGCCCCGCCGCCGCCTTCGGCGAACCAGAAACTAGCTACTGAGCCAAAGCCCGGCGCAAACTCGTAGTTGTTCCCTCCGAGATCAGGTCCGACTGACGCATCTTGCCAAGCCGCTTTGGTCGTATCCACGAAAGCGAGCCCATTCGCATCTGCGCGAATGATTCCATCGGCACTATCTTTTCCTGTGCGGATTACAGGTGATCCGTCTTCTGTCGAGCCAATGGCCGAGGCGAGACTGCTCGAATTGAGCCCGTCTACTCGGACCCTCCCATCCGGCATTGCAACAAGTTTACCTCCAAGCGCAGCAATCTGTGCGACGCGCTCAGGCGGTAAACTCGCGATAATTGCCTCCGCCGCAGTTTCGCCGGCAGTTACAGACTTCTCAGAAACGGGATCGCTACTTACTTGTTCTAGAGGTTTTTCGATCGCCCGGAGCACCGCCTGGGCGATTGCACCGCCCACTGCTTGGCCCAAGATTTCAGGAAGAGCAGCGATCAGATTTTTGCCAAAGCTGCTACCTTCAATGGCGCTGCGTGTCGCAGCATTGGCTATTCCGCCAGCAGCCGTTGTTGCCAACGTGTATCCAAAGTCACCTTTATTTAGAGTCTGCCCAAAAGCAGATTTACCGTTGACGGCACGACCGACTACGCCTCCAATTGCAGTTCCCAGACCTGCGGCGGCGACGCCTGCCCAACTAAATTTTTCTTGCAGGCCTGTAGCAACGCCAATTCCTTGAGTTAAAGAGCTTCCGAGAGCGCCACGAGCGAAGTCATTCGCGAAGTTTGTTGCTTTACCGAGATTGCTGAAAACATCGATCCCCTGCAGTGCTCCGCCAACGGCACCTCCAATCGCCGCCATGCCAACGGCTTTCCAACTGAACTTGCTTTGTATTCCAGTCGCAACGCCGATAGCTTGGCTGACTATGGAACCTGCCGCTGCAGCAAGACCCCCGCCCACAATCGCGGCGCCGGTCGCTCCAAGGGTGGCGGTCAGACCAGTCGCTGCGGCGCCGGTTACCGCATTGGCCGCAACGCCGATTAATTGCGGAGCGATGATTGCAGTCACAGCTATTGCAATAACCGCTAGCAGGATCATGCCGAACCCGCCACACTTGCCCTTCTTCGGCGGCTTCGGCGAGGTCGTCGGGGCCAGATCCCCGATCGTCTCCGACGGATCGTAGGGCTTCGTATTGCCCGCGTTGTTGGTGTTGCGCACAACGCCGGTGGGCAGGATCAGGCGCGTGCCTTCGATCAGGCCGCTCGAGGCGCCGAGGCCGTTGGCCTCCGCGATCTTGTACCACAGCGAGCTGTCGCCCCACAGATTCTGGGCGATGCCCTGCAGCGTGTCGCCCTTCTGGACGGTGTAGCTGCCGCCCGAGCTGCCCTGGTAGAAGCTGTTGATGGGGTCGTAGTTCTGCGCGAAGTCGGCGTAGCTGCTGCCGTACATCTGCTTGTTGCGGAACGTGCCCTGGTTGGTCGGGCTGACCACCTGCCGGTCGGAGATCGAGGCGGCCATCGACATGTCGTTGGTGCCGTTGTTGCCGGTGTAGCCGAGCTGGCGCCCACCGTAGCGATACCAGACTTCGTGCGGCGCGCCGGTCTGGCCGGACACCGCCGTCTCGTCGCGGCGGATCACCTGGCCGAGCTCGTCGTTGGTGAAGGTCACCGAATGCGGCTTTCCGTCGGCGATATAAGCGCTCGTGAGACGGCCCATGCCGTCATAGCCGAAGCTGGTGGTGTAGGTGGTCGACTGGCTGGTGTTGGGCTTGTAGCTGATCGTGTTCTGCAGCGCCCCGTCGTACCAGACATAGGTGTTGGTGGTGCTGGAGTAAGTGGTCGAACTGCCGCTGACCCCGTTCGACGAACTTTGCGACAGTACCGCGCCCAGCGCATAGCCCGTGCCCGCACCGTAGTTGTAGCTGGTGCTGCTGGTGTAGGTCTTGTTGTCGGTCTTGAGGTTCGAGGTGTAGTCGCTCTGCAGCTGGCTCTTCATGTTGTAGCTGGCCGAGCGACTGAAGACGACCTGATTGCCGGCCGCGTTGTAGTCGCTCTGGCTGATCTGGCGACCGATAAGGTCGTAGCTGTAGAGCGAGCGGCGCACGCCGGTCCCGGTCGCGCCGGTGCCATCGAGCTGACGCGTCTCGATCAGGCGACCTGCTTCGTCGTAGGTGTAGAGTTCCTTCGTGTCGCTGGTGTAGGTGCTGTACTGGTCGTAATAGCTGTTGGTGACGGTGACCGAGGTGCGCTGCCCCTTGACATCGTAAGTGATGTCTTGGCCCCCGCCGACACCGCCATAAGCCGCGCCGCGGGTGATCACGCCGTTGACGAGCTGGCCTTGGTTGGTGACGACCCGGTTCATGCTGTCGTAGCGGAACCACATGTCGGTCGACGAGGCGCTGCTGGATGCCGTGCCATTGGCGTCGAGCGTGCGGTAGCTGGTCAGGGTGCGGCGGACATTCCCTGCCGCATCGTATTCCTGCGAGATCGAGGCGGCGGGGCTGGTGTAGCTGCCCGCCTCAGCCCAGGTGCGCATCCGGCCGAGTGCGTCGTAGGTTGCCGTCTGGCTCTTCACCAGGGTCGAGGTTTCGTAATACTCCCCGCCTTCCCAGACGTAATCATACTGGTTCCACCACAGCGGGGTTACCTCGCCCGCTTCCTTCAGCAGGTTCTCGCTGAGGCGGTTGCCGACCTTGTCGTAGGTGTAGTTCGCGCTGTCGCGGGTCCATGTCTCGCCGTACGTCCCGGCATTCGTGCTGCCGATCGTCAGCTTGCCAAGGAACCCGGCGTTGAGCCAGGTATAGCTGGTGCTGATCCCGCCGAGGGTGCTCTGCGAAATGCGCCCGGCGACGTCGTAGGTATAGCCGGTAACGTGACCGCCGAGGTCGCTCTTGTAGGTCACACGGCCGTAGCTGTCGCTCTTCTCGACCGAAGTCTTGCCGTTGGCCATGGTGGTCGTCTTGGTCCACCCGCCGAAGGTGCCGAGCCCGGAGGTCGCAATCGTCGCATCCCAGGCGTAGCTGACCGTAGTGACATCGCCGCCGAAAGTGCGCGTGCTGGTGACGCGGCCCTGGATATCGTAATCGGCCGTCTCGACATCGGGCGTATAGCCGATGACCGGATATTCCCAGTGTCCGTAGGTTTCGGGCGGGTAGTAATAGGGGTCGTACGGGTCGTAGTAGTATGGATCCTCGACCCACACCGGTTCGCCATAAACCTCGGTCTGGTGGAAATTGTTCCAATGCTTCAGCTGCTGGCCGAGGCCGTTGTAGGCAAAGTAGTTGTAGAGATCGTCGCCGGTGGTCGCGGCGTTGCGCATTTCCTGCTGCACCGTCACGCGGCCGAGCTTGTCATATGTCGAGAGCGTTCGATAGCCGAGTTCGTCGACCATCTCGCGGGCATCGCCGTGGATGTCGTACTTGGTCGACTTCACGCCGCCGTCGGCATGGATTTCGCTGGTGACCAGCGCTTGGCTGCCGCCATAGCCCGAGCCTGCAAGGAGGGTGAGGCGGGTGAGGTTGTTGTTGGCATCGCGTGTCGCAACCAGGCGGCCAGCCGCGTCGTAATAGTACTGTTCGGTCGGACGGACGTTGGTGACCGTGCCGTTCTCGAGCGTGATGGCGACCATCGGGCTCTCGCTCTTGATGAGCCGTCCCATCGTGTTGTAGCTGTAATCGATCGTCGCGCCGAGCGCGTTGGTCTCGCTCGCGACTTCGCCAAAGGCGTTGTAGACACGGCTGGTGCTGAGCGTCTGGGCCGCACCGCCGACCGCCAGCTGGCGGCCGGTTTCGGTGACGTTGAGCGCCATGTTGCGCTTGTCGTAGCGGGTGAAGGTCGGATTGACGTCGCTCTGGCCGATCAGGGCGAAGGCCTGGTCGAAGGTCTTGCCGGACAGGTTGGCGCCCGCGCTGGCAATGGCGATCGTCTGGTTGCCGTTCTTGTCGTAGCCGAAGAACTTCCACACCCCGTCGCCGCCGTTGGTTGCGATCACGCGGCCCATAGCGTCGTACTGGTTGGATTGCTGCGTGACACCGCCGATCGCGACCGCAGCTACTTCGCCAAAGGCATTGTAGCTCGTAGTGACAGCCGGACCGTTTGCCAGCCAACCTTCGGTATCGTTGTAGGTTGCCTGGTATTTCTGGATGACCCTGCCAGCGAGGTCGTAGCCAGTCAGCGTGCCTTCGTACGGCGAGGCGACGCCATTGACCGACTTGGTAAGATTGCCGGCACTGTCATAGCGTGAAGCGTATTCGTGGGTTTGGCGACCTGCAGCGTCGTACCAGTAGTAGATCAGCTGCCCGTTCTTGTCGTCCCCGTCCCATACTTCGGAGTTTGCCAGCCAGCGCAGCATGCCGCCATCATAACCATACTGCGTCACGCGCTCGGCACTGTCGCCGCTGCCGCGCTGGCGGGTACGGGACAGGTTGCCCACCCCGTCGTAATAGTAATCCACCGTCGGCGTAACGGACGCACCGGTCTGGTCGACGAATGCCGCACGGGCCTCGACCGTCAGGCGGCCGCCGGCGTCGTAGGTGTAGTTGACCTGGTCTCCGCTCGCCTCGGTCTTGCGGGTCACCTGGCCGAGCCCGTTGTAGAGATAGCTAACTGTCGCAGTGACAGTCGAGTAGCCGCCCGAACCGTTGTGCACCTGCACGCCCGTACGCGCTTCGCTGAGGCGATTGCCGTTGAGGTCGTAGGTGAAGTTGGTGATGCGATCCTGCGCCGCATCGGCGGTCACGGCCGGCGGCGTCGATGTGCCGGTCGGTGCCGCTGCCCTGTTCCAGTAGCGGCGCTCGGAAAGCACATTGCCGTCGGCATTGTACGTCCAATCGGTGCGGTAGCCTTCGCCGTCGACCTGCGCGATCTTGCGACCCGCGACGTCGTAGTAGCTCCACGTTGTGTTGCCGTTGGCGTCGGTGGTCTTCACCACATTGCCGGCTGCATCGTACTCGAAGGCGGTGGTGATGGCGCTCGTCGCCGAAACCCAACTGGTCCCGTTGAAGCTGCCGGTCTTGACCCCGGCAACCGAGCTGCCGATCATCCGGTTGACATTGTCGTAGGTATAGGTCGTTTCGCGGAAGGCCCCGGCCGGAGCGGCAGGCGCCTCTTCCTGCGATCCGCCATCCGCGGGAACGCCGACCGCTGTCTCATAGACCCGCACGCTGGAGACATTGCCGTTCGCATCGAACGTTGTCGCGGTGTACGTCCCGACCGGATCGATGCTGGCCGTGACGCGGCCGATATCGTCGTAGAAATAGACCGTTCGCGCACCGGCCGGATCGGTCGTGCGGGTCAGGTTGCCGCGCCCGTCGTAGGCATAGGTCGTGACCGGCGTCATCCCGAGAAAGGTCTGCCCGGTCGTCTGGATAAGCTGGTTCGCCTTGTCGTAGGTAAAGCTGGTGACGCGCTGCTCAGCGAGGCCCGAAGCCTCGACCATCTGCCTGCGATTGCCGCGCGCGTCGTAGCTGTAGGTGTTGACCACTGCCGATGCGACAAGCGTACCGGCGCTGTTATAGGATCCGACGGGCAGGGTCTCCGAAACCAGCAGACCGCGACGATCGTAGGCGTACGTAGTCGTCCCGCCCAGCTTGTTGCGCATCGTCGCGCGGTTGCCCCAGGCGTCGTAGGTATAAGCTTCGTAATTGCCCAACGCATCGGTCGAACGGGTGACGCGGCCGAGCTTGTCGTACTCGAAGCTCGTGGTAGCTCCCGCGCGCACGACCGTCAGCATCTCGCCGAATTCGTTGTAGGTGTAGTCGGTGTTGACGCTCGCCGCATCGTTGGTGCGGGTTACCTGGCCAAGCTTGTTGTAGGTGTTGGTCGTGACCCCGCCGAGCGAGTCAACGGTTTGCACAACCTCTCCGAAAGCGTTGTACTGCTTGCTCGCCGTGCCTCCGGCGGCGTCGGTCACCGACACGACCTGGCCGAGGACGTCGTAGGAATACTGCGTCACCTTGCCGCGCGCATCGGTCTGGCTCGTCATGTTGCCAAGACCGTCGTAGGCAAACGAAACCATCGCCTGCTCGCTTTCGCCGTATGCGGCGTATTCGTTCTTCAGCCGGCCTGCACCGTCGTACACGTAGTACGTGGTCGACAAATCATTTGATCCAAAACCTGCATAAATTGCGCGAAGTTGTCCGGTCGCATAGTAGGTCCGAACCGTCGAATTACCTTCTCCGTCTATTGTAGCGGCGACACGCCCCTCTAAGTCGTACTCGGTGCGAACATCTGCCCAAGTGCCGGTGGCGAGGCTGTTGACGTTGGCGATCGTGTGCGTGTCGTCGACGCTGATCGGATTGTCCCAAGTAACGACGCGGGTATTCCGCCCGGCCGCATCGTAGTCGAAGCGGCGCACATAGCCTTCCGCATCGACCGAGAAGCGCAGCAGGCCCCCTGCGGTGTAGTAATTGCGGGTGATCCTCGCTCCGGCACCGCTCCCGACCTGTGCCTTGATGACCCGCCCGCTGGTATCATAGGTGTAGGTCGTAACTGTGCCGACCGCGCTTGTTTCCGTCGCGACGCGGCCCGCGCTATCGTAGGTCCGCGTGGTCGCGCGATCGTTGGCGTTCGCCACTACCGCTGCCTTGACCGCATCATAGGTGTAATCTGCAGGCGCGATCGCCAGGGAATAGGCAGTCGACTTCAGCAGTTTGCCCGCGACATTATAGGTAAAGCCGGCAACCTGGTTGGCGCTGTCGACCGAATAGCGCAGCTGACCCTGCCCGTCGTAGACATATCGCATGCGGCGGTTGTTGGCGTTGTTGACCGCCGCCGTGGACCGCAGCTGGTTGAAGGTGCCGCTGGCCCAGTACGCCGAATTGGTCTGCGTGATGTAGGCGACTTCCTCGATCTTCTGACCGGCCGCATCGTAGACGATTTCGGTCAGGTACCCGAGCCCGTCGAGCGAGCCGACCAGCTTGCCGCTGCGATCGTAGAAAGAACGCGACACGGAATCCGCCGCGCTGGCCGTCACCGCAACCGGCGTGGTCGGAGGGGCAGTCTTGAGCGCCGCCACGGCAACCTTGTTGACGTAGCTGACGGTCTTCACCAACCGGTCGGACTTGTCGTATTCAAACGCCGCAACGCCGCCGTCACCGTCGATCTTCTGGATCACCCGACCGGCGGAATCGTATACCGTCCAGCTCCACAAGTCGTAGCTGTGTGCGGCCGGGCGCATCGCGCTCATCGCGAGGCCATTGTCCGGGTTTTCGAGCGCGGCGAGATTGGCCGCAGACATGCCGTTGGCATAGCGCGCTTCGGCGATAACCCGTCCGCTCGCATCGCGGCGGTATTCGACGAGATGGCCATAGGCATTGGCCTTGCCGACAAGCTGACCGGCGCTGTCGTAGATGAAGAAGGTCTTGTAACCGGTCTCGTCGATCGAGACGCGCAGGCGGCCGTTCTTGTCGTATTTGAAGCTGCCGGTGCCGCTGACGTCGAAGGCGCCGCTGCCGGCGACGCTGATCATTTCGCCAGCCTTGTTGAAGGTCTGCACCTTCGTGTAGCCCGCGGCGGTGGTGATGGTGGTCGTGAGCGCAGCATCGTTGAAGACGAAGGTCGTGGTGCCTCCGTTGACGTCGGTCGAGGCGGTCAGGCGGCCCAAGCCATCGTAGATGAACGATTCCGCGACCTCGCCCTGCGCATTGCGGCTGAGTAACCGTCCAGCCTGGTCGTAGGTGGTGTAGACCCGGCTGTACCCTTCGGCGGTAGATACCGAACCGTCGGCGTTGGCATAGCCGTAATTCAGCGCCACCGTCCGGTTGCCGCGCGCGTCGTAGCTGAATACCGTTATCTTCGTCGAAGAGCGATCTGTGATGGCATTTCGCCACGCGTCCATTGTGGCTTCGTCGAGGATCACAGAACCGACAGCATAGCTGTGTTCCGGGTATTCGATTGTCGACTGCAGCTGGCCCGCCGCCGTGTAGCGGTATTCCGTCACCTGGCCTTCGCGGCTGATCGAATAGCGCAGATGCCCTTCGACGTCATAGGCGAAGCGCGTGTACTGCGCGACATCGGCGGCCGCCTTGTAGGAGCCATAGGTACGCTCCATCGTTATGCGGTTGCCGCCGTCGTACCACCGTTCGACCGTGTTCAGGTTCGGGTCGGTAATCTTGGTGACGTTGCCCCGGGCATCGTAGACATAGCTCGTTGCCTTGCCCGAAGCGTCGGTAACCGAAGCGAGATTGCCGTCGATATCATAGGCAAATTGCACGATCTGCGCGGCAGCACCGGCATAGGCCGGCGGCGCGGTAACCTTGGTCAACTGCTTGTTGCCGTCGTAGTCGAGCCGGGTGACCTGGCCATCGGGTCCGGTCACGTTGGTGTAATTCGCGCCATAGGCCAGCGCGGTAACGCGGGTGTCGCCCGTCGCGACTTGCTGGGTCAGCGTCGAGACGCGACCCGATCCGTCGTAGGTGACATTGACCTGCGACCCGTCCTTCTGGAGGATCTGCGTGATCCGCCCCGACCCGTCGTAGAGGTATTGGGTCCAGTAAGATTGCGCCGCAGTGGGCGAGGCATTGTCGTCCGGCGTCAGATCGACCCGGACCTGGCTGAGGCGCCCGCCGGTATAATCGTACCAGGTACGGGTCAACGTCTTGGCAGTCGCGGTGGCAAGGTCGGTAAACCCGGTTTCGATCCGGGTAATGGTCGAACCCGACCAGACGTAGCTGACCCACGATCCGTCGGCGGTCGTGACACGGTCGAGGCTGTCGGTGCCGGCCAGATAGGCGAAGGTCAGCTTGTTGCCGTCGAGGTCCTTGCGCTCGATCAGGCGCCATTCCGATGCGTTGCCGACCGAGACGCCATAGGTTTCGGTGACCTGGCTGTCGCCGTCGGTCCAGATCCAGTTGGCGCCCGAGCTCGTCAGCCGGTCGTGCGAGCCGCTACCGTCGGTTGCCCAATAGCCAGCGATGCCGTCGCGCGTTCCCCAAGTGTAGGTGACGACCGATCCCTCGGCATCGAGACGCTTGATCGAGCTGCCCGCAGCACCCAGTGTGCCGGCGAGGCCGAACACGCGCTGCGTCGTCGATTGTTGCCAGTTGTCGTTGTTGTCGCGATCGGTTGTCTCGGCAAAGCTGTTGTAGGTCCGCGCAATCCCGATATCGAGACCCTTGCCGACCAGGAACTCATCGTCGCCCGCGACCAGCAGGTTGCCGGTCGCCGCGTTGACGGATATCTTGTCGCTACCTCGCCCGACCGTCCCGGTGCCGATGACACCCGCCGACCCAAGTGCCGTCGCCGAACTGCGCACTACACCCGAACCCAGACCCGTGAAAATGGCGACCATGCCAAGCGCTCCCGATCAAACCTGCGGGAGTCCGATGGATTTCGCACCCCCCTCGTCTGTCAGTCCGCCGGGAAGAGCGGTAGTTTAGGTCTTTTTTGCCTCGCTCTTATCTTTTTCTCGCCCCCGCCACGCAGCAATGAGCCCTCGATAGTGGTCGGCCAGCGTCTCGCGGCCCGCCTGCGGCGTCATGTCCTCGCTGTAATCACCTGTGGAAGGATCGAGCGCCAGCATCGACTGCGTGGCATAATATCGCGCGATCCGTGCGTATTCGGCGGCTCCGGCAGCGCGCGCGGAGAGGCGCTCCGCCGCTGACAGCACCGCGACGACTGCGTCCACCAGCCAGATGGGTATGCGCCGGTATCGCGGCGACCTGCCGGCCAGTTCGAACAGCAGCGCCCCCTGCTCGCGCGGGGTGATTGCGGGACCGGGGCCGCCGATGGGCAGGATACGGTCGTGCCGCGCGGGGTCGTCGATGCACTGCACGATGAAGCGCGCCAGGTCGTCGTCGCTGATCGGTTTGCACCGCGTCAGCATACCGTCCCCGAACAGCAGAAACGGCTTGCCGCGCAGTATCCGGCCGACCTGGCCCGAGAGCGACTTGAAGAACGCCGTCGGCCGCACGATCGTCCAGCGCAGCCCCGAAGCTGCCAGTTCGGCCTCGAATGCGAGCTTGGCATGCTGGAACGCCAGTTGCGGGCGCTGGACGCAGATCGCGGACAGCAGGATCATGTGACTGGCCCCGTGGGCCCTGGCCGCCGCCAGGATGTCGCGGTTGGCCGCGTAGTCGATCTGCCAGGCATCGCCGGGCGCCCCGCTGCGCGAGGCGAGGCAGGAGATGACGACGTCGAACGGCCCTTGCCCCGAAAACCCCTCTGCAGCGATCGAGCCGGCATCGGTCACGTCGCCATAGAGGGCCATCGCGCCGGCGGGCAAGTCTGCTTCGGCTGCCGGCCTGAGGAAGCAATGCACCGAGTAGCCCTCCCCGGCGAGTGCGCGCGCTACCGCTCCGCCGATGGTGCCGCTGGCGCCGAACAGCAGCACCCGGCCCCGCGCAGCTTCGCCTTCGCTTTCGCTGTCGCCTTCAGTCACACGGCGCCTAGCTGAAGAGGTGCGAGATCAGGTTGTAGCGCACGCCGGAAACGGTCTCTTCCACCTCGTGCAGCAGCGAGGACGAGAAGACCATCGCCGTTCCGGCCGGCACCCGGTACGGACGCGGACTGAATTCCCTGAATACAATGCCGCCGCCCTCGTAATCGTCGTTTAGGCTGAGCGACAGCGCGAAGCGGCGATGAGCGCCCGGCGGGCTGGTATTGTCGCGATGGCCGATCGCAAAGCCCTCGCGCTGGCCGGCGTAGCGGGCGATGTGCAGGTCTTCCCGCCGGGTCACCTCAAAGGCGAAGGCTTTCCGGATCATCGGCGTTACGCGCCCGAACAATCGGTCGTCGAGGAAGGCGAGCATCGACGGATCCTTGACGATCAGGTCGGTGCGGTCCTGCCGGTCGTATTCGTAGACCGGGATCCGGTAGTTCCCGGCGATCTCGCCCGGGCCGGGCCGGCGAACCATGAAGGGCGTGTCGGTCTCGACCGCCTCGACCAGCCGCCCGCATTCCTCGCCCGAGAGCACATTGGGCACGATCAGCACCGGCGCGTGCGGCGGGCTCCAGTGCAATTCCCCGGTCGTCGTGACATCGTCGAGCATCTCGATCACCTTGGCTAGCGTTGGCGCCGCGTCGTCGCCCGCGAGGTCGAACCAGCAGCGGATCTGGCGGAAGGGCGTCAGCACCACCAGCCGGGCGTCGCGGTCGCTGCCCTTGTGCAGGCCATAGGATGCGAACAGCCCGCCCGAGGCATCGCAGACGAGCGGCCAGGGAAACCCGCTGGCGCGCTTCAGCGCCCGGTTGCGCGAGGCGTCGCTCGAGGCGCTGACGGCAAGGACGGTCGCCTCCGCCGCATCGAGCCCTTCCTCGAGCGCGGCGAGCGATCGCAGCAGCGCGGGAGTGTGCGCAGCATCCGGGTCGCCCAGGAACAGCAGGATCATCCAGCGCCCCGAGAGATGGTCGTCGGCCAGCGCCAAGGGTCGGCCCTGCTCGTCGCGGGTCTGAAACGCGGGCGCCAGGGCGCCGGGCCACAGTTCCTGCACATAGGGCCTGATCGACGGCGCTGCCGTCTCGTAGGTCGGTCGGCTTTCGCCCATGCTTTGGCGCCCCCCACTGGTCGCCGGGGCAGCCTACCCTGTTCTCCCGCGTACCGAAACCCCGCTGCACGGGAGCCGGCATCCGGGACGGCCGAGTCCGTCGTCAGGACCCGCGCTTCGCCGCCTTGCGCCTGCGCCGCGAGCGAATCCGGCGCAGGCCTTCGCGCCAGTGCTTGCGCATCCCGCGCTCGCCGATGGGATCGAGCAGCTTGTCCGCGCTTTCCGGGTCGAGCACTTCGTTGTCGGCGATGAACTGGTCCAACGGCCCCGGCTTGACCAGGTCGAGCAGTTCGAGCGTCTTGCCCTCCCCGCGCAGCGCCTCGATCGCATCGACCAGCGACCCGCAGCGTTCGAATTCGCGCGCGAAGGCCTCGGGTTCTATCGCCAGGTGCTCGGCCAGCAGGCGCGTGCGCAGCGCCGCGATCTGCGCCGGCGTGTCGCGGTTCTCCGGCAGCGCCGCGTCGATCACCAGATCGCATTCGCTGTCGAGGCCGAGCGAGCGGTTGTTGAGATTGGACGAGCCGATGCGCAGGAAGCGGTCGTCCACGATCGACAGCTTGGCATGGACATAGATGTCGTTGCCGCCCTTCGTCACCGGGACATAGATGCGGAAACGGTTGTGCGGGTCGACCTTGGCGATCTGCCGCGCCAGCCGGACGCGCGCGGCATCCATCGCCCGCTGTTCCAGCCAGCCGTCGGCCTGGCGCGGCATCACCAGCACGATTTCGGGCGGATTGTCCTCCGACAGCCGCTTGGCGATGGCGGCGGCCATCTTGGCCGAGGTGAAATACTGGTTCTCGATGTAGATGAAGCGCTCGGCTGCGGCGATCATGTCGAGATAGAGCGTCTCGATCTCGCGGATCTCGGTCGCGTCGCCATATTCGGCGCGGGTGCGGGCGACAGCGATCGAGACGTCCTCGAAATGCACCGGCAGCTCGTTCGGCCAATGCGGTTCGACACGTTCGTGCACCTGCGGCAGGTCGGCATCGGTGGCGCGCCGCCAACGGTCTTCGCCCAGTTCGCCCAGCGCCGCCGCGATCGGGCCGGCGACGATCATGGTGATGTCGTGCCACGGCGCATAGGGCTTGCCGTTCGGCAGCCGCCGCCGCTCGTCGTCGTCAAGATGGTCGCTGGTGTCCCAGCGCGCCGTCGACATGTCGATGCCGCCGCACACGGCGAGCCGGTCGTCGATGACGACGATCTTCTGGTGGTGGCTGCAGCCGGCCGGATGGGCGCTGTCGAAGCGGAAGTCGATCGCCTTGGTGCGCTGCCACTTCCACAGCATCCAGGCCGCGCTGGGCCGGAAGAACTGCTTCTTGGCCCCGAAACTCCATTTCAGGATGGCGATGCGCCGGTCGGGTTTGGCGTGAGCCAGCTGGAGGAAGAAGCTGCCCAGCGACCGCCCCGAGCCGTGCGTATCGGGTTCGAGCGCGATGCGGGTATCGAAGTCCCAGCCGATGACGAGGATCCGCTCGTTCGCGGCGGTCATCATCTGCTGGATCAAGTGGTAGTAATCGGCCGCATCGACCACCACCGAGGCACGCCGGCCGTGCTCGATCCGCCAGCAATTCTTCCCGGCTACGACGATCGGTGTCAAATCTCGGGCCCTCCCCTGTGTCGCATCGGCCCATCGCATGCCGATCGCTTTTTGACGATAGCGAAACCGAGCGAAGGCCGCACTGGTTCCTTGGCCTGGTCAAAGACGGATGGAGCGGGCCAGGCAGGGCGCCGGGCGTGTCACACCGACTGGCGTATTCGAAGCTGTGACTTTCCGGGGATTGTCAGGGAATTGAGGGGCTTGGAGCGGGTTTCAAGGAGGCTGGTGTGGACTTCGGTGGGCATGGTGGCGGGATGCTCAGGGGCGGAGAAACGCGAGCGAAAAGCTTCGTGGGCTAAAGCGGGCGCGCGGAGCGCCGGGACGTGCGGAACGGCTTACGGTACCGGATTGCCTTGCGTGCGCGTGCGGGGATCGACGAGGAAAAAAGCTGGGACGAAACTAGCGCAGAGGCAAGGCTGTAGGACAGCGGGTTCTTGGATAAGCGGTGAGAGCCTTGGGTATTTGGTAGGGGCCCCCGGGTTTCCGAGCCATAATACACTGCAATTTCACCGAAATTCTGGCCGGCAGGCATTAAATTTTGCTGTTGTAATTCAACAGACTGTCGCCGAGAGTACATCCTTGGAGCATGCCAAACTGGTCAAAGGGGGCGGGCCAATAATCTGTTTGGAGCATCGCTGGCGATGAGTTCGCGGCTGCACGGATTGGACGCGCTTCGTGGCCTCGCCGCGCTTATCGTCTTTGCGAGTCATCTGGCTGGCTATTTTGACTTGCCGTGGCGATTTCCGGCGCAAGCGCGATCGGTCGATCTCTTTTTTGTACTCTCTGGTTTCGTTCTCGCCCGTACTTACGAAAGCCGTATGCCTCCCGCCGGCGTGTTTTTGCGGCTGAGATACCGCCGACTTTTGCCAGTCGCTGCGGTTGGAACGGCTATCGGTGCC
>FWWL01005815.1_pt1 | contig 18629 bp, 15 predicted proteins | sample 2228331 | NCBI WGS metagenome assembly FWWL01 (sample SAMEA103939775, study PRJEB20133) | metagenome
ATTGAATATGCCTATGCCAGTGCCCACCAACCCGGTGCGGAGCATGCACCTCTCTACTTTATTACTGGAAAGTTGTTTACTCCGCAAGTGCGCACGCTGGTTTATGAACGCCTTAAGGTCCCGGTTCTGGTGCTTTATGATCAGGACCCGTACACATCTTTCGAACGCTTACCCGATGTGTTGCTGAAGAATCCTTTCTGGCAGGCGGTTCGTCTGGTTCCTTCCAGAGGATTACCCCATTTTGAACGCCTTGCCGACACCGTTGAGGTGATCGAAGGATTCTGGAAGGGCTTGAAGTAAGGCTTGAGATAGTCTGGTTTGAACAGGCGCTCGTTGAAGAGTGCCTGTTTTAATTCACATTTTTCAGTGAACAGCATTTGCATTTATCATCTCAGAGAAGTCGGTCTCAGCCTTGCTTGACAAAGGGAATTTATCAAGGCTATACTGATTTAACCAAGTGGGATTTGATCTCTGAATTCGAAAAAGGTATCCCCATGTATCTTGGCGAACCGAACAGAAAGAATAGGGTTTTGCTCATCATTGGATTGGTGGGTTTCTTAATTCTTCTTTTCCTCTTAAGTTTCGAAAGAGAATTGAAGTTTTTCTTTGAGATATTCGGGGATCCTGGAAAATTCAGCAATTCAGAATATCGTAATGCCTTTTTCATTGTGTTATACAACCTAGCAGGGTTTATCATCATCGGATCTATTTATGCATGGATGATCTCTGCCCAGGCAATCTTACCCGTACAAAATGTTAAAGAGGTTTGGCGCACCGTTTGGCGCTTGATGTTGTATATTCTGCGTTTACACGGTCCTGCGGTATTTGTCAAAGATGGAAAAGTCATCAGCACCCGGGAGGATGTTCGTCACGGTCCCGGGGTCATTGTCGTGGACTTTAATTCTGCTGTTGTACTGGAAGAAACCGTTCCACCGCCGGGGATTGGAAGAGCCCTTGAGGATTTCTTTCATCGGGTTCAAATGTTATTCGGATTGGCAGATCGTCCTCAATCTCCCCGCGTGTTTGGCCCCGGAATCGTGTTTATGCGGAAACGCGAGCGTATTCGTGGTACCGTTGATCTTCGGCGGCAGTTTCGGGTCGTTCGCGGCGTTACAGCGTACACCCGTGACGGAATAGAAGTGTATGCCAATGTAAATTGTATTTTTACTGTGGGGCAACCCCCGGATGTGGTGGAAGTTACCTATGAAGGAACAGAACAGGATGCTGATCATTTACGGGTTGTTCGTTTTGAGAAGGTGAATGATGAATATATTCGATTGGTTTCAATGGAAGATGAACTGGAGCGGAATGACCGCAGAGAAATTCATCATGTCACCCATGGGTTAAGTGACCGAGATTTCAAAATCTATTCCCCTTTGCCGGCTGTTTCGAACCAGCCAGAATTTGACCGTGATCGCGTTTTTGCAGCAGTGTTTGCTCAGGCTCGCTCTGAAGACCGTGTGTTGACATGGACGGAACTGCCGGCGCGATTTGCGGCAAGTGTGTTTCGAGAAATCCTTTCTCAGGTTCGATTTGATGAGTTGTATCAACTGCAGGGACGATCTCCAGGGGTGACGATGTACCGAGCCCGGCTTCGCCAAACGGTCAGAAACAATGGCTTGCTTTCTTACCGGATGGTGTTCCTGAAGAATGGTGAACCCTTCCAAAAGAGGAGGGTGTATCATGTCTCGGAAGTCGTCGTCAGTGAGGTTTTCCCTCTGACAACCCCAAAACTCCTTCGGGAGCGGGGAATTAAAGTCATCGGCAGCAACTTTGGAGATATCAATCCAGTTAATGAAGCCATTTACCATCATCGTTTGGAGTCCTGGCGGGCTCCCTGGCAGAGAGATACGGCGATCCGCACCGCAAGTCTGGAATTGGAAGCCATGCGGGTTTTGGGAAGAGCGCGCGCGAAGGCTCAGGTGGATCTGGCGACGCACTTGAAGGAAATCTTTGACTCAGGTGACCTGACCGACGAAGTCGTTGCGGTGCGTCTCCTTCGGGCTCTGGAAAATTCCGCTTATGATCCCAAAACTCGTCAGTTGCTCCCTCCCCACACGATGGAAATTCTACGTCTGTTGCAGGGTAGAATTGGAGAAGGAGGGCTGGAGGGAAGAAGATGAATCAGACTCGCACGCCCGCCAATTATCAAGCCCGGCACCGCATTACGGGAATAATCAGGATCCTTGTTCTCCTTGCTCTAATTACGGTATTCCTGTTTTTTGCAGGACGGCTTCTTGAGCCAGAACTATCCGAGGAAATAAAGAATTTCTCAGGCTTCCCTCTGGTTGAATTTTTCCGCATTGCCTATAACCCTCATACTGCTCGCTATTTACTTGCACCGGTTTCTGTGATCATTTTTGTGACATTAGCGGCAGGGTCTTACGTAAGGGATATTTACGCCCTTCCAAGACTCCGTCAGGGGATTCGTTACGTCATCTCTTCTCTGTTTGCCCTTTTTATTCCCCGCATTATCATTGATGGTGGGGAAAAGAAACTGGAAAAGAATGAAGTTAACTTGATTGATGCCATCGGTGGACCGGGGCATGTCATTATCCAACCGGGAAATGCTGTCATGTTTAAGGAATTGAGGCGCCCTTCCAGAATATCCATCCGAGAGAGTTATTACCTGCGCCCATTCGAAACGATTGGACAAATCGTCAATCTGGATGAACAACAAGACTCTCGCTCGGATATTCCTGCAATTACCCGGGATGGAATTCGGGTGACGATAAAGGACATTCAATTCCGCTACCGGTTGTTTCCCGAATTGCAATTTGGTCGCCCCAAAAGGCGCACAATTGACGAACCTTACCCGTTCGACGAAAAGGCTTTGTGGAACTCGGCATATAATTTACCGGTCACCGATGCCGGACCGGATAATTGGAGAACGGTGGTTGGACGAGCGGTGGTAGGGGGGATTACAGATTTTATCAGTGAACACGACATCGATTATCTGACCGCTCCGAGAGAATCGGGAATAGACCCACGGCGGGAGATCCGGTACTCATTGTTATATGGACCAACCCGGACGGCATTAAGGAATAACGGCGCAGAGTTAGTATGGGTAGATATTGGACATTTTGAAATTGACCCTGCAGTGGATGAGCAGAGAACAGATTACTGGGCGGCGGATTGGTTGGGGAACGCGCAGGTTCAACGAGCCTATGGGGAAGCCAAACGTCAGGTATTCTTAGAGATGGGCAGGGCTGAGGCTCATGCAGAGATGATTATTGCGCTCATGGAAGCCTTGAAAGATGTCAATTGGGGACAGGATCCTTCAGAAAGCATTCGCAAGTTGCTGATTTTGCGCACTGCTGAAATGATCGAAAATTGGATAAACTCACATAATTCATCGGAAAATCAGCAGGATAGCCAGAGATATTCTTTCCTTGAGGATTTTTAGGAGAAAGCGCCATGTTCTTGGGGTTCGATGAAGTTTTTGGATGGCTTAATCAGTTTAGTCCTTCAAATTTATCCAGCAGGGATTTGTTAAATTTTTTCCAATTGAATGATGGTCGTTTATCAATCGTTGCTCGAAATGATGCCTTGGAAGAACTCAGAAAAACTGCTCAAAATACTCCAAAGCCATTGCACGCGGCTGAAATTTATCTGGGATTATCGCGATATTTTTACGAAAAACAAGATCTTCGAAGTGCCTATGTGGAGGCTTTAAGAGCCTCTGAAATGTTTAGACCGGGCACTCATCCCCAAGGAGTGGCATACTGGTTGTTGGGGATGATTGAATGGGAATTGCAGGAAAATCCACATGCATATTCCCATTGGTTTGTCTCCAGAAAAACTTTTTTGGATTGTCAATCACAACGAAGTCAGATGGGTGATTCCAATGGCGTTCTTTGGTACGTAAGTGCGCTCGAAAAAATCCGTATGGAAATGGCGGGCACGGTTGAAGAAGCCGAGTACTGGTTAAACTTTTTTGAACCTTCAAAAATCCGCGAAGAATCCAACCATATGATTGAAAAGTTAAAGGGCAGTATTCAACAGAGGAAATTTCCAGAAGCCTATGAAATTTCTCGCTGGATTTCTTCCATCGGACGCTCCAGTTTAGACCATCAGGAGACGGGCGAAATCTGGGTGAAAATTGGTGTTGCAATCTATCAATTGGGAGATATCAGAAGAGCCATAGAATTTCTGAAGAAAGCCTGTGCCGCTTTTACCCCATATACCCATCAGTGGGCAGTAGGGCGGTGGATGATCGGTTTATTGTATTCAAAAATTCCAATGGAAAAATCAAAAGGTTTGGAATTTTTATCCAATGCGATCCAATCCTTTGAAGAGTTGCGTAGAACTTCAGATTTTAGGAAAGAAGTATCGAAACGAGATTGGTATCAACAGAGAATTTCAGAAATGAAACAAGTATTGGAAAAAATCTATTGATTTCTCATGGTTTTTATAACCTTAAAGTCTGTCAGATGATCTGGATAATGAAGATATTCTGATGTCTCTAAAATATCTTCGATCTGAAAAGAATTCCAACCAGAGATTTGCCTCAGAGATTTTTCCTGTTGACGGAGGGATTCGATAACCCTTTGGGCAAGGTGGTTTTTCATTTTTTCATAAATTTTATAGACCTCACGAGCATTTCCAAAGGATTTTCCCTGCATCTTTTTTCGGGTTTCAATTTCCTGAATAAATAATTCTTTCACTTCCTCAGGAATGATTATGTGATCCTGGTTTGCTAAATCTTCCAGAATTTCAACGAACTGATCATTCGCGAGATCTTCAAAAAAGAGCGGGTCATTAAATCGAGACCTTAATCCAGGATTGCTTCGAAGAAACTCGAACATTTCTTCCGGGTAGCCAGCCAGAATAACACACAATTGACCTTCGTATTTATCGATTGCTTTTACCAATAAATCGATGACTTCCAAACCATAATGTTCTCTATTCGAACCTCTGATCAGGCTATATGCCTCATCGATGAAAAGTACTCCCCCGAGAGAGGATTTGATCACTTTATTGGTTTTTTCAGGTGTTTGACCCACATAACCAGCAATCAAGTCTGCAGCGGTAACCTCAATAAGATGCCCTTTGTGTAAAAAACCAAGGTGATGAAAATATTTTGCAATCAATCTTGCCACGGTAGTTTTTCCGGTTCCCGGATTTCCAACAAACACCAAATGGGGAATTTTTATTCTGGGCTTTACCAGTCCAAGGGAGTCTGCCTGAAATTTTTCAAATTGGAATCGATAGAATATCTGGTTTACATATCTTTTCACTTGATATAATCCCTTTAAATTTTGTAATTCCATAAAGATATCGTCCGATTCATCCCCATGAGGTGGGTTTAGGTACTTTATATACTCATCGCCAATGTCCTCCACAGATATAAAATAATCTCCCTGAAGATTCTGATAGTGATATCTTGCAAGACATTTTCTTTCAATGCTTTCAGCCAAATTTCGCATTTCTCCGGCATTTCCGAACTGCTCGTTTTTTTGGATAACCATTTGATGGATAATTTCCCTCAAAGTATTTTCCATGGATTCAGCAACCATTAATTTTTTCTCATTTAAATTTTTTCTCAAAATTTCCCATAATTCTTCTTCAGAAAAATCCGGGAAATAGATGCGATTTTCAATGGGGAACCTTCGGCTCAGACCGGGGTTCGACTCGAGAAATTCGCTCATTTGTTGCGGATAACCTGCTAACACAACAATAAATTGATTCCTTTCGTTTTCCATCCGGATTAATAAGGTCTCTATGGCTTCCTGACCAAAACCACCTCGATCTCTAGCGCTCAATGAATAGGCTTCATCGATAAATAGAACTCCTCCCTCGGCTTTATCGATCAAAAAATTTGTTTTTATAGCCGTACCCCCCACATATTCAGCGATCAAATCACTCGCTTTGGCTTCAACCAGATGTCCTTTCCGTAGGATACCAAGGTCTTTGAAAATTTCCCCGATCAGGCGTGCAACGGTTGTCTTTCCAGTGCCTGGATTTCCAATGAAAACCATGTGAAAATTTTGATTAATTTCAGATCCATTTTTCTTTTTCTCTCGAATCCATCCTGCTAATTCGGTCACTCTTGATTTAACCGGCTTTAAACCAATCAGGTCATTGAGTTTCTCTTCAATACTCCTCGAATCATAATGGAAAGCCTGGAACCATCCGAGTTCTTTTCCGATTTGAATTGAAAAATGACTAACCTGTGACAATCTCGTCATCCAGAATTTTAAAGGTTGATTTTCGACGGTTATCCAATCACATAATTGGGTGATTTCATCATCGGGAATTTCTACAGAAAAGTGATGTTTAACATATTCCAGTAATAGAGAAACTTCATCTTGTTCTGGACCTTCGATGAGGAGATATGGATGAAAACGAGACTGTTTTCTGGGATCAAAATAAGATAACAGATTGAGTTCAGGAACGATGGATTGCTGAATGCGGTTGCTTAAATCTCCAAAATCTGGCGATGAAAAGATAAAAATAATCTGACTTTGATTATAAGAAGGGAGTCTTAACCATTTTCCGATGATACTTGCCATGGACCTTTGATCTTCGAAGTATGAGAAAAACACATCTGCCTGATCTATAACGACTGCGGTTTTATAAGGTGTCATTTCTTGAAGTAGATAATCCACCAGACGGAGTCCGTGCAAATCACCGATAGGATTAACTTTCCCATTAATACCTGGACTAATTTGTTGAAAGAAATGAATATTTCCTAAAGCCCCTTGTTGAATTTCAGAAATATGTCTGTTTTGTAATACTTCCTGACGTTTTTCCCAAATCACATGCTTTGATAAGGATTTCGATTCATCATCGAGCATAAAAAGAGGATTCTGAGGATTAAGAAATAAAATCCTCTTAAATCCTAATTTTTTTAGGGTATGGAGAAGAGCAAAATCCAGTTGTACTTCTTGCAGATCATCCGTTAAGAAAGAATCGGAGATTCCAAATCCGTAAAGGATGAGGAATCGCTGTTCAATTTTTTCCGCCATTTTGGAAAGTAATCTTCTCATAGATGACTTTTCCTGGTTGTTGGTAATTGGACAATCGAAGATTGGTTGCTTCTATGAATACTAGAATCGTGAATTTCTACTGGTTCATCGACTACCCAACCGATATTTCTAAGACTCCGTTGGATTTCTTTTGCCCTTTGTCGTAATTCATGCAATGATTGGTTAGGAGAGTGGGTTGAGAGAATATGCAAATTGTGCTCTATCTTTTCAGGAGAACCTGTTTGGACTTGAATTTCTACAAGATTTCCTAACGGGTCCACGGCTTTTGCAATATATCGATCCTTGATTTCATCGGGTTCATAACATCCATCAATAGGTTTATATCCCTGTTCAATGAGGGCGAGTAAAACATCATGGGCAATTAGATAATTTAAATGGGCATTCAAGGCATTCAATCTTGCCTGATGAACCGACTTTCTAAGTCTGTCCTTGATGGATGGGATTTGGTTATCTAAAAAGTCTTTTAAATCCTCAAGTTTTTGTTGGATTCCATTATTCCTGAAATCATCTATGAGTTGGTTTAAGGATGTTTCAAGTTGATATAAGGAATTTCCAGTCCATTCATCTACGGAAATATAAGTATCAAGGATATTTCCATGAAGATCAATCGGTTTAATATTCCGATAATTCTCGAGTTCTTCTCTGACATTGGATAATTCTGAAATAATAACGGTAAGAATTTTTCGCTTTTCCAGACCTTCTTTTTCTAATCTAACCCTCAAAGTAGAAAGGTTGAAGCAAATGGCTTGTGCCAGTGATAGCGCAGAATCAAAAAAACCTGACTGAAAATTCTGAATAGCAGTATCCAGTTGAAACTGGATATTTTGAAGTTCAGGGATAAACGGATAACTTTCCGGGTAATTTTCAAGAATGAAATTGTATATTTGGATGCAATCATTTAACCAATCCTGAACAAAAAAACTTTTTTCTTCCTCTCTAACAAGGAACTCATTCGATTGGTGTTGTAACTGCCATAAAAATTGCTGGTTATCCTCGAATGCTTGACGGAATTGATTCTCTAAAAATGATAAATTCTCTTCAAATTTTTCTACGACATGATGAATGGATTGTTGGTTTTGCTGTAACTCATGAAGAAGGTGATATTCTAAATCCCGAATCCGTTCAGAAGTCTGATTTTCGATGGCAGAAACTTGACGGTTTAACGCAACCCCTAATTGGATAAATTGTTCCTGCCTCTGAATTGTGTAGTCCAATTGGTCGTTTAAAAAACGAAAAGCCTCTTCTGAAGCCTGGTTGGTCTCCACAGGGTTTTGTATTTCATACCCCTTCAACAGCATTTCGGCTTCATAAAGTCTTCTGTATTCTTCTTGACTAATCGTAACCGTAGTCCTTTTATGTCCACTCATTTTGAAACTCCCTTTTGTAAATGGGAATTTTGATGGAAACCCATCAAGGATTTAATTTCTTTTGTGGGTATTCCTACGGCAAGGATTTCATTCCTGAACAAGTGAATTTCATTCACTCTTTCCTTCTGAGCCAGATCATGGTGAATGAGGTTCGTGGTCAAGTGATAGATATGCTGATTCGATGACCCTCTAAGCCCCTTGTTTATTTCTTTTTCACAGATATAAGGTCCGTCAATCAAAACATCTATCAGTCGCAACATCGTTTGTACAGATGCCTTTGGATGTGCCAGAAGTGTTGGATAGGTGTATCCCGAAAAACAGATGATGTTCACAGTGGATTGATCTTTGATAATTTTTAAGAACTCAACCAGCCCATCGCTTTGATAAAATGGCTCACCTCCAGAAATAGTAATCCCCTCAATATCTGGTCTGGAAAGAACGAGTTTAGCCAGTTCTTGAGGGGTATAAAAATTTGCCGCCTTATTCGGGATCCATTGAGGGGAATAACATCCATTACAATGGAAAGGACAACCCTGAACCCAAATAACAGATCTCAATCCGGGTCCAAGTGCTCTTGTCCCAATGAAAACTTCCGCAATGTTGATCATATCTGGTCACCAGTTTAAATTATAGAACATAATTTCTAAATTTAATATTAGAGTTTCTAGATCAATTCTTAAAAATTTTTCGAATGACAAATCAGGAAAAGGTTTGACCCCATTTCAATTAATGGATAAAATAAACAACCGAACGGAGGGTTTGGTATGAAATCAAACGAAGAGAGATTGCGGAAACAGCGTGAGCAAACGATCCGAAGAAGAAATCAAATCATATTCTTTGGGTTATCACTGATCATCATCCTTTCCATGATTATCTCCCTTGTGAGGGTCTAATGAAGCGCTGGCAGTTCTGGTTAGGCGTTGTGATCAGCGCCTTTTTTTTGTATTTAGCCCTCGCTAATTTAAAATTATCCGAACTTTGGATTACCGTAAAAAATGCCCAATACTGGTGGTTAATTCCTGGAGTAGCGGTTTACTTTCTAGGGGTTTGGGTTCGTGCATGGCGCTGGCATTACCTTCTTCGACCCTTAAAAAAAATATCAACTACCACTATGTTTCCCATTGTAGCAATCGGATACATGGGAAATAATATTTATCCTGCCCGTGCTGGTGAAATTCTTCGTGCAGTCATTCTCAAACAAAGATCTGGAATTCCCATATCGGCTTCCTTAGCCACCATACTTATTGAAAGAATTTATGATGGCGTGGTCATGCTGGCATTCGTTTTTGTCAATATTGCCGAATTGACCCGTTTGACCCATAATGCAGGTCTGGGGGGAAATCTGGATATTAGAACCATTGCCATTGGAGGTTCGATCATTTTCTTCACCGCCTTAGTGGTGTTCTTGTTGTGTGCCATGTTCCCCAAACAAACCGAGAGCATTTTGGTATTTGTCAGTCGCTGGATTCCTGAAAGGTTCCGAGAAAAGGTTTTGACAATAGCCTTGAAATTTCTTTCTGGCTTGGAAGCCTTAAGGTCACCCATAGAAGCCTTAATGATTTTTTTCACGACGGTCATCATCTGGTTATTAGAGACCGCAAAATACTGGTTTGTCATGCACGCTTTTCCTTTTGAGGTTTCCTTTTTTGCACTGATGCTGATGAATGGTGTTGTCAATCTTGCTACCACCTTACCCAGTGCCCCTGGATACATTGGTACTTTTGATACTCCTGGAATTGCCGTGCTTGTTGCTTATGGGGTATCCCCAGAAGTAGCCGCTGGATATACTCTTGTACTCCATGGGGCATTATGGTTTCCTATCACTTTGTTAGGGTTGTACTATTACCTTAAACAACCATTGCGTTGGGGAAAAGACATCCAAACCAACCAGAAAACCATGGAAACAGGTGATGTATGAGAATTGCGATCATTGGGGCTGGGCTTGGAGGAATGTCCGCTGCTTATGATCTGGTGAAAGCAGGGCATCGAGTCGTTATTTATGAAGGGGCTGATACAGTTGGAGGGCTGGCTTCTGGATTTAAAGAACCTCATTGGGATTGGTCTGTTGAAAAGTTTTACCATCACTGGTTTCAAAGCGATCGAGCGGTATTGGGATTGATCCAAGAATTAGGATGGCAGAATCAGGTGATTTTTAATCGCCCCAAAACCGTTGCTTACCATCAAGGAGCATTTTACCCCCTGGACAGTCCTCTGGCTGCTCTTCGTTTCCCAGGTTTCCAATTCCCCTGGGGGATGATTCGTTTTGGTTTGGTAACCGCTTATCTGCGCTATCTGGCGCAATGGAAATCTCTAGAGCAATTCAAAGCCCATGAATGGATGAAAAAGTGGTATGGGGATGAGTTATACCAAACGCTTTTTCAACCTCTTCTGGAAGGGAAGTTCGGTCCACATTATACAGAAGTAAATATGGCTTGGATGTGGGCAAGATTGAAGGCACGGACGACGCGCCTGGGTACGTTCAAGGGTGGGTTTCAACAGTTTGCGGACCGATTGGCGGATCATCTACGCACGCAAGGTGTCGAAATTCGTCTGAATTCCCCTGTAACCCGCATTGCTACAGGAGTGGGTGGTATCCTCAAGGTTTCTTCCAATGAGGGAGAAGAGGAATACGACCAATGCCTGATTACATCCTCGCCGTCCCAGTTCGCTCGCATGGCTCCAGAATTGCCCGAGCAGTACCTCAAAGGATTGCTGGAATTGAAGAGCATGGGAGCGGTGGTGTTGGTCCTGTCCCTGAAGCATCAGTTGTCTCGCCAGGGGTATTACTGGTTCAATATACCCAAGTCGGCTGGCTACCCGTTCCTTGCACTGGTAGAACATACCAATTACCTTGATCCCAAATACTTTGGCGGAGATCATATTGTGTATTGTGGCGATTATCTGGATACGGATCATGAATATTTCCGCCTGAGCCAGGATGAATTGCTGAGGCGATTTATTGAAGTCTTCCCAAAGTTCAATCCTGAATTCACACCCGATTGGATTAATAAGGTCTGGCTTTGGAAAACATCTTACGCTCAACCTGTTCCTCGGCTGAACCATTCCAGAAATATTCCTGCGATTCAAACTCCCATCAAAGGTCTGTTCTTTGCCAGTATGAGTCAGGTTTACCCATGGGATCGTGGCACCAATTTTGCAGTTGAGATTGGTCGCAAGGCAGCCTACTTGATGTTGAATAGCGTGTAGTTTTCATTGCAAAAAACTGCAACTGAAACTCATTGATGGAATGGGATTTTATCCAACTGAAGAAAAAGTTCCACGCCGATATCTGGTCTATCGGGATGAATATGAGATAGCAAACCCTATATATGGTAGTGTGACCGTTCCCGAATTTGCATATATTGGGGAAGTGGAAGAAACAGCAACAAAAAGCCTTAAAAAATTTGAAAGGATTTTTTTAAGAACCGTAAACTTAAAATTCGGTATTTTTTTAAGCGGCCGTAGGCTTTTTGACTTGCTCCAAACTTCCCCATTTGATAAAATTTTTACTGACGATAAGGGGTTGGTGGTTTCGTCCCAAATTCAAACAAGGAAATATGCAGGGAGTTTTCCCGCTGCGTTTGAGGAATGCAGCGGGTTTATATGCCCCTATTGTCTTTGACCGAAAACTTTTGGAGGTGTGTCTCATGAACCCACAGCAAGCATGGCAAGCAACTCTTGGACAATTGCAAATGGAGATGAACAAAGCATCCTTTGACACGTGGGTAAAAGATACACAATTGATTTCCTCTGAAGGTGGAGAATTTATCATCGGGGTCCCCAATGCATATGCCCGAGATTGGCTGGAAAGTCGCTTGACTGCTTCTGTTCAAAAAATTCTGGAAGGGTTAACAGGCACAGCTCCAGCGGTGAAGTTCGTGGTCTGGCATCGAGATGAAGTGGATTTACCTGAAGAAGATACAGTTGTTGAGAACATCCAGCAGGTGTCTTCCAGGAACGGTTCTAATACCATCAATCCCCGATATACCTTTGACAATTTTATCGTCGGCACCAGTAATCGAATGGCGCACGCTGCCTGTATGGCGGTTGCTGAAAGCCCTGCCAAAGCCTATAATCCGCTCTTCCTTTACGGTGGTGTTGGACTGGGAAAGACTCACCTGTTACATGCCATTGGGAATGCCGCTCAGGCAAGAGGGCTGCAAGTCCTCTATGTTTCCTCGGAAGAATTTACCAACGATTTGATCAATGCCATTCGTTCTCATACCACACAGGCGTTCCGTGAGCGTTACCGCAAGATGGATGTGCTTCTGATTGACGACATCCAGTTTATTGCCGGCAAAGAGTCTACTCAGGAGGAGTTCTTCCATACCTTCAACACCCTTCATGGGCAGGATAAGCAGATTGTGATTTCTTCGGATCGCTCTCCGAAAGCCCTGGTTACCCTTGAAGAACGTCTTCGGTCCCGTTTCGAGTGGGGATTAACTGTAGATATTCAGCCCCCTGATTTGGAGACGAGGATCGCCATTTTGCGCTCCAAGGCTGAACGGAATAACAAAGAGGTGCCTTACCCGATTCTTGAAAGTATTGCTCGTTTAGTCCAATCAAACATTCGAGAGTTGGAAGGTGCATTGACTCGGGTACTGGCGTTTTCGGATTTGTCAGGAATGCCTCTATCTCCTCAGTTGGTTCATACTGCCCTCGCGGATATGCTCCCCAATCGTACTCATCTGGAGTCTTCTCAGGTATTGGAAGTGGTTGCCAGTGAATTTGGCATTTCCATGGATGAATTGGTCGGCAGAAGCCGTTCCCGCGATGTGGCTTTGCCCCGCCAGGTGGCTATGTACCTGATGAGAGAAGAAGCCAACGCTTCTTTACCGCAAATCGGTGAAGCATTGGGTGGTCGGGATCATACCACTGTGATGTACGCCTGCGAGAAAGTGGCTGATATGATTGAGCGTGATGATCGGCTCCGCAGGAAAATTTTCGCCATTCGCGAAAGATTGTATGGGCGCGCTACCGTTATGGCTTAATGCGCTTGGTTGGATTCATTTTGTGGTATAATTTCTGCGTTAGTAAGCCGGGCAACCGGTGCTCTGAAACGCAGGTTTTGGACATTTCAGGACGTTTACGCCCTGGCTGAAAGATGCCGGGGCGATTTTATTAAGATCATTGAGGTTAAATATTTTTATGAGCAATGGAATACTTCGTGTAATTCCTCTAGGCGGTCTGGGGGAAGTTGGCCGCAATTTGATGGTTTATGAGTATGATGATGAGATACTGGTAGTGGATGCAGGGCTGATGTTCCCTGAGAATGACATGTTGGGAATCGATTACATCATCCCCGACATGACCTATCTCGCTCAAAATCATGAAAAAGTTAAGGGGATTGTTATCACTCATGGTCATGAAGACCATATTGGTGCCATTCATCATCTCCTTGACCAGGTAAATGCGCCGATTTTTGCCACTCCGCTCACCCGAGGGTTGCTGGAAGTCAAACTGGGAAGGAATGGACACGGGAGCAAAGCAGACCTGCGCACGGTACAAGCCGGCGAAGTGGTGCAAATTGGTCCTTTCCAGGTGGAGTTTTACCATGTCTGCCATTCGATTCCGGATGGGGTAGGTCTGGGAATCCAGACGCCGGCAGGGTTAATCGTTCATTCAGGAGACTATAAATTTGACCACACTCCGGTGGACGGAAAATCGACAGACTACGCCAAGTTGGCGGAGTTCTCCAAGAGGGGCGTTTTGGCTTTGCTGGCGGACTCCACGAATGCAGAGCGACCCGGATGGACGCCTTCTGAAAAAACGATTGACGCCGCTTTCGATCAGGTGTTTAGCGAAGCCAAAGGGCGTATCATCATTGCTTCCTTTGCGTCCTTAATTTCCCGCATGCAACAGGCAGCGAATGCCGCTCTGCGTCATGGGCGGAAAATTGCCTTTGTCGGCGCGAGCATGCTCGATAACATGAAAATGGCGCGCAAGTTGGGATATTTGAGTTTCCCGGATGACCTTGTTGTCTCCATCGACCAGATCCTGGCATTACCTCCTCAACAGGTTACGATTATGTGTACCGGTTCACAGGGTGAACCCACTTCCATTTTGGGAAGGCTTTCTCTGGGCACCAATCGTCTGTTTGATATCCAGAAGGGCGACACAGTGGTATTGTCCTCTCATCCTATTCCGGGAAACGAGGAAAATGTCTATCGCGTTGTAAACCGCTTAATTGCGCGTGGCGCTTCGGTAATCTATGAAGCCATTGCCCCGGTCCATGTCTCGGGGCATGCCAGCCAGGAAGAAATGAAATTGCTTCTTCAATTAACCCGCCCGAAGTATTTTGTACCGATTCATGGCGAATTGCGCCAACTGGTACAACATGCCCGACTGGCTCGAGAAGTGGGTGTGCCTGAAGAGAATATTCAGGTTATCCAAAATGGTATGGTGCTGGAATTTGAAAATGGCGAGATGCGCCTGAGCGACGAACAGGTGCCTGTGTCTCATGTCTTTGTGGATAGCGCTGGTGTTGGAGATGTGGACCCTGAATTGATGCGCGAACGCGAAGCCCTGTCTCGCGATGGGGTGGTTTTGGTTCATTTGACCATGTCAAAAGAGTTCAATGCGGTAGTATATGATCCCGAGATCGTGACAAAGGGCTTCCTTTTACCCAGAGATGCAAACGAATTGATGGGTGAAATGCGACGGAAGATCATTCAGTCTGCATCTCGTGCCAATGGGAATGTGCGCCGGGTTGTAGAAGAGACGGTGCGGGAGTACCTATACAGTGAGACGCGTCGCCGTCCCATGATCTATGTAACCGTCTCACGGTCTCTGTGAAAAATCAAGGGGATGCCAGTTTCCGGTAGCCCCTTGATTTTTTTATCGGGGATACCATTGATTATCTTTCCAGCCTTCCTTGCCGCGCAAAGGCACAAATGCCACCGGGAAGAGTTCTTCTTTCTCAATCCCTTCTGGGGTCCTCTGTAAGCGCATTAACTCCTGTCCGGCGGGTCCTCCTACGGGGATGACCAGGTAGGCATTCAACGCAAGTTGTTCCAGCAGAGGGGCTGGTACCTTAGGCGCAGCCGCAGTGACAATGATCCCCTGAAAGGGGGCTTCTTCGGGCAACCCCAGAGAACCGTCTCCCACATATACTTTTACATTCGAATACCTCAGCGCGCGAAGACGTTCTTCCGCGCGTTGTGCCAGAGCCGGATGGCGTTCAATGGTATGGACTTCCCGAACGATCCGACTGAGAATGGCGGCTTGATACCCGGAGCCTGTGCCGACTTCCAGAACTTTTTCATCCCCTTTCAGTTCTAGAAGCGCGGTCATGATGGCAACCATGTAAGGTTGAGAGATGGTTTGCCCAAAACCTATGGGTAATGGACAATCCTCATAGGCATAGGGTTGTTCCTCTTCAGGCACGAAAAGATGACGCTGTACTTCCCGCATGGCTTGAAGAACCCGCTGATCGCGAATTCCGCGCTGTTCGATTTGTTCTTTCACCATGCGGTATCGTTCTTCAACCCACAAACTTTCCGTCTCCATATTTTCGCTCCAAAAGATCACGAGCGATTAAGCGGTCAATTTTCCCCATCGGGTATTCGTGAAGGGATGAGATCGGCGCCCATCGAATCTCCTCAGCCTGAATGGGATGAGGTAATTGGGAATCTTTTATCTGGGCTTTGAAGGCATGAAGAACAACTTTGAAATGCGTATAGGTGTGTTTATATACGCCGAAAGGTTCCCCTACTTCGATCTGTACCCCCAATTCTTCGAGGATTTCACGGCTTAAACACTCGGATAAGGTTTCTCCATCTTCAATTTTTCCCCCAGGGAACTCCCACAGTCCCCCTAATAAGCCGTTTACAGGGCGTTGCGCAATCAGCACGCGATCTTTATCTTCAATGATTGCGGCAGTGACTATCACAGAGGGAATGGCTTTCTTGCTTATTTTTACGGGGATTTCATTTTGCTTTCCATTTTGGTATGCCTGGCAAAATTGAGTCAATGGGCAAATCGCACATTTAGGAGAGCGGGGAAGGCATACCATTGCCCCTAAATCCATGAGTGCCTGGTTATAATCGCCTGTATTATCGGGCGGTAGGCATTTTTGAGCCAGGTCCTTAATCTTCTCTTGGGTTTCAGGGAGGGAAACAGGTTCTTCAATCTGGAATAAGCGAGAAATTACACGGCGGATGTTTCCATCAATTGCCGCAATCTTTTGTCCAAAAGCAATCGACGCCAGTGCCGCTGCAGTGTAAGCGCCTATCCCAGGAAGTTTTTGTAATTGCGAGACCTCTTGGGGAAATTTTCCTTGATGGGAGTGCACCAGAATCTGGGCAGTACGATGGATGTTTCTCGCTCTCGAATAATACCCCAACCCTTCCCAGTAACGGAGAACTTCCTCAAGCGGGGCTTGAGCCAGCGATTGCAGGTTGGGAAAATGCTCCATCCAGCGTTCATAATATGGAATGACCGTCTCCACCCTGGTTTGCTGGAGCATGATCTCAGAGACCAGTACGGCATAGGGATCGGGGTTTTCTTGCCTCCAGGGAAGGCCTCTGGCGTGATCTTTATACCATTCCAGCAAACGCTGGGAGATTTGCGTAAACATCTCTAAAACTGGAAACCGCCGTGCGCCTCTACGACCTTTTGTTCATAGTTTTGAACAAAATCCAGTAATTGTGAATTTAAACGTTTCCATTCCTCAGATTGCAATACCTTGTTGACTTTTGCCAGTGTGGGCAACATTGCTCCAACCAGAATCTGAGGTCGTGCTCCATAAATGGTTGCCCAGGCATCCGTCAATTCAAACCCTAACCTCTGGACACCGGGAATAAATTCGCGAACGACGAACTCAAAATATTCCTGTTCTCGTTCGGGGATAATATCCCAGGTCATGATCAGTTTATATGCCATGGGAACACTCCTTCAGATCGATCAGTGTTGATAATCCAGAACGATCACGCGTGTTTCTTCCGGTAAGCCGGCTGTCCCGGAAATCTTGAGGGAAGGTAAGGTCTCAATCTCCGAAAGCCCCATTTCCTTGAGAAACTTATTCAAAGGATCCAGTTTCAGGTTGCATGCTGGGGTGTGATAGTGCATGGGAATGACAATATTGGGCTCCAGCAGACTGATGACTTCGGCGGCTCTGGAGGCGTTTAAACTGGATCCATCTCCTACTGGAACCAGGGCAACATGCACTGTGCCCAGGCTTTCAACCTCGGTTTGGGAAGGCACATGATTCAGGTCGCCTAAGTGTGCCACATTAATTCCATTATAGTCAAACACATAAAGAGTATTTCGGGGAGTATCTTCTTTACCGTTACGGTGGTTGGTTTGTACCCCGGTAATAAAAACACCGCCAATCTCATATTCGCCGGGTCCGGTGATCACGTGGGAAGCGCCTTTAACCCCATCCACGAAATTGTGGGAGGGCGAATCGTGGCTGATGGTTACAACATCAGCGCGTAATTTCAATGGTTCATAGCCGACTACACGATGATCAAACGGATCGGTTACGATAGAAGCCATCCCGCGTTCAACCAGTCGAAAACAAGAATGTCCGTACCAGAAAATCTCCATGAAACCTCCAGGATATCGAAATTATTATAACCTAGAAAAGGGCGAGGATTGATGCCTCTGTAAAAATCGCCGGGTAAGAAACTTCAGGAATTTTCCTTGACGGTTCTACGGAGTTTTGATAAACTCCACTCCCGCAGGCAGAGTTACGCAGGTAGAAAGAAACAACACTTCGGTAAATATCTTGTCTTTCCGCGTCACCTCTGGTATAATCTGCTCGCTTTACGGATCATTAACAATCCAGCGCCGACGTAGCTCAATCGGCAGAGCAACCGCCTTGTAAGTGGTAGGTTACGGGTTCGATTCCCGTCGTCGGCTCCAGTTGCAGGTTGGCAAGTGGGACGATCCAGAGATCGTCTCGCTTTCGAGCCCGCAACGGGTTCTAATTCTGGGCAGTTAGCCAAGTGGCCAAAGGCGACTGACTGTAAATCAGTTGGGGACACCCCTTCGGAGGTTCGAATCCTTCACTGCCCACTTCGGCTGAGAAGCCGAAAAAACTTACCCGAAAGGGTGCATATCGGCAAGCCCTCATAGCTCAGGTGGTAGAGCGTGCCCTTGGTAAGGGCAAGGTCATGGGTTCGAATCCCATTGGGGGCTCTTTCAGCCGTATGTACATGTTGCAATGGAATTTTTGAAGGAGATGGAGAAACATGGCGAAGCAGAAATTTGAACGGACGAAGCCGCATCTGAACGTAGGGACGATGGGACACATTGACCACGGGAA
>FWWL01005819.1_pt1 | contig 18619 bp, 16 predicted proteins | sample 2228331 | NCBI WGS metagenome assembly FWWL01 (sample SAMEA103939775, study PRJEB20133) | metagenome
CTGAATCGGGGCGGTGTGGTGGACCTGATCGCCACCGCCCTGGCGACAGTGGGCAGGGCTATGCCCGGCTTCTGGGTGGGGCTCATGCTCATCCTCATCTTTTCGGTCCATCTGCGAGCCCTCCCGGCCTACGGGGCGGAGAAGCCGACTTCCATCATCATGCCGGCCCTGGCCCTGGGCACGGGGATGGCCGCTACCCTGTCTCGGCTGACTCGCTCAGCGATGCTGGAGACTCTGGGGCAGGATTACATCCGCACTGCCTACAGCAAGGGCCTGACAAGGCGAATGGTGGTCCTCCGGCACGCGCTGCGGAATGCGCTGATCCCTGTGGTGACCGCGTTCGGCCTGCAGTTGGGCTGGCTGCTGGGAGGAGCCGTAGTCATTGAGTCGGTCTTCTCGTGGCCTGGCCTCGGCAGGCTGATGGTGGATTCCATCAACATTCGGGATATCACCGTCGTGCAGGCCGGGCTTCTCTGGTTTGCCACGTCCTTCGTTCTCATCAACTTGGCCGTGGATGTCCTGTACACTTTCCTTGATCCTCGTGTCCGCTACGACTGAGAAGAGAGACTCTTTGGGGAAATGGGCAACGCACTGACAACCACCTTCAACACTAGAGTTGTGGACCGGAGTTCCCTGCGGGCCCGGATCGGGTACGCAGTGCGGTCGTTGCAGCGCAGCCCCACGGGGGTTCTGGGGCTCATCATTGTGACCACCGTCCTGTTCTTCGCCATGTTCGGACCTTACATCTCCCCTTACGATCCGGCGCAGCATAACCTGAGAGCCCGGTTCCAACCGCCCGGCTTTGTCTCGGATAGGGGGGTCCACTGGTTAGGGACGGATCAACTGGGCCGGGACATCCTGAGCCGGATTATCGCAGGGTGCCGGGTGTCCATGATCGTGGGCCTCACAGCAGTGGCCATCGGGAGCACCGTCGGTGTGGTCTACGGGCTTACCGCTGGGTTCATCGGTGGCCGGGTGGACGCGGTGCTCATGCGCATTGCCGATGCCTTCCTGGGGATTCCCTATATTGTGCTGGTGGTGGCCATCTCGGGAGTGGTGGGACCAGGTCTGGTGACGTTGATCCTCATCCTGGGGTTCACCGGCTGGGTCACCTACGCCCGCGTGATCCGGGGGCAAGTTCTGGTGGCCCGAGAGATGGAATACGTCACCGCGGCGCGAGTCATAGGCCAGACCGAAATCAAGATCATGTTTCGCCACATCCTGCCCAACGTGGTGGCTTCGGCCATCGTGCTAGGGGCGCTGGAGATCGCCTCCACCATCCTGGCCGAGTCTTCCCTCAGTTTCCTGGGCCTAGGAGTGCAGCCCCCCACAGTTACTTGGGGCCTGATGCTGGCTGATGGACGCCAGTACCTCGGCAGCGCGTGGTGGATGGCCACGTTCCCCGGCATCGCCATCACCATCACCGTGCTGGGAGTGGTGTTCCTGGGCGACTGGCTGCGGGATGTGCTGGACCCACGGCTGCGCGGGCCAGGGTGAGCGCTCTCCCAGCCCGAGACGACGAGTCCCACTTGGAGGAGATTTGCCTCTCGTGGAGCAGACGGCAGGTTTTCGGGTTCCCCGTTCCCGGGTCTATGAAACCCACCGAACCCTCCGCCAGGAGATCTGGGAGTCCATGGAGCCTGTCCTCTTCGGCGGGCCGGCAGCCGGGGAACGGGCCCGGACACGTCTGGAGGAAACGTTCGCTCTCATGATGGGGCAGAAGTTCGCCTGCGCCGTGCACTCCGGAACGGTGGGGCTCTTCCTAGCGCTGAAGGCGTGCGGTGTGGGACCCGGTGATGAAGTCATCACGGTGGGGAATTCGGATATCTCCACCACCGCGGCAATCTCGCACTGCGGGGCTGTTCCTGTGCTGTGCGATGTGCTGGAGACGGACTACACCTTGGACCCCGAGCAGGTGGAGTCCCTGGTCAGCGAGCGTACCAAGGCTATCTTGCCGGTGGACCTCTATGGCCATCCCGCCCATGTCCGACGCCTGCGCGAGATTGCGGATCGGCACGGCCTGCTCATCGTGGAGGATGCGGCCCTGGCTACGGGCGCGCAGGACTATGGGCAGCCTGTGGGCGCGTTTGCTGATGCTGCGGTGTTCAGTTTCGCCCCTTTCAAACCGCTGGGTTGTACGGGGAACGGCGGCATGGTGACGACCAACGACCCAGAGATCGCCCAGCGCCTGCGGCTCCTGTGCGGTTATGGCCACATTCCCGAAGTCCAGGCCCCTGAGCCTGGGCATCAGAGGCACCTGGCCGAGGGCTACAACGTGCCACTGGACCCGTTGCAGGCTGCCCTGCTCTCGGTTAAAATCCAGTACCTGCCAGAGTGGACGGCCAGGCGGCGTGCGGTGGCTGCAGCCTACGCGGAAGGGCTGAAGGACCTGGATGTCGTCCTGCCGGTGTTCCGCCCAGAGTCCGCACCGACGTTTCGGTCGTACACAGTGCGGGTGAAGAACCAAGCGGAGGTCTATCAGGGACGGCGCCGCGCTGGGGTGGAGGCCGTGTTGCACTACGTCCCACCAGTTTACCGCCAGCCGGTGTACCCCCGAGGGTTGCCCGGTTCCGAGCGGCTCCCGGTGACGGAGAGGTTGGCACGGGAGATCGTTTGCCTGCCTGTGTCACCGGAACTGACACCTGAAGATGTAGCGTATGCCATAGAGGTGTTGCGCGATCTGCTCTTGTCGGGAGACGCGGTACGCGAGCGGGGAGACTAGGCCCGCGCCCCCGCTTGGGCGTGCCCCCTGGAAAGCCCTACGCCAAGGCAGGAAAGGGAGGAAACGCTGATGATTCTGGGGTTGCTGTATGTCGGCTTCGTCGTGGAAAACCTGGACCGTACCCGGCGCGTCTTTCGGGAACTGTTCGGGCTTCCGAGCCAGCGCGTGGAGCCCGACCCCTTCCTGGGCACACGTCGCGGGGCGCGCGTTGCCTTTCCCAATACCTGCTGGCTCTACTTGATGGAGCCCTCTTCTTCGCCATCTTTGATCGCGAGATACTTTGAGCAGAAAGGCCCCGGCCTGGAGCGGGTGGCCTTCCTGAGCGACGAGGTGGAGGCGGAACTGGCCCGGGTGCGGGCCCGAGGCGTCCCCTTGGCGGACGACGCGCTCGCGGATACACCCGTGGGCAGGCGTTTTGTCGTGCCCCCGGAATATGTCAGCGGTGTCGCGGTGGAAATCCTGGAGCCCCGGGCTGGGTGTTGGGAGTTCTGTGCCCCTCCCAATCTCTCGGGCGTCCTTGGCCTGCAGCACATCGGGGTCGGGGTGAAGGATCTGGAGGCTGCGGCCCAGGCCTTCCAGGACCTGTTCGACCTGGAGCCCAGGGAACTGAGGACCGACCAGCACGAAGGTGAGCAGAAGGATATCATCGTTGCTCCCGGCAACGATCGCCTGTGGCTTCATGTGGTGCAGAGTTGGGGACCGACTGCCCGGGTCACCAAATTCGTCCAGGAGAAGGGGGAAGGGCTTGAGCATCTCTGCATTGAAGTGGAGGACATTCGGGAAGCCGTCAAGCGCGTGACGGCTGCGGGCGTCCCCATCTACGAAAACAAGATTTTCACCAACCGCCCCGATGGCTTTGAGGCTTTCGTCTATCCGGAGCACACCACCGGCGTCACAGTGGAACTGATTGAGCCGTATCCCACCAGCAGGGGGTACCGCGAGCGCAGGCCGCACCCCAGGTGCTGCCTGTAGGCGTGGAGGCGAGGCCGGTAGCCTGCCGCTGTCAGGTTCCGTGGATGGATCAAGGCCTGGTCAGTCACCCCAGGGGGGCCAAGGAAACCCCGGTCCGGCCTCCCTGGGGTTGCTGCGGAATCCACCTCAGCCCTATCGCGGGCCCGTGTGTCTCATCAAGGCAAGGCCAACAGATCGGCGAGGTTGGCTTTCTCTGGTTGGACCCGAGGCAGGATTGCCCCTGTCTTGCTGCTCATGAGGACCACCAGCCCTGGCCCGTAACCTGTGCGGAAGCTCCCGCCCTGGCACACGGCTCCTACGACAATGGAGCCTCGCAGATAACCGTGGCTGAAACGGCTATCCCAGTCGGCGATGGCCACCAGATCGCCGAAGCGGAGATCGGCCAGGCCCATCTCTTGCAGGACTTCTGAAGAGTGGACCTGGATGCTGAGGACGCTGCTCTCGCTCCCGAAGCCGGCCCCCGCGCCGGCCAGGACGCTCGGCACAATCCCCTGGACCGGCACTTCCAACCGCCCATCCTCTGTGAGGCGCGGTGCCAGGGCCTCCAGAAGTTCCGGTGAGCAATTCCTGAGCACCACTTCTGGGCAGTCCACAAGCCGCAGGCCCAGGCCGCAGGCCTGCACCTGCACCTTGTCTCCAGGGGCCATCTTCTCCACATCCTCTGCACGGAAGTGGCAGATAACGTGTTCGGCGAAGCGCCCGCTCTTCCCTACCACGGTTCCTGTGGCGCCCGTCGCGGCGCCACTCACCACCAGGGCCCGGTTGCCCAGGCAGGCATAAACGCGCAGGGCCAAGTTGGCATTGGGGTCCGGGTTCTTGATGGACACCCCGGGCTGGATCAGTTCGGCTTCCCATCCCAGAGCGCGGTCGCCCATGCGCACATTGTAGACCAGCCCACCAAACATGGGGAGAAGCAAGGGTTCCCCCTCCCGGCCTACAAAGTAAGGGCTGGCTGGCAGGCCGGGCATGGTGGGATTGGCCACCTCTCCCAAGACGGAGATCTTCACCAACTGAGGCGCGTTTGTTCTCAGCATGGCAGGTATGTCCCTCCCGTACTCCGCAGAGTGGGGCCTCCCGGAGTTTTCTTACCGGATGCCCAGGATGTAGGCGATGTTGGCCTGGGGGTCTAACACGGGTTCTATCTCGCCGTTGGCGCAGGTCAGGAGGTCCTGGAAGCCAGGGCCGTGCCCACCTGTGGGCGAGTCGCCGTGCATGATCAGTCCGACGGTCACGCTGCCAGGCTTGTACCCACGCCCGTAGCGGTGGTCGGCATCCATCACCGCCACCAGGTCTCCCAGGCGCAGGCGATCCGCCCCACATGCGGCCAGGGCATCCCGGTCGCCGGTCATGAGGTCCTGATCCACGAATTCCGGCGTCAGTTCGGCGCCGCTTCCCAGGAGTGTCGGTGGCAAGATGGCGACGACTGGCACCTGCAGCCGGCCCTCTGGCGAGGTTCGGAGGCCCCAGCGGGAAATGAGGGCGGGGCTGGCTTTCTTCACCAGGATGCCGGGGAAGTCCAGGAGCCGGAGCCCGCGGCCATGGGTCCGGATGAGAACTCCATCGCCGACGCAGAGTTGCTCCAGGACCTCCGGTGCGAAATCCACCAGCAAGCGGGCCTGCTCGCCCACCACCACGCCCCGGGCGCCGGCGGCCAGGCCCGTCACCACGCGCGCCTCGTTGCCCACACAGGTCAGGTAGTGCAAGGCGTGGTCTACCAGGGGGTCAGGGTGCGAGATGCTGGCACCTGGCTCTACATGATCGCCGGCCCAGCCCAGGGCGGGGTCTCCGACGCGCACGTTGTAGACCACGCCGGCCATGCCGATGGGGATCTGGCTCATTCCGTCCAGGTCTGGACGGTGTGGCGCGCCGCGGGGCAGGGAGGGTGGGCTCACGAAGGCTGTGACCGCCATAGCCACCAGGTTCTCGGCATTGGTCCGCAGCATAGGATACATACCTCCCAGGTGAGAGTGCCCTTGGCTTGTCCTAGATGGTGAGCCAACACCACTCTGGGGTGAGGGGGGTGCGGTTCAGCACGATGCCCCGCTCCCTTCCCACTAGGATGGTGTTGGAATGGTTGTATCCCCAGCCTCCCTCCGGGTTGTACAAGCCCGGCTCGTTGCTGAGGACCATCCCCTCCTCCAGCACGGTGTCGTCTCCCAGGCTCAAGTAAGGCGGCTGATGTCCCTCCATGCCGATGCCGTGGGCTGGCCGGTGGCGCACATAGCGTTCCAGCCCGGCCTTCTGGGCCACGCGAAGCACCTGTGCCGCGACCTCGTTGCAGCGGGCGCCCGACGCGCAGAGTTCGGCCTGGAGGCGCACCATCTCCGTGTGCACGTGCCACATTCGGCGATGCAGGTCGGTCATCGGCTCGGTCTGGAGGGCGCGGTATCCTTCGCCCACGTACCCTCCCAGGTGCACAAACGCAGCGATCTGCACCGCGTCGCCGCGGGCAATCCGGCGGTAGGGGAACTGGTTCGGGTGCGGGTAGGCTGTGGCCACGCCGGCGCGGCAGCCGAAGCGCAGGTCCACGCCTACCCCTATATGGGGCTTTCCGTCCGGCTGAAGGGCCTGCAGGAGCAAGTGGGCCGTGTGGCGCTCTGTCTCCAGACGCACGTCCAGATCTGTGATGCCCGGGCCGTGCGCCAGGATGAGGCGGCGCGCGTAGGCCAGCATGTAGTCTTCCAGGGCGACGGCTTTCCGGATGAGGGCGATCTCCTCTGGCGTCTTGATCTGGCGCATCTTCAAGCAGAGGGCGCCAACCGGTCGGAAAGTGGCGTGGGGCAAGGTGCGGCGGATGGCCGCATCCTTCTGTGGGGGAGGCTCCTCCTCCAGGCCCAGGGTGGCGTTTCCGAACCCCCGCGCCGCCAGGCGCTCCAGAACCCACGCCCACAGGTCCTGCTGGGGCCCCGGCTCAAAAACCAGGGCGTTATAGGGTCCGCTGTGGGGGTAGTCAAAATACCATTCCCTTTCGGCAATCCACCATCCTTCGGTCAGGTCCAGGTCCAGGGCGGGGTGGAACAGCACGGGCTCCCCCCGCGCTGGCACGAAGAACCAGAAGGGGCGCTCCGTCTTGGTGTAGAAGAGCCCGGAGAAGTACACGATGTTCCGGGCATCTTCCAGCAGCACCCCATCCAGCCCCTCCTCTTCCAGCCGGGCTTGCAGCCGTTCCACGTTCCAGCGGTACCAGGATACGGGCAGGCGGAAGGGGGGAGAGAGCGCCTCTGGGTCAAGGATGGGTTCGGGTTCCATCGCTGCACAGTCCTCCCTCGCCCTCAATACCGCCAGCCCCGCCAGAAGTCCCGGCTGGTCTCCAGATATGGCGAAAGGTCCAATCGGGCAAAGGCGCGTGCTGCGGCTTCCTGCGCCCTCTCCACCACTTCCTTCTCATCCACAGAGAGCACTTTCCCCTCGCGCAGCAGGATCTGACCCTCCACGAGCACTGTGTCCACATCGTGGCCGCTGGCGTAGAAAGCGAGCAGCCTGGGCACGGCGACAAGGGGCGTGAGGTGTGGCTGGGTGCCGTTGAGGAGGATGAGGTCGGCCTTTTTGCCCGGTTCCAGAGAGCCGATGTGCGCATCCAGGCCCAGCGCCCGTGCTGCGTCGGCGGTGACCATCCGCAGCGCCTTGCCAGGGGGCAGCACGCGCAAGTCGCCCAGACGGCTCCATTGAGCCCACACGGCGCGGGGAATCTCCTTCAGCAAATCGTAGGAGGTGTAGGGAGCCGTCCCATCGGTGGCAATGGCCACCACAGCCCCGGCTTGCAGCAGTTCCACCACCGGGCAAGGTCCGTACCAGAGGTTCTCGTGGGTGAAAGGCACACAAGCGATGCCCACCCTTTCCTCCCCCAACACACGCACTTCCTCCCCCTCAAGGCCGTTGCAGTGGGCGAGGACGACGGGCGGCCGAAGGAGCCAGCGGACCCGCGCCTCGCCGAAATGCTGGAGACCGAAGGCGATGGACCCGCGGAAAGCGTGGCTGTGGAGGAGCACTCCATAGCGGTTCGCCAGGTCTCGGGCCTCTTCGGCCCGCTTTATCATGAGGGGCACGTGCTCTTCGCGGTAGGTGAAAGGGAAGCGCGGATGGGCAGCCTGTCGGCCGAAAAGGTAGGGCACGTGCAGCGCTACCTGGATGCGGCCACCGGCGGCACCGTGCCACCGCTCTATCACCTCAACAGAGTTGCGGACAGCCTCCTCATGGGTGAAGGTTCGGGCGATGGGCTGCCCTTCCTGCCAGATCGTGGCCTGCCAGGGCGTGGGAAGGTGAGAAATGTAGGGATCGGGAGGGCCGACTCCCAACACTCCGCGAACCCCCACTCTGGCCACAGCCTGTGCCTGTTTCTCGGCAAAGGCTGGGCTGTCCATGCGGGCTGGCGTGGCCCCCACCACGGAGAAGCCACACGTCACGCCGAATCGCAGCCGCTCCACGGCGGAAAGGAGCCCTTCCGCGTACCACCATTCCTCGTCCGTGGCGTGGAAATAGAGGGGGTTGGTGGGCCAGCCCCGCTCCGGATGCCAGATGCCCTTGATCAGGCCATGGCCGGCGTGGCCGTAGACATCCACCAGACCGGGCATGACGATCTTGCCACGGGCGTCCAGGCGGACTCTGGCCTGATGCTCCCTGCAGACCACCTCCCGCGGCCCCACGGCGACGATGTTGCCACCATCCACGGCCACCGCCCCGTCGGGCAGGACGCGGTCCTGCGGGTCCATCGTCAGCACCCACCCGCCCTCAATGATGAGGTCCACCCAGCGCGCTTCTTCCTGGCTCACCGGACCGTTATCCCACCTCCCATCCCTTTCTAGTCCCGGCTCTCACGCGGCGGTGGTGAGAGCGTCCCTGAGGGCGTCGCACACAAAGCCCACCACGTCGGCCTCAAACTCAGGGTCCACCGGCAGGCAGAGGACTTCCTCTGCGAGCATCTCTGTCACGGGGAGCCGGTCAGCCCCAGGGAGGCGCCTTTCCTGGTAAACGGGCTGCATGTGCACTGGCGGCACGTAATGGAGAGCCGCCTGGATCCCCTGCTCCCGCAGCCGGTGGTACACCTGGTCTCGTTTTCCTCCGAGGACTCGGACGGTGTATGTGCGGAAGATGGGCTCCGACTCCGGACGGAAGGCCGGCGACACCACATCTTCCAGAGAGGCCAGGCCCTCGGCGTACCACTGCCCAATGCGCCGCCGCTTCTCGCTCCACCCCTGCAGGTAGGGCAGTTTGACCAGTAGCACTGCGGCGTCCACGGGAGCCATCCTCAAGTTGTACCCTTCCGCCACGTGGTGGTACCGGACCGGGGGCGCCTTGGGGATGCCCGGCTCAAGGCCGTATCCGCTCAGCAGCGCCACCCGTTCCCAGAGATGGCGATGCGGCGTCACCACCATGCCGCAGGGCCCCAGAGCCTCAAAGGGTTTGTAGGGGGCGAAACTGAAGACCGTGAGGTCGGCGAACGCTCCCACAGGCTTTCCATAATCCTGCGCCCCCACGGCTAGAGCAGCATCCTCTACGATGAAGAGGCCATGGCGGTCGGCAATCTCCCGCAGGCGACGCACATCGGCTGGATGGCCGTAGAGGTCCACTGGCAGGAGCCCCACAGTGCGCTCGGTGATGAGGGATTCCACCAGGTCGGGGTCCATGGTGTAATCCGAAGGACGCACATCGCACAGCACTGGGATGGCGCCGCAATGGGAGATGGCCGCTGTCGTTGCGATATCCGAATTCGCCACGGTGATGATTTCATCGCCTGGGCGCACCCCGCAGGCCAGAAGGCTGAGGCGCAGCCCCGCCGAGCCAGACTGCACGCCCACCGCGTAGGCGTAGCCCATCTCTTCGGCAAAGCGCTGCTCCAACAAGCGGACCGCCTGCCAGGCCGCCCACGGTTCGCCGAAGAGGACCGGGGCGATGGCCTGGAGGATCTCGTCCTTCAGGCGGAGGTTAACCCGCGGGGCGTGGGAACGGGGCACACGCCAGGTTTCCCCAGGGGGCAAAGAGGTTTCCGTCATAGGGACCCCTCTCGTGCATGGTTGACCAGCGGTGCGGTGAGGTCGCTGCCCAGGAAGGCCTTCGTGATCAAAGGCCGGTCTGGCCCCATAGCAGCAGCCGGTTCCAGGCATGCCGGGGTTTCCGGGGCGAAGAGGGTGGGGCACGGGTAGGAATGGTCTCCGCCGGAATGCACAGTGATGGGCAGATCACATCCGCACACCACCGTAACCGGGATCTGGGTCCGCTCGCCATCCATGGTGTTCCCCACGGGGATGCCGCCCCGGGCGATCGGGCCCGGGCGTGCCACAGCCGTGCCCACCCCAACTTCAGTCCAGGGAGCCTCGCGGCCCGCCATAGATCCCCTTCTTGGACCTGTGCGGCAAGGTGGGGCAATGGGTACCCCTGGACCGGCCAGAAAGTGGCCTGGAGGGCCAGGGCGTTCACCTCCTGGCCCTCCAGAGCCTGCAAGGGGCGCTACTTCTCCAGCCAGGCCCACTTCACTGGCCAGATGGTCTGGGCGGGGTCCAAGTAGAGCCCCTTCACGTAGGACCGGACCGTGGTTGTGGCCTTCCCCTGGAACAGGTAGATGGCGATGGCGTCGTCCCACACCTGTTTGATGACCTTGGCGTAGATGGCGTTGCGCTCTTCCAGGGTGGGGGCCTTGTCGGCTTCGGCGATCCAAGCATCCACCTGCTCGTTGCAGTAGTGCGAGTAGTCCCAGTACTTGGGCGGCCACGCGTCACAGTGATAGTAGGTCTTGAGAGGGTACTCGGCGTCGCCGGTGAAGGTGCCCCAGGACAAGTTGCAGAGGTCGTAGTGCGGATAACCAGGGTCCGTCAGCGGCTTGTTGAGTTCTGCCAGGAAGGTGGCCGTGTCCACGACGTCAATGTTCACCTGGACCCCTATGGCCTTCAGGTAGCCCTGGATCATCTCGGCGGTTTCAATGTCCCCCGGGGTCACGCCTTTGCGGGTGCGCAGGGTGAGCACCAGTTCCTTGCCATCCTTGTCCACGGTGCCGTTCCCGTTGGTGTCCACCCATCCAGCCTCTGCAAGGAGGGCCTTGGCCTTCTCGGGGTCGTACTCGTAATAGCCCGCCTCCGTGTATCCGCTCACAGCGGGGGTGACGAGGAAGGCCTTGGCAGGCTCGGCGTAGCCCATGAAGATGACACGGGCCATGGTCTCCTTATCCACGGCGTGGTTGAGAGCCTTGCGGACCCGGACGTCATCCAGGGGCGGGTTGGAGAGGTTGATGGCCAGGTAGTAATACCGAGAGCTGACCCCGGCAAGGATGTTAATATCCGGGTTGAACTTGAGCCGCTCCATGTCCTGGATGGAGAGGAATCCAGCGACATCTACCTCGCCGGCCTCCAGCATGGTGGCCCGGGTGTTGGCGTCGGGGACCACGCGGTAGACGATCTCATCCAGGTAGGGCAGGCCCTCCTGCCAGTAGTTGGGGTTCTTCTTCAGTTTCAGATACTCGTTGGGGACGTACTCCGCGACCATGAAGGGACCGGTGCCCACGGCCTGGCTCTTGAGGGCATCGTCGCCAACCTTCTGCACAAAGGTGGGGCTGTACATGGAGAAGGTCTTGACGTGGAGGACGTTGTAGATGCCTGGATAGGGCCGCGAGAGGGTCACCCGCACGGTCAGGGGGTCCACCACCTCAATCTTCTCAAAGGGGATCATGTCCCACATGGGCAGTTTCTTCTCAATCTTGCGCTCCAGGTTCCACTTGACCACCTCGGCGTTGAAGTCGGTGCCGTCGTGGAACTTGACCCCCGACTGCAGGGTCCAGGTGTGCACAAGCCCGTCGTCGGAGACCTTGATCTCCTTGATGAGGAGCGGTTTGATCTCGCCAGTGGCGTCCCGGTCCACCAGAGTCTCGTAGAACTGCTGGACAATCTCGTTCAGACCGAACTGGTTGACGCCATTGCAGTCCAAGTGCACGATGCCGGGCACGGCGACGGTCAAGGTCCCCCCGTACCGAGGCTTGCCTTTCTCCGGAGTTACCTCCACCACCACCGTCTGGACCACTGGCTTCTCCACAACTTTCTCTTTCTCCACGACGACGGTCTGGACCACTGGCTTCTCAACAACTTTCTCCTTCTCCACCACCACTGGGGTGGGGGCGGGACCGCACGCCGAAAGGATCAGCGCGGTCAGGGCCACCATCGCGGGAACCACACGCAAGGCTTTCATCTGGCACCTCCTCCCAACCTCTTCGTGCGGACTGACCAACTTTGCCCGTCACCCGTGGGGCCGGCGGGGGCCCCAGCCACCTCGTTGCTTCCGCGGCACCACCTCCTTTTTTATCTATCTACTCCCGGCAAGCGCTGTCTCTTCATCGGGACTCGCGTGCCGCACGGGCTTTCCTCCCTTCACCTGCGCCGCAACCTGGGGTCCAGGGCACTGCGCAGGCCATCGCCGAAGGTGTTGTAGCCGAAGACCACCAGCATGAGCGCCAGACCGGGGAAGACCATCACGTGAGGGGCCAGGCGGGCCCACTTCAGGCTGTCCTGGAGCATGGATCCCCACTCCGGTGTGGGGGGGCTGACGCCAAGGCCCAGGAAACTCAGGGCTGCCGAGGTCATGATCGCGCTGGGGATGAGGAGGCTCATCTGCACGATGATGGGGGCCACGATGTTCGGCAGGATGTGCCGCCTCAGAATCCGGAAGTCAGAGGCTCCCAGGCAGACCGCGGCCTCCACATAGGGATTTTGCTTGACCGAAAGGGTGAGCCCGTGGGCGAGGCGAGCGAACTCTGGCAATTGCCCGATGGCTACCGCGACCACCACGTTCTCAATCCCCGAGCCCAGGATGGAGATGATGGCCAGGGCCACGATGATGCCCGGGAAGCAGAGCAGTACGTCCACCAATCGCATGAGGGGGGTCTCCAGCCAGCGGTACCAGCCTGCCAGGAGCCCCAGGCTCACCCCGAACGCCGCGGCAAGGCCCACGGCGGAGAACGAAACGGTCAGGGAGATGCGCGCTCCGAAGATGATGCGGCTCAGGAGGTCGCGGCCGAGGTAGTCGGTGCCCAGGAGGAAATCCCTGTTGGGGCGCTCCAGCCCATGCTGGGGCAGGATCTGGTTGGGGTCCCGTGGCGCAATCCAGGGGGCGAGGGCCCCTACCACCAGAAAAGCGAGGACGATAAACGCGCCAGCGGTGGCCAGCCGATGCTGCCGCATGAAGCGGCCGATGGTCCTGCCCCACCGGGCCCAGAATGTCTCCCGCTCTTCTATCAACTGGTTGAAGGAAGCCGCGGTGCCCATGGCCTCACTCGTACCGGATTCGCGGGTCAATCACGCTGTAGAGAAGGTCCACGACCAGGTTGATCAGCACGAAGGCTGTCCCAAAGACCAGCAAGACCCCCTGAACAATGGGGATATCGCGCTGTTCCACAGCCGTGACGAGGAGGCGCCCCATGCCTGGCCAGGCAAAGACGGTCTCGGTGACCACCGCGCCTCCCAACATGTACCCAAAGCGCAGGCCCACCACGGTTGTGATGGGGATGAGGGCGTTGCGCAGGATGTGGCGCAGGAGCACCATGCGTTCGGGGAGACCTTTCGCCCGAGCCGTGCGCACGAAGTCCTCGCCAAAGACCTCCAGGAGCGACGACCGGGTCATGCGGGTGATAAAAGCGATGGAGTAGACCGACAGACAGAAAGTGGGCATGAGGTAGTGCCTCCACGTGTCGTTGCCGGCCGTGGGCAGAAGGTGGAGCTGCAGGCTGAAAATGTACATGAGGATCAGCGCCAGCCAGAAGACCGGGGTGGAGATGCCCACCAGGGCCAAGACGCTGAACAGGTAGTCCCAGAATCGCTCTTGCTTGAGGGCAGCAAGGATGCCCATGGTGAGGCCCGCCGCAACGGCCAGGGAGATGGCCGCCAGCGAGAGTTTCACCGTGTTGGCGAAGCGGGTGGAGATTTCCGTGGCCACGGGACGGCGCGTGATGTATGACTTGCCCAAATCCCCCTGCGCGAGGCGCTGCAAGTACTCCACGTACTGGACAAGGATGGGTTTATCCAGCCCGAGTTCCTTGCGGACCTGCTCCAGGGTCTCCCGGGTCGCTTGCTCCCCGGCGTACATCAGCGCGGGGTCCCCTGGGATCACGCGGAAGGCAAAGAAGACCAGCGTGACGACCAGAAAGATCGTCGGGATGCTGACGAGCAGCCGCCGGATCAGATAGCGGGTCACTGGCTTCCTCCCTCAACCGGACCACAGCGCCCTTTGTGGACGTGTGGCCTCCACGGGGGGAGGTCTCCCCACCCAGGGTGTGGAGGCATGGGAGTGCCAAGCCCCCACACCCTCCCTTCTTTAGAGTTCTATCTTCATATATGTCCACTCTTTCGGCGAAAGACGCACAGCCCCTTCGGGTGTCACCAGGTAATTGTCGGAGATCAGGAAAGCCCGATCGCCCTTGAGGCGGGTGCTGGGGTGGAAGGAGAGCACCATGTTGGCCTCCAGAGGCCAATCGGGGGTGAACCATGAGGAGGGGCCGTCGCTCTCGTCCAGGCCGATGCTGTGGCAATCGGGGGTGTGCTTGCCTTCCACGGGGAAGCCCAGTTCCTCCCAGGTCCTGTTGGTGACCTCGGCGATGTGGCCAATGGGCACACCCGGCCTGGCCGCCCTCGCTGCCGCTTCAATGACTTTCTCGTGGGCCTCCACCTGGGCTTGGATGTCTGGAGGCAGGTCCTTGAAACTGAAGAGGGCAGTTTGCTCATACCAGTAGCCCAGGGGGCCGGTGTAGACCAGTTCAAAGAGGATGATGTCGTCTTCGCGGAAGACGCGGTCCAGCGGCGTGGGGATGGTATAGGGCCTGAGGTCCAGGGAGAGTTTGGAGCGCCCCCAGAAGCACCCCTGGGCCTTGAGCACTTCTTCCGCTGCTGCGGCGGCTTCCCACACCCGCACCCCAGGGCGGGCCACTTCGGCGAAAGCCAGCATCCCCTCGGTGAGGATGCGGCCCGTGCGGTAGTTTTCCTCTATCTCAAAGTGGGACTTGATGGAACGCATGGCGTCAATGTCCCGGGTGATATCCACGAACTCGTAATCGGCGAGGAGTTCTCGGAAGCGGTTCCACTCGCCTACCAGCCAACTGGTGGAGACGTGTTCCACACCGATGCGTTTCCGGCTCCCTGCCAGTTCCTTGGCGATCTCCACCGCCCGGCCGAAGGCGTCGGGGTCGGGGTTTTCCACCCAGGACGTCGTGGCTTCCTGGCGGTTCCACATCGCCCCATAGGCTGACCACTGGATGAGCGCGGGCTCCGGGTGTTGGGCCCCCACCACCACATAGGCCGGGCCTGCCCACAGGACCAGGTTGGTGAAGTACTTGGCCACGCCCATCATGCCTGGTGCACCGTGGGCCGGGATGAAGACCGCTCCCAGGCCCTTTTCTTCCATGAGGGCCTGGAGTCTCTGCACACGCCGGGCCACATCCTGTTCCAGGGCAAAGCGTCTCAGCATGGTGTCACTCTCCTTGGGACAAAGAAGATTGCACGGCTTCGCGCAGCGAGCGCACCGTGTGCGGTTCGGTGTAGACCATCCGGAAGAACTCGGGCAAGCGGTTCTTCTCCTTCATCCGGGCGTAGCACTCCCGCATCAGTTCCCGTCCGTACCAGTAATGGGGGAAACCCGTGCACCACAGAGGGTGGGTCCAGAAATGGTAACGCTTCTCCGCGAAGGTGCGGGAGACGTAGGTGGTCTCCATCAGGCGGGTGATGGCGGTTTCCTTGTCCATGCCATCCGCGTTGCAGTCGAAGGCCAGGTTGGTGCTGATGGCCGAGGAGAAGCGGTTGTACGCCTCGTAAATGCGGTCATCCACCGTTTCCACCAGCCCGAGGACTTCCTGGCCGATTTCCGCCATCCCTTCTACAACGGGGGTGATGGGCGTGTTGGAGAAGTAGAGGGTGGCCTCCACGGGCAGCCGCCCTTCCCGGTAGCACCATTCACGCAGGGCTGAGTAAGTCTGGTGGCCCGGGAAGGCTTCGTGGCAGAGCACATGCTTCAGACTGGGGACCTCCCAGCCAATATCCCCGTTGAGGAAGACGCGCCCCTGGTAGTCGCGGGCATAGTCGCTGTAGCCGCGGTAGGGGTAGTTCTGAGGGAAGGAGAGGACGACCTGGTGGCCCGGCGGCAGGGGCATGATGCGCCTTTCCGTCTCCTGGCGAGCCCGTTCCAGGAACGTGTGGGCCAGGTCCATCAGGGCTTGCCCTTGCACCGTCTGTTTCTCTCGCCACTGGGGGATGGCCACGGCGAGGTCATCAGGATATCCGGCTTCCACCAGAAGGCGGCGCAGTTCTTCTTCCAGTGCCTGGATCGTGGCTCGCGGCACCCGCTCGCCGGGCACCTGAAGGTAAGTCGCCACGCGCTGGGCGTAGGGGATTTGCTCCCCCATTCCCTCCCGCACCATAAGGGCAAAAGCCTGCAGGAGGTCCCGTACGTATGCGGCGCGCTGTGGGGGCAGCACCTCCAGGCTGGCTTCCACTTCCTCCACCTTCCGGCCGATCTCCTCCCAACCCCAGGAGGGCGTGGGGGCAGAGTAGGTATAGGTGGCGGTGGAGAGAAGGGGTTCAATGCCCTTCTGCTCGCCCACAGCCCGGTTCAGGGCCAGCGCGATCTGGAGGAAAGTCCCGATCACCTCTTCTTGTGGGTCCACAGCGGCTTTCCCTTCCTCAAGGTTTGTCAGAGGAGAGGCCGAGTTGAGCAGCGTGGGCCGCCAGGGCGGGGTCCTTGAGCATCCCTTCCTGTTCCGTTCGGGTGTGAGCAGGGGCCTCCACCACGATGTAGTCCAGGGAGCCCAGCCCATGCTCCACGGCCATCTTGATCTGCCCCATCTCCTCCACCGGGATATCCAGGCGGTTCTTCTCGGGGAACTGTTTCAGGATTTTCACCGCCTCTGCGTCAATGGCCACCATGTCGCCCGAGGCCAGGATGACATTGGGGTAGACGTAGTCGCCTCGTCCATGCCACGTTACAGTGCTGCGCCGGCCGTCCATGAGGACCAGGTTGGGTTGCCAGCCCAGATGGAGTTCGGCGATCTTGGCTTCCACGGTCTCCGTGTCCGCGTGCAAGAAGTCGCGGTCCTCCAGGTCAATCCAGCCGACGGCCAGTTTCAGCGCCGCGGAGAAACGGCCTGCCGAGTGGCAGCGCATGTTGGCCAGGTAGACCCGCTTGTCCGCCTCGTAGATGCTGCGGGGGACCCGAAAGGATTTCCAGTACCGACCGTCCACTTCCAACGTGAGCCACTCATCGTATTGGAAGTTGATGAACTGCACCCCGTAGCGGTGCAGGACGGGCATCACACCCAGTTTGGCGATGACCTTCTCCGTGGGCCAGTCGGCCCGCCCCGAGAGTTCGCCCACCGTCACCTTGGCTCCTGCGTCCTGGAGAATCTCAATGGCGGCGGCGAGGAACCCCAGGTCAGTGGAAAGGGGAAGGGCGTAGGAGCAGTTGAAGTTCGGTTTCAGCATGACCCGGTCGCCAGGACGGATGGCCTTATCCAAGCCCCCCAGGAGTTCCAAGGCTGTCCGGATAGAGGCTTGGAGGTAATCGCCGTTCAGGTGGGGGACTTTGGCCACCAGCGGCTTGCCATCCCGGGTGAAGGGGTTGACCAGTCGGGGATGGGGTTTCACGGTTTTCGCGTCCATCCACACATCTCTCCTCTCGCAAAGTGCGGACGCTCTCAGCGGAGGTCTATCCGGGGCCGCTCTCCCGAGAGGACCCGGACCATCTCCTCCAGCGTCTCGCCCAGTTCCAGGGCACGGTTCGTTCCGGTCCCTCCCCCGATGTGGGGGGTGAGGATCACGTTGTCCAACCGGCAGAGGGGGCTATCGGCCGGCAGAGGCTCAAAGGTGAAGACGTCCAGCCCCGCCCCGGCGATGCGCCCTTCCCGCAGGGCCTCAATGAGCGCTTCTTCGTCCACGACCCCGCCCCGGCAGATGTTGACCAGGAAAGCCTCTCGCTTCATCAGGGCCAGTTGGTCACGGCCGATCATGCGCTCTGTCTCCTCGGTGTGGGGCACGGCCAGGCACACGTAATCGCTTTCCCGCAGGAGGTCCTCCAGGGGGCGGTACTCGGCGTGGAAGAGGGCCTCCAGTTCCGCCGAGAGGCGGTTCCGCTTGTAGTACAGGTTGCGCATGCCCATGGCGTGGGCGCGCAACGCCAGTTCGCAGCCGATCTCCCCCATACCGACGATGCCCAGGGTCTTGCCCCGGACCTCGTGGACCCGGGTGTTGTGCATCCAGTGGAAGGCCATCTTCCACTGGGCGGTGCGTTCGGGGCGCAGGCCCCGCAGGCGGTAGGCTCCGCTGGCCACGCTCTGGTGGGAGATGAGGAGGTCTTTGCTCAGCGCCAGAATCAGCGTCATGGCCAGTTCGGCCACGCAGTTGGGCCCTTTGCGGGGCACCGCGCCGAAGGTCAGATGCCGCGCTCGCACCGCGTCCACATCCACGTTGAAGTAACTGCGCCCCATCTTGAGCACCACGCGCAGGTCCGGCAGCGCGTCCAGGAGGGAACGGTCCACAGGGGCCATCTGGGTCACCAGCCCCTGGATGCCCGGTCCGGCCAGGGCTCGGGCATCCCGCGCCTCATTGGCGCACACCAGGTCCAGGCTCTCAAACCGGGGGGCCAGTTCGGAAACCGTGCCGGCGAACTCGGCATCGGTGATCAGGACCCGCCAACGTGCTTGCGTCTGAGAAGTCGCCATGCCTTGCCACTCCTCTGTCAGGAGGTCCTCTGGGCCAGGATGCGTTCCATGGCCCGTTTCACCCGCTCCATCCCTTCACGCAGTTTGTCCTCTGGCTGGAGGAAGGTGATGCGCAGGTAGCGTTCGCACCCTGGGGCGAAGGCTGCCCCGGGGTACACCAACACGTGTTCTTGCCGCAGAATCTCTTGGGCCAGTTCTACCGAGTCCATGCCTGTGAAGCCGATGTCGGCGAAGAGGAACTGCCCGCCCTG
>FWWL01005820.1_pt1 | contig 18616 bp, 15 predicted proteins | sample 2228331 | NCBI WGS metagenome assembly FWWL01 (sample SAMEA103939775, study PRJEB20133) | metagenome
ATGAAAATCTGAAAACAAACCCAGCATACCAAGAGTCCTATTGCTCCCTCCTTTATTTACTCTGTGATTCTCTTTGTGCTCTTTGATAAAAAAATTTTTTCTGACCTAAAAGACAAAAAAGCACAAAAACGCGAAATATATTGCTTATTGCCTTAGATGTGGTGGCATACAATTTTTATATAGTAATAACAGGAAATATCCCCCATATTTTTCTGGGTTCCTTGATGTTTTTCTGGGGTTAAATTTTTTTACTGCAAAAAGGGAGATAAAGAAAGTCCAATTGAATGTAGATAATTCAGTTATTCTCTTGAGCCTCGGGGGCTTTTTTAAGGTAGGTGAGGAAAATGAATACATATAAAAGGATAACGATGACAGGAATGATTAACACGCCCCATGTGGGTTCTTCTACATTCCAGGGTCCTACGGAATAATCAATATTTAGAACGCCTGCTGAACTTTTTGAAAACATCTCTCCGAAGGTGCTACCTAATAACCCGTGAATAAATCCCAATGCTACAAGATTTCGATTTTTATCTTCCATAAATACATAAACAAGCACAATCCCTAATATCCAGGTTACCGCAACCAGTCCGTAAGAGTCAATGTGTATCATTCCAAAACAGGACGCACTCAAAGTAGCAACTAGCATTCTTTTCTTATCTTTGCAATAGAAATATCCATAAATAAACCCCATAGGGAAGAAGAAAACCGTTAACCAGAATGCCAGTTGTGCCCAAACGGCTAATGACGGTATCGCGTTCACACCATACGCAATAGAAATACTAACGGATGTAAATATAATGGCGATTATGGCACCCCATAACCCAAATATCAGGGATTTCTTTATTTGTTCTTTGCCAGTAATCCTGTTTGCAGGACTGGTAGAGGGGGCGAATGCTTTTCGGAACCTTGTACCGAAATAGGAACTGAATAATAGTTGCTGGACAAAACCCCAGAATATATACCCGAATACGCCTAATACCCATCTTGAAAAACTCAGGTGTTTAAATGCGTCTGTATCTCGTTGGAGATATGCCGATATAAATATCAATATCAAAAGAGGTAATGAAATTATCATTGCCGTCCGAAATGCGGTGTGAAAGTTGTCATAACGGATAGCACAAAATGCAATAAGTCCGGATATAGCCATACCGAAAACGATAACGAAAATCACACCTGGAAATTGTCCGGGAAGTTTATAAACATCAATAGAGAGACCGAAAGTCTTTGCTAATGCCTGCAATTGAAAAAATCGAGACACATGATACCACTGATAATAGTTAACGATATTCAATCCTATAAAGACAGTAATGGAAGCGATAGCTATGACTACTCTCCGGATGACGGGACCTGTAGTAACGAGGTGCCAGAACTGAACAGGATTTCCCAATCCCCAGGATTGAGTGGTATCTTTATGCAAAACAGGTGCTACGAGTAAGAGATACATTCCCCCTAATACCAGCACAAGATTTACTATAAAATTTACCGCCTGAATCTTCATTATCACCCCGAACGGATACGCAACCAGCCACAAAGCACATAGAATTATGAGCATGACCGTGATGGCTTCTATAAAATTCTGTTTTCGGGAGAATCGTTCCTGTTCCCAGTCTCCTGCGGTTGTTTGTATCAATGGAACTTTTGATGTGCTGGAGGATAGATACATACTCATTTTCATTTACCTTTTGTATCATTGAGAACTATATGTAAACTTACAAGAACCGGCTGACTACTGCCAGACCTCTTGCTACACTGGTGAATGTATCTCGCGACATAATTTTTTCGGAACCATATCGTTCCTTTAACATCCTTTGTATTGCAGGAATTAGACAGGTTCCACCCGTAGTTAGAACCAGATTAATGTTTTCAGGTTTCACTCCCGCTTTTTGTTCCGCTTCTATAAGCAATCCCTGAATTTGTTCCAATATATCCTTTATAATCGCACTGAATTCATCCCTACTAATATCTTCTCTTATATTCAATTCATCATAATGGAAATGGATTGTGGATTGTTCATAAAAACTCAATTCTTTCTTGGCAGTTTCCACTGCGAGTGCCAGAGGATAGCCACAATTCTTCTGAATTAATAACCGCAGTGCCCGTATAGCCTCCGGTTGGTCACTGAAAGTTTCTACTGCGACCAGCCAGTTAATCATTTCCTCTGTATTCAACTGATATAGATTTTGCCAGTCCAGCACTACATTCAATATGTTTTTCGGCAAAGGAAGACGATTTGGACCATATCTTGCCTTACTCCCAAAGTAGTGGAATAACCGTTTTCTGATGATTTCTTTATCAATCATATCCCCCGCTATGGTATCGCCAGAGACAGATAAAATACTACTCCGCTTTAACCGTTCTTCTATAGTCTCTGCACTTTCGAATTTCATAATACAAATGTCACAAGTTCCGCCTCCTATATCTACCACCATAACTAACTGGTCTTCCGTAGGTGTAGAACTGATATACTCAATAGAGGCAGACACAGGTTCATAAAAAAAGACCACATCTTTAAAACCGGCTATTATGGCAGAATTTCGTAACCTCCGTTCCGCTATCTGGTCTTCAAATTCATTTTGTGAGAAGAATATGGGTCTTCCAATTACAGCCACATCAATTGTATCCGAAATATATTTCTCCGCCCTCTCTTTACACCTTTTTAATATCAAAGAGACCAGTTCATCTATCTGGTAATGTTTACCAAAAACATCCGTCCCTTTATAATCCACATACTTTAATTTTGTTTTAAGAGACTGGAATAATCTACCCGGTAAATTTACATCCACGAGAGTTTTAATGGAAATTTTTTCTAAGACATCCGGGTCCACCAATGTAGGATTATAAAATTCACTTTTTTCAGGTTCCCCCCTACTGATAATATTAATTTCTATCCCCGTTTCTTCTGACTTTAACATTACTTCTCGTCCGACATTGTTCTGTATAAAAACATCAGCCGCCTTTCTGCCGACAAAAATAGAACCGTCTGCTCCAATATAGACAAGTGATGGTAGAGAAGTAGAAGGATTATTTTCCTCATCCAATTCTATTACTTCAATTTGAGCATTATCCTTAACAATGGCTACACTGGTATTGGTTGTTCCGTAATCTATACCACAAGCTATCATGAATGAATCCTATTTACCTCCTGATTTGGTAGGCTGTTCCATTTTCAAAAAAACAGAGTATAACAATATAAAGTTGACATTTTAAACTTGCTTATATTTATTCCTCTATCCAGCAGAAAATAGATGTCTGGAACTGAGTGTAATGTGTATAATGCCCTCGCATCCATAATACATGCCCTTTATTCCCATTATACCCCCAGGGAACAATAGGACGCACATTAATTACTGTAGAGTTCTTCGTAATCGGTTTGCAATCCCATGTTTCCCCTTTATTCTTTGTTGTCCATCGCTCTATCTCAAAGGTGTTATTCACATATCGGGATAAATATACCTCTCCACAATTAGCATGGTTAATACAGATACCTGCGGAATAATGTGGCTCTGGTTCTGTTTTATCTTTTGGAGTTTCAGGAAACCATGGTCCCGCAAAAGTGATTTGATGGTCAACCCACTGTTTCCCGTCCCAATAAGCATAATGATAGAAATGCTTCGTTTCTTCTGGCATACGAGTATACACAATCACAGGATTCCCCTCCGAATTTATAGCAATATCCCAAACCCATGCTCTCGCCCCAGTTTTCATAGCATCATATACCTTATCACAATCAGAATGTTTTACAGGCAGATTATCCAGCGACCCTATTCGTTTCCCATCCGCTCTATAAACATTCCCTCCTTCATAACGGGCATAATAAACCGAGTTAAAAGGTTCATTTCGCGGATGCCCATCTGTAAATGTGAAGTGAATAGTTTTTTTGCCGTCAGACACAACTTTTAAGTAGGGTCGTATATCTTTTGCTTCTTTTCCTATATCCTGAAAAAGGACTTTCGGCTCTGACCAGTGAATTCCATCACTGGAAGTGGCAAAAGTAGGTTTCCAGGTCTCTCCCCGCCAGAAAACAAAATAACAATTCTCATCTTCTAGAAATACTGGATGACTATATGTAACCTTATCCATTTTTGCGACTATTATTTCCTCTCCCCATTCTGTTATATCTTCCGGTCTGACAGTTTGACGGGCATAGAGATTTTCCTTATTATGTCGTGCATAGAAAACCATAAGACGCTTGTCCGATAGAACAAGAAAAGACGGAACATTATGGTCATCAATATCCCAGAATTCTTTTATAGTATGTTTTTTTATCTCCCCGGTATTGTGGTCATAATAACCCACTTCCAGTTTCCCTTCGGATGTAATCCAGCCAGCGTAAGTCCGACAGTATTGCCCCTCCACATATATAGCCCTTGGGTCTTGAAACCAGCAGAATGCTCCGGAGGAAGTCAGTATAGTATATTTTCCCAAAATAATATCTGTTGCCTCAGGGTTATTCGCTGGAAAAAGAATCATACATAATAATAAAGAAACAAACATAATTGTCCCTTTCTCATTTCTTGTGATAAGGTTAGTTTTTTGTCAACACTTATATATAATATTATCGTTTTATTGTAGTCTAATTGCCAATTTTTAGGCTATTCCATCTTTTTGCTATGATTGTAAAAAGTTATTCAAAAAACAATTTATCATTTAATAAAGAAAGGGTAAGTTTTATGAAGAAGGGTGTAAAAGTTTTTCTTGGGTTTATGCTTGTCGTATCTCTGTTAATGGTTTTGAACTCCTGTGGAGGTCAGAAATCAGAACCAGCAACTACCGCTCCTGCTCCGAAAACACAAGAACCGGCAAAAGCGAGTGAACCAGCACCTCAGCAAGCAGTTCAACAACCTGCTCCCGCAACAGCCGAAGAGAAAAAACAAGAAACACCTGCAACCACAGCAACAGGTGGAAAGCCTAAAATCGTATGCGATGAGCCTGTTTTTGATTTCGGAGAAAGAAGAAATGATGAAAAAGTAGAACATGAATTTATAATAAAAAATGCTGGTGATGGAGTACTTCTGATAGACCGCGTTAAAACAACCTGCGGTTGTACTGTAGCTCAGCCGGAAAAGAAAGAACTCCAGCCCGGCGAATCAACCAAAGTTAAGGCAACTCTAACACTCACAGGTCGTCAGGGACCGCAGACAAAAGATATAACCGTAGAATCAAACGACCCTGAAAATCCAACATTCATCCTAACATTAAAAGGAGTTGCAGTATCTCCCATTTTAGTAGAACCTCGGACAGTGAACTTAGGTAGTTCTATTGCAGAGGACTTGGTAGAAGAGAAAGTTATAGATATTAAGGCAAATCTCCCAGATTTGAAATTCAATATATTAAAAGTAGATATGACTGATTTACCCCAATTCACATCCGAGGTAAAAACAATAGAAGAAGGTAAAGCCTACCAGGTTGTTCTTAAACAGGTAGAAAAGATTGAACCCGGAACCCTCTCCAAAAAAATCACTATTGAGACGGATGCAACACTACCTGGGAAAGATGAGAATGACCCATCTTTAACAGCACTTAGAAAAATTATGATAACTGTCTACGGTAGATTTCTTGGTGCGGTAGATGTAGCACCAGAAGTTATTACGGTTCGTATTAACAAAGAAAACCCTCAAGAAAGAACACAACAATACCTTCGTATTAAAGAAGCCAAGGAAAAAGGTTTGAAGATATTAGAAGTTATCCCACCCGATGATGTCCAGGTAGAATTAACCGAACGAGCCCCAGGTGATTATCTTTTGCTTGTTAAAAATATCCCTATGAATGATTCCTTGAAAGGCAAGGAAATTGTAGTAAAAACAAGTCTTGCTGGGAAACCCGAGATTAAAATTCCATTCAAAACGATAGAAATACCCGATTTCCCTGGAAGACCTAAAAACCTAAGTGCTCCTGGTGGAGCCAGACCGGTACCCAAAATTCCGGATATCAAATTACCTCCAAGAGACCAACTACCTAAACCTCCCGCACCTCCTCAACAAGTTCCAGCACAACCACAACCCGAACCAGTACCACAGCAATAATAAACAACAATAAGTAGAAATAATAAATATAGCCGATACAATCTTGTATCGGCTATATTGCTTTTTTACTGAAACAAATATTATCATTTTACAGTCTATAAAATTAAATTCTCTCTAAAATTTACAAATCCCCTACATGAAAGGTATGTCTATGTTGTCCCTTCCTTCAAAAAAAATTGTATCCTATCTACTTTCCATTCTTATCATTCTTTCCATTATCGGTTGTGCAACCAAAGCCCCTGTATCTACATCCCAGAAAGAAATTCCTGCTACGCACGCACGCGAGACAAAGAATCCAGGACCTTTAGATTTATATGTCTATCGTCCTGACCCAAACTATAACTATAAAGTGGTCAAAACAGAAACATCGGATAATCTTACTGTTTATTACATTAATATGACTTCACAAAGTTGGCGTTCACCGGAAGAAGTAGACCGCACTATCTGGACACACTGGTTAACAGTTGTTGTCCCCAAAAAAGTAAAATACAATAATGCTTTACTTATTATTTCAGGGGGAAAAAATACAGATGAACCACCAACCTCATCCAGTCCTCTATTAAGAAAAATTGCGGGTGAAGTGCAAACCGTAGTCGCAGAAATCCGCCAAATTCCCAATCAGCCTCTGGTTTTTGCAAATGACAACGATAGGAAGCGTTCAGAGGATAGTATCATTGCGTATAATTGGGACAAGTATATGAGGACAGGTGACCCAGAATGGCTAACTCGTATGCCGATGACAAAAGCTGTTGTAAGAGCAATGGATACTATTCAGGAATTTTGTGCAACGAAAGAAGGTGGAAATGTAAAAGTAAATGGTTTTGTTGTAGCAGGTGCCTCTAAGCGCGGTTGGACTACCTGGACCACTACCATCGTAGATAATCGTGTAATCGCCTGTGTGCCGATGGTAATTGACTTGTTAAATGTTGTACCTTCATTTAAACATCACTACGCCGTTTATGGCGGTTGGGCTCCTGCTATTGATGATTATGTTGAAATGAACATTATGGACTGGTTGACCACTCCTGAGTTTGCCTCATTACTAAAAATTGTAGACCCATACAGTTATTTAGATAGATTAACCATGCCAAAATTCCTTATCAATTCCGCAGGTGACGAATTCTTCCTACCCGATTCATGGAAGTTTTATCTTTCTGATTTGCCTGCTCCTACCTATATTCGTTATGTGCCCAATACGGGACACGGACTTAAACCTGAAGTGGTAGAAAGTGTAGTTGCCTTCTACAAAGCAATTAATATGAAGAAACCCCTTCCTGAATATTCATGGGAATTCCCCGATGACTGCACAATTGTTGTAAAGACGAAGGATAAACCGAGCAAAGTCACCTTATGGGAAGCAACCAATCCAGAAGCAAGAGACTTCCGCTTTAATATATTGGGGAGAGCCTATCAGCCAAAAGATTTGGTAGAAAGCGAGAAAGGTATATATATCGGAAAAGTTACACCGCCCGAAAAAGGCTGGAAAGCATATTTAATTGAAATAACTTTTCCAGGTCCTGATAACAAAAACTTTACATTTACAACGCCGGTTCGTATTGTCCCTGATACCGAACCTTACAAATATGAACCGCCTGCGGAATTGCCAAAAGGGTTTCTAAGTAAGTAATATATAATAAAAATGATAGTTTCATCCAGGAGGGTTTTGTGGACAAGGACTCTGTCCCACTAATCGCTGTTGAAAATCTCGTAAAGATATATGAAGTCGGTGATAATAAGGTTTTTGCCTTAAACCATATTACTCTAACGATTGAAGCGGGTTCCTATGTGGCTATTATGGGTCCTTCAGGTTCGGGAAAAACTACCTTTCTGGATATTTTAGGCTGTCTCAGCAGACCGACCTCAGGCTCATACAAATACCACGGCGAGGAAGTCTCAAAATTTACTGAAAAGCGATTGGCAGAATTGCGAAATCATGAAATTGGTTTTGTATTTCAAAATTTTAACTTATTAAGCCGTGCCACCGCTTTAGAAAATGTTGAATTACCTTTAATATATGACCGGGTCCCACGGAGAGAACGAAGAGAACGAGCCCAGGAAGTATTGATATCAGTGGGTCTCAAAGACCGTATGTATCATAGACCCAATGAGTTGTCCGGAGGACAACGACAGAGAGTGGCTATCGCTCGTGCTCTTGTTAACAATCCATCAACGATTTTAGCAGATGAACCAACAGGTAATCTGGATACCGCCAGCGGAGAGAGTATTTTAGATTTATTTGATGAACTGCATAAAAAAGGGCATACTATAATTATGGTAACCCACGAACGCGATGTTGCGTCCCGTGCTCAAAGAATTATTCACTTTAGAGATGGAAAGGTTATAGCAGACGAATGGCAAAAGCAAATCACAAAAATTATGTAGTTCGGATTATCCTTCTACTGATTATTATTTCTGCAATAGGAGGATTCATGTATTACTTCTTTTTCTATACCCATCCGATACAGGTTACGGTGGATACTGTAAAGAGAGGGAAAGTGCAACAAACAGTCTCCGCATTCGCTTCCGGCACCGTTATGGCGACACATCGTTCTATGATTGCCTCCGGAATGATGGGGATTGTTTCTAAAATCCATATTGTGGAAGGGCAACATGTAAAAAAAGGTGATATACTGCTTGAGTTGAGTCATGATGACCTTGATGCTCAGGTTTCACTTTCCGAAGCAAACCTGCTCGTAGCGGAAACACGATTAGAGCAGGCTCGTGTCGGTTATGAAGTGGCAAAGAGTTTATCAGAATCTCAAATCAATCAAACAGAAGCACAACTCAAACAGGCGGAAGCAGACCTGGAACGAGCCAAAAAACTTCGTGAGCAAGGAATTCTTTCCCCTGGAGAACTGGAGAAAGCAGAACTTGCTTATAAAGTTGCCCGAGAGGCTTATCAATCTGCCCTTGCAAGTGCAAAAGAACTACAAGTCCGCGAACAGGAAATCAAAGCAGGCGAATCAGCAATTGTGCAGGCAAAATCCGCATTACGCTCTGCAGAAGCAGTTCGGGATAAAGCCATTATACGGGCACCTTTTGATGGCGTCGTAGCCACGATTAACATTCACGAAGGCGAAGGTGTTGCTATGGGCATACCTTTATTGTATCTCGTAGACGACTCTGACCTTTATATAGAAGCACCTTTTGACGAAGCAAACGCAGGACAAATTTCCCTCCATCAGAAAACTCGGATAGAATTTGACGCATATCAGGGAAAAGTGTTTATGGGAGAAGTTTTTGAAATATCTCCCGTTATTTCTATCAGTAAAGAATTCACAAGAACCTTTATGGTAAAAGTAAAAATTCTTGATGAAGGTAATTTTATTCCAGGTATGTCTGCGGATGTCACTGTAATCGTATCAGAAAAAGATAATGTGCTTTATGTCCCCAGTGAAAGTCTCATTCGTGATGAATATGCCTATGTTGTGGAGGGAAATCGTGCAGTGCGTAGACCTGTAACAATAGGTATTGGGAACTGGGAGACAAAAGAGATTGTAAGTGGTCTCCAGGAAGGTGAAACGATAATCACTTCCATAGGTATAAAAGGATTAGCAGACGGCTCAAGAATTAAAATAGTTCCTTCCCTCGGAGAATAAACAGACATGACCTTCTGGGAACTTATAAGAACGGCTATCCTCGCACTAAGTCAAAACAAAATGCGTTCTGCACTTACAGCCTTAGGGGTAATCATAGGTGTTATGTCCGTAATATTACTTATTGCCTTAGGCGAATCGGCACAGGCGTATGTGGAACGAGAATTCGCTATTATGGGTAGTAATGTTATTATTGTCACCCCAGGAAAACAAGAAACTACGGGAATGTTCCCTATCAGTGCAGGTAGTCATAAAAAATTAACTTACGAAATTGCACGCCAGTTAAAGCGGAAAGTCCCGGGTATAATCGGTGTTGCTTCCAATACATTAGGTTTATCTAATATACGATATAAAAATCGCCAGCGAAATGTTCTTCTAATTGGGACAACCCCGGATTTTGAGAAAGTTCGCCAATTATATACACAGATAGGTAGATTCCTTACGGAGGAAGACATTGAACGGAATAGCCGTGTTTGTATTATTGGGACAACTGTGAAAAGGGAACTGTTCGGAACGCATCGTGCTTTGTATGAAAAAATCTCCATTAACGGTTCAAAACATACAGTTGTGGGTATTTTAGAAGAACGCGGAATGGCATTGGGAATAGACCTCGGTGATATAGTTATTGTTCCGTTACCCAGTGCCCAGCGTATTTTCAATGTTGAAGAAGTAATGGAAATCCTCGTTGGTGCACGTACTCAGGAAGACATTCCACGAGCCACAGAGGCAGTCCGAAGAATTGTTCGTTCCGCCCATGATAATGAAGAAGACTTTACCATAACCAATCAAGATAGCATGCTTTCTGCCTTTTCACGCATTTTCAGTATGCTTCGTCTTATGCTGGTGGGGATTGCCTGCATCTCACTATTAGTCGGTGGAATAGGGATTATGAATATTATGTTGGTATCTGTGCGTGAAAGAACACGAGAAGTAGGAATTCGTATCGCTGTTGGTGCTACTCGCGCTGACATAGGTTTCCAATTCCTTGTTGAATCTGTAACCCTCAGCGTTCTGGGAGGTATGACTGGAATATTCCTCGGTTTTATTGGTTCTACTGTTATACGAGTTCTCTACCCAAATCTGCCTATTGGTTTATCCTTATGGTCTGTATTAACCGCCTTTCTATTTAGTTCTGCTGTTGGAATTATCTCCGGTGTATATCCCGCCTTGAAAGCAGCAAGCGTTGACCCCGTCGAAGCCTTACGATATGAATAATATATCATAAAAATTAGAGACCAGAGGCTTATTCAATTTGCCTCTGGTCTTATAATTTATAGGTAACTACAGCTTAGCAGGGGAGTTCCCAGCCTTTACGATATTCTTTGCTAATAATCTCCTTAGGATTAGAGACATTCTTTACAACGCCGTTAATGTTATCCCATATCAGTTTTTGTCCTGATTTAACTACCAGATTACCGAACTGCACCATTTCGGTAAAAGGTCCAGAATAATTAAAGTTAGAACATGCCGGCTTATCCTCTTTACAAGCACGAAGCCAGTCAAAATACGGATTTTCATCAGGAATTCGCTCAATCGTTTCTGGCGGCATGGTGTAGTCTTTCATCAGAGATGAAGGCACTAATCGTGGCTCTCCACCGTATTCGCCAGCTGTTAACATTGCTTTATCGCCAATGAAAAGTGAACCATTCATATTATCATCGCCTAATACTTCATCCTCAGGAATTCCTTCTGGACGTTTTGGTCTGTTATATATCTCCTTCCCTGTGGACTCATCTTTCCAGTGTCCGTCATACCAATACACATCCACAGGTCCCATATCCCCACGAGCAGGGAAGGAATACTTCACCGTTGTAGCAATTGGGAATGTTTGTTGATTTTGTCCCATCTGAAAAACGACTTCTACGGAGAACTCCGAAGCCTCATAAAGTTTGAGTGCCCAATATGCCGGGTCCATGATATGACATGCCATATCGCCCAATGAGCCAGAACCGAAATCCTGCCATGCCCGCCAATCGTGAGGTGCCAGTTTGTGATTGTAAGGTCGCCACGGGGCACAGTTAATCCACCGGTCCCAATCTAAATCTTCAGGAGTTACTTCCGGCGGTAATGGTTCTGTCATCCCCTGATTATCCCACACAGGACGATGTGTCCAGATGTGAACTTCTTTTACATTTCCAATAGCACCACTCCAAATCATTTCACATAATTGGCGAACACCATTCCCACAGTGTCCCTGATTTCCCATCTGTGTCGCTACTCCCATTTCACGGGCAGTTATCGTAAGCAATCGTGCTTCTGCAATGGTATGTGTTAACGGCTTTTGGACATAGACATGCTTCCCTAACTTCATTGCCATATATGCCGCAGGAGCATGAGAATGGTCTGGCGTGGAAATTGTTACTGCGTCAATCTCTTTCATCTCTTCCAACATATTCCGATAATCTTTGTACTTCTTCGCTTTAGGCAAGCGATAAAATGCTTCCTCCGCCCGTTTCCAGTCCACATCGCACAAAGCAACTACATTATGACCTAATTTGTGGCAACTCATAATGTCAGACAATCCTTTCCCACCAGCACCGATAGCTGCGACATTTAATTTTTCATTTGGCGAAATTTTACGAGGCACTACCTTAGCTGTATTAGGTGTTGGATTCTGACCAAAAGCACTTGCAGTCACCACAGTGGTAGAAGTGGCTAAAAAAGCTCGCCGGGTCATTTTTGACCATTCATTCTTCTTCATAAACACAAATCCTTCTAATTAGTTTTGTCCTTTAGATATTTTCATTGAATCACCAACGATTAGATAGTTTATTACAATTGAAAGGGAAAAGTAAAAATTATATCTTTATTTTTAATGGGTCTATTAAGTCACAGAATAAAAGAATTACCTGGTGTGGACAATTTTTGTCCATGCGGTGGTGGGTTGTTCTATATATTGTGTTTCATTGATGGGATAAATAAAAAGGGCGGGGATATTGTTTGTTTCTGCAAAGCGAGGACCTTCTTCTTTTCCCATTACCATTAATGCAGTTGCATAAGCGTCTGCATAAGCACAGGAAGGATGTATGACGCTTACAGATGATATTGTGTTGGGTATCGGATATCCTGTTCTCGGGTCAATTTCATGAGAATATCTTTTCCCTTCCCAAATATAGAAATTCCGATAGTTGCCAGAAGTTGCTAAAGATTGATTTTTTAGTTTGATTGCAAGGAAGGTAGAACGCTCCATAGAGATGGGTCGTTCAATGCCTATTGTCCATGCTACTCCGGGATACTTTTCTCCTTTTACTCGAACTTCTCCGCCGACTTCTATCATATAACTATCAAAGGAATAACTGTCCAATACTTCTGCCACTTTATCAACAGCATATCCTTTTGCTATGGCGGAAAAATCACACTGTATTTCGGGATTATGTTTCCTTATCCCTTCGGGAAGAATCTCTATCTTCCGATAATCAACCTTTTTCTTTGTTTCTTCTATTTGTTCCTTCGTAGGAGGCTGTTCAACCATTCTGGGTCCAAATCCCCAGAGTTCAACGAGAGGAAATATTGTAAAGTCAAAAGCCCCTTCTGTTTTTTGGGATATTTCGTATGCAATTTTGAACACTTCATAAGTTTCAGAAGAAACTTTAAATACATCCGATTCTTCATACTGATTAAATTGACTCAACTCGGAATCGCTCTTATATGTGGACATGAGGTTGTCTATTTTTGTGAGGCAATTATGAATTTTTTCTCCGATACCTTCCGGTAAAATCTTATCTTTAGGCAGAACTATTTTTACCTGGTATGTTGTGCCCATTGTGGAGCCGGAGAATGAGAACATGTTGTATGGAGGAACTTGAGAGGAACAGGAAATAAGGAGGATAAATAAAAACAAAACTTCTCCCCATCGTAAGAAGGGGAGAAGTTTTTTAATTTTCCAAAAATTACTTTTACGATTAGCCGAAATTATCGTAAGCAATCATTTCATCCTCAACGCCCAAACTATGGAGCATATTTAAACATGCAGACAACATAAGTGGTGGTCCACAAATATAATATTCAATATCTTCTGGAGCAGGATGATGTTTTAGATACTCATCATATAATACTTGATGTATAAATCCGGTTAATCCTGTCCAGTTATCTTCCGGGAGAGGTTCAGAAAGAGCAATATACCAGCGGAAATTTTCATTTTCCCTCTGTATCATGTTGAAATCTTCTTCATAGAAAATTTCGCGTTTACTTCGGGCACCATACCAGAATGTTACTTTCCGCTTTGTCTTTAATCGTTTGAACTGGTCAAAGATATGAGACCGCATAGGAGCCATACCTGCACCACCACCGATGAAGCACATCTCACGGTCTGTGTCTTTTGCGAAGAACTCACCGAACGGTCCGGAGATGGTTACTTCATCGCCCGGTTTCAAACTGAATATATATGAGGACATAATACCTGGTGGTATGCCTTTTGAATTTGGTGGAGGCAATGCTATACGAACATTGAGCATGATTATCCCTTTTTCATCGGGATAGTTCGCCATAGAATAGGCACGGGTAACTATCTCATGATTTTCAGCCGTTATATCCCAAAGATGGAACTTATCCCATACATCACGGAACTGAGGCTCAATATCAAAATCTTTAAACGAAATTTTATATGGCGGGCACTGAATTTGTATATACCCACCTGCACGGAAAGGAACCTCTTCACCTTCAGGTAATTGTAATACTAATTCTTTAATAAATGTCGCCACGCTACGATTTGATTTTACTTTACACCGCCATTGACGAACTTCAAAAACCTCTGGCGGTAATTCAATTTTCATATCCTGTTTTACTTTTACCTGACATGCGAGGCGGTATCCTTTTTTCGCCAATCCACGATTAATGTGAGTCTGTTCTGTGGGAAGGAGAGCCCCGCCACCTTCTTTAACTACTACTTTGCATACCCCACAACTTCCTTTACCCCCACAGGCGGAAGGAATAAATATTTTTTGGTTTGCTAATGTTGCTAAAAGAGTTCCGCCAACAGGTGCAGTAATGGCTTTATTGGGGTCATCATTGACAATAATCTTGACATTACCCGAAGCAACTAATTTTGCTTTTGCAATCATCAATAAAATTGCCAGTGTTAGCACTATCAATGAGAACATCAACATTCCAAGCAATACTGTTTGCATGCTTGTAATTCCTTAATCCTTAAAGTTTATTGCAATTCTCCATTTGTTTACTTTCCATCTTTATAATTGAATTCCTGAGAAAGCCAGGAAACCTAACGCCATTAATCCAGTTAGTATAAAAGCAAGTCCTAAGCCTCTTAACCCTGCGGGGACATTGCTATATCTCAATTTTTCGCGTATAGAAGCCATTCCAATGATTGCCAGTGCCCATCCGATACCGGAACCGATTGCAAATATTAAAGCGTCTCCAAAGGCATAATCCCTCTGCTCCATAAATAGAGCCGCACCTAATATAGCACAGTTCACAGCTATCAATGGCAGGAATATTCCCAGAGCAGAATATAATGTGGGCACAAAACGGTCTAAAAACATTTCAACTAATTGCACCAATGCGGCAATAGAACCAATATAGGCAAGGAAACTCAAAAAACCAAGGTCAACCTCCTTAAGACTCGGATGTATCCATGCCATTGCTCCTTCACGAAGCAAATAATTATAAATTAAGTTACTTGTTGCCACTGCAAGCACAAGTACGAAGATAACAGCAGTTCCTAATCCAATAGCGGTTTCTACTTTACGGGACACTGCCATGAAGGAGCACATTCCTAAGAAGAAAGCCAATGCCATATTTTCAATAAAAGCACTCTTTATAAATATTGCCATGTAATGCTCAAACATCTTCCTTTACTCCTTCTCTTGCTGTTCAGGTTTCCAGGTCCGTAATAGCCATATCAGGATTGCTATCATGAATAATGCTCCCGGAGCCATCAGCATCATTCCATTCGGATTATACCAGCCTCCTTCATTTACCGATTTTAACACGGTATAGCCTAATACTTTACCCGAACCAAATAATTCACGGAAGAAACCCAATATTATTAGTATCATGCTATAACCCAGACCATTACCTATACCATCCAGAAAACTTTGCCATGGCGGATTTTGCATAGCAAATGCTTCTGCACGACCCATGACGATACAATTGGTTATTATCAGTCCAACGAACACAGATAATTGTTTACTTATTGTTGGGACAAATGCTTTCAATATCTGGTCTGCTATGATTACCAGCGAGGCTATGATAGTCAATTGAATGATAATACGGACATTTGTTGGAATAAGATTCCTTATTAAACTTACCGCGAGGTTAGAAAATGCAGTGACCAATGTGAGTGAAATTGCCATCACAATTGCCTTATCCAATTTCGTTGTAACCGCTAATGCAGAACAAATACCTAATACTTGTAGTGCAATAGGATTATTATTGAATAAGGGGTCAAGTAAAGTTTCTCGTTCCTTTTTACCCAGAATCGCACTCATATTTATAAACTCCCTTGTTGTTTCTTGTTCTTAATATATTTCCCATAACCACTATCGCCTAACCAGAACTGGACTAAGTTTGTAACACCACGGCTTGTCATCGTAGCCCCGGATAATCCATCAACATGATGTGGGTCTGTATCCGGACTTCCTGCCTGTCCTTTGATAACAGAGAGTTTTACTTCTCCGGAATCATCATATACCTTTCTCCCTTCCCATAATTTACACCATCTGGGATTTTCTATTTCGCCGCCTAATCCAGGTGTTTCTCCATGCTCATAAAAAATAATCCCCCGAACGGTATTTAAATCCTTATCCAAAGCTAAGTAACCATACAACATTGACCATAAACCTCGCCCCTGAATAGGTAATATGACTTCATCAATCTGTCCCTGACGTTTTACGAGATAAACAAAGCCATATTTCGGTATAGTTACCAGTCCTGCTGAATTTGGAGGGGCTTTCATACTCAAATTAGGGTCCTTCAATGCCTTTTTCGGGTCAAAAGTTTCCGCTGATATATCAGTTGCATATTCTCCCGTCTCTAAATTTACAAGTCTTGTTTCTATGTTTTCTTTAAACTTATTCCGAATTCCCTCGCGAGATAACCGTTCGGACGGACTGACCAGTCCAGAAACGAGAAGTATTTTATGCTGTCGGTCCAAAATTTGGTTTATTATTTGTCGTTCTTTTAATCCGACTGCTGCACTGGCTACTAATACAGAACAAATCCCACATAGGATTGTCGTAAATATAACCGTATAAAGACTTCCTTCACGCTGCATGGCGCGCTATTCTCCTTTTAATATTGGATTGCATTACAAAGTAATCTGTTAATGGAGCAAAAATGTTGGCGAACAGAATGACCAACATTGTTACTTCCGGATATGCCGGGTTTACTGTCCTTAGCAAAATAACGAAAGAGCCTATAAATAGCCCATAAATCCAGCGACCAATGTCTGTAAACGGCGAAGATACCGGGTCTGTTGCCATAAACACACCGCCGAATGCTAAGCCACCAATAACCCAATGCCATAATGGACCCGTTTGAAACGCAGGATTTGATGGGGAATGGTAAAAACTTAAAAGCAGAGCCATAACACCAGAACCTATAAAGACCCCTGCTATTGTTCTCCACGAACCTACTCCCGTATAAATTAAAATAATGGCTCCTATCAAGCAAGCAATTACAGATGTTTCACCCATAGAGCCAGGTTCCAATCCAATAAAAGATTCCATCCATGAAGTGACACCATCATGAAGGTCGATGGAAAATGGACTGATACTTTGAAGTGCTTCTATCCCCTTATCTTTCATCACCGCTAGACATGTAGCGCCACTATAACCATCCACCGCGACCCAGACCTTATCACCACTAATCTGTGCGGGATATGCAAAATACAAGAAAGCCCGTGCGGTAAGTGCTGGGTTCAATATATTCATCCCCACCCCACCAAAAATTTCTTTACCAATCACAACACCAAAAATAATACCAATGGCTACCTGCCATAGCGGTATCTGTGGAGGAAGTATCAGTGGGAATAGAAGACTGGTGACTAAAAATCCTTCGCTAATTTCATGTTTGCGAACAATAGCAAAAATAACTTCACATATACCACCGCAGGCTAATGTAACAATATATATGGGGAAGAAATAAAGAGCCCCGTAGATTATGCAGGATAATATACTTCCCGAGTTAAAACTCAAACCTAATGCACGGAAAATCCCTGCACGCCACCCCGGAACCTGGTCAGGGGATAATCCCAACTTGTCAATCGCCAAGAATGCCTGTAACCCTGTGTTGTATAAAGCCATAATTACACAGGGAATTAATGCTATTACCACAGTTATCATAAGTCGCTTTAAATCAATAGCATCCCGAACATGAGGGGCATTTTTTGTCACGGTTCCCGGAGTATAGAGGAAAGTATCATTTGCTTCCCATAGGGGATAAAGCCACGCTAATTTTCCTCCAGGTTCAAATAGTTTTGCCTGCTTGTCTAATAGATTACGAAGCAAACTCATAACCGTTATCCTTCCTTCTCAATCAACTCTAAATTTCTTCTTAACATCGGACCAAAGTCATTTTTTCCGGGACAAACAAAACTGCAAAGAGCAAGGTCCTCTTCTTCCAATTCCAGACAACCCAATTGTTCCGCTCGTTCTACATCATCAACCGCAAGAGCACGAAGTAAAAAAGTAGGGATAATATCCAGTGGCATTACCTTTTCATATAACCCGATAGGAATGATTGCGCGATGTCCTCCGTGCAGTGCAGTTGTAAAGTCAAATTTTTTATCCTTACCACCAAACCATGACGAAGCAAAAAGATTTAATACAGAGAATTTATTCATACCCGGGGCTAACCATCCTAAAAATTCTCTCTGTTTCCCCTCTTCCAATACAGTAATTTGCTGATGATACCTGCCCAGATACCCGAATATATCCCCTACCGCAATATTACCCGACCAGACAGAACCCGAAATTACTCGTTGTTCCCCTTCCTTCAATTCGCCAGCAACGAGTTCATCTAAACATGCACCTATCC
>FWWL01005825.1_pt1 | contig 18593 bp, 19 predicted proteins | sample 2228331 | NCBI WGS metagenome assembly FWWL01 (sample SAMEA103939775, study PRJEB20133) | metagenome
CCGCAGTTAGGATACTTCTGGTTAGCCTTAAACTTGAAACTCTTAACTTGAAACTTGCACTGCAATAAGATTTCTCCTCACTTCGTTCGTCGAAATGACAGTGAGACAGACTCTCTTTTGTAGGCGCAAGGCCCTTGACTCCGCTGTTGTCTCCAGAGAAACCCCTATCATTACTAACGCACCCCCTGCATTCTCGAGCCTTCCCCTCATATTCAGAACCACCCCATGTCCTTTAAAGCCACTCCCTCCGTTATTTAGAGCACCCCCCTGTCATTTCCACCCACCCCTGTCATTTCCAGGGCAGCGAGAAATCCTTTAGTTCCCACTGCAGTAAGGATACTCTCAGTGAGTCTGTAAACATGAAACTTGCCCTGTTCTAAGATTTCTCCTCACTTCGTTCGTCGAAATGACACTAATTCCTCGTGGGGCGGCTACAGTAGCTTTAATCTACTTTCAAGGAAACCGCTAGGAAGTTAAACATCTCCCTTCACCCCCTCTGTCATTTGGAGCGAAGCGAGAAATCCGCCGTTTCCAGCGTAGCGTGAAATCTTGTAGTTCCCACTGTATTTGGGACACTTGTGGTTAGCTTTAAACTTGAAACTTTTAACTTGAAACTTGCACTGTGCTAAGATTTCTCCTCACTTCGTTCGTCGAAATGACACTTCACGGCTGCTGCGCGGTGCATATACGTCTTCCCCCCAATTTGTGCAACGCCTCCCCCATTCTAGTGATTTCCCTTACCCGCCTTGTCATTTCGAGCAAAGCGAGAAATCCTGTAGTTTCCACTTCAGTGATGATACTTTTGATTAGTTTTAAACATTAAACTTTAAACTTGAAACTTGCTCTGTTACAAGATTTCTCCTCACTTCGTTCATCGAAGTGACAATTCTTCCCGGTAGCATAGGGCCGGTCACGCATCATGTTAAAATAACTTAGCAATGCTAAAATTTAAAAGCCGTTATCATTCCTAAAAGTTATGTCAACAACATTCAGCTCCAACATCTTCAAGCTTGCCATTAATCTTTTTAGATTACATTTCACCGCCTGGATGTCGCCACCTTCCAACATGAGTTCTTCAGCCAGTGATCTCAACTTTTCTATTTTGTCAGCCATTCTGTTGATACTCTCTTCCATGTTCCACCTCCAGGTTTAGTGCTTCCTTAGGTCTTTGAAACGCTTAGCTTTAACATCATATCTTGGAAGGGTGTTGTACTCATGTACCTCTATCCTATAGCCAAGGTTTGTCTTTACCCGAAGCTCGTTTTGGAGCCTTCCCAAGATCTCCTTTTCCCTTGCCTTGAATTCAGGCCTTATCTCTATCTTCAGGAGGATGTCGTCCAGGTCTTCCCTTTTGGTCACCACCACCTCAAATTCATCTGATAGCTCCTTAAAACTCCTCACCACCTCTTCTATGGCACTGGGGGCCAAAAGTACTCCCTTTACCTTGGTTATGTCATCAGCCCTGCCTATGACACCGCCATCCAGGAGCCTAAAGGTCCTTCCGCACTCACAGGGATCCTGGGCCCACTTTATTATGTCCTTGGAGTCAAACCTAATACAAGGCTTGGCCATCCTGTCAAAGGTGGTGATGATCATCTTCCCTGGTCTACCAGGCTCCTCAATTATCTCCCCTGTATTTATGTCCTCTATCTCCACAAGAAAAAAGGCCTCATTGGGGTGCAGCATGCAGTAAGAGTGCTGGCACTCAAAACCCCAAGCCCCTATCTCTGTGGCTCCAGCATGGTCGTATACCCTACACCCCCACCTCTCCTCCATCCTCTTCTTGGTAGAGGGTATGCTTGCTCCAGGCTCCCCTGCACAGGTAATCCTCTTCACATAAAGGTCCTTCTTGGGATCTATCCCCAACTTTTGCGCTGCCTCAGCAAGCCCTAATACATAGGTGGGCGTGGCCATAAAAGCGGTACACCTAAGCTCCTTCATCTTCAATACCCTTGCATCTGTATTTAACACTCCCCCTGGAACCACCTCACATCCAATCTTTTCAGCAGCATAATGACCAGCCCAAAAGGCCACAAAGATATTGTAACCAAAGGGCAAGAACACCCTGTCACTGTTCCTATAACCCTGGGCATAGAGTATGTAGGCCCACCACTCTGACCACAGCTCCCAGTCCTGCCAGGTATCGGCCTGATAAACAGGCATACCAGTGGTTCCACTGGTCTGTCTGAACTCCGTTACCTCTTCCAGGGGCACAGCAAGTATGTCACCATAGGGAAATGGCTCCCTCTCCTGTACCTCCCTTAACATAGCCTTGTCTATCTTCGGAACCCTCCTTATGTCCTCAAAACTCTTGATATCTCCAGGCTCAATACCTGCATCTTTATATAACTTTCTGTAAAAGGGTGAGTTCTCATAGGCCCATGTAAAAGTTCGTTTAAACTTCTTTAATTGAAGTGATATGAGTTTCTCTCTGGGCAAGGTTTCCAAAATGGGATTCCAGTAAATGCTTTCATTGGCCTGTTTCATCTATGCCCCCTTTTGTCTATTTAAGTCAATTGCTGAATAACTATTTGGAAAATAGTTACTTTAAATGTCATCCAAACAAGACTGCTTGGCTAACTTGCCATAGAATATCATAAAATAATAAGTATCAACTTGTTTGATCCGGCAAATATACTCTTCGCTTTTATTACTTTCTCCTATGGCCAAGTCAATTAAAAAATTCTTATCTTCCAATTAAGATCTCTCCAGTACCAGGAGGGCATCCATTTCTGAATAGCATGGTTTTGGAAGCCAGATTTGGGCTTGCATCCAGTGGAAATGGTCTATAATATAGCTACATTAGGAGTTCCTGGATGCCAAACTACAATCTTAACCAGCTTTATACCTTTTATCTGGTGGTGGCTAACAAGAGCTTTTCCAAGGCAGCAGAGAGGCTCTGCCTCACAGAGCCAGCCGTCTCTATCCAGGTAAAGGCCTTGGAGGATTCATTGGGTTGCAAGCTCCTCTTGCGTTCCCCCAAGCGCTTTGGCCTCACTGAGATGGGAAAGGTCATATTCAGATACGCAGAGCAGTTATATGGCCTGGTGAGTGAGTTAGATGCAGTGATCCAAAGGCAATCAGGGGCCAGGAACGCCTTCCTTTCAGTGGGTACTACCAAGTTCCTTGCAAGTACACTCTTTCCACAGCTCTTAAATGTGTACCTCCATTTAGAGCCGAGGATCTCCGTAAGGATAGAAGAAGGAAGTTCCATGAAGATCATTGACGGCCTGGCTGAGGGATCAGTGGAGCTTGCTATTATCGGAAGGATCCCCTATTCGGCAAATTTAGTGGAATGGCAAGAGTTTACCACCGTGGCCGTTTATCCCTTTGCCTCTCCCAGTAGTCATCTCCTCAAAAAAAGCCTTACCATAGCAGACTTGAACAAGGAACCTTTAATAGTACGGGACAGGGACAGTGCAATTAGGTTTAACACCATAGCAAAGATGTCCACAGTTTCCATAAAGCCCAAGGTAATGATTGAATCAGGCAGCACTGACCTTATTAAAGAGTTTGTGAAACAAAATAGGGGCTATTCCTTTTTACCCTGGTACTCCATAGAGGAGGAGGTAAAAAGTGGGGAATTGGTGATCTTGGAGGTACCTCACCTAAAGGTGAGCACCCCTGTGGACATAGTCTATCTCAAAGGCAAGGAGCTTTCAGTGGATGCGGAGAGGTTCCTGAAATTCCTCCATGAGATAAAGAGACCCACCTTGGAAGAGACTGTGGAACACTTAAACAGACTCAACAGTAATCAAAATTACTTAATTAGGAATGGCTGACCACCATTTTTTTGCCCTTTGTCTTGGCCTTTTCCTCTATCCCCCATCGGGAAAATAGGTTGGCATCTATATGAAACATGTCCAGGACCTTTCCCACGGTCTGGTTTATTATATCATCTATGGTCTTGGGCATGTGATAAAAGGCAGGCACAGGGGGCATGATTATACCTCCTATCCTGCTCACCTTCATCATGAGCTCCAAGTGCCCTTCATGAAATGGGGTCTCCCTCACCACCAGTACCAACCTGCGTCTCTCCTTCAGGTTTACATCTGCAGCCCGAACTATAAGATTATAGTTAAAGGAATTGGCCACTGCAGAAAGGGTCTTTATAGTACAGGGTATGATTACCATACCATCCACAGGAAAGGAACCACTGGCTATGGGGGCTCCCACGTCATCCACATCATACACCCTTGTCGCCAATGCCTTTATCCTTTGAGGAGTGTAACTGGTCTCTATCTCCAGGTTCTTTTCTGCAGAATGGGAAATGACCAGGTGGGATTCTATACCCATCTTGTTTAAGGTCTCCAGCATGCGAACGCCATATATCACACCTGTGGCACCAGTTATGCCCACTATAATGCCTTTCATCCTCTGTCCTCCAAGGATCTAATTACCTTTTCAATTCGCTCTCTGTCACCCTTTGTGACCTCTGCCCTTTTATCTATGTTCTTTCCCTTATAACTGGCATTTATACCAATCTTTCCAACCCCATAAACACCTCTGGAAGATGGGTCTATGGGCTGTCCTTTTAGGCCAGGGACTATGATCACATCCTCTTCAGGCCTGCACCTGGTAATTACTGCCCATTCTATTTCTTCCATGTCCCAGATATCCACATCTTCGTCCACCACTACCACCTTCTTCACCATGGGGAAGGAAAGGGTAAAGAGGATCAGGTTGTTTAGCCAGGCCTTCTCTGTATCCCCCACCTTGATTATGAGAGAGGAGCCAAAGGCCTTTTTTACCAGATGGATGTCCAATACAAAGGGAAACTGCGCCCTGAGCCTTTCCTCCAGGTGGGCCCTGCTCACAAAGGTGAGGTAAGAGTCGGCCTCAAGGCTGGTGGGTAAAAGGGCGTGGTAAATAGGGTCCTGCCTGTGAGAGAGCCGCTGTATAATAACAGTGGGGGTATTTCCAAATTCCAGATAGTAGCCGCTGATCTCCCCCAGGGGCCCATCTTTTGCTAAGAGATCTGGGTCTACATAACCTTCCAGGATATACTCCACATCAGCCGGGATATCCAGACCCTGATGGAGGCTCTCCATCACCCCTTGTTCCATGCCCCTAAGGGAAGAGGTGACCTCCAACTTGTCTACGTCATTGGGGACCTTTAAGGCCATAGACAAGAAAAGGATCGGATCTGCCCCTATACATATCGCCACGGGCATAGTGGCCCCATTTCTCTCATATTTGGGGAGTATGTCCTTTAAGGGTGGATTCATTAAGGCTATCCCCAATCTGTTTCCTCCCCTGTACTCCAGGCGGTGGATTCCCCTGCCTATAACACCTGTTTCTGGATCCATTGCCGAGACTATGCCTGTGGTTATAAAGGCTGCAGAGTCACCTTTGTAGTGCTTCAATATGGGTAGGAACTCCGTCAGGTCCCTATCTTTAAGGTCAATGTAAATATATTCAGGCCTATCTCTTACAATGAGCTTTTTACCGGGCCTCTTTGGGGCATCCAAGAAGTGTTTATAAGCACCCTTACCACCGCCTAGAATCTCTTCCAGGACACCCTGGGATGGCACAAGGTTTGCCACCACCTTACAGGAATACCCCCTTACCCTGGAAAAGAGCAGGACCTTCTGCCTTGATGAGAGTATGTGTATGAGTTCTGGAATGTCGGAACATTCCACCTCTTCACCAATTTCTAGGAGCCAACCTCTTTCTCTTGCTACTTTCAAATAGTCCCGAAGTGAGTGCAAGGGCCTTCTCCTTATATGCTGATCTACATCCCTCCTCAAAAGATCAGTGCCAGGGCATTACCCTGGCAAGCTGGTCACTTTGTCCCAAATGGGTCTAAGAACTCCAATATCTTCATGGAGCAAGGAGTAGGGACCAATTGCCCCCTCCCCAACCTGATCCATAATGTCTCTGGATACCTCTTTGGATCCTTGGAGACCAAAAATCTGGCATACAGCCCCTTATATTTCTTACGGCCAGGGGTAAGGTCTCTTATCACACCCACGATCTCCTCGTCCTCGCCTAGGTCCTCAAACTGCTTATTGATAAAGGTGTCGTACTCTGCCATCTTGCCCTCCTATTCCTTGAACCCGTAGTTGTGCCAATTGGATAAGACCTTTTCCTTGATTTCCTTTGGATATACGTTCTCAAAGGAGACCTTGATAGGTACAAGGGCCTTTGGCCATTCTGGTGGGAAGATGCAGTCAAATATCACCTTGGGGGCCCTGCCGTATATCCTCTCCTCAGGGCTGGCAAAGGGATTGAGAGGGGTTCCCACCCCGTGTTCCTCAATCCTTATCCCCCTCTTGGGGTGGCACTTTGTGCAAAGGGCATGGATTACCTCGTCCTTGTTATATATGTCTGTCTGATCGTCCACAACCACCACCATGTGGAACCAGGGGCCTAATTTGCTACCAAAGACCAATTGCCCAATCTGTGTGGCTATATTGGCATATATGGGCTTTACCCCAATTACCACCAGGTGATGGGTGGATTCTGGCCACATGTAGGCCCCTGTTATGGGGATTCCTTGATCTCTCAAGAGTCTTTCCATCTCCAGGCCAAGGGTAAAGGACCTCAGAAGCTGACCCTCGTCCACTGGCATACCCATATTGGATACAGTGACTATGGGGTCCTTCCTCATGGTGATAGCCTTAACCTTGTACACGCTCCTCTTATCCCTTGGGCTGGTCCTGTAACCTGTATATTCCCCAAAGGGCGCCTCTTCCAAAGTCACATTGGGGAGCACCACACCTTCTATGATGATCTCCGCGTGGGCAGGTACATATAGGTCACAGGTCTCGCACTTTACTACCTCAATGGGCTCTCCACACATCATTCCTGCAAAATCCGACTCATCAATGGGAGAGGGTGCAGAGCTTGCAATGGCCGATATTGGGTCAGGCCCGATCACAGTGGCAAAGGGCATGGGTATGTTCTTTGGGGCATACTTGTTATAAAGCATCTTTCCCATGTCGGAGAAGGGCAGGATTGGGCCCACCATTGTGGTCTCGTCATAGACCATCTGCCTGTACATCCCCCAGTTCACAAAATCCGTATCAAGATCCTTGGCCACAACAAAGTGCCATGTGCACAGGTACCTGCCACCGTCACCATCGTGGACCATGGGCGCCATCAGGTCAAAGAGGTCCACATCATCACCTGTAATGATCACTTCTTTGCAAGGCGCATCTTTCTTGTCCACAACCACTGGTTTTATTGGTTTGCCCTTTGTCCTCCTCACATACTCCTCTGCAATCCCTGGGATAGGGGTCTCAGGTGGGAGCCCAAGGGTTATAGCCAACCTCCTATAGGTGGCTATGGGTGCCCCAAAGGCAGTAAAGCCAGGATAATCAGTGATCTTATGGAAGTAGGCAGCAGGGGCCTTTTTTTCACATATCCTCCTCACAATGGCGCCCAGTTCCAGATCCCAGTGTACCTCTTGTCTCACATCAACCAAATCCCCGGTCTTTCTCAGAGCCTCGATAAACTCCCTGTTGTCTTTGAAATACTTATAGGCCATCTAGTCCTCCAGGAATCCTTTATAGATAATTTGATAAAAATGCATCCCACTTGCCCTGGGACTTTAAAATGAATTGGGCCAGCTCCCTGATCACCCCCTTCCCTCCCTCTGCTTCGGTGACAATGTCAGCAATCTCCTTTGCCTCACTGGAGGCATTACTTGGGGCCACAGATAGTTTGGCCCTTTTCATCATCCCCAGATCAATCATTTCATCCCCAATGTAACAGAAGTCCTCATCGGAGAAGCCCAGCTCCTTTTGCTTTTCATCAAGCTTTGCCATCTTTGCTGAGCTGGACCACAAAAACTCCTGTGGCACACCATAGACCTTTGCCATCTGCTCATCTGCCCTGGAGATCTTGCTGGTCAAAAAGGCCACCTTTATCCCTGATTGTATTAGGGCCTGAAATCCCAGTCTGTCATGGAGGGAAAAACACTCTGACTTGATACCGTCGTGGGTGTAATAAAGGGTATTGTCTGTTAAGACCCCATGGATATCCACTATAACAAAACTGATCTTCTTTGCTTTTTCAACAGCACCTTCCTTTACCATGTCCTTACCTCCTACTTGTATCCCATCTTTGTTACCTTCTCCACCCACTCCTCCCACTTCCCCATAGCCCTCAGTATGAACTCGCACACCTCCCTCATCGCGCCCCTGCCCCCTGGGGCATTGGTTATAAAGTGGGCAACCTCTTTTACCTCTGGGATGGCATCTGAGGTGGCCACGGCAAAGCCCACTTTCTTCATGACCTTTAGGTCTGTTAGCTCACAACCCAAATAACCAATCTCGGCATCAGTAATACCCATCTCCGCCTTTATTTCTTCAAGCTTTGCCACCTTGTCTGCCACCTTAAAATAGTTCTTGTCCAACTTTAGCTCCCTTGCCCTATATAGCCCTTCGTCATCAATGGATGTGCTATCCAGATAGACAACCCTTATCCCATTGGCACTTAAAGAGAGGTCTCCAAAACCATCCATGTGCCAAAAACTGTATTGCCTCCGCCCCTCCACATCGCAGTAAACCACATTAGGGGTAAGGACCCCATGGATGTCATGGGCAAATAACTTTACTTTCTTGGCCCTTTCCTTCGCACTTTCCTGATCCATATTCATCCCATTCCTCCTTTTCTTTTTCACAGCCCCAGTTCAGCCCATCTCTCTTTTATCTTTGCCAACACAGGCTCGGAGAGTTTCACCTCTTTGGGCTTTTCCTTCCATTCAAAGGGCAATGTGGCATCCAGGATGATCCTGGAGGTTATAAACTTGTTCTCATCAGGGCCAATGGAGGGATCTAAAGGTGTGGACCTGCCCCTATTTATGATCTGCGTACCCCTGGCAGGATTGTAGCGGGTGCCCAATGCCCACCAGACCCTTGGCAGGTCATCTGCCTCTATGTCATCGTCTACTATGATTATACCCTTTACACCATAGGTCCCTGTGTTGCTACCAATAATGGCTGCTGCCACCTGGTCAGAGTGGCCGGGATACATCTGCTGCACAGAGGCAATCACCCAGAACCTCCCAGAGGCCTCAGGGGGTGTGTAAATGGACTTGATACCAGGTATCCTCATTGCCTGGAGCTCAGACCAGAGGGAGGCATTCCTTGCAAAGGCATATAGCATGTGCTGGTCACCCACAGGCCTTCCCACAGAGGTGATCCAAAGAATTGGATTGGTTCTGAAGTATACTCTCTTTACCTCCAGTGCAGGCTTTGGAATGGGCTTTAGGATCTCCTCTGTGTAATACCCGGTGTACTCCCCAAAGGGCCCTTCCTCCTTCAGGTTGGCAGGATCAATCTCCCCTTCCAACACGATCTCTGCCCTGGCTGGTATGGGTAGCCCAGAGAGTTCAGCCTTTACCACTTCCACTGGTTCCCCCCTTAGGGTGCTCACCACATCATAGCCACTCTTTGCCTTGGGTATGGTGGCTGCACTGGCAAGGATGTGGAGTGGATCACCACCAATGATGGCACAGGCTGGCATCTTCTTCCCTGCCTTTCCATATTTTTTCAGGATCCTGTCCGCTGTCTTTCCTTTGAGGATCTGAACCCCAATGGTCTTGTGGTCCAGGGCCGCCATCCTGTAAGTACCCAGGTTTATCCTGCCTGTCTCAGGGTCCTGGATTACCATGTAAACCGCTGTGCCAAAATACCTGCTGCCATCCAGCTCATAAAACTTGGGGGAAGGAAAGGCAAAGACATCCACATCATCCCCATCCACCACATTTTCAAAGATAGGCCCATCCTTCACCTCTGTGGCTGGCACAAACTCCTTAGAGGAGGCCTCCACCCACTCCCTGGTGAGCTGAACCATGGAAAAACTGGGGTCCTTTCCCAGGATCATGGCCAGCCTTTGTGTGGTGGCAAAGGCACCGGAGAAGACCGGATATTTGTAATCTTTAACATTCTCAAACAAAAGGGCAGGGCCTTGTCTCTCCTCCACCAGCTTGGCTATGTGAGAAAGCTCTAAATTCCAGTCCACCTCTGCCTTTATTCTCTTTAACTGACCCACCTTTTCACAGGCATCAATAAAGTCCCTCAGGTCCATAAATGCCTCCTTATTGTTAAAATTATTTAACAACCAAATTAGTTAATCTTAACGAACAGTTACTAATTGTTCAGTATTTGACAGGGGATAGAAAGTCAAATTATTTGTTTTTATCTAGAAGGTAAGGATAGTTTATAAAAACCAAAAAATTGGGCAAGAGCCCGCAACATTTGAGTTAGTTAAAATGTTTATAAGCTCTCTTTTTCAATAATTGATAATAAATCCATGATATTTTCTATTATATTATCAGCACCTGTGCTTTTTAAATCTTCGGGCGATCCTACGCCTGTGATAACAGCAACGGTATAGACCTTTGCATTCTTGCCTGTTTGCACGTCAGCCACTGAGTCACCCACAAAGATAACATTATTTTTTGATAGCCCTAGTTCTTCTAAACATTTAAAAATACCATCTGGATCGGGCTTTCTTTTGCTTTCCCCTGCAGAAATTATTACATCCACATAATCTGCTATGTTCAGCCTTTTGATCTCCCTCCACTTGTTTTCACCAACAGAGGTACGGGCAGTTAGTATCCCAATCTTTAGCCCTCTATCCTTTAGTTCTTGAAGCAATTCCCTTACATTTGGTAACAGTGGTATCTCTTCTGGTTCAAATTCCAGATAGGCCTTAAAGACCTTTTCCTTGCATTCCCTGTTAAGATCTTGGTCCTGGAACTTTCTTGAAACATTTCTTAAGATCTCTTCTATTGGGGTTGCCTGATTTAAATACCTTGCTAGTTCTTGCCTTGTGATTGGAGGAACATTGTACTCTTTTAGGCCCTCATTTAAGGCCTTAACATAGACCTCCAGGGAGTCTATGAGGGTGCCATCCAGGTCAAATATAACCCCTTTTATTTTTTGCCCCATTGCTCATCAATCCATCGGCACCTTGATCCTTCTTTCAAAGCTCCTGGAATTGTCCACAAGCCAGACATTTACGGGATTAATAATATAGAATCTGTTTTCAAAGGAAGCTGTAAAAACCCTTGTGAGTCCCAGTTTCATAAGAACCCGTTCCTTTATGGTGAAGTCCTTGATGCCAAAGGCGGTTTTTAAAAATATCGAGGTGAACTTGTACTTGGATGTATATATGTCAATGGCCTCCTCCAGGTCCTTTTCATTCTCAATGAGTTTTGCAAGACCTTCCATCTGGATACCTTTAATCTTTCTCCAATCTCCAAAACCCTTGAGTCTGTAATCTTCGTTGATGGTAAGGGCCACATGGGGATTCCTGGATATGTTCTGGCAATGGAGGGCCACCTTGGGATTGGATATGAAATAAAGGCTAAATCCCTTGTTGGCATAAAACACAGAGGCAGCCCATGGCCGGTTTTCACTGCAGGTGGCAAGGGACATGGTGTTGTGGACCTTGATGTATTTTAAGGCAATATCTTTTATATCCGCCATGGGCCTTTAGGCCATTGTTTCAATGATATTAAGGATTTCAGAGGCCCTTGTGGCAATGGCATCGGGCAGGTCTTTTTCAAGCCCTTCCCTAGTACCCACCCCTGTCAGGACCGCAATTGTGGCGGTCTTGAGGGCCTTGCCCACCTCTATATTAACTGAGGCATCTCCCACATACACACATTCCCAGGGCATTAGGCCAAGTTTTTCAAAGGTCATTTCCATGGCCTCTGCTATTGCCTGGAATTTAGGCCTGCCCCTCTGGCAGGATATGGCCAGTGAAAAATATGAGTCAAAGTCTATGTGTGCCTTTTGAAATATTTGCTTTTTTATCTCCAGCATCTGGGCAGTGGTTACCACAGCAAGTCTAAAACCCCTTTGTTTCAGATCCCACAGGGCCTTGGGCACGTCCTCAAACACTGATACCTTTTCAAGATAGCCCTTTAAAAACAGATTTTTATCCAGTTCCTGGGCCTTTTTCATTAGTGATTCTTTCCCTGCCATTTCAGGGATGAGCTCCTCCCAAGGATCCTTCCCAAGGTTCATGATCTCTAAGAGCCTTTTCTCATTCACACTATTTAGTCCCACCTGTTCAAGTATATAGCCACCAAGCTCTAGGAAGAAGGGAGTGGAGTCCAGCAGGGTCCCATCCATGTCAAAGATAACTGCCTTTGGCCTAAAATATCTTTCTAACTGGATCTCCAGAGGGTCTCCATCTTCTAAGCCCTTTATACTCCTTACATGTACAGGACATATAAGCTCCAATGTATTCTTGTGTGCCCAGACCTCCTCCTGGGGAAATACAGCCACAGCAGGTATGCCTCCCACCTCCAGTCTTAGGACCTTTGCCTCACAAAACCCTGGGTCTGGGGGTGTAAGGACTGTCCCTTCCCTTGCCAGGTGTTTAAATAGCTTAAAATCCTGGTCCGAGACCCTTAGGTTCAAGGTGCCTGGATATAGATCAAAGCTGGCTATCTTCTTGATCCCTTCCTTTACCCATGTAATCTGGGTGAAATAGGAGCCTCTCCCGGTGCCTGATGTTAGGGTGCCTATTATTCTTATCCTGTGTCTCACAGCCCTTATTTAATTGGATCTTTGGTACTTATTACTTAAGGCCCAGTGCCCCTGTCACCGGGATCTTTGGCCAACATCGTCTCCATATGATCCACCACCCTTTGGGCAAATTCCTGGTCATTAATGTGGAGATCATAGGATACCATCTCCACCTCAGGGCTCAGATGGGATTTGAGGATATTGATCAAGAGCTGATTCATGGCAGGGTTATAAAGTGGCCCACCTTGGATATCTGCCTCAGACCACCCCTTTTCAGGCACCACAAACAGCACCTTTTTGCCAAAGGTGTTGAGTTTTGATGCAAGCCTTAAGGCAATGGTCCTTGTCTCTTCCTCGTTCAATCTAATGCCAGAACGGAAGTCATAAAAAAATATCTGCCTATCCTTGAACTCAGGGGGGATAGAATCCCTTGTGAACTGGAGCACAGCGCAGTCCAGACCCCCAGGGACCACTACCCTGGGAGGAGGGTTAGAAAGCTGGTTTCTTAGCCTGGATTCTGTGATGCCGCCACAATAACCACCCAACAGCTGGTCTGCCAGTTCATGGGTTGCAAGGTCAATTATGCCGTCAAATAGTCCAGCCTGGGAAAGCTCTTCCATGGCCATGCCACCGGTACCGTTGGCATGGAAGGGTATCACCTCGTAGCCCCTGTTTTCAAGGACCTCCCTCACCCTCTCAGCCCCTTGGGTAATAAAACCAAACATGGTAAGGGCAATCCTCTTTTTGGTCTTTTCTATCTTGGTGTTATGGAAGGTCTCTGCCATGGCACATACACTGGCAGCGGCCTCCTCCAATAACAACGAAGATAAAGATGTAACACCTAGCATATCAAAGACGCTATGGAACATCATTATGTCCTTGGTGCCCACTGTCCTGGACATGTCCCTGGATGCCACAGTACTTACCATGACCTTTGGCACTCCAAAGGGAAGGGACTTCATGATTTCAGTACCAAGGTAGGTACCTGTGCCACCTCCCACACTTATAATCCCATGCAAGGAACCTTTAGAGTAGAGGGCCTCCACTAGATTGCACCCAAGCTCAATCATCTTTTTGATCCTGTTGTCCCTGGTCTCAAATGAAGCTGACAGCATGGGAAAGAGGTCATAGTCCACCTGAACGGTGATGGGGTGCCTTGTCCCCACATTAATGGTAATAGGGATTAGACCCCTTTGTCTTATGGCACTGGCAATGAATATTAGCTCAGAGGACTTTGTGTCAAAGGTGCCCAGCACACCCACCTTGGCAGACATCTGGCCTAACCTTCTTTCTTGCCCTTTTCCCTCTCTCTGAGGCTTGCCCTAAATCTGTCCCAAAACTCCTTGTTGGTATCCTGCCAGGCCCTTCCCCACCTCCTCTCAAAATAAGAGGTAGGCAATCTAACCTGCCACTTTGCCCAGGGATTCTCCTTTTTCTCCTTGGCCTCCAGCACATCTATCAAGAAGGCCTCTATCTCCGGTATCTTTTCCTTGGGTATGTAGCTATAGGCCCCACCCTGTATGGACCGCATGAGATTGTCAGGGGAAAATGCGTGGGCAGTAAGCATTACCGCAGGGATTCCCCTTTGGTTGGCATATGCCAGGAGCCTATACCCATCCACTCCCATTATATCCAGTACAGCAATGTCAAACTCTCCCTTTTCTAAATACTCCTTTGCCTCTTCAAAGGTACTTGCCCTTGTCACCTTGCACATACTCAGATATTCCTGAAGGGTATCCAGGATATCTTCCTCGTCGTCCACAATGAGCACCCTCTTACCCACTAACCGTGAATCCTGCGCCATCTTAGTTCCCTTTCTGTCACCTGACGATTTGCCTGGCTTTAGGCCAGCCTTATCCTCTTCATAGCCTGTTCCATGAGCAGGTCATAACCAGATTTCATCCCTATCTTGGACTGGGCCACCTTCTGGCTCCAGACTGTCTCTGGCCTTGCCTGGACAATGAAGACATTGTTGGGAAAGGTAATGGTCTTGTCAATGGACCATTCAATATCCATGGGCCTCTTGTAATGCCCTTCTATGTGCTTTGCAAGTTGTACAAGTTCTATTATCTCTTCCTCTTCCAGACAGCACATGCCTTGCAGGTGCAAAGGTACCTCCGTCTCCATAGCAGCCTCTGCCTCCGGATCAAAGACGCATTGCACATGCTTTATGGAGACCACCCTTTCGTTCACCTCCATCATCACCTTGTCCACTACAAACTTGTCAGGGGTAACAGTACCTGAGACCACTGTCTCCCCCAGCCCCCAACTCCCTTCTATCACCACCTTGGACATGTCTCCATTCAATGGATTCAGTGTAAACATAACCCCTGCTGCCTTGGCATCCACCATCTTTTGGACACCAACACTCAAGAGCACCTTTTCGTGGGAGAAACCTTGCTTTACCCTATATACTATTGCCCTGGGAGTAAAAAGGCTTGACCAACACTTTCTTACCTTTTCCACCACCTTTTCCTTGCCGGTTATCCACAGGTAGGTATCCTGCTGGCCGGCAAAGCTGGCTGTTGGTAGGTCCTCAGCAGTGGCACTGGACCTCACTGCCACAGGGACATCATGAGCACCACACATCTCACCAAGCCTGATGTAATGCCCTTCTATAGCTTTGACGATCTCTTCTGGGATAGGGGTTTCCTCCATAAGATACCTAATCTCCTCGCTTACGGCATTGACCACGGCTATATCCCCAGGATCCATACTGTTCAGGAGCTTATATATCCTCTCCTTTATACCTGTGGAATCTAAAAAATGGCTATAGCTTTGTGTGGTAACAGCAAAGCCCGGAGGTACCCTTATCCCAGACTTTATCATCTCGCCAAGACTTGCATTCTTGCCCCCAACGAGGGACAAAAAGCTCTGATCCACTTCTTCAAGGCCCAAGACCAAACTCATTATATCCTCCAAGATTTTTTAGGGGGGAAGAGGAACTTCCCCCCTCTCTCTGGCTTAGGTATTTGCCCGCTGTAGGATGGTGACTACCCCTGTGTCTCCGTCTACCCTGATGATATCCCCTGTCTTTATCACGGAAGTGGCAATCCCTGTGCCGGTAACAGAGGGGACACCATACTCCCTGCACACAATGGCGGCATGGCTGGTAAGACCGCCTATGTCAGTCACGGCAGCCTTGATCTTGGTGAAAACAGGTGCCCAGGACGGATTCGTGGAAGGACAAACCAGTATCTCTCCTGCCTGTAGGTCCACTATGTCCTTTAGTAGCTTTAGTACCCTTGCCGGACCTTCTGCCACACCTGCGGAAGATGCAAAACCCTTAATCTCTTTCACAGCCTCTGCCGTTGGGGCCTCAACACCCCTTAGCCACTCCTTCACCCTGTCAGTGGTAACGCCCCAGAGCATGATGGTAAAGGGTTCTGCAACTTCCTCTGGTGGTACACCAAGGCAGGGAGAAGGATTCCACTTTGCTGCAGCCTCCAGGATCCGTTTCCTCTTTTCCACCTTTGCCTTGTACATCTCGCTCCTTAAAGGGATTCCCTCCCCCAAGGCCCACGCCGTTGCAACCTCTGTGAGGAGCTCAGGGATCTCGTACCTGTTAAACATGAAGATGTCATCCACCTTTTCTATGGCACCACATTTCACAAGCACTGATCCTATCTCCCTGATCTTCCTAAACCAAATGGTATGGAGCCAGTGCTCTACCCAGAAAAGGTGGTCTTCTGCATACCTGTATATGACCCTAATAGTGTTATAGGCGTTGTTGAAGGACGCTAGATCCTCCTCATTTTTTATCAACTTCCTGTACTCTGATACTATCTTGTCCCTTTCTTTATCTATCTCCCCTAAGGCCCTTTCAATCACCTCTCCCTTCTCTATCCTCTCAATGTAGCTCTTTATATACGAGAATGGTATTTCTGGCATGGTAAGCCAACTACCTTCATAGTGTAACCACCCGCTCCCACAGGACACATAAAACCATGGATCCTTGGACTTCTCATACTCTTCAAGCCACCTCTTTCCATCAGGCACCTTGTTCAACCTGGCAATCTTTTCTTCCACACTGAGGTTGCTCTTCAGGATCTCAGGGACATCCCTCATGGAGGTGGCAAGCCTTGCCAATTTACACAGCTCCTCCTCAGGCCTGAACATGGCCACATAGGCCCCTGCCACCATCTTTCCAATGGCGCTCTCACTGATACTGGGAAAGAGCTTTCTTGTCACATCGGCAAACATCAGGTAGGCCAGGTATGAAAGATTCAACATCTCAAAGTGATACTGCCAGCCCTTGAACATCAGGTTTACCAATCTGTCAAAGGCCTCGATGAGATCATATCCTGCATAAAATCCCCTGGGGGCAGGAAGCACTTGGTCCTTAGGAACATACTTGGGCAACTCAGGGGGGATATAGATATTTTTCATCTCCTCCCCCAGTGCCCTAAACTTTGTAAGCCACTTGTCCCATAGTTCGTCATAGTGTTCAAATACATAAAAGACCCTCTCCTGGAAGTAGCCTGCCTTTTCCTTGATTATCTCTTCAGGAGGTGGGGCAATGGCACATATGTACTGATAGCAGCCCACCATTCTCTGGGCTATACCCTGGGCGGGTGGGATGCAAAACACCCTTGTTGTGTATTGCGACAGGGCAATCTGCCACGCCTCTTGGAATATAAGGTCTAAAGGTGGCATTGGTTCTGGGGCATGGATCTTATCCAGATACCAGAACTGACTGTCTTCCCATGCCTGCCTGTCCTTGGAGAATAGATAATGGGAAGGATACATCTCCTCCCACCCCTCCAATTCCTCTGGGGCCCTGTACTCACTTGGAAGGGGAAACCTTGCTGCCTTCTCGTTGCTCATTTGCACTCCTCCTTCTTATTTGAATTTTTTAGGCTATTATGCCCCCAATTAATTCCAACTATACAAAGATCATCTCACACTCTTTACAAAAACAGACAGGCGAGTATTATTTGTGAGAAGACTAACCTTGGGATTTCAAAAATCAATTTCATTTTTCTTATCTTACAAATAAACGTTTTTTATGTTGAATCCTCGGAAGTTGTTTTTTAAGAACATCTATATGACTTTAGGGATTCTCCATAGGAACTACCAGTTATTTTTTAGTATTCTCTAAATATACCATTTTGTTAGTTTGGATAAAGCTCAATATTTGATGTTATGAAAAAAACTTATAGCTTTCCAATTGGGAATTCTGTGTTATATGGCATTTTTTGTGCAGTTTCTTGTAACAGGCCCAAACCATGGATATATAAATTAGTTTAGATTTTTGTTTAACGCCATTTAACTCCTTCTGAAATAAAAATTAGTAAACTTTCGTTTCATAAATCCAGGCTATATAATATCAAAAAATCCCAATCACAATGTTACCTTGTTATAAGGCAGAATAATGTTTGTTTTATTCTTTAGGCCGCATTATAATATAAGTGTTTTCATAGGCACTGTGCAATTTATTTTGGGTTCACCAATACTCATACTAGACTACCTCGTTTCCTAAAAAACTGAGGCTCAATTAGCCGCACATCTCTGAAATAAATAAATTTAATTCGTAATTTTTAGGGAGTATTAATCACAAGGACATTTGCCTTTGGACATAATTGTAAATAGTGGCGTTCTAAGAAAACACAGTTCTATGCTTTAAAGACTAGCCATTGGAGAGCTCATCTTCAGTTTTTATGGAGCTTACAAGGACTGTGCAAAAGGAGGGCATTGTAGTTAGTCAAAATAAGTAAAAATTGCTTTTGCTAAATATGAAACTTTTTCTGCTGAGCCTATAAAAAGGGCAGCATTTCTCTAACCAACCTTGGCTTTTTTATTAGGGAAATGTTTTTTTACTTTTGATTTTTGATGAAATTCTCTTTTCATCTGTGCCATCAGGGCAAAACTCGTCCAGCCACTCTTTTAGCTTTGCCAGAGTGGTGTCTTGGAGTTTTATGGGCTCTTGCATGATTACAGAGGGAGGGGAGAAAAAATTAAGAAGGATTAAGGCCATACTGGGCCTAAAGGGGATCAGCTGTTTAAAAGTGGACAAGACATCAAAGGTTATTGCTACGGATGTTCCATCCCTACCCACAAAGGATACTCATACAACCGTTTGATATAATTATTTTTTTC
>FWWL01005826.1_pt1 | contig 18585 bp, 11 predicted proteins | sample 2228331 | NCBI WGS metagenome assembly FWWL01 (sample SAMEA103939775, study PRJEB20133) | metagenome
TCAATGGCAAACTGGAAAACCTCTTCCAATACCTGCGGCAACGTTTCGACTGCATCCTCGTTGACACCGCTCCTTTGGGCCTGGTAGCCGATGCCCTCCTGCTTATCCCACACGTTAGCGCCACCATCTGCGTAGTACGCGCCGGCAAGACAGACAAGAATCTCGTTCGACTTATTGATCAATTCTATCGCGAAGGCAAACTCAGGCGCCCAACCCTCATCCTCAACGGCGTCAAGAAAGGCAGAGGCTATGGCTACAGCTACGGATACGGCTATGGGTACGGCTATTACCAGGAATAAGCCTCGTTATTCGGCATGAGCTGCCTCAGCCTTTTTCCTCCCATTTTTTGGGAAAAAACGGCTCTTGGCCCTGGTTGGGCTTTCCCGCCTGAAGAAGCACCCTGTCGTCTCCTGCCTGGCCCTTCGCATGTACCCGTCCCGCTTCCGGCCTTAATAATGGCGCGACGGCAGCCACCCTCTCCGCCCCTAGGCCGAATTATTGGTGCGACCTGCAAACACGCCGATAACAAACTCACAAAAAAATTCCCAAGAAGTACTTGCACGACTTCTCGACGCGCCTATACCTTTGTGTCCGCAATTGAGGAAAAAGCTCCTCAAAGATTCTTGAAAGGCGGAAATAGCTCAGTTGGTAGAGCGCAACCTTGCCAAGGTTGAGGTCGCGAGTTCGAGTCTCGTTTTCCGCTCTTGCGTTGAACCCACGCCAAAGCGTGGGTTTTTCTTTTTGCCTTTAACTTTGGCCGCAACTTCGCCCGGGTGGTGGAATGGTAGACACGCAGGACTTAAAATCCTGTGGCCGTTGAGGCCGTACGGGTTCGAGTCCCGTCCCGGGCACCACCCCTTAGCCCACCTCTCATTTTCCACATTTCGACCTCTTTATCCATCGCGCACTTCTGGTGGGGGGTGGGCAGGGTTTTTCTTCCGAAGAAATCCTCATCTTCGAGGCAGTTTTCGCGCGGGCAATGGCACAGCCCAGCTCGCACTTCTCCCTTGCCACCCATGAGCAGCTGCCCCTACAAGATGCGCGCTCCATACCCGATTGCCGGCCTTCTCGTCTTCGCAGCGAGTCTGCTGTGGTTGCCGCCATTGCAGGCCCAGACCGAAGACCCTGCTACGGGCGAGCTGTTGGAGAGCTTCTTCCGAGAGAATGAGCAAGTCAATGAAGCAGAGGCGCAAATGTTCTTGGAGTTTTTGGAAAAAGCCCGCCGGCGCCCGCTCGACCTCAACCGCGCCTCGCGCGAAGACCTGCACAACCTGCGCCTGCTCAACGAGCTGCAAATAGCCAACTTCCTCCACTACCGCGAGCAACTCGGGCCGCTGCTCACCATCTACGAACTACAGGCCATACCAGGCTGGGAACTGGCCGACATCCAGCGCGTCCTGCCCTTTGTGGGCCTCAACACCGGCCTTGACGACCGCTATGGCTCCGTATGGCAAGGGCTGCGGCGCGGCCAAAACGAACTCCTCCTGCGCTGGGGGCGCCCCACGCCCTGGGCATTGCGCAACGCCGAGGGCAGCCCCGACCTGCTCGCCTTGCGCTTCCTGCACACCTTTGACCGCCGCCTCCGCTTTGGCCTAACGGCTGAAAAAGACCCCGGAGAAGCCTTCTTTCGCAGCAGCAACCCACAGGGCTTCGACTTTTACAGCGCCCATTTCTACATCGAAAATGCCCACCCAGCGCTGCGCGCCGCGGCCTTGGGCGATTACTCAGTGCGCTTAGGCCAAGGCCTTTTGCTACAAACCCGCTTTGCCCCGGGCAAGAGCGCCGAGACCATTGCCATCGTGCGCGGTGGACCTCGCATAGCGCCCTATTCGGCTTTCGGCGAAGCCCTTTTTCTGCGCGGCGCTGCTGCAGTGGTGCGCCTTGGCCCGCGTTGGGAAATAACGGCCTTGGCCTCCTACCGCAGGCGCGATGCCAACGTGCGCGAAGTGCTCGACTCCACCGACTTAACAACGGCAGAGCGCTTCTTCACCTCGCTGCAGACAGCGGGCCTACACCGCACTCCTGCGGAAATACGCAACAAGGGCGCCATTGGCGAGTGGGTAGGCGGCGCCGTGTTGGCCCGCCGCTGGCGCAGTGGGCAGGTGGCTCTCAATGCTGTACACATCCAGTACGATGCTCCCTGGCAGCCTGCGCCGGCCCCCTACCGCCTCTATGCATTTCGAGGACAGCGCCTAACGTCATTCAGCGTTGACTACAATTGGCAACGACGCAATTGGTATGCCTTCGGCGAAATAGCGCGCAGCCAAAATGGTGGTGTGGCCGCGCTTAATGGCCTGCTATTTAGCACGGATAGCCGCGTAACCATGGCCCTCTTGCACCGCTATTTTGCTCCCAGCTATCAGGCCATCTACGCTGCTCCCTTTGCCGAAACCTCCGGAGCCAACAATGAGCACGGCCTTTATTGGGGCGCAGATGTACGCTTTGGGCGCAAGTGGCAAATAAACGCCTACGCCGACGTGTGGCGCCATCCATGGTTGCGCTTTCGCACTAATGGCCCTTCGCAAGGGCACGAGTACTTGGGCCGAGTTATCTGGACGCCTCAACGCGGCGTATCGTTCTACGGTCTTTGGGCCTACGAGGTAAAGGAACGCAATGGCACCCAGGGGCGTGAAACCATTTTGCTGGAGCAACACCGCCAACGCTTTCGCCTACACGCTAGCTATCGCGTTGGGGCAGGTGTCGAGTTGCGCAGCCGCGTGGAGTGGACGCGCCTCACTGTGCGGGGCAGCCAACCCTCGCGCGGGTTCTTGGCCTATCAGGAGGCCGTAGTACGCCCCATGGCAGGGCGCCTGTCGGGTGTGGGCCGCTTTGTCATCTTCGACACGCAGGACTACGACGCTCGTATATACGCCTTTGAAAATGACCTCTTTGCCGCCGTCAGTATTCCGGGCTTTGCCGGCCGTGGCTCCCGTTATTTTGTCAATCTCCAGTGGCGAGTAGCGCGCTGGCTGCGCTTGGAGGCGCGCTACGAGCAGACCATCCAGCGCGTGCCCAGCAGCCCTTCGGGCAGCATTGGCCGCTTTAGCGAATGGAAACTGCAGGCGCGTTTCCGTTGGAACGACACCACAGAGAACTGAAGCCCTGAAGGCACACCTATTGGCCCAATGCGCGCGGAGTGTCTTTTCGGAAAGGAGTAGGCTTCCAATCGAGCACCTGCGCCGCGCTCTCGCCCTCCTTGATGCGCACCGCCGCCCGCATGGGTACATTGCGATAAACAGCTTTGGGCATACCAGGCTTGGGCCATTGAATCTCGATGGCTTCTATCATCTGGGCGTCGCCCAAGCCGATTTCCTGCTGCAGCGATGAAGAGCCGAAGCTACCTCCCGTGCCCACCGTGGCGTAGATGTCGCGCAGGGTGCCATTAGAGCGCCGCACCGCAACGCGAATGCGTGCCCCAATAGCATCGCGGTTGCAGGTAGTGCCCTCGAGCAGCAGGGTAACCCAGGCGTTGTCGTTGCCCGGGTTTTCGTAGAGAATGTTGTAGCCGATGTCGCCTTCTACAGCCCCGCCTACCACCACGTACAAGTCTTGGTCGCCGTCGCGGTCTATGTCGGAAAAGGCCAGCCCGTGACCTTTCTGGAGGTGTCCGAAGCCGCACATGGACAAGTCTTCGAAGCGCTTGCCGTCTACATTGCGAAAGGCGCGGTTAGGGATGAGCGAGCGCAAGTCCGGCTTTCCCGTGCCCAAGTAAATGTCGAGCCAGCCGTCGTTGTCGAAGTCGCCGAAGTTATTGCCCATGGCGTACGTGACGGTGTGGAGACCCAGTTGATGGTGTACATCGGTAAAGGTGCCGTCGCCGTTGTTGCGATAGAGGCGTAGCCAATCTCCCTCAGGTTGTTTGCCCAAGTATTCCATCACCAATGGCGATACTGTAGGATCCTCGTAGTTGGGCGGGAAGTTGCTCACGAAGATGTCCTCCCAGCCGTCGTTGTTGTAGTCAAAGAAGAAGGTTGGGAAGCTGGTCATGGGATAGAATGTCTGGGTGCGGTTGGCGACGTTTTCGAAATGCCAGCGTTTTTCGTCTTCTCCACAGCGATTGATGAGCAGCAGGTTTTGGCCCATGAGGTTGCTGAGGTACAGGTCGGGCTTTTGGTCGTTGTTCACATCGCCCCAGACAACGGCTTTGAAAAAACCCACGTAATCCACACCGGCTTCGGCTGCTACGTTAGTGAAGGTGCCGTCGCCGTTGTTGCGGTACAGTTCGCAACGGTTGGGCTGGTTAGGGTCATAAGTTTCGTTAGCGATGAAGAGGTCGAGCCAGCCGTCGCCGTCGAAGTCGGCCCAGTCAGCCGCCTGGGTAGGGTGGAAGGAGAGCAGCCCTGCGTCTATGGTAACGTCGGTGAAGGTGCCATCGCCATTGTTGCGAAGCAAGGAGTTGGGGTGGTTTCCGCAGAAGAGCCAAGCGCCGCGCAGGATGAGGATATCGCGGTAGCCGTCATTGTTGTAGTCGGCGTGTATGACGTTGAGGCCGCTGACGATACCGGTCAGGTTTGCCTCAGCGGTGCGGTCAGAGAAAGTGCCGTCGCCGTTATTGACAAAATAGCGCGCTTGGTCGCCCAGCCCATAGGCCGTAGCGAAGATGTCAATATCGCCGTCGTTGTCGAAGTCTTCCAAGCATACGCTACCCGAGATACCGCGCACATCAAGGCCCAAGGGGATGGCTACATCGCGAAAGGCCAGCTGACGAGACTGGGCAAAGATACGCTCGGGCAACTTGAAGCGCGCAGGCACCGCCTCAGGCCATTGCCCCAAAGCCATGTAGGCGAGGTTGAGCAGCCAAAGCGATTGGTAGTCATCCGGGAAGGCCTCCAGAATTCGGAGGTAAACCTTGATGGCGTTTTCCGGCCCCGCGCGCATGGTGTAAACGCCGCCGCCGCGAAGAGGTAAAATGCACGACTCCGGATTGTGCGTATTGACGCAGTTTTCCTGCTCTCCCAGGCGCATGTAGCTGAGCGCCAGCAACTCGTGCAGGATTTTGGTCTGCTCATTGAGCACCTCTCCAGTCATCTGGATCAGTTCCTTGAACTGCACGATGGCCGCTTCGTTCTGCCCGGCTTTGAGCAGTTCTACCGCATGGCTGAATTTGTTGGCTATGTGCTCTTGTCCGGCGGTGTTGCGCATCCGCTCCAGATAGATGGCCGCGCGCCCGCTGTTGAGGTGCAAGTATTGCAGCGGGTCGGCATTTTGGTAAATACTGTCTAAGAGGGCAACCATTAGCTGGTGGCTGTCTGTAGGCGAAGAAGCAGAAGAACGACAGCCCTGCACACTCACAACACCCGTGTATAGCGCCCCTATCATCAAGGGCGCAATGGCGTATTTTAGCAAGTTCATCATGGTGCAAAGTTCTAAAGCTATCGGCCTCGCCCCTTTGTACAACAGCGCTGAGAGGGCACATTGTTGAACATGTTAGCACTGGGCAGCCGAAGAAAACCTCAAGCATTTTGGGCAGCCACTTTCATTTCCAGAGCTAAAGGCTCGCCCAAATAGCGGTCAATCCCCCAGTGCGCCGCATAAAGGACGGGCGTCAGCGCAATGGCCATGAAGGCCTTATAAATGTAGTTGATGACGGAGATGGCCAGTACCTGGGCAAAAGAAATTTGTTGACCAATGTAGAGAGCAATGAAGACGACGACGAAGCTGTCAATGAATTGGGAAACCAGCGTGCTGCCCGTAGCGCGCAGCCAGATTCTGCGTTCACCGGTAATGGCCTTAATACGGTGGAAGATGGTTACGTCCACAATCTGCGCGATGAGGAAAGCGATGAGAGAGCCGACGATGATCCACAGGCTTTGGCCAAAAACAATGGAATAAGCAGCGTTGTAGTCAGCCACTTGGGCGCGCATCATGGCTTGCTCTTCAGGCGTCCAGCTGGGTTTGATGTGGGCCGTGCGCCAAAACTCGGCAGGCGCGAGCTCCATGGCCATGAAGAGCATCAGGAAGCCATAGGCAATAAGCCCGGCCGTAAGGTAGGAAAGGCTGCGAATGCCGCGGCGCCCGTAGTACTCATTGATGATGTCTGTCATGACAAACACCACTGGCCACAGCAAGACACCGGCCGTGAGGGTGAAAGAAAGGTTGCCGTAGCCAAAAAGACTCCAGCGCACTTCCTCCATGCCCAGAGTGCGCTCCAAGGAGAACAGCTTGACGCCCATGAACTCGGCCACCAAGGCGTTAGCAATGAAAAAACCGGAAAGCACCATCCACAACCGGTTGGCCTTAGACGAAAAAAACTCGCGCATACGAAGAGAATGTAGGTGATAAAGAAAGCATTTCTGGGCAAAGGTGAAAAAACCCTCGCCCAAACCAAAAAGCCCTCGCATTGTTTTGCCAACCAGAACAAGGACACCTTCACACCCATCGCACACCCGCACGAATATGCCGCTCATTCCCATAAATATGCGCGAGGGCACCATCGCCCGCACCGACGAAGTCATTCTCGGCATTGATTTAGGTACGACGAACAGCCTAGTCGCTTACGTAAAGGACGGAAAACCCTACTGCCTCCGCGGCGCCGATGGTAAGCACACTTTAGTGCCTTCGGTGTTACATTTTACGCCTCAGGGAGAGGTGCTGGTGGGCAATGCTGCCCGCGAAAAGCTGGCCACCGACCCGGCTAATACCATCTACTCCGTCAAGCGATTGATGGGCAAATCCTATCGGGACGTAGCAGACCTGCAAGGCTTTCTGGGCTACAAAATCATAGACGACGACACAGAATCACTAGTCAAGATTCGCGTGCGCGACCGCTTCTTCACGCCCATTGAACTAAGTGCCGAAATACTGCGCGCTTTGAAACGCCGCGCAGAAGAGGAACTGCGCACGCCCGCAAGCAAGGCAGTCATCACTGTACCGGCCTACTTCAACGACAACCAGCGCCAAGCCACGCGCGACGCCGGACGCTTGGCGGGTTTAGATGTGTTGCGAATCGTCAATGAGCCGACGGCCGCCGCACTTGCCTATGGCATCGGCCTCGACCCCACCCACACAGAGACCATTGCGGTGTACGACCTCGGCGGTGGCACCTTCGACATCTCTATCTTAAAAATCCACGAGGGCATTTTCGAGGTGCTCTCCACCCACGGCGACACTTTCTTAGGCGGCGATGACTTTGACCGCGCCCTCATGATGCTGCTGTTGCCCCAATTAGGCATAAGTGAAGAAGCCATCGCTTCAGACAAAGCCCTCGGGCAGGTACTCAGGCTTCAGGCTGAGCGCGTTAAGAAAGCGCTCTCTTCTCAAGACCACTTCGAAGGCGAACTGCTGGGCAAAGCCGTGCACCTAACACGCCAAGACTTTGAAGCTGCCATTGAGCCACTGGTGCAGCGCACGCTCGACAGTTGCGCCAACGCCCTGCGCGACGCCCATCTGCGCCCTGAAGATATTGAGAAAGTCGTCCTCGTAGGCGGCAGCACACGTGTGCCATTAGTAAAGGAGCGCGTGGCGGCTTTTTTTGGCCGAAAACCCTTCGACTCGCTCGACCCCGACGAAGTCGTTGCCTTAGGCGCTGCTGTACAGGCCGACATCTTGGCGGGCAACCAAAAAGACCTCCTCCTGCTCGATGTAACCCCCTTGTCGCTGGGCATCGAAACGGTAGGAGGGCTGATGGATGTCATCATCCCGCGCAACTCCAAAATACCCATTCGCGCCGCCCGCCAATACACGACCAGTGTGGACGGCCAGAAGAACCTCAAAATTGCTGTCTATCAGGGCGAGCGCGACTTGGTGCAATACAACCGCAAGCTCGGTGAGTTTGTCCTTTCGGGCATTCCTCCCATGCCTGCAGGGCTGCCCAAGATAGAAGTTACTTTTCTCGTCAATGCCGACGGCATCCTGACCGTGCGCGCACGCGAACTGCGCTCAGGGGTAGAGCAACAAATAGACATCCGCCCCACTTATGGCATTACTGAAGACGAAATGGCGCGCATGCTTTTAGACAGCATCTCGCACGCCGCCGAAGACATGCGCACCCGCGCCCTGCTCGAAGCGCGCAACGAGGCCCAGACCCTCCTGCTGGCAGGGGAGAAGTTCTTGCAGCAAAACGACGCCCTCCTCTCCGAAGTGGAAAAAGCCACTACTCGCTCATTACTCCAAGCCCTCCGAGAAACTATGGACGGCGACAACAAAGACCGCATCCATGCCGCCATTGAGGCGCTCAATGACTACACCGCGCCGCTGGCCCATCGCGCTATGGATGCCACTATCCGAGAAGCTATGAGAGGCAAAAAAGTCTCCGAATAACGGCGCGCTCAGAAGGCGAGGCTCCTCAAGGACAGCATATGGCTATCTCGGCAGAAGCCCTAACACCTTACCTTTGCCGTCATTACAGACGGATACAGCATGAGCGAAACAGCACCCACGCGCGGCGAAGAGAAAGAGCCGCTCAATTTCATCGAGGAAATCATTGAGGAAGACCTGCGCAGCGGACGCCACCAAACCATCCAAACCCGCTTCCCGCCAGAACCCAACGGCTATCTGCACATCGGACACGCTAAAAGTATCTGCCTCAACTTTGGCTTGGCACAGAAGTACGGCGGCAAGTGCAACCTCCGCTACGACGATACCAACCCCTCGGCCGAAGAGCAAGAATACGTGGACAGCATCTTGGCCGATGTGCGCTGGCTGGGCTTCGAGCCTGACCGCATCTTGTACGCTTCCGATTACTTCGACCAACTGTATGAGTGGGCCAAGGTGCTCATCCAAAAGGGACTGGCTTATGTGGATTTCTCTACCCCTGAAGAAATTGCCGCCCAAAAAGGCACGCCCACCACACCCGGTACACCCAACAAATACCGCGACACGCCCCCAGAGGAAAACCTCGCCCTCTTTGAGCGCATGAAAAACGGCGAGTTCCCCGATGGGCACTGCGTCTTGCGCGCCAAAATTGACCTCGCCGCGCCCAACATGCACCTGCGCGACCCCTACATGTACCGCATCAAGCACGCACATCACCACCGAACGGGCGACAAATGGTGCATCTACCCCATGTACGACTGGGCACATGGTCAGTCCGATAGTATTGAGCGCATTACCCACTCTATCTGCACCTTGGAGTTCGCTCCGCATCGCCCGCTGTACGAGTGGTTCATCGAGCAATTGGGCATCTTCCCCTCCAAACAATACGAATTTGCCCGCCTCAACCTCACGTACACCGTCATGAGCAAGCGCAAACTGCTCCAACTGGTGCAAGAGGGCTACGTCAACGGCTGGGACGACCCGCGTATGCCCACCATCAGCGGCCTCCGGCGCCGCGGCTACACCCCAGAGAGCATTCGCGAGTTTGCCCAACGCGTGGGCGTAGCCAAGCGCGAAAACATCATTGACGTTAGCCTCTTGGAGTTCTGCATCCGCGAAGACCTCAACCGGCGCGCCCTGCGTCGCTTCGTCGTACTTCGTCCCCTCCCGCTCATCATCACCAACCACCCCGAAGGACAGGTGGAATGGCTCGAGACTGAAAACAACCCCGAAGACCCCAGCGCCGGGCATCGCACCGTGCCGTTCAGCCGCATGCTCTACATCGAGCAGGACGACTTCATGGAAAACCCGCCGCCTAAGTATTTCCGCCTTTACCCGGGTGGCATGGTGCGCCTCAAGTCCGCATATATCGTGGAGTGCACCGGCGTGGAAAAGGACGAAAACGGCAGCATTACCGCCGTCCTCTGCCGATACATACCAGAGAGCCGCTCGGGCCAGGATACCAGCGGCCTAAAGGTGAAGGGCACCATCCACTGGCTCTCGGCGACGCACGCCCGTACGGCCGAGGTGCGCCTGTATGATCGCCTCTTCCGCGTAGAAGACCCCGCCAGTGAAGAGGACTTCAAGCAAGCTATCAATCCTAACTCATTGGAAGTCATATCAGAAGCGAAAATAGAGCCAGCCCTCACAGACACCCAAGCGGGCGACCACTTCCAGTTTACGCGCTTGGGCTATTTCTGCACCGACCCAGATAGCACACCTGAAAAGCCCGTCTTCAACAGAACGGTTACGCTCAAAGACACCTGGGCCAAAGAGGCGCAAAAACAGGGGCACTGAGCCTTGCCCAAGGCCAACAGAGGCCAGCCCAGTCGGTATCTGTAGCGCGGCAGGTGCGTTGAACGCCCATGCGCTCAGCGCCACATTCCGCCGCCGCGCCGGCTGTTTTTTGGGAAAAAATGGTCTTGGAACTTTGGTTTGGCACTTGGGCGTGCAGGCAGGTCTGGGGCCTTGGCCTGCGCCCAGCGTGTGCCGTTCCCGCGCTTGGCCTCAATAATGGCGTATCTGCACTTAGTCGTCGTCGCCGCGTTCGTGCGAAAGTATCGGCGTGGCTCGAAGCCAAACCGACCAGTCCAAGACCATCCATACGCGGCGCTTAGAGGCTGCCGTCGCGCCATTATTAAGGCCAAAAAGCGGGACGAAAACGCGCCCGGGGCCAAGCAGGAGCTACCTCCGCCCACATTTACCGCAGCAGCTGCTCTGAAGCCGGCAGCCATTTTTTCCCCAAAAAAAAATGGAGGAAAGAAAGGCGGCGCCCGTGGGTGGGGGCTAAGTGGCCTTTTTCAGGCGGCCTCAGTGAAGTCTTTTTAGCCCAGATGGCAAAAGGTATTGGGCGTTCGCGGGCCTATTCAGGCAGTACGCTGGCTCGGAGGAATACGGCCGTATTTGGGGTATGTGAAAGTGTTGGCACATGTTTGGCCGAATTTTCTCCAGCGGTCGAGTGCGGGCTACCGAAGCCCTTTTTACATTTACCGCCGTAAACTGCTCTACTGCTCAACTACACTGTGCTGTTATGAAACCGACAGATATTCGGGACGCTGAGTATTTCCACAAAGTCGTGGACTGCCAGTACGCGTGCCCGGCGCATACGCCTGTGCCAGAGTACATTCGCCTTATTGCGGCTGGGCTGTACACGGAGGCGTACATGCTCAACTGGGAGTCCAATGTGTTTCCGGGCATTTTGGGGCGTACCTGCGACCGCCCTTGCGAGCCGGCCTGCCGGCGGGGCAGGGTAGAGGAGAAGCCCGTGGCCATATGCCGCCTCAAGCGGGCTGCGGCAGACTTCAAAGGAGAAGTGCGTTCGCTCATGCCTCAAGGCCCATTCGCACCCAACGGCAAGAAAATCGCCCTCATCGGCGGCGGCCCGGCCTCTCTGACGGTGGCGCGAGATTTGGCGCCACTGGGCTATGAAATTCACCTGTACGACGACCAGAAAAAGGGCGGCGGCATGATGCGCAGCCAAATACCGGCTTTTCGGCTGCCAGAGAGCGTGCTGGATGAAGAGGTGGACTACATCCTGAGCATGGGCATACACACCCACTTCAATTGCTATGTCAGCAGCATGCGCGAGATGTTGGCCAAAGACTACGACGCCATATTCGTCGGTACGGGCGCCCCGCGAGGCAGCGACCTGTCCAAGCTGCCCGGGCGGCAGGAGGGTGCGGCCAACATCCACATCGGCATCGAGTGGTTAGCCAACGTGGCCTTCGAACACATTAACCGCATCGGCAAGCGCGTCATCGTGTTGGGCGGTGGCAATACGGCCATGGACTGCTGCCGCACGGCCTTGCGCTTAGGCGGCGAAAAGGTAACGGTCGTGGTGCGCAGTCCTTTCAAAGACATGAAGGCTTCGCCCTGGGAAATCGAGGACGCGCTGCGCGAGGGCGTTACCATCCTCAATTGCATGCCGCCCAAGACCTTCATTGTGGAGAATGGCCGCCTGAAAGGCGTCTTGTTTGAGCACGTGGAGGCCATCTACGACGAAAACGGCAAGCGGTCGTTGGTGCCCACCGGGCAACCTGATACCTTCATTGAGGCCGATGACGTCCTCATTGCCATTGGGCAGGAGAATGCCTTCCCGTGGATAGAGCGCGACTTGGGCATCGAGTTTGGCAAGTGGGACATGCCGGTGATTGACCCTGTTACCTTTCAGTCCACCCATCCGAAGGTGTTCTTTGGCGGCGATGCTGCGCTAGGGCCTAAAAACATCATCACCGCCGTGGCGCACGGGCACCAGGCAGCTATTTCCATCCACCTCTTCTGTACGGGGCAAGACCTGCACCGAGATAGACCGGCGCCTACGGTCAACATCTTCCAGCAAAAGATGGGCGTACACGAATGGCTGTACGACAACTACATCGTCAATGACCGCCGCTATGCCGTACCTCATGCGCCCAATGAGGTGGCCTTGCGCAATCGCCGCTTGGAGGTGGAGCTGGGCTTCGACGAGGAACTCGCCTTCAAAGAGGCCGAGCGTTGCCTGAACTGCGATGTCCAGACGATTTTCACCACCAACCTGTGCATCGAGTGCGATGCCTGCGTGGACATCTGCCCGACTTCGTGCATCACCTTCACCCACAACGGTGAGGAGGAAGACCTCCGCACTCGCCTGAATGCTCCGGCCAACAACCTCAGCCAGGACTTATACGTATCGGACACGCTGCCTACGGGTCGCGTGATGATCAAGGACGAAAATGTGTGCCTCCATTGCGGCCTATGCGCCGAGCGCTGCCCGACCTCGGCCTGGGACATGCAGAAGTACTTGTATCAGGTAACGAAGGCGTGTAAAATCTGGGACATCGCGCGTGCTTCTGTGGCAGAACCCGTCTAAACTGAACCGACTCAAGCAAATCAAAACACGTTATGTCTGTTCTGGTCAACGATTTTGTCATCCGCTTCGCGAATGTGAACGGTACCGGCTCGGCTAGCGCCAATACCTTGTTTGCGAAGAGCATCTTTCGGATGGGTATTCCGGTAACGCCGAAGAACATCTTTCCCTCCAATATTCAAGGGCTACCTACCTGGTACGAAGTGCGCGTGAACGAACGCGGCTACCTGGGGCGCCGGGCGGGCATTGACATACTGGTAGGTGTCAACCCGCAAAGCATGCCTGCCGACGTGAAGGCCATGCGCCCGGGAGGCTATTTCATCTACGATAGCAGTCGCTCATTGGACAAGTCGCTGATGCGCGAAGACATTCATTACATCGGCGTGCCCATGATTCTGCTGTGCCAAAAGCATTTCAAGGTGCCGCGTGAGCAGCAGTTGCTCAAGAACATGGTGTACGTCGGCGCCTTGGTCGCGCTGCTGGACATGGAGATGGAGGTGGTAAGGCAGCTCGTCGTGGAGCAATTCCGCAAGAGGGAGAAACTCGTGGCTTCCAACCACTTGGCCTTGGACTTGGGCTATCAGTATGCGCGCGAGCATTACTCGTGCCCGTTGCCCATACGAGTGGAGCGGCGCGATAACATCGGCGACCGCATCATGATGAGTGGCAATGCAGCCTGCGCACTGGGGGCCATCTACGGCGGCGCTACGGTGGCGGCGTGGTATCCCATCACACCCTCCACTTCGGTGGTGGATGCCTTTGAAAAATACGCCAACCGCCTGCGCATTGACCCGGAGACGGGCGAGAAGAGGTTTGCCATCGTGCAAGCCGAAGACGAGCTGGCGGCCATGGGCATCGTCATCGGCGCCATGTGGAACGGCGCTCGAGCTTTCACGGCGACGAGCGGCCCGGGTGTGTCGCTGATGAATGAATTTCTGGGCTTGGCCTATTTCGCCGAAATTCCAGCAGTGCTCATTGACGTGCAGCGCGGAGGCCCCTCTACCGGTATGCCTACGCGCACACAACAGTCCGACATCTTGCTAGCGGCTTACGCCTCGCACGGCGACACCAAGCACCCGTTGCTCTTCCCGGCCAACCCGACGGAGTGCTTCGAAATGACGGCCGATGCCTTCGACCTTGCAGAGCGCCTGCAAACGCCCATCATCGTCATGACCGACCTTGACCTGGGCATGAACGAGCACCTCACACCGCCGCTGCGTTGGGACGACGCGCGCCGCTACGACCGCGGCAAGGTGCTCGATGCAGAAACTCTGGAGCACATCAAGGATTGGGGCCGCTATTTAGACGTTGACGGCGACGGCATCCCGTATCGGACCATTCCGGGTACGCACCCTACTAAGGGCGCCTTTTTCACCCGCGGCTCTTCCAAAGACGAGTATGCTCGCTACACTGAAGACGGCGAGACCTACAAGCGCAACATGGACCGCCTGCTCAGAAAATGGCAAACGGCTCGGGAGGTCGTCCATGGGCCGGAGTTCTTGCAGCCTGCGTCGGCGCATGCGGAGGCGATGGTCTTCTTCGGTACTTCTACCTATGCGGCCGTGGAAGCCTTGGACGAACTGCGCGCGCTCGGCCTGCCCATGGATGCCATGCGCCTGCGCGCCTTCCCCTTTGGTGAGGCCGTTCGCGAATTCATCGAACAGCATGAGCGGGTGTATGTGGTGGAGCAAAACCGCGACGCGCAAATGCGCTCTCTGCTCATGATTGAACTGGGCATTTCGCCTCAGAAACTCATCCCGGTGCTTCAATACGACGGTTTTCCTATCACTGCGGCAGTCATCGTCAGCCAAATAGTAAAGCACCACCCCGAGGTGGCAGCGCTCATCAGCGAAAATGGCCACGGAGCCGAGCTGGCTGCCGCTCAAAAACACTGACACGTCAACCACTCACCTGTCCTATGACGTACTTGCGTCCTTCCATTCGTCATCCTGAAAGCCCGCGCAACGCGCTGGGCTATACGCGCCAATATTACGAAGGGGCGCTCTCTACCCTTTGCGCTGGCTGTGGCCATGACTCCATTAGTGGGGCCATCATACAGGCGTGTTTCGAGCTCGCCATCGAGCCGCATCGCGTGGCCAAGCTGTCGGGCATAGGGTGTTCGTCCAAGACGCCCACGTATTTCTTGGGCAATTCGCACGGCTTTAACTCCGTACACGGGCGCATGCCTTCAGTGGCTACGGGAGCCAACCTGGCCAACCGAGACCTGATTTATCTAGGCATCTCGGGCGATGGCGATACGGCCTCTATCGGTATGGGCCAGTTTGTACATGCTTTGCGCCGCAACCTGAACATCACCTACATTGTGATGAACAACGGCTGCTATGGCCTGACGAAAGGGCAAGACTCCGCCACGGCAGACGAAGGCTCTATCAATAAGACAGGCCACGTTAATCCCTTTCATGGCATTGACCTTGCCGGCTTGGCCATCGAGCTGGGCGCTACCTTTGTAGCTCGCAGCTTTTCAGGCGACAAGCACCAGCTGGTGCCGCTGATCAAAGCAGCCCTATCGCATCGGGGTTTTTCGTTTATTGACGTGCTGTCACCTTGCGTTACCTTCAACAACAACCCCGGCTCAACAAAGTCCTACGACTACGTGCGCGAGCACATGGAGGCCACTGCTGCTGTGGACTATATCCCGGAGAGGGCAGAAATCACGGCTGAGTACGCCGAAGGCACAGCACATGCGGTTACGCTGCACGATGGCTCTGTGCTGTTGCTGCGCAAATTAGACCCGAACTGGGAGCCTACCGATCGCATCAGTGCCATGAAACGCCTGCACGAGGCGCGGCAGCAGGGTGAAATCTTGACGGGCGTCATCTACCTGGAGCCGGCCGGGCGCGATCTGCACGCTATGCTGAACACCGTCCGCCGCCCGCTCAACGCCCTGCGCGAGGAAGACCTCTGCCCAGGTGCCGAGGCGCTGGAGCGCATCAACGCGGAAAATCGGTGAGGCGCTCCGACTCTACTACCTGTACGCCCTGCAGACCTGCGTTAGCTAGAGCGACCAAGGCAGCCGCCACTTGGTCGGCGTGAATGCCGCGATAGCGCCGCGGAATGAGGGGGCGAAACAGGTGCTCGAGGGCAATGCCTATGCGCTCACCCGTGCGCACCTCGGCGCGTTGTCCCAACAGAAGCGAGGGGCGGGCTACGATGAGGGTCTCGAACGCCAAGGCCGCTAACTGTGCTTCTAGCTCCCCTTTCATGCGCAGGTAAAAGTTGCTGGAACGGGCAGAGGCACCCACAGAAGAGACTAAAAGATACTGCTGCGTGCCGTTGGCGCGAGCAATGCGGCCTATGGCGAGGGGATACTCGACGTCTACGCGGTACTGGGCGGCCTTGGAGCCGGCCTTGCGCAGGGTGGTGCCCAAGGCGCAGAAGAGGTCGTCGGCGCGCACGTCGTCGGCATCAGGGTGGTCGAAGTCGAAGACTACCTGGCGCAGGCGCGGATGTCCCACCTGAAGAGGGCGGCGTACCAAGGCCACTACTTCGCTGTAGTAGGGGGCATCGAGCAGGCGCCGCAGCAAGTGGCTGCCGACCAGTCCTGTGGCGCCGAGAAGGAGAGCGGTTTTTTTGCTCATGGTGGTGCGTGAAGTGGGTGCTGGGCGTTAAAGACTTGTTGTAGTAATTCAGCAAGGAGACAGCTCAATCTATCCTACGTCTTGGCGTAATGGTGAATTCTTGACACAGGAATTCAATCGAAAAGTCGCACTTTAGAACATTACAAAGGTATCATACGACGTGCAGTATCTGGTGCTACGTCAAACACAGTTGGCGAAAGTGGCTATTTCTTCAGTCGTTCGACTTCTTGTGCTATCTGCGCAATAACATCCTCGTTTTTTATTTCTCCATTAACACTAAAAACTATGAGTACCCGTCCACCAAATTTATTGGTAAAGTCATCAAAACTGGATTTCATTCTCTCTGTCACAGAATAATTGCCAAAGTTCGTTTTTGCTGTTATGGGCTTAATCTGTATGCCAAATGCCTTTCTTCCAACCCAGCCTAGATAGTCAATATCGCCTGCATGGTCTAAATAGGGATCACTTTCTTTAAATAATACATCGGGAAATCTTTTAGCCAAGTTATCTTCAATGACTGATTTCTCACGAATAAAACCGTCATAAGTTCGATTTATAGTAAGATTATAAATGTAATCTATACAGTCTTGCAGAGTGAGTTTGCTAAATGCCTCTGTCCGCTCAGGAATTACAATTTCTATAATTTTTACATAGAGTCGTTCACCAAGCTCCTCTAGACTTTTTTTGGTTATTTTAGTAGGTGTCTTTCCATCTGTTTCAGCATTTTCAAAATACCATTTCTCCCATTCTTCAAATGTTTTTGGTTGGCACTTGCGAATAAGGGCCATTACTGCACCAACTTTATTAGGCCGGGATAGCTGATAAGTCTGTGTTGCATAATTAAGAACTTTTTCTTTCTTCCCAAAATCTTTAGAGTATCGCTTCATTGTTTCTTTAGTCATTTTTTATGAAGTGATAGTTTTAAAAATCTGTCCTTGTATTTAAAATCTATGTCAATATCCACTTTCACCAAGCTGCTTTTAACCAAATGGGCATTTATGAAAGTCTTATTCTCAAGATATAGATAGCAAAGCAAATTGTTTTCCTTGTCGCGTTGCAAGCTATCAAATTTTAGAAAGACTTTTTTACCTTTGGTTTTTTCAATCAGAAACTGTATTGCTTTTCCGTTTACCTGAGGGTCTTCTTTTATGCCGAGGAGCCTTACAATAACACCATTGTGCAGACGAATTTTTTCGGGGCTGATAATTTCCTTTACTGTAAATAACTCTTCGCGTTTGGATGGACTGTTCTTGTCAATCTTGGAGCCGAATTGAAGTTTTTTTACATCAACCTTTTTGTCAAGGGTATGTGGGTCTTTGAAAATGTAAGGCAGTTTCTGAATTTCCTTTTCAGAGTCAGTTGTAATAGGCTTTTGTCGAATGAACTCATACGTCGTCCCGTTCAGGTCTCCTTGGTGAACCTTCAATTTCTCTTTAATGACTGGAATAAATTCTGGATTGATTTCATAGCCGATTGAATTTCTATCGGTGTTTTTAGCTGCAAGCAGTGTTGTTCCGCTGCCTGCGAAGGGGTCGAGGACAGTTTCGCCAACAAATGAAAACATTTTGATGAGTCGTCTTGGCAATTCCTCAGGAAACATAGCAATGTGTCCATTTTGTCTTACGCCCGGGAAATTCCAATGACCTGAAAAAAATGTGTTCCATTCTTCGGCAGTCAATTTAGAAAGTTCTTTCTGCTCTTTGGTCGGTTTTGGGCCGTCGCCTAATTTTTTGAAAACAAGAATAAACTCATAATCAATTTTTAGGATTCCGTTTCGTGGATAGGGATATGAACCCATCTGAACACCACCGCCTGTTGTGTTTGAAGTTGTTACTTTTTGCCAAATAACAGCACCCATGTAATCAAACCCGATGTTCTCACAGAATTTGATAATTTCTTCACGGATCGGGATAACTTTGTAACGGCCGTAATACACAGCGCGGGCAAATTGGTCGCCAATGTTTACACACAATCTGCAACCGCTGTGGAGGGTTCTGTGGCACTCTTTCCAAACCAAGTTCAGGTTGTTGATATAATGTTCGTAGCTTTCGTGGAAACCGATTTGATTGTCGGTTCCATAATCTTTGAGCTGCCAATAGGGAGGCGAAGTAACAACCAAATGCACTGAATTATCTGGTAATTCAGTCATTTGCCTACTGTATCCATTGATTATTTTATGATGAGTCTTCATCAAGTCGTCCTATTTTAAATTTTCCTTTCGATCAGGTTAACTTAGAATGCCTGGTTGATCTTCATTGATTTATTGAGGTTTGGTCTGAATGCGTAGCGGTATTGTCTTGGTATAGGCGGTCTTCGTTCGCGATGGTGGACAGCGCCTCGCCGGCCAATCTTTTTTCGGCCATCAAATTTTTGAATGCGACGTCGTAC